>Ga0190275_10004438_pt1 | contig 10080 bp, 8 predicted proteins | sample Popmic550T_FD_133745 | JGI IMG/M metagenome (GOLD analysis project Ga0190275, IMG submission 133745) | Populus adjacent soil microbial communities from riparian zone of Yellowstone River, Montana, USA - 550 T | ecosystem: Environmental > Terrestrial > Soil > Riparian zone > Trees stand | place...
CGGCTTCACCGGCGCCCTGGCGGCGCAGATCGTCTGGCGCCACCCGCGCCTGCGGCTGGCCGCGATCACCTCGCGCAGCGACGCCGGCACCCGGCTCGACCGCCTCTACCCGCGCTACCGGGTGCCGCTGGAGCTGACCGAGCTCGACCTCGACCGGGTCGAGGGGATCGACGCCGCGATCGTCGCCTACCCCCACGGCGCGGCCGCCCCGACCGTGGCGGCGCTGCGCGCGCAGGGCATCCTCGTCGTCGATCTCTCGGCCGACTTCCGCCTGCGTGACATCGACACCTACGAGCGCTGGTACGGCGCGCACGGCGCCCCGGACCTCTTCGGCAAGGGGGTCTACGGGCTCAGCGAGATCTACCGGGACGAGCTGCGCGAGGCGAAGCTGGTCGCCACCCCCGGCTGCTACCCGACCGCGAGCGTGCTCGGCCTGGCGCCGCTGGCCGAGCAGGGGCTGCTGGCCGACGTCGTCGTCGCCGCCATGCAGGGCACCTCGGGCTACGGACGCAGCAGCGACGACACGGTCCACTTCTCGGCGATGACCGAGAACGCCTTCCCCTACAAGACCGAGGGCCACCGCCACCGGCCCGAGATCGAACAGGAGCTGGCGGCGCTCGGCAGCCCGGCCCCGGTCGCCTTCGTGCCGCACCTGCTGCCGCTCGACCAGGGCGAGCTGGCGAGCTGCTTCGCCCAGACCACCGAGCCGGTCTCCAAGCAGGCGGTGCAGGCGCTCTACCGCGAGCGCTACGCGGGCGAGCCGTTTGTCCGGGTGCTCGACGGGCCGCCGGACCTGCGCTCCCTGCGCGACTCGAACGAGTGCCATCTCTACGTGACCGTCGAGGAGCACGGCCGGGTGCTGGCCTTCTCGGCGATCGACAACATCTGGAAGGGCGCCTCCAGCCAGGGCGTGCAGAACCTGAACTTGATGTTGGGCCTGGACGAGACGATGGGACTGGCGTGAGCTCCTTCTTCAGATCCCGCTGGATCGAGGCCCCGGCCGGCGTCGAGCAGCTCGACCCGGCCGAGCTGGCGCCGGGCTTCCGCGCCGGCGGCGCCCACTGCGGCCTCAAGGGCGGCGGCAAGACCGACGTCGGGCTGATCGTCTGCGACGAGGAGGCCGTCGTCTCCGCGCTGCTGCTGACCCGCAACGCCTCCGCCGCGGCGCCGATCCGCGTCTGCCGCAAGGTGACCGCGCGGGATCGGGTCCGGGCCGCGGTCGTCAACTCCGGCAACGCCAACGCCGAGACTGGCGAGAAGGGCTACGCCGACGCGCTCGGGATGTGCGAGCGAGCGGCGGCGGCGCTCGGCTTCGAGACCGCCAGCGTCGCGGTCGCCGAGACCGGCACGATCGGCGTGCCGCTGCCGATCGAGGCGGTGCTGCCGGGGATCGACGAGGCGGCCTCCGGTCTCTCGGCGAGCGGCGGCAATGTCTTCGCGGACGCGATCACGACCACCGACCGCTGGTCCAAGCTCTGCAGCCTCAGCGTCGACGGCGTCACCCTCTCCGCCCAGGCCAAGGGCGCGGGGATGATGGAGCCGAACATGGCGACGATGCTCTGCTTCGTCCAGACCGACGCCGTCATCGCGGACCCCGACGGCGACCTGCGGGCGGCCGTCGACGCCTCCTTCAACCGGATCACGGTCGACGGCCAGATGAGCACCAACGACTGCGTGCTGCTGCAGGCGACCGGCGCCAGCGGCAAGCCGCTGCCGGCTGGGCTGCTGGAGGCGGTCCTGAAGCAGCTGGCGATCGAGATCGTCCGCGACGGCGAGGGGGCGGTCAGGGTCGGCCGGATCGAGGTCAGCGAGGCGGCGTCGCCGGTCGAGGCCGAGCGCGTCGCCCGCGCGATCGCCAACTCGCCGCTGGTCAAGACGGCCCTGTTCGGGCGCGATCCAAACTGGGGCCGGATCGCCCAGGCGGCCGGGGCGGCGCTGGTCGGCGAGGACCTGGAGGAGATCGGCGCTGACTCGATCGACGCCGCCGAGCTCGGGGCCGAGACCAACGAGGCGGAGATCGGGCTGCGGCTCGGGCGCGGCGAGCACCGCGCCCACGTCTGGTTCTCCGACCTCGGCTACGAGTATGTGCGGATCAACGCGGAGTACACGACTTGAGTCCCCTGGACCCAGCAATCGAGAGGAGCGGGCGATGACCGAGCAGGCCCCGCAGTCGCGGGCGGCCGGAGCCAGCGTCGAGACGCTGCTCGAGGCGCTGCCCTACATCCGCGAGTTCCACGGCCGCACGGTGGTGATCAAGTACGGCGGCGCGGCGATGCTCGACGAGGACCTGCGCGAGGCCTTCGCCGCCGACGTCGTCCTGCTCAAGTACGTCGGCCTCAACCCGGTGATCGTCCACGGCGGTGGCCCCGAGATCACCCGCTACATGGACCGGCTCGGCCTCGAGGTCAAGTTCCACGAGGGCCTGCGGGTCTCCGACGCGGACACGGTCGAGGTCGCGAAGATGGTCCTGGTCGGCAAGCTCAACTCCGAAATCGTCCAGCGGCTGAACCGGGCCGGGCAGCCCGCGGTCGGCCTCGCGGGTGAGGACGGGACCCTGTTCGAGGTCGCGCCCGCAGCCAACGCCGAGCAGGTCGGCTTCGTCGGCTCGGTCGAGCGGGTCGACGTCAACGTCCTCAACCACATCGCCGCCGACTACATCCCGGTGATCGCCTCTTCGGCGTCTGACCGCGAGGGCCAGTCCTACAACGTCAACGCCGACGAGGCGGCCGGCAAGGTCGCCGCCGCGCTCGGCGCCCACAAGGCGATCTTCCTCACCGACGTCGAGGGCTGGCTGGCCGACCCCGGCGACGAGGAGTCGCTGATCTCGCGCGCTACGGTCGCCGAGGTGCGGGAGCGCCTGGCGGCGATCGACGGCGGCATGCGGCCGAAGCTGCAGGCCTGCGTCGACGCGATCAGCGGCGGCGCCCAGTCGGCCCACATCATCGACGGCCGCAAGCCCCACAGCCTGCTGCTGGAGCTGTTCACCGACGCCGGCATCGGGACGATGGTGACGCCGTGAGCCTGGCGGCCACCCAGGCGCTGGAGGACCGCTACCTGATGCGGACCTACAAGCGGGCGCCGGTCGACTTCGTCCGCGGCGAGGGATCGCTGCTCTGGGACGCCGATGGCAACGAGTACCTCGACTTCCTCACCGGGATCTCGGTCTGCTCGCTGGGCCACTGCCACCCGGCGGTGGTCGCGGCGGTGCGCGAGCAGTCGGCGCGGCTGATGCACGTCTCCAACCTCTTCTACACCGAGCCGATGGCGCGCCTGGCCGAGCGGCTCTCGGAGTCGAGCCTGGGGGGGCGCGTCTTCTTCGCCAACTCCGGCACCGAGGCCAACGAGTGCGCGATCAAGGTCGCTCGCAAGCATGCCCACCTGCGCGGCATCTCCGCCCCGGAGATCGTCAGCTTCGAGGGCGACTTCCACGGCCGCAGCTACGGGTCGCTGGCGGCGACCCCGAACCTCGCCCGCAACGAGGCCCTCGGGCCGATGCTGCCCGGCTTCCGCGCGGTCCCGCGCAACGACGCCAGCGCTCTGCGCGAGGCCGTCGGCGCCAATACGGCTGCGGTGCTGATCGAGCCGATCCAGGGCGAGGCCGGGGTCCGCCCGATCTCCGACGAGGCCCTGCTCGCCGCCCGTCAGGCCTGCGACGAGAGCGGCGCCCTGCTGATCCTCGACGAGATCCAGACGGGGATGGGGAGGACGGGATCGCTGTGGGCCTACGAGCAGACCCCGGTCCGCCCCGACGTCCTGACCAGCGCCAAGGCGCTTGGCGGCGGCGTCCCGATCGGCGCCTGCGTCACCGGCCCGGCCGCGGCCGACGTGCTCGAGCCCGGCGACCACGGCTCGACCTTCGCCGGCGGCCCGGTCGCCACCTCGGCGGCGCTGGCGGTGCTGGACGTGGTCGACGACCCCGGCCTGCTGCGGCGGGTGCGGGAGCTGGGGACGGAGCTGGTCAGCGGGCTGTCGGCGCTCGACGGGGTGGCCGAGGTGCGTGGCCGCGGCCTGATGGTCGGCGTCGGCCTCGCGCCGGGGGTCGAGGCGGCGGCGGTCGGAGCCGATCTGCTCAGCCGCGGACTCGTGGTCAACGTGCCCGGGCCGGACACGCTGCGCCTGCTGCCGTCGCTGCTGGTCGAGTCCTCCCAGGTCGAACGCGCGGTTGGACTGATCGGCGAATCGCTTCTAGGCTTGTCCGACTCTTGAGACGCAAGGACCGCGCAGCCCCGACCGACTCGCTTGCCGCTGGCACGGCGGAGCGCCTGGCGGCGATCGTCGAGGCGGCCGAGCGCGCCGCTGTCGCGGTCATCGACGACGCCGAAAAGCAGGCCCAGCGCCGGCTCGAGCAGGCCGAGGCGGAGGCCGAGCGGCTCGTCGCCGAGCGCCTCGCCGGGCTTGCCGACCTGACCGAGACCCTGCAGAGCAGGGCGGAGGCGATTCGCGCTCAGTCCGAGCAGCTGGTCGTGGATCTGGACGAGGCTCGACGGCTCGCCGCCGAGCCGTCGAGCGCGAGCGGCGACGGTGGCGCGGCCCCGTCCCGTGGCTCGCACCTCTCCGCCGTCGCGCCGGTGGAGGCAGTCCCTGCCGCCCCGTCGCCCGAGCCGACGCTGGTTCCGGAGGGGAAGGGGACGGCCGCCGGCGCCCGCCTACTGGCGACCCAGATGGCGGTCTCCGGCAACAGCCGAGAGGAAATCGAGGCGCGGCTGCGAAACGGATTCGAGATCGAGGACACCGCCTCGATCCTCGACGCGATACTCGGACCGGAGGACTAGAGGCGATGCACGAGGACCCGACCCGCCTGATGGGCCCTGAAGACCGCGGTCCGGACGGTCACCGTCCGCACGGCAACATGCGCCTGCTCGTCGCCTGTCTGCTGGCCGTGATCGTCGGCCTGGTCGTGGCGGTGGTCGTGATCGCCAGCGACGACGACGATAGCGGCATCACCGCCTCCAGCATCGAATCGACCACCACGGAACCGACGACGACCGAGACGACCGAAAGCACGACCACCACGGAACCGACGACGACGACGGAACCGACCACCACCACCGAACCGACGACGACGGAAACCACGGAAACGACCACGACGCCGACCGAAACGACGCCGACGACGGCGCCGGAAGAAGGCGGTAGCGGCGGCATTCCGGCGCCCTAGCGCCGTTCGCCGGCGCCCTCGGGGGCCGGCAGCCGCCTCACCGTTCGGCATGCGAGACTTGCGCCTCTCTTGAGCGCCCAGCCACCACAAGCGCCCGTCCCCCCCACCGCGAGCTACGAGGCCGACCCGTCCCAGGTCGAGCGCGTCCTCCTGCTCTACTCGGGTGGCCTCGACACCAGCGTCATGTTGAAGTGGATCCAGGACTCCTACGAGGCCGAGGTCGTCTGCCTCACGGTCAACCTCGGCCAGCCCGGCGAGGACTACGGGGTGATCGAGGACAAGGCGCGCCAGCTCGGTGCCGTCGAGTGCCACGTCGTCGACGCCCGCGAGCGCTTCGCCGCCGAGTACCTGGCGCCGGCGATCAAGGCCAACGCCGTCTACGGCAACGGCTACCCGCTCTTCACCGCCCTCGGGCGGCCGCTGATCGCCGCGCTCGCGGTCGAGTACGCGCGCCAGACCAACTGCGACACGATCGCCCACGGCTGCACCGGCAAGGGCAACGACCAGGTGCGGATCGAGGCCACGGTCGCCACCCTGGCCCCCGAGCTGCGGACCATCGCCCCGGTGCGCTCCTGGCAGATGGGCCGCGAGGAGGAGATCGCCTACGCGCGCGAGCACGGGATCCCGGTCAAGGGCGGCACCGAGGTCACGCCCTACTCGATCGACGACAACCTCTGGGGCCGCTCCTCCGAGGGTCGCTGGATCGAGAACCTCGACCACGCCCCCGAGGACGACGTCTTCCAGCTGGTCACCCCGCCCGAGCGTGCTCCCGACGAGGCCGAGATCGTCACCGTCGGCTTCGAGGCCGGCCTGCCGGTCGCGCTCAACGGCGAGCGCCTGGGCCTGGTCGACCTGCTCGAAAAGGCCGCCGAGATTGGCTGCCGCCACGGGGTCGGGATCGTCGACCACATCGAGGACCGGATCGTCGGCCTCAAGGTGCGCGACATCTACGAGGTGCCGGCGGCGGCGATCGTGCTCACCGCCCATGAGGAGCTGGAGCGCCTGGTCGGCACGATCCACCAGAACCAGTTCAAGCCGGCGCTCGACCAGAAGTGGGGCTACCTGGTGTACGCGGGATTGTGGTGGGAGCCGCTGCGCTCCGATCTCGACGCCTACATGGATGCGGTCAACGCCCAGGTGACTGGGGAGATCGGCCTGCGCCTCTACAAAGGCAGCGTCCGCGTCGTCACCCGCTCCTCGCCCAACGCCGTCTACGACTCCGAGCTCGCCAGCTTCGACCAGTCCGGCGGTCTCTTCTCGCAAGCCGCTTCCCCGGGCTTCATCGAGCTCTGGTCGCTGCAGTCGCGGATGGCGCACCGGATCCGCGAGCGCGCGGGGGAGGGGAAGGGCTGATGTACGACACCCTCGGCAAGGCCGCCGTCCGCTTCGCCTTCCGCTACCTGCGCTCCCGCTACAAGCGCGAGATCCGGATCGGCATCGGCGTCACCGCGGTCTTCGTCGGCATCGGCGCCTACCTCGCCAGCCGCAACGTCCCCGAGGGCTGACCGGATCCGGGCGCAGTTTCCGCCGCTATGCGGAGGTAGCTGCGCCTGAAACGCCGCCGCAACGCACGTTGCGGCTACGCGGCCGCCCATGGGTGGCTTCGCAGTGGGCCGCTAGCCTCGGCTTCCAGTGGGCCCGGCTCGCGCCAGAAAGGACCTCGCCGGCCTCGCCGGCGCGTCCGCGCTCCTCTGCGCGCTGCTGATCGCCGTCCTGACCCTGGCATCCGCGGCGGGCGCGGTCGAGACCGATGGCCTGGAAGCGAAGCTGTCGAGCGCCCGTGAGGAAGCCGGCTCGCTGGCTGCCGACCTGCGCCAGAGCAAGGAACGGCTCGCCGCCGCCGAAGCCGAAGCCGCCGAGGCGGCGGCCCGCGAGGAGCGCCTTTCCGGCCTGCTCGCCGAAGGCCAGGAGCGCGCCGCCGAGCTCAGTCGCAAGCTGCGCGCGACCCGGAAGCAGCTCGCGGCCGAGCGGGCGCGGCTGCGCCGTTCCCGCGCCGCCCTCGCCGCGCGCCTGGTCGCGATCTACGAAAGCGGCAGGCCGAGCACCGCCAGCCTCATCTTCAGCTCGACCGACTATCGGGAACTCTCGACCAGAGCCAGTTACCTGCGGGCGATCGAGGAGTCCGACAGCACCCTGGCCGAGCGGGTCGAGCAGGTCCGCGACGAAGTCCGCGAGGAGGCCGAGCTCGTCGCCGAGCTCGAGGCCAGGGCCATCGCCTACAACGAGCGCCTCGCCGCCGCCCGCGCGGAAATCGCCGCGGTGCGCGCCGCCGCCCAGGCCGCCGCCGCCCGCCTCGAAGCGATCGGCGCCGAACGGGCCGCGTCCCTGGCCAAGCTCAAAGCCGACATCGGCGAGTGGGTCGAGGAGCTCGAAGCGGCGCGGGCCGCCAGCCGCGCCGAAGCCGAAGAAGAAGTCGGCCGCTGGCTCGGCGGGCCCTACTCGATCCCCACCTACATCGTCATGTGCGAGTCCGGCGGCAACTACAGCGCCCTCAATCCCTCCTCAGGAGCCGGCGGCGCCTACCAGATCATCCCCAGCACCTGGGATCTCTACGGCGGCCAGGGCGAGCCTCAAAGCGCCCCGAAGGAGGAACAGGACCGGATCGCGGCCGAAATCTGGGCGGACTCGGGGGGCGGGGCCTGGGTATGTGCGTGAGCGGGGTCTCGGGTAGGGGTCCGCTTAACTTTTTTGAGGGTCGCCCAGAGCCGTCCGAGGGTCTCGCCAGCAAAAAAGTTGAAGACGCTCCACCCCTACCCGAGACCCCGCTTAGGTTCCAGTGCCAGCAAATCCCACTGGCGCTCAGATCGGTTGCGAGATTGGGTCGGGAGCAGCTTTCGAGCGAGTCGTCTCGAAGATCACGCACCCTGGATCGCCGCTGGTGCGCTCTTTTAGCTGGGTACCTCGACACCCCGGAGTCGATCCGAGCCTGGGCCGGAGGGGTCGGGTAGGGGTGAAGCGTCTTCAACTTTTTCGCGGCGGGCAACGTCGGACGGCCCTCAGCGCTCCTCGAAAAAGTTAAGCGAAACCCCTACCCGACCCCTCCGGCCCTCGCCGCGCGCAAGAACGCCCGGAAGTAGCGCGGAAGACTCCTAAAACGGTGCCGTGCCATCTGCCCCACTTGGCATGATCGCCCGACCTCGATGAGCACCTCCTCCGCCGTCCATCTGCACGCCCACAGCGAGTACTCGCTGCTCGACGGTGCGTGCAAGATCGACGCGATGGCGGCGCGCGCGGCCGAGCTCGGCCAGCCCGCTCTGGGGCTGACCGACCACGGCGTCATGAACGGGGCGGTCGACCTCTACAAGGCCTGCAACAAGCACGGGATCAAGCCGATCGTCGGGCTCGAGGCCTACTTCGTCGAGGATCGCAAGGCGATCAAGGAGCAGACCCGGTACGAGCGCAACCACCTCACCCTGTTGGCCGAAAGCGACCGCGGCTACGCCAACCTCGTCCAGCTCACCTCCGCCGGCTTCCTCGAGGGCTTCTCGCGCGGCAAGGCCAACGTCGACATGGAGCTGCTGGAGCGCCACTCCGAGGGAGTCATCGTCCTCACCGGCTGCCTGCAGTCGCGCTTCTGCCGGCGCCTGGTCGAAGAGCGGGCCGACGACGCCCGCGCCCACCTCGACGACCTGATCCAGGCCTTCGGCGCCGACCAGGTCTATTTCGAGGTGCAGAAGAACGGGATCGAAGAGCAGGACAAGGCGAACGAGGGGATCGTGCGCTACGCCCGCGAGCTGAAGCGGCCGCTGGTCGGCACCGCCGACGTCCACTATCTCCGCCGCGAGGACTTCGAACACCACGCGGCGCTGCTCTGCGTGCAGACCAAGTCGACCCTGGCGCTGCCGAAGATGAGCTTCGACACCAACGAGTTCTACATCAAGAGCTCGGAGGAAATGATCGAGTCCTTCGCCGAGTGGCCGGAGGCGGTGCCGACCTCGCTCGAGATCGCCGAGCGCTGCTCCCTGGACATCGAGCTCGGCAGCCTGCTGCTGCCGCGCTACCCGACCGAGGACGGCTCCGAGCCGGAGGAGATGCTGCGCCGGATCGCCGGCGAGGGCCTGCGTGCCCGCTACGGCGATCCGCCACCGGCCGAGGCGGTCGAGCGGATGGAGTTCGAGCTCGGGGTGATCGAGGAGATGGGCTTCGCCTCCTACTTCCTGATCGTCTGGGACTTCGTCCGCTACGCCAAGGAAAACGGCGTCGCCGTCGGCCCCGGCCGCGGTTCCGCCGCCGGCTCGATCGTCTCCTACGTGCTCAGGATCACCGACCTCGACCCGCTGGCCGAGGGCTTGATCTTCGAGCGCTTCCTCAACCCCGGGCGCAAATCGATGCCGGACATCGACATCGACTTCTCGGTTCGCGGCCGCGAGCGGATGATCCGCTACGTCGGCGAGAAGTACGGCCGCGAATCGGTCGCCCAGATCATCACCTTCGGCAAGATGGCGCCGCGCGCCGCCACCCGCGACGCTGCCCGCGTGCTCGGCTACGACTACGCCATGGGCGATCGCCTGGCGAAGCAGATCCCGGAGCCGATCATGGGCCGCAGCCCGTCCTTCGCGGAATGCCTCAAGTCCGGCCAGGAGCTGAAGCGGACCTACGACTCCGAGCCCGACGCGAAGAAGATCATCGACGTCGCCCAGGGGCTCGAGGGGATCGTCCGCAACAACTCGATCCACGCCGCCGCGGTGGTGATCGCCGACCGGCGCCTGCAGGAGGTGGTGCCGCTGCAGCTGGCCGAGGATCGCAGCGCCCCGGCCGCCGGCAACGGCTCGGGCAAAGCCGAGCGCCAGTACAAGATCGTCACCCAGTACTCGATGGGGCCGATCGAGGAGATCGGGCTGCTGAAGATGGACTTCCTCGGCCTCCGCAACCTCGACGTGATCGAGGACGCGATCGACATCATCCGCCGCTCGCGCGGCGAGGAG
>Ga0190275_10004439_pt1 | contig 10080 bp, 7 predicted proteins | sample Popmic550T_FD_133745 | JGI IMG/M metagenome (GOLD analysis project Ga0190275, IMG submission 133745) | Populus adjacent soil microbial communities from riparian zone of Yellowstone River, Montana, USA - 550 T | ecosystem: Environmental > Terrestrial > Soil > Riparian zone > Trees stand | place...
GAGAAGGCTTGGCGCAAGGCTCTCCACGACGGGTTCGTGCCGGGCACGGCGCGCAAGCCGAGGAACGTCGCGGCGGGCGCGGCGCAGCAGGGCGGCGCACAACAACAGGGCGGCGCGGCTGCGTCGGCTCAACCCCCAGCCCCCAGCCCCCAGCCCCCAGCCCCTTTCGAGATCGTCTTCCGCGCAGACCCCACAATCCACGACGGGCGCTTTGCTAATAACGGCTGGCTTCAGGAACTTCCGAAGCCTCTGACGAAACTGACTTGGGACAACGTCGCGATCATCAGCCCCGCGACCGCAGAGCGTCTGGGCGTCGGCACGACGCCGGACGGCGCGGTTGAGGGCGGCCCGCGCCGCGTCAACCGTCTCTCGATGAAGGGCGGCGAGATTCTCGCAGAGATGCTGCGCCTCACGTTCAAGGGGCGAGCGGTCAACGCGCCCGTCTTCATACTACCGGGGCAGCCCGACGACGTTGTGACCCTGCACCTCGGCTACGGTCGCTGGCGTTCGGGCCGCGTCGCAGGCAACGAGCAGGATAAGAGCGTGCGCGGGACGAACGCATACGCGATTCGCACGTCCGACGCGATGTGGTCGGGCGCGGGGCTGGGCGTCGAGCCTACGGACGAAGAGTACCCGCTCGCCTCCACGCAGATTCACTTTCAGATGGAGGGGCGCGAGGTCGTCCGACACGGCACTTTCGAGAAGTGGACTCACGACCCCGGCCTGAAGCCCGAGCGCGAGCATAAGAAAGAGCCTCCGCAGCCCGCGGGCGAGAACCGAGAGCCGCAGGGCGGCGAGACGATCTGGCCGCAGTACGAGTACAAGGGCTACAAGTGGGGCATGGCGATTGACATCGCGACGTGCGTCGGCTGCAACGCATGCGTCGTCGCGTGTCAGGCCGAGAACAACATCCCCGTCGTCGGCAAGGAGCAGGTCTTGCGCTCGCGCGAGATGCACTGGCTGCGAGTTGACGCGTACTTCCGAGGCGCGGTCACGGCCCCTTCGGGCGTCTACTTCATGCCCGTCCCCTGCATGCACTGCGAGAACGCGCCGTGCGAGCCTGTGTGCCCCGTCCACGCGACCGTCCACAGCGCAGAGGGCACGAACGACATGGTCTACAACCGCTGCGTCGGCACGCGCTACTGCTCGAACAACTGCCCGTACAAGGTTCGCCGCTTCAACTTCCTCATCTATCAGGACTGGGACACGCCCAGCTTGAAGATGATGCGTAACCCGGAGGTCAGCGTGCGCTCGCGCGGCGTGATGGAGAAATGCACATACTGCATACAGCGCATCGAGTACGCGAAGATCGAGGCGGAGAAGGAGGGGCGCAAGGTCAGGGACGGCGAGATCGTCACGGCCTGTCAGGCGACGTGCCCGACCGAGGCAATCGTCTTCGGAGACCTCAACGACGAGCACAGCCGCGTCCGCAAGCTCCAAGAGCAGAAGCGTCGCTACGACCTTCTGGCCGACCTGAACACAAGGCCGCGAACGGTCTATCTCGCGTCGGTGCGTAACCCGAACGAGGCGCTCAAGGCGGGCGAGGGGGAGGCGTAAGAGCGGATGGACAAATACGACGACCCATACGAAGACTCGCGCATCCACGTGACGCCCGCCGTCATCGAGCCGGGGCACACCTTCGGCTCCGTCACGGACAAAATCAGCGCGCTCGTTCTTCGCAAGCGCACGCCCATCGGCTGGTGGATCGGCCTCGGCCTCTCGTTCATGCTGGCGAACGTGCTGTTCGGGACAATCGTCTACCTAGTCTTCACGGGCATCGGCATCTGGGGCAACAACCAGCCGGTCGGTTGGTCTTTCGACATCATCAACTTCGTCTGGTGGATCGGCATCGGCCACGCAGGCACGCTCATCTCGGCCATCCTTTTACTGCTCCGCCAGTCTTGGCGAACTTCCATCAACCGCTTCGCAGAGGCGATGACGCTCTTCGCCGTCGCGTGCGCGGGCCTCTATCCGCTTTTGCACACAGGCCGCCCGTGGCTCGCGTACTGGCTGTTCCCGTATCCGAACACGATGGGCATACAGCCGCAGTTCCGAAGCCCTCTGATGTGGGACGTGTTCGCGGTCTCGACCTACGCGACCGTTTCCGCGCTCTTCTGGTTCGTGGGACTCGTGCCCGACCTCGCGACTTTGCGCGACCGCGCACGCTCGCGCGTCGGGCGCATCGTCTTCGGCATGGCAAGCTTGGGTTGGCGCGGCAGCGCGCGGCACTGGGCGCGCTACGAGATGGCGTATCTTCTGCTCGCGGGACTCTCGACGCCGCTCGTTCTGTCCGTCCACACAATCGTCAGCTTCGACTTCGCCATAGGCATCATACCGGGCTGGCACGCGACCATCTTCCCGCCCTACTTCGTCGCGGGCGCGGTCTTCGCGGGCTTCGCGATGGTGCTGACGCTGGTCATACCTTTGAGGAAGTTCTACGGCCTCGAAGACTTCATCACAGACCGGCATCTTCGCAACTCCGCGAAGGTGATGCTGGCGACGGGCCTCATCGTGGCCTACGGCTACATGATGGAGACCTTCATGGCGTGGTACAGCGCAAACACCTACGAAGAGTTCATGCTCCGCAACCGCTTTTTCGGCCCCTACGCGTTCTTCTACTGGGCGCTCATCGTGTGTAACGTCATTGCCCCCGCGCTGCTCTGGATACGGGCCTTGCGCCACAGCACGCTCGCGCTCTTCGTCGTCGCGATGTTCGTCAACGTAGGCATGTGGCTTGAGCGTTTCGTCATCATCCCGATAAGCCTGCACAGAGACTTTCTGCCCTCTTCGTGGGGCGCGTACTCGCCGACGATCTTCGACTTCTCGATGTTCTTCGGCACGATAGGATTCTTCTTCTTCCTGATGTTCCTCTTCGTGCGCTTCCTGCCCGTCATCTCCATCTTCGAGATGCGAACGCTCGTGCCGGAGGCCGAGATTAAGGAGGAGGCGTGACGGAAACTATGAACGCAGAACGCAGAACGCAGAACGACGAACAGGAACGCGGCTGTCTTTCAGTTCAGCGTTCAGCGTTCAGCGTTCAGCGTTTTTCAGGGTGCTGCGTATGAGGAAAAGCACACGTCCGCCCACGTATGGCCTGATGGCCGAGTTCGAGAGTCCGACGGATGCCGTCGCGGCTGCGCGGCGCGTCTACGAGGAGGGCTACAGGAGGATTGACGCGTACTCGCCCTACCCCGTGGAGGAGTTGTCGGAGGCCATCGGCGTGCATTCGACGAAGATGCCGCTGCTCGTGCTTATCGGCGGAATCTTAGGCGGCGCTCTCGGCTACCTGATGCAGTATTACGTTCACGTCCTTTACTACCCCTTGAACGTCGGCGGCAAGCCCCCGCACAGTTGGCCCATGTTCATCCCGATTACGTTTGAATGCACGGTGCTGGGCGCGGCTCTGTTCGCGGTCTTCGGCATGCTCGCCTTGAACGGGTTGCCTGAGCCGTACCACCCCGTCTTCAACGCGCCGAACTTCGCGCTCGCCTCGCGCGACCGCTTCTTCGTTCTGGTCGAGTCGGTTGACCCGAAGTTCGACCGCGCACGCACAGCCGAATTCCTCCGAAGCCTCGGCCCGCGGGAGGTGACAGATGTGGAACACTGATTTCGAGACAGGGAGACGAGGAGACAAGGAGACGGGGGGAGAAGAAGCCCGCCCCGTCTCCCTGTCTCCCTGTCTCCCCGTCTTCGCGTGCCTTCTGCTTTCTGCCTTCTGCCTTCTGCTTTCCGGTTGCCGGATAGACATGCAGGATCAGCCGCGCTACGAGGCTTACGAGGCGGGCGACAAGAAGTATTTCGCGGACGGGACTTCGGCCCGCGCGCCCGTCGAGGGGACTGTGCCGAGGCAGAAGGGCGGCCAGTACCGCGACCGCGAGGACTACTTTCTGACGGGCAAGGGCGGCGCGGGACAGACGCCGGCGCAGACAGCTTCGATGTTTATGCCGGGCGGCTCAAGCTCTGTGAGCAATGCGGCGGGCGGCGTTCCCGGCGCGGCGCAGGGAGCGGCCACGGGCGGCCCGGACATCTTCCCCATTGAGCTTAACGAGACGGCGCTCAAGCGCGGGCAGGAGCGTTACAACATCTACTGCGGCATCTGCCACGGGGCGTTGGGAGAGGGCGACGGCATGATCGTGCGGCGCGGCTACCGCAAGCCGCCTTCGTACTTCGAGGACAGACTTCAGGAAAACATCACGCCCGCCGCGCACTTCTTCGACGTGATAACGAACGGCTGGGGCGCGATGCCTTCCTACGCCGAGCAGATTCCGGCGGAGGATCGCTGGAAGATAATCGCATACGTGCGCGCACTACAACTGAGCCGCCGCCTGAAGATGGAAGACCTGACGGCGGACGAGCGCGGCAAGGTCACGAGCGGCGCGCAAAAGTCCGAGGGGCAGGGCGGGGCGCACGACGCCGGAGGTGAGAAGCACTAGGATGGAAGCGACTGCCGTCAACTACAACGTCCCCGCGGCCACGGAGCGCTATCGCGGTCGCGCGCTCTTGATTGGCGCGGCATCGCTCGTCATCGGCGCTGCGCTCGCGTACCTGATGGGCGGCCTCGTACACGTCTTCCGCTCTTATCTCGTCGGCTTCTTCTTCATCACGGGCGTTGCCGTGGGCAGTCTCGCGTGGCTCGCGCTGGGACACATGACGGGGGGCGCGTGGGCTTTGACGAGCCGGCGTCTGTTCGAGGCGGCGACGCGGACGATACCGCTCTGTGCAGTCTTCTTCCTGCCCGTCATCGTCGCGCTCTTCATACACGAGCCGGCGCACGGCCATGCGGGGCACGGCGTCTCGCTCTACGAGTGGTCTGACCCGTCCATCGTCGCGGGCGACCCCGCGCTCCGGCACAAGAGCAAGTATCTCAACATCCCCTTCTTCGTCGTTCGCGGAATCATCTACTTCGCGGTGTGGTGGCTGTTGGCGATGCTTCTGAATCGCTGGTCTCGCGAGCAGGATGCGTCGGGCGACCCGCGCATACGCCGCAAGATGCAGGACATCTCCGGCCCCGTCATCCTCCTCTTCGGGCTGACGGTGACGTTCGCAACGATTGACTGGGGCATGTCGCTTGAGCCGCACTGGTTCTCGACCATCTACGGGCTTATCGCAATGGCCGGATGGGGGCTGTCCGCGCTCGCGTTCATGATAACGGTCGCGACGTTTTTGAACCGGCACGAGCCTATGTCGCACGCGTACCAGCCGCTGCACTTTCACGACTGGGGAAAGCTCCTGCTCACGTTGGTGATGCTCTACGCGTACTTCTCCTTCTCGCAGTTCCTGATTATCTGGGCGGGCAATCTGCCGGAAGAGATTCCGTACTACATGCGAAGGCTTCAGGGCGCGTGGAAGTACGTCGGCCTCGCGGTCATTCTCTTTCACTTCGCGCTGCCGTTCATACTTCTGCTGTCGCGCGGGCGCAAGCGCGCGCCGCGTAGTTTGCGGCGCATCGCGCTGCTCATGCTCTTCATGCGCGTTTTCGATCTGGTCTTTCTGTTCGCGCCCTCGGTTCATCAGGGCGGCGAGGCGGAGTTCGGAATCAGAGACCTCTGGCAGAGCTTCGTGCCGATGTTCGCGATGACGCTGGGTCTCGGCGGCATCTGGCTCTGGCACTACTTCGGGCAGCTCGCGTCGCGTCCGCTCCTGCCGCTCGGCGCACCCGATCTGGATAAGGCGATTGAGGCTTCCGAGCATCACTGATTTTTGTGGGGGCAGGGCAAATCCGCGGCTTGTGTGTCGCGGAAGGAAAATTAACAGGGATGGACAGGATGAACAGGATAAAAGCAGGAAAAGGCAGTTCGGGATTTTAAATCTGAAATTCTTAATCCTGTTCATCCTGTCCATCCCTGTTTGAATTTTGTGTGACTTATGGCTCACGGAAAGAAAAAGCGGGACAGCATCCACGAGACGCCGGACGTGTCTTGGATCACGAACCCGGACGTGGCGCACGAGGAGTCGGACGTTGCGGTGCGCCCGCTGCTCTGGTTCGTCGCGGGGCTGACGGTCTTCACGATCATAACCTGCGTGGCGATGCTCCTGATGTTCGGCTATTTCCAGAAGCGCGAGCAGGAGCAGGAGCTGAAGGCGTCGCCGCTCGCGCGCCACGGCGATGAGCGCCTGCCGCCTGAGCCGCGCCTGCAACTCGCGCCCGGCTTCGGCGTGAAGACCGACGACGGGCGCGAGATTGATCTCTCGAACGAGGCCATCGGCAAGACCAACCACATACCGCAGCCGCAGTCGGAATACTGGGCCGTGCGCGACGAGTGGAAGCGCGAGATGGACGGCTACGGCTGGGCCGACGAGAAGACCGGCACGGTGCGCGTCCCCATCAGCCGCGCGATGGAGCTTTACCTGCAACGCCGCGGGCAGCAGCCGGCACAGCCCGGCGCTCAACAGCCCGCGCAATCTGCGCCGACCGAGACGACGCCCTCTGATTCGAGTTCGGGGCGTCAGCCGGAACAGAAACATCAGTAAGAAGTTAGCGGTGAGCAGTTGTCGGAAAGTGAGAGGTGAGTGTGAGAAGTAGCTTCAAACCTAAGTTCGTGAGCAAGTTTTTCGTGCGTCGCGCGTTTTTGTCGGCAGGCTTTTTACTGCTCACTGCTCACTGCTCACTGCTCACTGCCTTCGCGCAGTACGGCTCGCCGCCCGTGGGCGATGTGCCGACGGGGAACTCGAAGGAAGTTCTGAAGAAGATCAACATCGAGCAGCGTCTGGGCGCGCAGGTTCCGCTCGACGCGACTTTCAAAGACGAGTCGGGGCAGAGCGTTAAGCTCGGCGATTATTTCAAGGGCGAGAGGCCCGTCGTCCTGACGCTCGTCTACTACGAATGCCCGATGCTGTGCAATCAGGTTTTGAACGGGCTTGTCGGCACGCTCGAAGCCGTGGCGTTCACGCCGGGCAAGGAGTTCGAGATCGTCACCGTCAGCTTCGACCCGCGCGAGACGGCGGAGATGGCAGCGAAGAAGAAGGAGACATACCTTCGGCGTTACAGGCGCGAGGGCGCGCAGGGCGGCTGGCATTTTCTGACGGGCGATAAAGAGGCGATTGACAGGCTCGCGCAATCGGTCGGCTTCGGCTATGCGTGGGACGAGCAGTCGAAGCAGTTCGCGCATGCGTCAGCCATCATGGTCACGACGCCCGAAGGGAAGCTCTCGCACTACTTCTACGGCATCGAGTATTCGCCGAAAGACTTGCGCCTGTCGCTCGTCGAGGCTTCGGCTGGGAAGGTCGGATCGCCCGTGGACGCTCTGATTCTGTACTGCTACCACTACGACCCGGCGACCGGCAAGTTCGCACCCGTCATGGCGGTCTTGCGCACGGCGGGCGTCCTGACCGTCGCGGGCATCGCCGCGCTCATATTCTTCCTGCTCCGGCGCAGGCGCGGCGCGGAGCGTTGGGACGAGGAGATAAACGTCGGCGGAACTACTTGAAGACGTGGCGGCGCTGTCGCTCGCCGGTTGATTTCGTTTCCCTTCAGGGGAGGGAAGTTTTAGTGAGCTTGATGCAATCCATTCCGATACCGAATGTGACCGTGCCGTTCGCGCCGGAGCAAGCCTCGACGTTTGCCCCGCACGTGGACGCCCTCTACGCGTACCTCATCGTCATAACGCTCTTCTTCTCCGTGACGATCACGGTGCTGATAGTCTTCTTCGCCGTCAAGTACAGGCGCCGCCACCACGACGAAGTGCCGCGGCCCCGTCACGGCTCGATGATTTTGGAAGTCGGCTGGACGGTGATGCCGCTCGGAATCGCGATGACGATCTTCGTGTGGGGCGCTTCGACCTACTTCAAGGCGTACCGCGCGCCGAAGCAGGCGATGGAGGTCTACGTCGTCGGTAAGCAGTGGATGTGGAAGTTTCAGCACGCGACGGGGCAGCGCGAGATAAACGAGCTTCACGTCCCCGTCGGCGCGCGCGTCAAGCTGACGATGACGACCGAGGACGTTATACACAGCTTCTACGTCCCTGCGTTCCGCATCAAGCAGGACGTAGTGCCGGGCCGCTACACGCAGACTTGGTTCGAGGCGACCAAGACCGGAAGCTTCTATCTCTTCTGCGCCGAGTATTGCGGCACGAACCATTCGGGGATGGGCGGCCACGTCCACGTCATGGATCAGGCCGCGTACCAGCAGTGGCTCGCGGGCGGCGCGGGCGCGGAGTCTGCCGCCGCGCAGGGTGGGAAGATTTTTCAGGAGCGCGGCTGCGCCTCTTGTCACCAGACCGAGCCGGGCGGGCAGCGCGGGCGCGGGCCGGCGCTGTACGGGCTGTTCGGAAAGACGCAAGCGGTACAGGGCGGGCAGGTCACGTTCAACGAGTCGTACATACGCGAGTCAATCCGCAACCCGCAGGCGAAGGTCGCGCTCGGCTTCCAGCCCGTCATGCCTGTCTTCACCGAAGCGCAGCTCAGCGAAGAACAGATACTCCAGCTCATCGCGTACATACGCTCGCTCACTCCGGCGGCGCAGGATGGTTCGCAAGGCGGCACAGGCGGCACAAGCGGCACGACGACGGGCGGCGTCTCGCCCGAAGCGCAACGCTCGAACCCGCTCTCGCCGAGCGACCCTCGGCAGGGCAGCGCTTCTCCGCAGCTCCCGCCCGCACGCGGCGGCACGTCGAACGCGAACCGGCAGCAGTAATTTTGGGCAGGCAGTTTTAAGGGAAGACTTAGGATTATGACCAACGAACCGACAGCGGGCATGCCGAAGCACGAGTGGCGCAGCCGCTTCCCGACGCGCAACTACCTCAACACGGACTACGGCATCATGTCGTGGCTGCTGACGAAGGATCACAAGCGCATAGGGCTTCTCTATCTCATCTCGGTCACGTTCTTCTTCGCGCTCGGCGGAGCGTATGCCGCGGCCATAAGGCTTGAGCTTCTGACGCCGCAGGCCGACCTGATGCAGTCGCAAACCTACAACAAGGTGTTCACGCATCACGGCATCCTGATGGTCTTCTTCTTCCTGATACCCTCGATCCCGGCCACGCTCGGAAACTTTCTAGTGCCGATGATGATCGGCGCGAAAGACCTCGCCTTCCCGCGCATCAACCTTCTGAGCTGGTACATCTACATGCTCGGCGGCGTGCTGACCTTCGCGGCGCTCCTGTTCGGCGGCGTTGACACCGGCTGGACTTTCTATGTCCCCTACTCGACGACGTTCTCTAACACATACGTCGTCCTCGCCGGCCTCGGCGTCTTCATCAACGGCTTCTCTTCGATTCTGACGGGCCTCAACTTCATCGTGACCATACACACGATGCGCGCGCCCGGCATGACTTGGTTCCGTCTGCCGCTCTTCATCTGGGCGCACTACGCGACGAGCCTCATCTTCATCCTCGGCACGCCCGTAATCGCGATCACGATTCTTCTCATCGCGCTTGAACGGCTCGCGCACATAGGCATATTCGACCCTGCTCTGGGCGGCGACCCCGTGCTGTTCCAGCACATGTTCTGGTTCTACTCGCACCCCGCCGTCTACATCATGATCCTGCCCTCGATGGGCGTCATCTCCGAGCTTGTCGCGACGCACACGCGCAAGCCCATCTTCGGCTATTCGTTCGTCGCGTTCTCCAGTCTCGCCATCGCGGTCTTCGGCTTCCTCGTCTGGGGCCACCACATGTTCACGTCGGGGCAGTCGGTCTACGCTGGGATGATCTTCTCGCTCATCTCGTTCGCGGTCGCCATTCCCAGCGCGGTGAAGGTCTTCAACTGGACGGCGACGATGTACAAAGGCTCGATCTCTTACGACACGCCGATGCTCTACGCCTTCGCCTTCATAGGGCTGTTCATCATCGGCGGCATGACGGGCCTCTTTCTCGCCGCGCTCGGCCTCGACATACACGTGCACGACACATACTTCGTCGTCGCGCACTTTCACTACATCATGGTCGGCGGCGCGGTGATGGGCTACTTGGGCGGCATCCACTTTTGGTGGCCCAAGATGACCGGCCGCATGTATCCCGAATGGTGGGGCCGGCTGTCGGCCGGCATCATCTTCATCGGCTTCAATCTCACGTTTTTTCCGCAATTCGTGCTCGGGTATCTCGGCATGCCTCGCCGCGTACACGTGTATGTCGATGAGTTTCA
>Ga0190275_10004440_pt1 | contig 10079 bp, 12 predicted proteins | sample Popmic550T_FD_133745 | JGI IMG/M metagenome (GOLD analysis project Ga0190275, IMG submission 133745) | Populus adjacent soil microbial communities from riparian zone of Yellowstone River, Montana, USA - 550 T | ecosystem: Environmental > Terrestrial > Soil > Riparian zone > Trees stand | place...
GCGGCCACGTAGACGTCCTTGGCCGAGGTGGTCAGGTCGTCGAAGCGCGTGGTGAACGGCACCGTCAGCAAGAAGGCGAGCAGCACCTGGATGCCCGGGAGGGCGACGCGGAGCTCGCTCAGCAGCTGGTCGAGCTCGCGGTTCAGCCGCTCGTGCTCGCTCTCGGAGCCCCGGGACCCGGAGTCGTCCTCGGGGTCGCTCCCGTCCGCCCGGGAGGCTGACGGGCTCAGCTCTTCCTCGCCGTCGCCTGGCCTCCCTTGCGGCCCGCCTCCTTCTTCTGGGCGGTGGTGCCGCCCTGCTTCGGGTTCCCGCCCTTGCCCGACTGCTGGCCACCGTGCTTCGAGGCGTCGGAGCTGTTGGCGATCTTGGCGGCCCGCTCCTTCGACATCCCCTTGTCCTTGAGCGCCTCGTACTGCTTCTCGTTCTTCACGTTGGCGGACTTCGACGGCATGGCGGTGCTCCTCTCGACGCGGCCGCCCTACCCGCGGAGACGGGCGGCACACCGCCACCAGCCGTCTCGTGGCCGCGCCGGCGCCCTGGTCGAGGGATGAAGACGGACCTCAGGACGGCCGGGGGGTGCACGCCCGCCGGGCGACCGGGTGGTCGTCCCGTCCGGCGACCACGACGTAGGACCGCCCGCGCCGGTGGACGGCGGCCCAGTCGTGGGCGGCGTCCTCGCTGGCCAGCGGCGGGCTCAGCTCGCCCGCAGGGGCTTCGACCCGATAGCTCGGAACGTCTGGCATCGGTGAGGTCCTGGCGGCGGCGTGTGGTGCCGCCCCATCGTTCCCCGGACCACCCCATCGGAAACACCCAAGACGGGTGACGCCGGGCGTGGGTTTCGCCCCGGCTCGACGGGGAGGGGGCGAACCATGGACGACCCTCGAGACGCAGCCGACGAGGACACGCCCGCGGACTCCGCCGCGTCCACCGATTCCGTCGGGGACGACGACGTCGAGGGCGAGCCGGGCCTGCCGCCCGAGGGCGACGACCCCATGGACGGCGCCGCCCCGTCCGGATGAGGCCGGTTTCCGGCAAGGGCCGACGGGGAGTCGACCGAACCCGCCCGACCTGACCAGGAGCAGCCTGTGGCCCCTCGTTCCCAGCCGACGCCCGCCACCACCGCCGACGCCTCGCCGCGGACCGAGACCGGCCCCCTGGGCCCCGTGCCCGAGGCCAACCGGCCCGGCCACCACCCGCCGGTCGAGCAGGACAAGCCCCGGCGCCGGCCACCGATCCCCAAGGGCTCGGTGCCCCGCACCACCACCTACGACTTCCGCTACGACTGGCCCGTCGCCGGGGCGTCGCTCCTGGCCGGGGCGCTCCCCCGGGCCACCGAGGTCGAGGTGGGCGAGACCCACCTCCGCATCCGCTACGGCGTCTGGTCCCTGCGGACCGAGCTGACCAACGTGGCCGGGGTCGCCATCACCGGCCCCTACTCGCCGACCAAGGTCGGCGGCCCGCCCCGCCTGTCGCTCCAGGATCGGGGCATCACCTTCGGCACCACCACGGCCGGCGGCGTGTGCATCAGCTTCCACCGTCCGGTGCGCGCCGCCGACCCGCTCGGCCTCCTCCGCCACCCGGCCGCCACCGTTACGGTCGAGGACCCCCAGGCTCTGAAGAAGGAGCTCGAGGCCGCCGTCCGCCGGGCCTCCTGACATGGCGGCGCCGACCCCCCTCACCGCCATCGCCCTGAGCTGCACGCTGAAGGCCTCCCCGGCCGACTCGAGCACCGACCTCCTCTGCCAGCAGATCCTCGACGCCCTGGCCGAGCACGACGTGGAGGGCACCCTCATCCGCGTGGTCGACCACGACGTGAGGCCGGGCGTGTCGTCCGACGAGGGCGACGGCGACGCCTGGCCGGCCATCCGCCAGGAGATCCTCGACGCGGACATCCTGGTGCTGGGCACGCCCATCTGGCTGGGCCAGCCGTCGAGCGTCTGCAAGCGGGTGCTCGAGCGCATGGACGCCTTCATCAGCGAGACCGACGACGGCGGGCGCCTGGTCAGCATGGACAAGGTCGCCGTCCTGGCCACGGTGGGCAACGAGGACGGCGCCCACGCCGTGGCGGCGGCGACCTACCAGGCCCTCTCCGACGTCGGGTTCACCATCCCGGCCAACGGCCAGGCCTACTGGGTCGGCGAGGCGATGGGCTCGACCGACTACCAGGACCTCGACGCGCCGCCCGAGAAGGTCGTCGAGACCGTCATCGACGTGGCCCGCAACGCCGCCCACCTGGCCCGGCTCCTCCAGGCCGACCCGTACCCGGCGGGCGAGTCCGGCGAGGGCTAGCGCACGACGCGGTAGCGGAGGTGGGTCACTCCGTCGGAGGCGACGACCCGGATCTGCTCGAGGGCCCGCGGCGCCGGCCCGATGTGGTCGAGCAGACGGACGCCCCCGCCCAGGAGCACGGGCGCCACGCTGAGCTGGATCTCGTCGACGGCCCCGAGCCGGAGGAGCTGCTGGGCCACGTCGGCACCGCAGGCCGAGACGTACCCGTCGCCGGCCACCTCCCGGGCCTGGGCCAGGGCGGCCTCGACTCCCTCGGGCACGAACCGCACCTGCGGGCTCCACCGTCCCTCGGTCGGGGGCTCGTGGGTCACCACGAAGATGGGCGCGTCGATCGGGTGACCGTCGGCCCAGCCGTTGGCGATGTCGAAGGTGCGCCGCCCGCTGATCATGGCGCCGGCCTCGGCGTGCCACTCCTCGACGATCGGGCGGCTGGCCACGGGCGGGCGCAGCCGGTCGTCGGACCCGACGGTCTCGGGACCGGCGCTCATCCAGGTGAACAGGGCGGGCCCGCCGTCGCCGAGCGGGTTGGTCGGTCCGTCACCCGGGCCGGCGATGTAGCCGTCGACGGACACGCTGAGGTCGATGATCACGGTGCTCATGTCAGTGTGACGCTGCCACGCCCGGGCGCTCATCGGTCGACCTGACGGACCGGTCGGACGGGCTTCGACCCACGCACGTGCCGGGTACGGTCGGCAGGCGCACCGAGGAGGCCCCCCAATGCTCGACGCCGTGCCCGCTCTGCTCCCCGACCTGCGGGAGCTGTACGAGGACCTGCACGCCCACCCGGAGCTGTCGTTCCAGGAGCACCGCACCGCCGGGATCCTGGCCGACCGGCTGCGATCCCTCGGCTACGAGGTCACCGCCGACGTCGGTCTCACCGGGGTGGTGGCCACGCTCGAGAACGGGCCGGGCCCCACCGTCCTCCTCCGGGCCGACATCGACGCCCTGCCCGTCGAGGAGGCCACCGGCCTCGACTACACCAGCACCGTGTCCGGCGTCGCCCACGCCTGCGGCCACGACATGCACGCCGCCTGGCTGGTCGGTGCGGCCACGATCCTGGTCGACCACCGCGACGCCTGGTCCGGGTCGCTCCTGCTGGTGGTCCAGCCTGCCGAGGAGCTGGGCGCCGGCGCCCGGGCGATGCTCGAGGACGGCCTCTACGAGCGCTTCGGCACCCCCGACGTGACCCTCGGCCAGCACACCGCGCCGGCGCCGGCCGGCTGGGTGCTCCACCGGGCCGGCCCGATGATGGCGGCCAGCGATGCCATCGAGATCATCCTCCACGGCCGGGGCGGGCACGGCTCGGCCCCGCAGCACACGGTCGATCCGGCCGTGCTGGCGGCCTCGACCGTGATGCGGCTGCAGACGATCGTCTCCCGTGAGATCGACCCGGCCGACACGGCGGTGGTCACCGTGGGCCGGCTCCACGTCGGCACCAAGGAGAACATCATCGCCGACACGGCCGAGCTGGGTCTGAGCGTCCGGACCTTCCAGCCCCACGTGCGGGCCAAGGTGCTCGACGCCATCAACCGGATCGTCGAGGGCGAGTGCCAGTCCGCCGGCTGCACCCGCAAGCCCGAGATCAGCGAGGGCTACGCCCTGCCCGTCGTCGACAACGACGCCGAGGCCACCGAGCGGATCGCCGCCGCCTTCGGCGCCCACTTCGGCCCCGAGCGGTCGATCCCCGGCCCGACCGCCACCGGCAGCGAGGACTTCGGCTTCTTCGGCGAGGCGGCCGGCGTGCCCTCGGTCTTCTGGTTCGTCGGCGTGTCCGACGCCGAGATGGTCAAGCGGGCCTTCGAGGAGGACCGCTTCGCCGAGGACGTGCCCTACAACCACTCGCCCCGCTTCGCCCCGGTCCAGGACCCGTCGCTGGCCACCGGCGTCGAGGCCCTGGTCACCGCGGCCCTGTGCTGGCTGACCCCCGAAGCGGGCTGACGCCGGAGCCGGCCTAGCGGAGCTGCCAGGGGGTCGGGGCCTCGCCGGTGTCGACGGTGGCCAGGCGGATCCGGGCCTCCTCCTCCATCTCGGCGGAGCGGTGGCGGTTGGCCACGCACCAGCAGGTCGACCACAGCGCCCACACCTCGTCGAGCGAGCGCTCCCGGGCCGCCTCGGCGAGCGGGGCGCCGTAGGTGGCGTCGAAGTCCGTCAGGTCGGCGGCCGGGTAGCCGTACCAGCGCACGAAGGCGACGGTGGGGGCGGCGTCGTAGGCCCGTGGCCCCCAGCCGGCCAGCTCCAGGTCGACCAGCACCGGGCCGCGGGGACCGATCACCACGTTGCCGGCGTGGAGGTCGCCGTGGAGCACGGCCCCGCCGACCACGGCCTCGGCTGGGTCGGCCCGGGCCTCGTCGAGGACGGCCTGCCACACCGGCTCCAGGCGGGTGGCGGCCCGGCGAAGGATGGCCAGCTCGTCGTCGCTGGTGCGCCCGGCCGGGATGGCCACCTCGAGCTGGGCCAGGGCCGCGCCCAGGGGGTCGCACTCGACGATGCCGCGGGGGTCGAGCCCGCCGGTGGCGGTGTGGAGCCGGGCCGCGAGGGCGGCGATGGTGGCGGCGTCGACCGGCGGGGCGTCGGGGTCGGTGGCGATCTCTCGCCAGGCGGTGACCCACCAGCCGTCGATGGGGGCGGGCCCGGCGAGCCGGCGGGCGGCCGGGACCCCGGCGTCGGCCAGCAGGGTGGCGATGGCGGCCTCCTGGCGGGGCCCGGTGGTGCCGCCGGGGACGGCGAAGGTCAGGACCTTCGACGCCGGGAAGCGCACGACGTGGCGGGTGGCGGCGCGGAGGACCTCGGCGCCGGTGGCGTCGAGCCCGAAGGTGGCCGCCAGCACGTCGATGTCGGGCGGGGCCGGAGCCGGGGCGATCAGCGGTCCGGCCCCCATCAGGCGGCCCGGCGGGTGTCGACCCAGTCGGCGACGATGGCGCCGAGCACGGGCAGGCTGACCGACGACGAGCCGAGCACGGCGTCGTGGAACCCCGGGAGGTCGAAGCGGTCGCCCAGCTCGGCGGTGGCCCACGCCCGCAACCGCAGGATCTCCCGCTGCCCGATCTTGTAGGCGAGGGCCTGGCCCGGGATGGCGAGGTAGCGGTCGACCTCGGTGGTGATCTCGTCGACGCCCATGGGCAGGTGGGCGAGCATGTGATCGATGGCCTGCTGGCGGGTCCAGCCCAGGGCGTGCATCCCGGTGTCGACGACGAGCCGGCAGGCCCGGAAGGCCTCGCCGACGAGCATGCCGAGCCGGTCGATGGCGCTGGTGTAGAGGCCCATCTCGTCGGCCAGGCGCTCGCTGTAGAGGGCCCAGCCCTCGACGTAGGCGGTGTGGCCGGTGCTGAAGCGCTGGAAGGCGGGCAGCTCGTCGAGCTCGCTGGCGATGGCCAGCTGGAGGTGGTGGCCGGGGATGGCCTCGTGGAAGGCGGTGGACGCGGTGTCGAAGCGGTTGCGCTCGCCGGCGTCGTGGGTGTTGACGAAGTAGGCGCCGGGCCGGCTCCCGTCGGCGGCGGGCGGGAAGTAGTAGGCGCCGGGGCCGTCGGCGGCGAGCATCTCGGGCACCGCCTTCACCTCGCAGGGGCTCACCGGCAGGCGGCCGAACCAGCCCGCCATCACCTCGGTGGCGGCGGCGACGCACCGGCGGGCGTCGTCGAGCGGCTCCTCCGGGCGCGACGGGTCGTAGCGCATCTGCGGGTCGGTGCGGATCCGCGCGAAGACCTCGGGCAGAGTGCCGACGCCGAACATCTGCCGGCCCAGGGCGACGATCTGCTCGTCGAGGGCGGCGACCTCCTCGACCCCGATCTGGTGGACGTCGGTGGGGTCGAGGTCGAGGCCGGTGTTGGACCGGATCAGGACGCGGTACAGCTCGTCCCCGTCGGACAGGGCGCCGAGCCCGGCCTCGTCGTCGCCCCGGGCCCGGGGGAGGAGCTCGTCGCGCAGGACGGCCGCGTAGCGGGCGAAGGCGGGGCGCACGACCTCCTCGGCGGCGGTGCGCAGGGCGGTGCGCCAGCGCTCCTCGCCCTCCCAGTCCTCGGGCCCGGCGAAGGCGGCGAAGGGGTCGGCGTCGAGCGGCGAGGCGAGGTAGCCGTCGACCTGGTGGAGGGCCCGCTCGACCACGATGCGGGGCGGGGTGCGGCCGGCCTCGAGCCCGGCCCGGAAGCGGGCGATCGCCCCGTCGATCAGGGCGCCCACCTTGCGCTGGCGCTCGACCAGATCGAGGGCGTTCTGGGGCTCCGGGGCGTTGATCTGCGGGGCGTCGGTGAGCAGCTCGGCGGCCAGGCCGCCCATCTGGTCGTAGCGGAGCTCGGTGATCCGGTGGTCGATGTGGGCGATCGAATCGGTGAGCGACTCGACCAGCAGATCGCGGGTGATCCGCTGGTCCAGGGGGGCGGTATCGAGGTCGAGCTCGGTGACCCGGTCGAGCAGCTCGGACCACCGGGCCCGCTGCTCGGCCTCGGCCTCGACGCTGACGTCCTCGACCTCGGTGTCGAACCGGCGGTCGCCGAGGAACGTGGCGTAGGTCGGGTTGGCCCGGAGCACCGCCTCCCAGTACTCGTCGGCCAGCGCCCGCACGGGCGACGACTCGTTCACGTCATCGGGAGCCATGCGGCCATCATGCCCGGCGTTCCCCGGGTGGGCGTTGCCGGTCTGTGAAGGCTGTGGGTCAGGTCCCGCGGATGCCCCGGAGGCCGGCCCAGGCCAGGTTGGCCACGCGGTGGGCCAGGGCGTCGGGATCGGGCTCGGGGGTGGTGGCCAGCGAGTGGCGGCTCGTCACCTCGGCGATGCCGACGATGCCCCGCGCCAGCAGCAGCCGGTCCTCGTCGGCCAGCCCCTCGACCTCGATGAGGGTGGCGACCGACTGGGCGAAGGTCTCCTCGACCCGGAGGACGGCCTCGGTGAGCTCGCGGTCCCGCCGGCTGTCCGCCGTGAACAGCAGGCGGAAGGCGTCGCGGTGCTCGGTGACGAAGCGGAAGTAGACGCGGAAGCCAGCCTCGACCTGCTCGCGGGGCGAGGCGGCGTCGGCCGTGGCCTTCACGACCGCGCTCTCCAGCCGGTCGGCCACGTCGGCCACCAGCTCCAGGTAGAGCGCCCGCTTCGAGGTGAAGTGCTGGTACACCACCGGCTTGGTGACCCCGGCGGCCTCGGCCACCTGGTCCATGCTCACGCCCGAGTAGCCCCGCTCGGCGAACTCGCCCAGCGCCACGTCGAGGAGCTGGCGCCGCCGAGCGGCAGCAGGAAGGCGGGCGGCCATCCCGCGACGTTACCGGCCAGTAGGTGCAGCCCTGTCCCCGCCACTTGACCGACGGGTCAGGATCGTGGTCTAGAGTGTGGCCACGGGCGGTCCATCGGGCTGCCTCCTGCCGTTCCCATCTCGGCCGTTCTCTGGCAGAATGGGACCAGACCGTGGCAGGGCCCGAGTCCTGGGGTCACCCCCTCCCCCCGCCCCTGGGACTCGGGCCCGCCCGGACTCACCGGAAGCGGGCCCGTTGGGCCCGCTTCTTCGGTGAGTCCGAGCGGGCCCCTTGCCGTTCGGGAGTCGTGTGCGGTCGCCGGGGTCGGGCCGATCTCTTCGCTCGCTGGCGCTCGCTCCGAGACAGGGATGCCGTTCTTCCCGCTCTTGGCGGCTCCTTCGTCGCCGCCGGGCCGCTCGGGCCCTGCCGCTCCGACCGTGCTGCTCTTCGGCCGTGCCGCTGCGACTGGGCAGGCCCTTCCGCATCTGGTGATGAGATCCGGCGGGAAACCGCCGGATCTGATCACCAGTTCGGCGGTCTTGGGCGGGGTTCGGGGGTGCTGGCCTACTGTCCGGGGCCGTTCGACTCCGGAGGTGACCGTGCCCGTCGTGCCCGAGATCCAGGCCCTGCTCGACCAGCTGGCGGCGGCGCCGCTCGACATCGCCGAGGTCGACCCGCCGACGATGCGGGCGCTCTACGCCGCCATGCGGGCGGCCGACGGCGACCCCGTCGAGGTCGGTCCCGTCACCGACGTGGCCATCCCCGGCCCGGGGGGCGACATCCCGGCTCGCATCTACCGCCCCGACGCCGACGGCCCGGCGCCGGTGCTCGTCTGGTACCACGGCGGCGGCTGGGTGATCGGCGACGTCGAGACGTCGGACCCGACCGCCCGGAAGCTGTGCCAGCGGGCCGGCGTCGTCGTCGTGTCGGTCGACTACCGCCTCGCCCCCGAGCACCCGGCCCCGGCGGCCACCGACGATGCCTGGGCCGCCCTCTGCTGGGTGGCCGAGCACATCGGCGACCACGGCGGCGACCCCACCCGGCTCGCCGTCGGCGGCGACTCGGCCGGCGGTAACCTGGCGGCGCTCGTCGCCCTCCGGGCCCGCGACGACGGCGGCCCCGCCATCCGCCACCAGCTGCTCGTCTACCCGGCCACCGACCTGACGATGGCGCACCCGTCGATCGAGGAGAACGGCGAGGGCTACTTCCTCACGGCGGCGACGATGCGCTGGTTCGCGGACCACTACCTGGGCGCCGATCGCAGTCACGGCGACCCCACCTCGCCGGCGGTCTCACCCCTGTTCGTCGAGGACCTGTCGGGCGTCCCGCCGGCGCAGGTGCTGACGGCCGAGTTCGACCCGCTGCGCGACGAGGGCGACGCCTACGCCGCCCGCCTGGCCGAGGCCGGCGTGCCGGTCGAGCACGTGCCCGGACCGGGCCTGGTCCACGGCTTCTTCGCCATGGGCCTGGTCTCGCCCGACGCCGACAAGGCCGCCGCCCTGGCCGCCGACCGGCTGCGCGACGCCCTCGCCTAGTGCTGGACGTCCCCGAGGTCGTCCGGCGCAAGGCGATCACCTCGGGGGCGACCGCCTGGCTCGACGGCCTGCCCGACCTGATCGCCGGGCTCGAGGCCGACTGGGGCATCACCGTCGGGGCTCCGTATCCCAACCCGACGGAGGCCTACGTCGCCGCCGTGGAGCTCGACGACGGCACTCCGGCCGTGCTCAAGCTCTGCATCCCCCGAGCCCTCGACGCCGCCCGGCTGGAGATCGCCACCCTTCGGCTGGCCGCCGGTGAGGGCTGCGTCGCCTTGCTGCGCGACGACGTCTCGCGGGGCGCCCTGCTGCTGGAACGGCTGGGCCCGATGCTCGGCGATCTGGGCCTGCCCCTCGCCGAGGCCAACGAGATCCTGGTGGCCACGGTCGAGAGGGTCTGGCGACCGGCCACCGATGCCGCCCTGAAGACGGGAGCGGAGAAGGCCCGATGGCTGACCGACTTCGTGGCCTCTACCTGGGAGACGACCGGGCGGCCGTGCTCCGAGGCCGCCGTCGACCACGCCCTGGCCTGTGCCGCGGGCCGCGAGGCGGCCTACGACGACGAGCGGGCCGTGCTCGTCCACGGCGACGTCCACCAGGGCAACGCCCTCCAGGCGGGCGACGGTTGGAAGCTGGTCGACCCCGACGGCCTGCGGGCCGAGCCCGAGTACGACCTCGGTGTCCTCCTGCGGGAGGACCCCGACGCTCCGGAGGTCCTGCGGGCCCGGTGTGCCGGGTTCGCGGCCCGGACCGGTCTCGACGCCACCGCCATCTGGGAGTGGGGCGTCGTCGAGCGGGTCGCCACCGGCCTGGTGTGCGAGCAGATCGGCCTCCAGCCCGTCGGCCGCCAGATGCTCCACGCCGCCGACCAGATCGCGCAGAGCTAGCCGTTCTGTGTGCGGAAACCTGCCGGACAGGTAGGAACCCGCACACGGAACGGGGGGGTGCCAGGCTCAGGCGGTGGCGGTGCGGCTGGTCGAGCCGCCGGGGCCAGACGCCGTGAGCTGGTAGGTGCCGGGGCCGGGGGAGCAGCCCTGAC
>Ga0190275_10004441_pt1 | contig 10078 bp, 13 predicted proteins | sample Popmic550T_FD_133745 | JGI IMG/M metagenome (GOLD analysis project Ga0190275, IMG submission 133745) | Populus adjacent soil microbial communities from riparian zone of Yellowstone River, Montana, USA - 550 T | ecosystem: Environmental > Terrestrial > Soil > Riparian zone > Trees stand | place...
ACCGTGGAGGTGCTCGGCGCCACCAAGGGCCCCAAGATCGTCATCCAGAAGTACAAGAACAAGACCGGCTACAAGAAGCGCCAGGGTCACCGCCAGAAGTACACCCAGGTGAAGGTCACCGACATCTCCCTGTGAGCACCCGGCTCGCACTCGGCTGAACCCGACTGAACTCGACAAGGACACGGACATGGCACACAAGAAGGGCGCGGCGTCGACCAAGAACGGTCGCGACTCCAACTCCCAGCGCCTCGGCGTGAAGCGCTACGGCGGCCAGCTGGTCAACGCCGGCGAGATCATCGTCCGCCAGCGTGGCACCCACTTCCACCCCGGCACCGGTGTGGGACGCGGGAGCGACGACACGCTCTTCGCCCTGGTGGCCGGCAACGTCGAGTTCGGCACCCGGCGCGGTCGTCGCGTCATCAACATCGTCCCGGCCGGGGAGTGAACCTCCCGCGCTGACCAACATCACCACCGAGGGCGTTCCTGAGAGCATCAGGGGCGCCCTTCGGGGTTTCGACAGGCTCAACCACCGGACTCACAGGCTCAACCACCGTTTCTGAAAGGCCCCTTCATGGCCGTGCCCACCTTCGTGGACCGCGTGACGCTGCACGTCGTCGCCGGTCGCGGCGGCAACGGGGTGGCCTCGGTGCACCGCGAGAAGTTCAAGCCCCTCGGCGGGCCGGACGGTGGCAACGGCGGCCCCGGTGGCTCCGTCATCCTCCGGGTCGATCCCGACGTCACGACACTGATCGACTACCACCACAACGCCCGGCGACAGGCCGAGCACGGTGGTCACGGCGCGGGCGCCCACCGCAACGGGTCCCACGGCGAGGACCTGACGCTGCCGGTCCCCGACGGAACCGTGGTGACCGACGGTGCCGGCCACGTGCTCGCCGACCTGCTCGGTCCTGGCACCGAGATGGTGGTGGCCCAGGGTGGCCGCGGCGGTCTGGGCAACGCGGCCCTGGCCTCGGCCAAGCGCAAGGCACCGGGCTTCGCGCTGCTGGGGGAGCCCGGGGAAGACCTCGTGGTCCAGCTCGAGCTGAAGGTGGTCGCCGACGTCGGGCTGGTCGGCTACCCGAGCGCCGGCAAGTCGAGCCTGATCGCCGCGCTCTCGCGGGCACGTCCGAAGATCGCCGACTACCCGTTCACGACGCTGGTGCCCAACCTCGGGGTGGTGAAGGCCGGCGACACGACGTTCACCGTCGCCGACGTCCCGGGCCTGATCGAGGGCGCGAGCGAGGGCCGCGGACTCGGGCACGACTTCCTGCGGCACGTCGAGCGGTGCGCGGCCCTGGTCCACGTGGTCGACCTGGCGACGATGGAGCCCGGCAGGAACCCGCTCAGCGACTTGGACGTGATCGAGCGGGAGCTCCAGCGGTACGGCGGTCTGGAGGACCGTCCCCGGCTGGTGGCCCTGAACAAGATCGACGTTCCGGACGGGCGCGACATGGCCGACATCGTCGCGGACGACATCGCTGCCCGCGGCTGGAAGGTCATCCCGGTCAGCGCCTCCAGCCACGAGGGCCTCCGGGAGCTGTCCTTCGCGATGGCCGCGATCGTCGCCGCCCGCCGGGCCGCGGCGCCGCGGGTCGAGGCCACCCGCATCGTCATCCGGCCCGCCGCCACCAGCGGGGGGACCGAGTTCACGATCAAGCACACGGGAGAGGGCTGGCGTGTCCGTGGCGAGAAGCCCGAGCGCTGGATCCGCCAGACCGACTTCAGCAACGACGAGGCCGTCGGCTTCCTCTCCGACCGGCTCAACCGACTCGGGGTCGAGGAGAAGCTGCTCGAGCTCGGCGCGGTGGAGGGTGAACCCGTACTGATCGGCGACCCCGACAACGCAGTCGTCTTCGACTTCCGCCCGGCGGTCGACGCGGGCGCGCAGATGCTGGGTCGACGCGGCGAGGACCAGCGGTTCACCGAGTCGCGTCCGGCAGCCGCTCGTCGCCGGGCCATCGACGAGGCGATGCCGGACCGGGCCGAGGGTGAGGAGCGGGCCGACGTCGCCCGCCGCCTGTACGGCCCGACGTACGTCGAGGACGACCTCGCCGACTGGGACAGCGACGACCGGGGCGACGGGGACGGTCGATGAGCCCTCGGGACGTGGTGACCGGCGCCCGCCGGGTCGTGGTCAAGGTCGGCTCGTCCTCGCTCACCACGACGGGCGGCGGCATCGACCCCGCCCGGGTGCGAGCCCTCGTCGACAGCCTGGCAGGCGTGCGGGAGCGCGGCGCCGACCTCGTCCTGGTCTCCTCGGGGGCCATCGCGGCAGGTCTGTCGCCCCTCGAGTTCCGGCGCCGGCCGCGCGACCTCGCGCGTCAGCAGGCGGCCGCCTCGGTGGGTCAGGGACTGCTCGTGCACCGCTACACCGAGGAGTTCGCCCGGCACGGGCAGGTCACGGGGCAGGTGCTGCTCACCGTCGACGACGTCACGCGTCGCAGTCACTACCGCAACGCCCACCGGACCTTCGCCAAGCTGCTCGAGCTCGGTGTCGTCCCGATCGTCAACGAGAACGACACCGTGGCCACCTCCGAGATCAGGTTCGGAGACAACGACCGTCTGGCCGCGCTCGTGGCCCACCTGGTGCACGCCGACCTGCTCGTGCTGCTCTCCGACGTCGACGGCCTGTACGACGCCCCGCCGAGTGCGCCGGGGAGCCGGCTGGTCGTGGACGTGCGCAGCGCCGAGGACCTGGCCGGCATCCACGTGGGTCGCGCGGCGCAGGCAGGGTTCGGCACCGGCGGGATGCACACCAAGCTCGAGGCCGCGCGGATCGCGACCGGGGCGGGGATTCCGGTGGTGCTCACGGGGACCGACCGGGCCAGGTCGGCACTCGAGGGGGAGGAGACCGGCACGTTGTTCCACGCGACCGGCCGGCGACGGCCGACGCGTCAGCTCTGGCTCGCCCACGCCACCGAGCCGCAGGGCCGCCTGGTGGTGGACGACGGCGCCGTGCGGGCACTGACCGAGCGGCGCGCCTCGCTGCTGCCGGCCGGCATCACCGAGGTGCTCGGGTCGTTCGTCGCGGGCGATCCCGTCGACCTGGTGGACCTGCGGGGCCGGGTGCTGGCTCGGGGCCTGGTCAACTACGACGCCGTCGAGCTGCCGGACCTGCTGGGCCGGTCGACCCGCGACCTGGCGCGGGAGCTGGGCGCGGCGTACGAGCGCGAGGTCGTCCATCGCGACGATCTCGTCGTCCTCTAGCCCGAGCCTGTTTCGGCGTCCGCCACCCGCCGAAATCGGGCCAATCTGGCGCCATTTGCCGGGTTCACACCTCATCTGCCCGGAATCTGAGACAGACTGAGCCGGGTTGGGGGCTCTGGAAAAAGCCGGGGAACGCCGAGGGGGATCAGCCGTGGACAGGCCCGTGCGTCACTGGCACGTGACGCTGACCCTCTCGGGTGACCGTGTCGAACCGCTCCTGGTCCGGGGAGCGATGCAGCGGCTCAGCGAGGAGCGCCCGTTCCTCGACTCGGTGACCTCGACCGGGACGACGGCCGAGATCAAGTTCTGGGACGAGGGCGACAGCATGCTCGACGTCGCCTCCCTGGCCATGCGGCTGTGGAACGAGCACCGTGACTCCGCCAACCTGCCCAAGTGGGAGGTCGTCGGGCTGGAGGTTCTCGAGAAGGAGCTCCGCGACCAGCGCGTGCCGCGACGACGCCGTACCTGACTCGCCCTGATCGATTCCGGGGTCCCGCCCCTCGATACGCTGTGCCCATGTCTGACTCCGGGGGAGCCACGCCGTTCGCAGCGGTCGCTGCCCGTGCACGAGCTGCGGCGACAGATCTCGCGCTGGCCACCCGGGCGGCCAAGGACGCCGCACTCGAGGCGATGGCGGCTGCGCTGCTCGAGGATGCCGCGGAGCTCCTCGCAGCCAACTCCGAGGACGTGGCGGCCGCCGAGTCGGCCGGCGTCGGTGCGCACCTGGTCGACCGGCTCCGGCTCGACCGGTCCCGACTGGAAGGCATGTCCGAAGGGCTGCGCCAGGTCGCCGGCCTGCCGGACCCGGTCGGGGAGGTGGTGCGGGGGTCCACGCTCGCCAACGGCCTCCAGCTGCGTCAGGTCAGGGTGCCGTTCGGGGTGGTGGGCATCGTCTACGAGGCCCGGCCCAACGTCACCGCGGATGCGGCCGGCATCTGTCTGAAGAGCGGCAACGCCGTCCTGCTGAGGGGCTCCTCCAGCGCGCTGAGGTCCAACACCGCCATCGTCACCACGCTCCGCCGGGCTGCGGCGGACGCCGGACTCCCAGAGGACGTGGTGCAGCTGGTCCCGGGGGAGGGGCACGAATCGGTCAAGGAGCTGATGCGAGCCCGCGGGCTCGTCGACGTGCTGATCCCGCGCGGGGGCGCCGGCCTGATCCAGTCGGTGGTCGAGGAGTCGACCGTCCCGGTGATCGAGACCGGCGTGGGCAACTGCCACGTCTACGTCGACGCGGCCGCCGACCTCGACATGGCCGAACGGATCGTGCTCAACGCCAAGACCCACCGCACCTCGGTCTGCAACGCAGCCGAGTCGCTGCTGGTGCACGCCGACGTGGCCGCCGCGTTCGTCCCGCGGATCGTCCGGGCGCTCCAGGACGCCGGTGTGACCATCCACGGTGACGACACGTTCGCCCGGGAGGACGGTGTCGTGCCCGCGGTCCCGGAGGACTGGTCGACCGAGTACCTCGCACTGGAGATCTCCGCGGCCGTCGTACCCACGCTGGACGCCGCGATCGAGCACATCCGGCGACACTCCTCCGCTCACTCCGACGCGATCGTGACCGGGTCACAGTCCAGCTCCCAGCGCTTCGTCGCCGAGGTGGACTCTGCCGCCGTGCTCGTCAACGCCTCCACGCGGTTCACCGACGGAGGGGAGTTCGGCTTCGGTGCCGAGATCGGCATCTCCACCCAGAAGCTGCACGCCCGCGGTCCGATGGGCCTGCCCGAGATGACCTCGACCAAGTACGTCGTCACGGGGGACGGCCACGTCCGGTGAGGCTGCTCCTCCTGACCTTCGGGTTCGGTGTCGTCTCGGCCGTCATCCCGATCTTCAACATGGAGGCCTACATCTCGGTGATGTATGCCAACACCGAGGAACACTCAGCGTTGCTGATCGCCTTCATCGGCTCTCTGGGGCAGAACATCGGCAAGCTCGTCTGGTACTACGCCTCGCTGGGCGCACTGGACATCCCGTGGCTGAAAAGGCGGATGTCCACGCCGAAGCGGCAGGCCAGCTTCGAACGCTGGCGCGACTACGTGCAGGGCCGGCCGGTGATGAGCGGCCTGCTGACCTTCGTCTCGGCGGCGGTCGGGTTCCCGCCGTTCTTCGCGATGGCGATGGTCGCGGGAACCCTCCGGATGAACGTGGTGGTGTTCTTCGTGGCCGGGCTGATCGGCAGGACCCTGTTCTTCTGGGCGTGGCTGCTCGGCGTGGGGCTGCTCTTCCACTGACCGTGGTGCCTCCCGGGCCGCCCGCTGCCGCTAGGCTTTGCGCCATGCTGAACCTCCTCCTCGTGCCGCTGGCGGCTGAAGAAGGCTCCGGGCTCGCGCCCTACGTGATCGGTCTCGGGACCCTGCTGGTCCTGGTGGCCCTCGTGGTCGCGCTGCTGACCTTCGGCAAGGGACGCGATCACTCCTGAGCACCACCGCGCCCGGATCCCCTGCCCGCCGTCGCGTCGGCGTGATGGGCGGCACCTTCGACCCGATCCACCACGGTCACCTCGTCGCGGCGAGTGAGGTCCAAGCCTGGTTCGACCTCGACGAGGTGGTCTTCGTCCCCACCGGCGAGCCGTGGCAGAAGTCGGAGCGGGTGGTCTCGCCGGCGGAGCACCGTTACCTGATGACCGTCGTCGCCACGGCGTCCAACCCCCGGTTCACGGTCTCGAGGGTGGACATCGACCGTGGCGGACCGACGTACACGATCGACACGCTGCGCGACCTGGCCGACGCCTTCCCTCGGTCGGACCTCTACTTCATCACCGGCGCCGACGCCTTGGCCGAGATCTTCACCTGGCGCCGCGCCGAGGAGCTCTTCGAGCTCGCCCGGTTCGTCGGGGTCACCCGGCCCGGGTACGCCATGGACGCCGGCACCCTGGACGGGATTCCCGCCGACCGCGTGACGATCCTGGAGATCCCGGCACTGGCGATCTCCTCCACCGAGTGTCGTGAGCGGCGCGCCAAGGGCGAGCCGGTCTGGTACCTCGTCCCGGACGGTGTGGTGCAGTACATCGCCAAGCACGACCTCTACGCCCCTGCCGACTCGCACGAAGGAATTGGATGAGCACCCCAACGAAGCGCTCGCTTCGCTCCCGTTTCGCCGGGGACCCCGCATGACAGCCACCGACCACGCCGTCGAGCTGGTGCACGCCGCCGCCAGGGCCGCCTCGGACAAGCTCGCCGAGAACATCCTGGCCTTCGACGTCAGTGAGCAGCTGGTCATCACCGACGCCTTCCTGCTCTGCTCGGCGAGCAACGACCGGCAGGTGCGGGCGATCGTCGACGAGATCGAGGACCGGCTGCGCGAGGCCGACGCCAAGCCCGTACGCCGGGAGGGCGAGCGCGACGGCCGGTGGGTGCTGCTCGACTACGCCGAGATCGTGGTGCACGTGCAGCACACGGAGGAACGCGAGTTCTACGCCCTCGAGCGGCTGTGGCGCGACTGCCCGGTCATCCCGCTGCCGGCCGACGTGACCACCGGCCGTGGTCGCTGAGCCCGCCGCCCTGGCCGGGCGTGGGCGGAGACTGGTGCTGGTGCGCCACGGCCGGACCGCCTGGAACGCCGAAGGACGCGCCCAGGGGCACGCCGACGTCAGCCTGGACGCGACCGGGCGCGAGCAGGCGGAGGCGATGGCCGAGGTGCTGGCGGCGCTGGAGCCCACACTCCTCGTGAGCAGCGACCTGGCCCGGGCTCGCGAGACCGCGGCATACCTCGAGAAGGCCAGCGGGCTGACGGCCGAGGAGGACCCCCGGCTGCGCGAGTACGACGTGGGGGAGCGGACCGGCCTGACCCGCCAGGAGTTCGCCGACCAGCTGGGCGAGGACGCGCCCAGTGGTTGGGACACGCACGCCCACGTCGTGGTCGCAGGAGCCGAGACCGAGGAGGAGGTCGCCACCCGGATGGTGCCGGCGCTCGAGGAGATCCTCGAGCGGCTCGGCACCGACGAGACGGCCCTCGTGGTGCTCCACGGCGCCGCGCTGCGGATCGGCCTGGCCGGCATGCTCGGCTGGCCGCTCGAGTCGGCGGACACCCTTGAGGCCATGCGCAACTGCGCGTGGACGGTGCTCGCCGAGCACGGCGCGGGACGGCTGCGGCTCTCGTCGTACAACGTGGGCGTCACGGCCTGACCCGATTCGCTTTCGCACTCGGCCGTTGGCTAAGATTCCCGGCGTTGCCCAGCAGGATCGGGCGGCTCGGGGCTGTGGCGCAGTTGGTAGCGCACCTGCATGGCATGCAGGGGGTCAGGGGTTCGAATCCCCTCAGCTCCACCGAGTTTTCTCTGGGTGGGCGCCGGCGCAGTTGGTAGCGGCTGGGTTGCTCGTGCGCAGTGGCGTGCAGGGGGTCAGGGGTTCGAATCCCCTCAGCTCCACCGAGTTTCTGGTGCAGGAACACCCGGCTGACCGGGTATCCCGGTCCCGGACGGGCGTGGCAACGCCCATCCAGTGCAGGCCTTGACCCCCCAGTCCAGGTCGACGTCACCACGGCCGGTCGAGGCGGAGTACGACGCCCCGGTCGCCGTACTCGCGCCACTCGCCGGGGACAAGCAGGGTGAGATCGGCGAGTCGCCGCACGCAGTGGGCCTGCTGGAGGGTGCCGAGCTGCAGCAGCGCGACGCCGCCGGGGGCCAGGTGCTGGAGGATCGCGTCGAGGCACTCGCGTACGACGGCCAGGCCGTCGTCCCCACCGTCGATGGCCAACGTCGGGTCGTCGGGGAACCTGGACGTCTGCGCCCGGGGGACCCACGGCGGGTCGGCGATGATGACCGCGAACCGCTCGTCGGGTTCGAGCACCTCCGAGATCCGGCCCTGGCGCACGCCCACCCGGTCGGCCATGCCGGCCCGTTCGGCGTTGGCGCGGGTGAGCTCGACGGCTGCAGGGTTCAGGTCGACGCAGAGCAGCCTGCGGTCCGAGTCGCGTACGGCGAGCAGCCCGATGTGGCCGGCTCCGCAGCACAGTTCCAGGACGTCACCCGCCGGTGCCCTGGGGAGCAGCTCGGCCGCCCAGACCGACTGGTGCGCCGTCCACTCGCGTGGGCGCAGGACCCGGTGGTCGAAGGCGATCTGCAGCCCTGCGAAGTCGACCGTCTCGGGTCCGGCTGTCATCGTGGGATCGCCTTGTGGGTGCTGTCGCACCACGGCTTGCGACCGGACTTGCCGCAGGCGCACAGGGCCACTACGGGTCGGGTGACCGGGTGCTCCTGACCGTCCTCGTCCACGACGACGTCCGCGCCGCGCACGACCAGTGGCCCGCCGGGGCAGACACGGACGCGAAGGGGCTCGCTCACGACGCCTCGTCCAGGTTCGGCGCCGCCCAGCGCTCGACGAGCTCACGCGCGGAGAGCCCGGCCAGGTGCACGCAGCACGCCGCGCCGAAGAGGACGTCGGGCCGCAGGGCAGGCTGCTCGGAGACCAGGCTCTCGCAGATGTCCCGCAGCGCCACCTGCTCGTGGACCGCGTCGGCCTCCACGTGCTCGAGGAAGTACGCCGCGACCGTGTCCGGGAGACCGACGCGCTCGAGCCCGGCCGCGATCCTCCGGGACGGCACCGAGCTCGTCGCCTCGAAGGCCGCGAAGTGCCCCATCGCCGCTCCCCGCAGGCGTCGGTGGAGGCCGAAGAAGGAGACGAGGTTCGCCGACGCGAGGGACAGCGCCGACACGTCGTCGACGTACGCGCCGTAGCTGCTGTCGAGTCCCGCGGCGTCGAGGGCCTCGGCGTACATCTGCTGGTGGAGCCGCTCGGGTCGACCGGCGCCGAACTCGTCGTAGAGCACCTCCGCCAGCGCGACCTTGGCCCGACCGGACAAGCGGGGCAGCACGAACGCCTCGGGGTCCGACTCCTTGAGCTGCTGGACACTGCGCTCGCGCAGGAAGTCGAGCAGCTGCTCGAGCGTCGCCGATCGCTGCAGGTACGCCGCCGGCGAGGGGCTGTCGTCCGCGGCGAGAAGGGTCTCCATCTGCTCGGCAACGTCGTCACCTGCGGACAGCGCCTCCAGCCGTGGTCGGACCCCCTCGCGCAGCTCCCGCTCGAGCCGCCGCTCGAGACGCCGTCGGAGGCCCAGCAGGCCCGGGTCCCACTCCCGGTCGTCCGGCACCTCGTCGAAGCCGCGGTAGTGCAGCTCGTAGAGCATCCAGAGAGCGAGCTGGGCGTCGCCGTCCTCGATCACCGGGCCGGATCCCAGCGCCATCGGCTCGCGCTGCGCGATCTCGCTGGTGAGCAGCTCGATCACCCGGCGGCTGATCGGGCCACGTTCGCGGGGAAGGTGCATCGGGTCTCCTCCGGTGGTCGGGTCGGCCCTACCAGTACCCACCACGCGGTGGATCGCACGGTCACGAACGTCACAGGACCGGGTATGGCACGTCCAACGGCTGATGCAAGGAGGCTAGGCATGAGCAGCAAACCGGACGCGGCCAGCGGGAGTCAGGCCGGGCTGTCGATCGGTCCCAGTCCTTCGCGCAGGTCCCGGAAGATCCGGGAGAGCAGTCGGGAGACCTGCATCTGGGTCACGCCGATGGCGTCCGCGACCTCGCGCTGGGTCAGTCCGTCGAAGAACCTCAGGCGCAGGATCAGCCGGTCACGCTCGCTGAGGCGGCGTACGACGGGCGCGAGGACCGCGCGGGCCTCCGCGGCGTCGCGCAGCTGGTCCTCCGAGCGCAACAGCTCGCCCAGCGAGCTGCCGGCGGATTCACCGACCGGTCGGTCCAACGAGGCGGGCGTGAAGCACCCCCGCGCCTGGAGCGCCTCGATCACCGCGTGGGTGTTCTCCCCGAGGGCCTCGGCCAGCTCGGGTGCGGACGGTGGGCGGCCGAGTCGGGTCGAGAGGTCGTCCTGAGCCGCGTTGAGAAGCTGTTGGAGCTCCTGGATCCGCCTCGGTGGTC
>Ga0190275_10004442_pt1 | contig 10074 bp, 10 predicted proteins | sample Popmic550T_FD_133745 | JGI IMG/M metagenome (GOLD analysis project Ga0190275, IMG submission 133745) | Populus adjacent soil microbial communities from riparian zone of Yellowstone River, Montana, USA - 550 T | ecosystem: Environmental > Terrestrial > Soil > Riparian zone > Trees stand | place...
GCCGAACATGATCAAACCGAAGCGTTCGCCACGGCCCAACGTATCGCCGGCTTTCGCGCGGCACACAATGCGCCTAGCGACCGCGCCGGCGATTTGCACCACGCCCCAATTGCGCTCCCGTTCGTCGACCAGACTCACCGCGTTCTGCTCGTTGACGCGGGAGGCGTCTTCCTTAAAGGCCGGGAGAAATTTGCCGCTTTGATAGCGCACGTCGTTAACCCGCCCGGCCACCGGCGCCCGATTGATATGCACGTCGAGGGGCGATAGGAAGATGCTGATACGGGTCACGGCATCGGCGAACAGGCCATCGCCCTGCACCGGCGCGACAGTGACCACCCGGCCGTCCGCGGGGGAAACCACCAAGCCGTCACCGGTGGGGATGTCGCGCTCCGGGTCGCGAAAAAATGCCGCGATCGCCAGCGTTAGCAGCGCCAATGCGATACCAGCCATCTGCCAGCGCAACAACAACGCCAGCACCGCCAGCGCTGCTGCCGACAGAATCAATGGCCAACCTTCCTTTGCGATAGGCATCGTGCGCTCAGAGCAACAGCTTAATTCTTACTTCGGTCGACCAGACGATTCTGACCCAGCCAGGGCATCATCGAGCGCAAACCGGCGCCGACTTTTTCCAGCGGATGATTGGCCTGCTCTTTTCTGAGCTCGGTGAAGTGCGGCGATCCCGCCTTGAATTCATTGATCCACTCGTCGGCGAATTGACCGGATTGAATGTCCTTTAAAATCTTCTGCATCGCTTGGCGCACTTCCGGGCCGATTACACGCTTGCCTCGGGTCAAGTCGCCGTACTCCGCGGTGTTGCTGATCGAGTAGCGCATGTTCGTCATGCCGCCCTCGTAGATCAGATCGACGATCAGCTTGACTTCGTGGACGCACTCGAAATACGCCATCTCGGGCGGATAGCCGGCGTCGACCAGAGTTTCATAACCGGCATGAATCAACTCGCAGAGACCTCCGCACAGTACCGATTGTTCGCCGAAGAGATCGGTCTCGGTTTCGTCCTTGAAGGTGGTCTGGATCACGGCGGCACGGGCACCGCCGATGGCGCTGGCGTAGGCCAAGCCCATCTTGGTCGTATCGCCGCTGGGATCCTGATGCACCGCCAACAGGCACGGCACGCCGCGTCCTTTCTCGTACTCGCTGCGTACCAGGTGGCCGGGGCCCTTGGGGGCGACCATGAATACGTTGACACCCGCCGGCGCAACGATCCTCTTGAAATGAATATTAAACCCATGGCCGAAGGCCAAGTAGTTACCGCTCTTCAATCCCGGCCGGATTTCCTTTTCGTAAGCGTCACCCTGCAACTCATCGGGCAACAGAACCATGACGATATCCGCCAGCGCTACCGCATCGGCAGTTTCGCAGACTTTGAGGCCGGCGTTTTCCGCCTTTGCCCAGGAGCTGCTGCCGCGGCGCAGGCCGACGACGACCTCGACGCCTGAATCGCGCAAATTGTTGGCATGCGCATGTCCCTGGCTGCCGTAACCAAGCACGGCGACCTTTTTTCCCTTCAACACATTGAGATCCGCATCGCGGTCATAATAAACTTGCATGGAATGATTTCTCCTCTGAACTTTAGGCTTTCTACTATGCCGATAGACTCGCTTTAAGTCAACGACAAGTATCTGTAACCAAACGAGATTTAGTTGGCTCCGGGCGGGCGACCTGAAGTAAATCGGAAAGTAGTTTGTCGTTCCGAAAAGATCCGCTAAGTAAAAATATCAAGGCGGAGATCATGCACCGGCCGTAAACGGACACACCAAGAAAGAAAAACACCGCCGGCCGTGGGTGCTGAGAGTGGCTTTTGTTATCTTGACCTGCGGGGGACAGTCGACAGCGTCGTTTTACGGTTTTAATAAAGCCGGTTCCCGGCGCGGCGATGCGGTTCTGGTGGTCTCGCGCGCAATCGCAATCCGGCCGGTGCGGATCAAGTCTTTAATTCCCAGCGGCTTGAGCATGTTGATCATCGCCTCGACTTTGTCGACGTCGCCGGTAATTTCAATCGTGTAAGTGAGCGCCGACGAGTCGACGATTTTGGCGCGAAAGATTGACGCAATGCGAATCGCTTCGTCTCGGTGCTCCGGCTTGGTGTGGACTTTGATCAACACCGTCTCGCGGTCTAAAAAGTCGGTTTCGGTATGATCGATGACACTCAACACCTCGACGACTTTGTTGAGTTGCTTCATGATCTGTTCAATGATTCGATCATCACCGATGGTCACGATCGTGATCATTGAAGTCGTCGGGTCCAGGGTGGGCGCCACCGACAAACTCTCGATATTGTACCCTCTTGCGCTAAAAAGACCTGCGACTCTGGCTAGGACGCCGAATTTATTTTCGACAAGAACCGATATGATATGTTCCATTCGCTAACTATATCAGGCAGGAAGAACACCCTCGCCTTCATCCACCTTTCTCTTATGTACTGTTCCATCCTTACGCGATTGAATGAGTTCCGGCGGGTCTTCCAGCATCATTTCATGCTGCGCTCCGCCGGCGGGAATCATCGGATAGCAATTTTCGAAGGGATCGGTATGAATGTCCATCAACACCGGCCCCTTGTGCTTTAACCCTTCTTTGAGAACACCGTCGACTTCGCCGGGCCTCAGCGCGCGCAAACCTTTGATGCCATAGGCATCGGCAAGCTTCACGAAATCCGGCTTATTTCCGAGCAAACTCGCCGAATAGCGGCTCTCGTAAAATAAGTCTTGCCACTGACGCACCATGCCATGCACGCCGTTGTTGAGCAAAACGATCTTCACCGGTAAATCATGTTCCGCCGCCACCACCAGCTCCTGCAGATTCATCTGAAAACTGCCTTCGCTGGTGATACAAACCACTTGGCGGTTGGGGAACGCCACCTGCGCGCCGATGGCGGCAGGAAAACCAAATCCCATGGTGCCCAAACCACCCGAGGTGAGCCAGCTGCGCGGCTTCTTTCCTTTGAAATACTGCGCCGCAAACATCTGGTGCTGGCCGACATCAGTAGCGACGATGGCTTCGTGCTTGGTCAGCTCATAGAGCTTCTCGACGACATACTGTGGTTTAGTAATCTTATCGTCTTGCTTGTAAACTAGCGGATGCTCTTTTTTCCAAGCATTGATCTGCTTGAGCCATGGCGCGCGCCGCGCTTTCATCGCCGTCGGGTTACCATCCAACGAACGCAACACAACGTTGATCTGCCGCAGCACCGATTTGACATCGCCGACGATCGGAATATGGGCATGAAACGTCTTGCGGATCGACGTCGGATCGATGTCGATATGAATCACTCGCGCATCGGGACAAAACTCCGAGAGTTTGCCGGTGACACGGTCGTCGAACCGAGCGCCAACGGCAATCAAGAGATCGGCCTGGTGCATCGCCATATTGCTCCAATAGCCGCCATGCATGCCCAACATCCCCAACGAAAGCTCGTGGGTTCCAGGAAAAGTGCCGAGGCCCATTAATGTCATGGTCACGGGAATCTGCGTGATCTCGGCGAGCTCGCGGACTTCGTCAGCGGCATCGCCAAACACGGCGCCGCCACCGACATAGAGGATCGGCTTCTTAGCCGTCATGATAGCTTCCGCCGCTTGCTTGATCTGCGATTTATCGCCGCCGCTGAATGGGCGATAGCCGCGCAAGTTGATCTTGTCAGGATATTTGAATTCGGCCTTGGCTGTACTGACATCTTTGGGGATATCGACCAAAACCGGCCCCGGTCTGCCGCTGGTCGCGATGTAAAACGCTTCCTTCACCGCTTGAGCGAGATCGTTCACGTCTTTGACTAACACGTTATGCTTAGTGCAGGGGCGGCTGATACCGACATTATCGGCTTCTTGGAAGGCATCGTTGCCGATTAAATCGGTGGAAACTTGTCCGGTAAACGCGACCAATGGCACCGAGTCCATATGCGCGTCGGCCAAACCGGTAACAATATTCGTCATGCCGGGCCCGGAGGTCACCAACACCACGCCAGCTTTGCCGGTTGCTTTGGCATAGCCCTCGGCCATGTGAGCTGCGCCCTGCTCATGGCGCGTCAAGATCAACTGCAAATCTTTGCGCTGGCACAGGACATCGAAAATTTTTAGTACGACGCCGCCGGGCAGACCGAAAACGGTTTTCACTCCTTCACGGCGCAAAGACTCACAAAAAATTTCTGCTCCGGTAATTTTCATAGGGCTCCTTAGCTCCGGCTGCCGAACCTAACGGTGTTTGCCGAGCAACTCCATAATTTTGTCTTTGCCGACGAGCTTAAGTTTTTGGATGCGTTTCATTTCGACTTCTTCATCAGCCGTCAAATGCCCTTTATGTTGAAATGTGGCAAGTTGCTTCTCTAGGGCTAGATGCTCATCGTAGTATTTCTTCAGTTCTGGATCCTTATCCAGCAGGGAGACAATGACCGATTCTTCACTATGTTCCATAATAACAGCCTCCTTTGGGAAATCGTAATTCTGAGCGGGGTCAATCTAACTTACGGTCTGCGGATTGTCAACGTAGCTTTCTCGTTACTATTTCAACGGGTTAGGTCAATTCAGTGGGGTATTTCCGAGGCCCGTAAAACTACTCAAATAGAACGGTACCAGCTGGCCTAAATCACCCCCGGGAGCGTCGGCAAAGCGCCTAAGCGCCAACCGCGCCAGCGCGTGGGCCGCACTTTCGGCGTCGGTTTCGCCGATGAGTTGAGCGCGCCCTGCGAACAAGCGAAGCAGCTCATGGCAATAACGTTCGGCGCCAGCGCCGATAAAAGCAATTGCCGGCGCTGAAGGCAGCGGATCGAACAGCGTTGCGAGGGTGGTGACTGCACACGCCCGATCGGCAATTCGGCGCCGCAGGATGCCGTCGCGCCGATCGAATACGGCGGTATAAACTTCTTCCTTGCGCGCGTCGAGCAATGGACAGATAAGCCCGGCGAACGCTCGCACCCGCTCGGCTTGCGCCTCGAGACTCGGCACGCCGATTACCGGCAAGTTGCCATCGTAGGCCAATCCTTTGACGAGAGCGAGACCAATGCGTAAACCGGTAAACGAACCCGGACCGATGGCTATGGCAATGGCAGTTAGATCGGCAAGTCGGCAATCGGATTTGTCGAGCACCGCTTGAATCATCGGCAAGACGGTTTCTGAGTGGTTTCCCCGAGCACTGATTAATCCGATGGAATGTTCGCGCCCCTCGCCGGCTTCGGCGATCAGTTGGTCGTCTTCGATTAAAGCAACACTGGCGCTGGTAGTGGAAGTGTCAACGCCCAGTATCCTCATCCACCGACCTGCTTCTCGAAAAACCGCACGATGTCATTGTAAAAAGCATAAACCATCAACAAGGCCAACAAACAGATACCGACCTGCTGGGCCATCTCCCGCACACGCACCGAAACCGGTTTGCGGATAACCGCCTCGACCAGGAAAAATAACAAGTGGCCACCATCGAGCACCGGCACCGGCAAGAGATTAAGCACGCCTAAATTGATACTGAGCACGGCGAGGAAATGGAGAAAGTTGCCAACCCCTTCTTGCGCCTGCTGTCCGGCCATCTGGGCAATCAGAATCGGTCCGCCGATGTTCCTCGGCGAGACATCACCCGTGATCATTTTGTAAAACGCCAGGAGTGTAATCTTGATGTAATCCCAGGTTTGCGTAAACGCTTTGCCAACAGCGAGACCTGGCTTGCCTTTTTCGATGGTGCCTTGACTGCCAATACCGATCATCCAGTCATCTTTGCGCTCGCCAAAAATGCTCTTGCCCTCTTTTTTTGTCGGCTGCACCGCGACCTTGATCGTTTCACTGCCACGGCGAATCTCTAGATTGATCGGTTTGCCCTGACTGCCCTTGATGGTTTGCGAAAGCTCCTCCCACTCCGTCACCGGCTTACCGTCGATGGCGACGATGCGATCGCCTTTGGCGATACCGGCCTGTTCTGCCGGCGACGCCTTTTCCACGCCACTGACCAAGGTCGACATCACCGGCACACCGTAAAAAACAAATACCAACATGAGCAGCAACACCGCCAACATCAAGTTGAAACCGGGTCCGGCGAAGACGATGGCGCAGCGTTTAAATAGGCTCTTGTGCGCAAAGGATCTTTCCCGGTCGGCTTGAGAGACCTCTTCGTCGGGGTCTTCGCCGATCATCTTGACATAGCCGCCTAAAGGAAAGGCACTCAAGGCGTACTCGGTTTCGCCTTTCTTGCGGACGAAAAGTTTGGGGCCGAAGCCAACGGAAAAGGTTAGCACGCCGACGCCGGATAGCTTGGCGATTATGAAATGGCCAAATTCGTGAAATACGATCAGCAACCCCAACCCAATCACAGCTGAGCCGATCGAATATAGAAAACTTTCCATCGCGATACTCCTTCAGGATCAATTAATGAACGGAGACCGATGCGGTCTCGCGCGCCCAGCGGTCGACGTCGATGACGTCATCGACGTTCTTGGCATGTCTAGTTTGATGCCGCTGCATGGTTCGGTCAATTATACGATGAATTTCGCGAAATCCTATCCTACCCGCTAAAAAAGCCGCCACCGCTACTTCATTCGCCGCATTGAGCACCGCAGGCATGGTGCCGCCCTCATTCAACGCCGCGTAGGCCAATGCCAGCGCGGGATAGCGCTTTTTCTCCACCGGTAGAAAGTTCAACTCGCCCTGTTTGGTCAAATCGAGCGGTTCCCAACTGCCCTTGATACGGTGCGGATAGGCCAACGCGTATGCGATCGGGATGCGCATGTCGGCAATACCCAGTTGCGCCATGATCGCTCCGTCTTGATAACGCACCATGGAATGGACCACGCTCTGCGGATGGATCACAACTTGGATACCAGCGGGCTCCATGGCGAATTCCCAATGCGCCTCGACGACCTCCAACCCTTTGTTCATCATTGTCGCCGAATCGATGGTGATTTTCCGGCCCATTTTCCAATTGGGATGTTTGAGCGCCTGGTTAATCGAGACTGAGGCGAGGCGATTGAGCGGCGTGCACAGGAACGGCCCGCCCGATGCGGTCAAAATAAGCTTATCGACGTCGCTGCGCTGGTTTCCTTGCAAGCACTGAAAAATTGCGCTGTGCTCACTATCCACCGGCAATAGTCGCACGCCGTTCTTTTTGGCCGCCTTGACGAACAACTCGCCGGCCATGACCAACGCTTCTTTGTTGGCCAGGGCGATTTCTTTCCCGGCTAGGACTCCCTGTAAGGTCGGCATCAAACCGGCGGCTCCAACGATCGCCGCTAACACGACATCGACTTCAGACGCCGAGGCCACGGCACTGGCACCGGCTTGGCCAGATAAGATCTCGACTTTGTGTTTACCCAATAATTTTCCCAGCGGCCCGATATCTTCCGCACGCTCTATAGCCACCACCGCCGGGGTAAATTCCTTTATTTGCCGGGCCAGCAGCGCCATATTGCGGCCCGCTACCATGCCGTGGACTTTGAAGCGCTCGGGAAATTCCCGCACCAGCGCCAAGGTACTGACGCCAATCGATCCGGTGGAACCCAACAGGGCAATTGTTCTCATGAATGAATGACCTTTAAATAAAATGTCGCGAAGACCACCGGGAAAATCAAACTATCGAGACGGTCCAAAACCCCGCCATGACCCGGCAATAGCTCACCGGAGTCCTTAACCGCAAACGCGCGCTTGATTAAAGACTCAAAAAGATCGCCGATCTGGCCGAGGACGCTGAGGACAAGTGAAAGCACGATAATTTCCCCAGGCCCTACCGGCAATGATAATACCATCCTGGCAAGCAGGCCAATGACCACGCTGCCGATCAAATAGGCGATCGCGCCTTCGACGGTTTTACTTGGACTCAACTCTGGCGCCAGCTGGCGTTTGCCGAAATATTTGCCGATGAAATAAGCTGAAGAGTCACCGGCCATAATAACAACTAAGACAAAGGCCACCCAGCCACGGCCGTCCTTGAGCTGAAATAATAGCGCCACCTGCGGCACTAAAAAACCGATATAAAATCCGCCCAACAACATCCAACCCAGCCAGTTGAAACGCTCGGGAACCGCGCCACTTGACCATAACGTGCTGGCGAATAGGAGCAGTAGTAGCATACCAAGGTAAAGAGCCACGGCCGGCGTGGGAATCAGCATGACGGTCAGACCGATGGCGCTACCGAATAGAATGCCGCACCACTGCCGCCCCGGGTCGCCCGGACAGATCATCGCGAAGTATTCTTGTAAAGCTGCGACGGTGAGAACAAAAAAGGTCAGCGAAAAAAGCCATGACGCGCCCCAGCCAACCAACCAGCCCAGAAGCGGCAGCCCCACAGCGGCGGTGGCAAACCGAGCTTTAAGATTTCGGTCCACCCGCCTCCATCATGGCAATTGGGTTTTGCGCCAGTTGTTCATCGGTGCGGCCAAAGCGCCGCCGCCGCCGTTGATAATCGAGCAGCGCCTGAAGATATTCTTTTTCGCGAAATTCCGGCCACAGTGTCGGCGTAACGTAAAGCTCGCTGTAGGCAATTTGCCAGAGAAAAAAATTGCTGATGCGCATCTCACCGCTCGTGCGAATCAAGAGATCGGGATCGGGCACGCCCGCGGTATCAAGCTGGGACGAAATCCACTGCTCATCTATCGCCTCCGGTCGACACTGCCCAGTTTTCACCTGCTGCGCCAAATTTCTTGCCATACGCACGATGTCGTCGCGGCCGCTGTAACTGAGCGCCAACACGACGGTCATGCGCTGGTTTTTCGCCGTGGTTGCAATGACGCTCTCGAGGGTGCGCCGCACCCCCGCGGGTAGCCGGTTGCGGTCGCCCACGGTTAGCAGGCGAATGCCATATCGCATCATCTTGGCCTGCTCGGCGACTAGATAATGTTCCAGTAATCCCATCAAGGCTTCAACCTCATCATCGGGACGAAACCAGTTCTCGGTGGAAAAAGCGTAGAGGGACAGGTAACGGATGCCGATCTTTCGGCTCATTTCGACGATGACACGCACCGAGGTTTTACCGCGCCGATGGCCTTCAATGCGGTGCTTATGCCGCTGAGTCGCCCAGCGCCCGTTGCCGTCCATGATGATGGCGACATGTTGCGGCAAACGGCTCTTATCGAGACCGTCTAACTCCACGGCAGTATGCCTAGATAAGCGTGCATCGGTACATGCGAAAAGTATCAGTCGAGAGGATGACGTTGAATTGGACGCAAGGAAGGCGCGGCAAAATGCGATATCGGGTTAAATCACCATGACTTCATCTTCTTTGGCTTTGACGATCTTGTCGATACGGCCAATGAAGTCGTCGGTAATCTTCTGCACCCGGTCAAGCCCATGCTTGGCCTCATCGGCGGTGATCTCTTTCTTCTTTTCCGCTTCTTTGAGGTGCTCGACGGCGACCCGCCGGTGATTACGCACCGACACGCGATACTCTTCAGCGATCTTCTTGACATGCTTGACTAGGTCCTTGCGCCGCTCTTCGGTCAAGGCGGGAATCGGAATGCGGATGACTTTGCCGTCGTTGTTCGGGGTGAGACCGAGATCGGATTTGAGAATCGCCTTCTCAATTTCCGTCATGGCGGCGCGGTCGAATGGCTGAATGACCAGTAAGCGCGATTCCGGCGCGCTCAGCGTAGCCAGCTGGTGCAACGGCGTCGAAGCACCGTAATAGTCGACGGTGATATGTTCCAATAAGGCCGTCGACGCCCGACCTGTGCGCAGCTTGGACAGGTCCTTGCGCAGCACCGCAACCGAACCCTCCATCTCTTTTTGCGCTTGGGTAAAAATCGCTTCGTTCATCGTTTGCCTCCGCACACCAGGGTGCCAATGGACTCGCCTAAGACGACCCGCTTGATGTTACCCTTTTCCATGATGTTGAAAACGATGATCGGCAGCTGATTGTCCATGCACAGCGAGATCGCCGTGGAGTCCATCACTTTTAATTCTCGATTGAGGACTTCGATATAAGTCAATTGTTCGAACTTATTGGCGTTGGATTGCTGGAACGGGTCGGCATCGTAGATACCATCCACCTTAGTGGCCTTGAGAATCACCTCGGCTCCCACTTCCATCGCCCGCAAGCTCGCCGTGGTATCTGTGGTAAAATAAGGATTGCCGGTGCCTCCGGCGAAAATGACAA
>Ga0190275_10004443_pt1 | contig 10072 bp, 4 predicted proteins | sample Popmic550T_FD_133745 | JGI IMG/M metagenome (GOLD analysis project Ga0190275, IMG submission 133745) | Populus adjacent soil microbial communities from riparian zone of Yellowstone River, Montana, USA - 550 T | ecosystem: Environmental > Terrestrial > Soil > Riparian zone > Trees stand | place...
CGGGGCCGATCCAGCGGATGCCACGCGTGGCAGTGGGCTCGCCGGGCTGCGGGAACGCGTGGCGGCGATCGGCGGTCGGCTCGAAACTCGCGTGCAGGGTGATCCTGACGCGTTCGAGCTTCGCGTGTGGGTGCCCGCGCTTGAGGTGGTCTCGTGAGTGCCCAGGCGAGCGACCTGGCAACGCCACGACGCATCCGTCTACTGATCGCCGACGACGAGCACCTGATTCGTGGTGCGCTGGAGGCGCTTCTCGGACTTGAACCAGACATCGAAGTCGTCGCGAGTTGCGACAACGGCCTCGCAGCCGTGGAACTCGCCGCCGAAACCACGCCCGACGTGTGCCTTCTCGACCTTGAGATGCCGGGCGCGGACGGAATCGAGGCGGCGGGCCGCATCCTGGCCTCGGTTGCCACCAGGGTGGTAATCGTCACGCGGCACGCTCGGCCGGGAGTCGACTGTGGGACATCGACGGCAACGAGTACGTCGACCTGCTCAACGGCTACGGCTCGTGTTTCTTCGGGCACGCGGCGCCGTTCGTGGTGCAAGCCATCAAGGCGCAGCTCGAAGACGGCTTCGAGATCGGGCCGCAGCATCATCTCGCGGGCGTGGTGGCCGAGAAGTTCTGCGCCATGGTCGGCCACGACCGCGCCGCGTTTTGCAACACCGGCTCCGAGGCCGTGCTCGGTGCCATCCGCATGGCGCGCACCCTCACCGGCAAGAGCAAGGTTGTCATGTTTGGCGGCGCCTATCACGGCATCAACGACGAGGTCATCGCACGGGGCACAGCCGCGGGATTGGGTTTGCCGGCCGCCGCGGGCATCCCCGCAGCGCACACCTCCAACATCGTCATGCTCGAGTATGGCGACCCCGCCGCGCTCGAGCGCATCCGGACCGAAGCAGACGAGCTGGCGGCGGTCATCGTCGAGCCAGTGCAGAGTCGCAAACCCGAGCTGCAGCCGCGCGACTTCTTGCATGCTCTGCGCACGCTGACCCGAGCCGAGGGCATCGCACTCATCATCGACGAAGTCGTATGCGGCTTTCGTGTTGCGCAGGGTGGGGCGCAAGAGTGGTTCGGCGTGCGCGCCGACATCGCCACGTACGGCAAAGTCGTCGGCGGCGGTCTGCCCATCGGCGTCATCGCGGGCAACCGCGAGTACATGGACACACTCGACGGCGGCGCCTGGCAGTACGGCGACGACTCGGTACCCGAAGTCGGCGTCACGTATTTCGCAGGCACGTTCGTGCGCCATCCACTCGTGCTCGCCGCTGCCAACGCTTCGCTCGACTTCATGAAGCAGCAAGGTCCCGCGCTGCAACACACGGTCAATCAGCGCACCGCCCGGCTGGCTCACGACATGAACGCGTTTGCCGAGAGTGCGGGCGTGCCGGTCTCGTTCGGACAGTTCGCGTCCGTGATGAAGCCGCATTGGCACGCCGAGCGAGCCCCAGTCGAGCGAGCCGCGAGCGAGCCTGCGCTGGGCGACCTGCTGTTCGCGCACATGCGGCTGCGCGGCGTGCACATCTACGACGGCCGGCCGTGTTTTTTGACCATCGCGCACAGCGAAGACGACTGCGCATTCGTGCTCGATGCCTTTCAAGAATCCATCCACGAGCTGCAGCGCGGCGGCTTCTTCGTCGCTGCCGACGAGCCCCTCTCCATCGACGCCACGCGTCCGCCCGTGCAGGGTGCACGGCTCGGTCGCGATCAACATGGGAACCCCGCCTGGTTCCAGCCCGACCCACTGCGACCGGGCAAGTTCCAGCGTATCGCGGTGAGCTGAGCCATGTCCGACCCGAGCCCAGTCGCCGTCGACTTCGATCCGTTCGCACTGGGCGAGATCACCCAAAGTGTCCCTCTCACGGCGCCGCAGCGAGAGATCTGGGCGGCCGTCTTGCTCGGTGGCGAGGCTGCCAACCTGGCCTACAACGAAGCCAACAGTGTGTCGCTGCATGGTCCGCTCGACGTAGGCGCGCTGTCGTCCGCGCTCACCACGCTCGTCGCGCGCCACGACATGCTGCGCGCCACGTTCGCCGCCAACGGCAGCGCCACCCTCATCGCCGAGCACGGCGCGCTCGCGCTCGAACAGATCGATCTGCGGCGCGAACACGACCCCGAGTCGGCCTACCGAGCGCTCACCACACGGGCGGTCGCCACGCCGTTCGATCTGGTGCGCGGTCCGCTTTGTCGCCTCACGTTGGTGCAGCTCGGCGCTGACCATCATTGCCTACTCTGGGTGGCTCATCACCTCGTGGTCGATGGCTGGTCGTACGGCACGCTTCTCCACGAGCTAGGCAGGCTCTACGACGGCGCACTGGGCGGCCTGTGCGAGCTCGACTCGCCCGAGTCGTACGCCGACTATGCACGCGAGCGCGAAGCGTCCGCCAGCACGGCGCAGCAGTCGCTCGCGTATTGGATGAGCGTGTACGAAGGCGAGGTCCCCGCGCTCGAACTGCCGCTCGATCACACGCGCCCTGACCTTCGCACCTATCGCGCCGCGCGTGTCGATCACGAGCTGCCTGCCGAGCTAATCACTGCCCTCCGCACGCTTGCCAAGGCGCAGCGCACGAGCTTGTTGCAGGTGCTCCTGAGCACGTTTCAGACCTTGCTCGCCAGGCTCACTCGCCAGTGGGACGTGGTGGTTGGCCTGTCCGCCGCGGGTCAGGCCAGCGCCGGGCGTCCCGGGCTGGTCGGCCATGCCGTCAGTTATCTGCCGCTGCGCGCTCAGTTGCATGCCGACATGCCCTTTACCGAGCTCCTCACGCAGACCAAACATCGCGTGGGCGAAGCGCTAGATCATCAGGACGTCACGTTCGGCACGCTGCTCCAGCACCTCTCCCTGCCGCGCGATCCGAGTCGAGTGCCGCTCTGCCCCGTCAGCTTCAACCTCGAGACGGGTTATCGTCAGAGCGGCTTCTCCGGCCTCACGGTGTCCGCGCGCAGCGTGCCGCGCTGCAACGAGGCCTTCGAGCTGTTCGTCAACGTGGTCGATCAGGGCACGACCCTGCTGCTCGAGACGCAGCTCAACCTCGATCTGTTCGCGCCGCAAGCCGTGCAACAGTGGCTGCTCAGCTTCGAGACCTTGTTGCGCGGTGTCGTCTCCGCGCCGAGCACGACGCTCTCCGCTCTTCCGCTCCTCAGCGACGCGCAGCGAGAGCACATCCTACGCACGTGCAGCGACACCGCGTGCGAGGTGCCCTTCACCGCGCTGCATCACTTTTTCGAGCAGCGTGTCGATCGCGACCCCACGCGGACTGCCGCCCTGTTCGAGGGAACGAGCGTCAGCTACGCCGAGCTCGAGTGGCGTAGCAACCAGCTCGCGTCTGCCCTCATCGCACGCGGTGCAGCTCCCGAAGCGATCGTCGGCGTGTGTTTGCCGCGTTCCCTCGACATGGTGGTCGCGCTGCTCGGCGTGCTCAAGGCCGGCGCCGCCTATCTACCGCTCGACCCCACCTATCCTGCCGAGCGTCTCTCGCACATGTGTCGCGACGCAGGTGTGTCGCTCGTCGTCTCGTGCTCCTCCACCGTGGAGGCGCTGTCCCATGCGCGCGACGTGTCGACGGTGCTGCTCGACGTGCATCGCGACGAGCTGGCCAGACAGCCAAACACCCGGCCAAACATCGGCACACGCCCCGAGCAGCTCGCTTACGTGCTTTACACCTCGGGCTCCACCGGCAAGCCCAAAGCGGTGTTGGTCGAGCATCGCAACGTCGCCAACTTCCTTGCTGGCATGGCGCAGCAGCTCGACCTCGCGACACCTGGCGGGTGGTTGTGCGCGACCAGCATCGGCTTCGACATCTCCGTGCTCGAGATCTTCGGCGCGCTCGCACACGGCTTCACGCTGATCTTACACAGCGACGAGAGTGAGCCTGCCTACGCGTTGGCCGAACTGCTGACGCTGCCAGAGGTCACGCACTTCCAGTGCACGCCATCGCAGGCTCGATTGCTGTTGGCCGAGCCTCGAGCGTGCCGGGCACTGGGTTCGCTACACGAGCTCCTCGTCGGCGGCGAGGCACTGCCTGTCGACCTCGCGCGCGAGCTGCGGTCGCTGCTCTCGAACGGCCGTCTGTTCAACATGTACGGCCCGACCGAGACCACCATCTGGTCCACCGTCCACCCAGTCGAGGAGGCCGAAGGCAGCGTGCCCATCGGTCGCCCCATCGCCAACACGCAGCTCTACATCCTCGACGATCGCGGCGAGCTCTGTGCACGTGGCGTGGTCGGTGAGCTCCACATCGGAGGCGCGGGTGTGTCACGCGGTTACCACCTTCGACCCGAGCTCACCAGCGAACGCTTCCTCCGCAATCCGTTCGTTGGCGGCAGCGCCACCACACCGGCTCGTATGTACAAGACGGGCGACCTCGTGCGCCAGCGGCTCGATGGCGAGCTCGTGTTCGTCTGCCGGAACGACCAGCAGGTCAAGCTGCGCGGGTACCGCATCGAACTCGGAGAGATCGAGCTCGCGCTGCGCTCACATCCCGAGCTGGACGAGGCAGTGGTCGTCGCGCGGGCCGAGCGAGGCAGGGACGTGCGCTTGGTGGCGTATCTCGTCGCCAGCGCGCAGCCCACCATTCCGGAGCTCAAGACCTTCCTCACGCGTGCGGGTCTGCCGGAGTACATGCTGCCCCAGACATTCGTGCTGTTGTCCGAGCTACCGCGCACGCCCAACGGCAAGCTCGACCGCAACGCACTCCCCGTACCAGAGCAAGACCGCTCGCTCGGCACCGGCAGCTACAGCGCACCGCAAGGAGAGCTCGAGCAGAAGGTCGCCGACGCTTGGAGCATCGTGCTCGGCTTGGCGCGCGTCGGCCGCCACGAAAATTTCTTCGACCTTGGCGGCCACTCGTTGTTGGTGGTGCGGCTGGCCGAAGAGCTGGCCCATCGCATCGGCCGCACGGTGGCCATCCCCGACCTGTTTCGTTTCCCCACCGTCCACAGCTTCGCCGCGTCGCTGCCCAGCGGGAGCGCCTCGCCAAGCGGCATCGTCAGCCAAGCCGAGGGCGAAAAGCGGGGCTCCGAGCGGCGAGATTGGCAGCGACGCGTGACAGGCCGTCGAGGTTGAGGCAAGGCATGAACGACGAGACCGAAGCCGGCGGGCGACCGAACGCCATTGCCATCGTCGGTGCGGCGGTACACGCACCGGGAGCGAGCGACGTCGACTCGCTCTGGCAGAAGCTGCTCGAGGGACACGACCTCAGTGAAGTGCCGAGCGATGCACAGCTCCGCGAGCGCGGCGTCGACGAGCGAACGCTGCACCACCCGCGCTACGTCAAGCGCACATTCTCGCTGCCGCACCTGCGCGCGTTCGACCCCGCATTCTTCGGTTTCACTCCGCGCGACGCAGAGCTCGCCGATCCGCAGCTGCGGCACTTGCTCGAGTGCAGCTGGGAAGCACTCGAAGACGCCGCCATCGATCCGACGCGCCCCACCGGTCCAATCGGCTTGTTCACAGGTCTCGGCCCGAGTGACTACCTGCGGCACCATCTCTTAGGCGACCCCGAGCTGGTCGAAACTCACGGTCTCGATAAGCTGCTCCAGCTGGGCAACGACCGCGACTACGTGGCCTCTCGCATCGCATACGCGCTCGACCTGCGCGGACCAGTGCTGAACGTCGGCGCCGCGTGCGCGAGCGGCGCGCTGGCCGTGCACATGGCGTGTCAGAGCTTGCTCGGACGTGAGTGCCGCATCGCGCTAGCCGGGGCGGCCTCCATCGTGCTGCCACACGGCACGGGTTACCTGTACGAAGCTGGCGGGTTGCTCTCGCCCGACGGCGTCTGTCGCGCCTTCGACGCCGACGCACGAGGCACCCTACCCTCGAGCGCCATCGCCGCGGTCACGCTGATGCGCCTCGACGACGCGCTGTCCGAGCGTCGTCCCATCTACGCCACCATCCTGGCCACGGCGCACAACAACGACGGTCGTCGCAAGGTCGGTTTTGCGGCACCGTCGGTCGACGGACCGCTATCAGGCATCGAAGAGGTGCTAGCGGTCGCCGACGTCGAAGCCCGCTCCGTCGGCTACGTCGAAGCACACGGTACCGGCACGCCGTTCGGGGACTCCATCGAGGTGGCTGCACTGACTCGCGCATTTCGCAACGACACCGATGCCCTCCAGTTCTGCGTGCTGGGCGCCAACAAGCCGCATCTCGGCCACACCGATGCGGCATCCGGATTGCTCTCACTCATCAAGACCGCCTGCGTTTTGGCCGAGCGCACGCTGCCCCCGCTACTCCACTTCCAGGCGCCGCACCCGTTGCTCGAGCTACCGAGCTCGCCCTTTCGTGTGCAGCGCGCGCGCGCGCACTGGGACGCCGCGTCGCCACGTCGTGCGCTGGTCAACTGTTTCGCCATCGGCGGTAGCAACGTGCACACCGTGCTCGAAGAAGCTCCGGCCTCGTTCGTGCACGACGCCGCGCTCGACCGCAGACCCGAGCTGCTCGTGCTCAGCGCTCGCACTCGAGCTGCACTGCGCGCGCAGCAGACGCGTCTGGCTCGCCACCTCGAGCGCCGGCCCGAGCTCGCGCTGCGCGACGTCGCGCACACGCTGCGGTCAGGTCGACAGCGGTTCGAGCAGCGCGCTGCATGGGTCGTGACCTCGCGTGAAGACGCGCTGGCGCAGCTGCGAGGCGAGCCAGCGCGAGATGTTCCCGCAGACGCCATCGTGCTGCGCCTGATCGAGCTGGCACGTCGTTTCGTCGAGCAGCGCGACGACGAATTGGGCCTCGATGCACGCGACGACCTCGACGAGCCCGCGTCGGACAAACCTATTCGTGAGAAGCTGCCCAGCCCGCACTTCGTTCACTTGCCCAGCTATCCGTTCGAACGGCGAACGTGCTGGATCGAGCCACGCGCACACCAAAGCGCGGCCGCGCCGGTCCTGCCCGACAACGAAGTCCCGCTCTCACGAGCACGCTTCGTCGAAGCCAAACCATCCCTGATCGCGCCGCGCGCCGGGCAGCGCTGGCTGGTGTTGGTCGACGAGACCGGTTTCGGCGAGCGCGTGGTGCTTCGCCTGCGCGCGCTCGGCTGTCAGGTCGTGAGCGCCCGGCTCGGCCACGGCCCAGCCCTCATGCGCGTCGGCAGCGACGAGTATCGCATCGACTGCGACCGCGGCTTCGAAGGTCCGAGCGCTCTGATCCGCGAGCTGGCGCGCGATGGACGCTTGCCCGAGGTGGTGTTGCACCTGTGGACGGTCACCACCGAAGAGCGCTTCCGCTCCGCCACCAACCGCTTTCACCACGACGTCGAGCGCGGCTACTTTGCGGTGCTCGCGTTGTGTCAGGGCCTCTCGTCGCTCGAACACAACACTCCGCTTCGTCTCATCGGCATCACCAACGACGCGGTCTCGGTGGCCGATGAGGAAGTGGGCTTTCCGGCGAAGACCTTACTGTTCGGCCCGCTCGCCGCCTTTGCGCGCGAGCAGCCAGGCCTCACGGCGGTTGCCCTCGACGTCGACCTCCCGGCGGCGAAAAAGCGCGCGCTACTCGCTCCTCAGCTGCGCGATCGAGCGTACGACCGCGTGGCAGATGCTCTCCTGCGAGAGGTCGCCGGTCGGCCGACGGGCGTGTACGCGATGCGCGGCGAGACCGTGTTCGAACGTGTGCTCGAGCCGGTCGCGCCCCTGACGCCAAAGCTCGCCCCCATCTCCCCCGGCGGCACGTACATCGTCATCGGCGGCTTCGGCAACCTGGGCTACGCGATCGCGCAAGAGCAGGCATCTCGCGCGCCCATCAAGCTCGTGCTGGTCGGTCGCACGCCGCTACCCGACGCCGGGTTGTACGACGATTGGTTGCGGAACCATCCCGACGACGACCCGGTCAGCAAGCGTATCCGCATGGTTCGTGCGCTCGAGTCGCGTGGCAGCGATGTGCTCGCCGTCACGGCGGACATCTGTCACTTCGAGTCGCTCGCGGCTGGCCTTTCGTTGGTGCGTCGACGCTTTGGGGCGATCCACGGCGTGGTGCACGCTGCCGGTGGATTGGCCGAGGCGCTGGCGTCGGGGCAGACACTCGACGAAGCGCGCGACGCGTTCGCACCCGAGGTGCTGGGTGCGCGTGTGCTCGCCAGCTTGCTCCAGCGCGAGCCGCTCGCATTCCTCGTCTTGGTGGGCAGCGCCTCACGCTTTGCGCCTCGCGCAGGCACGGCGGCACGCATCGCAGCGAGCGAGTTCAGCGAAGCTTTCTGCGAGGCGCATCGCACTCTCGGCGCGCGCAGCTACGACCTGGGCCTGGTCCGCGACGGAGGCATGTTCGTGCAGTGGGCCCACGAGGTCGAGGCCGCCGGAGCCCCCCGTGACCCGCGGGTGCGCGCTCTGTTGCGAGAAGTCGCACGCGGCATGACGACCCAGCAAGCCGCACGCAGCGTGGTCGACGCGCTCGCCAGCGACGTACGCAAGCTGGTGATCGGCCGCGTGCCTGCGATCGACGGGGTGCTTCGCGGTCCCTCGCTGCCGCTCGCACGCAGCGCGCTCGAGGCTGTTTTCGTGGCCCCCGAGGGCGAGCTCGAGCGCAAGCTGGCAGCCCTCTGGGCCGACGTGCTGCGCATCGACAAGGTCGGCGCAAACGACGACTTCTTTGCCCTCGGCGGTCACTCCCTGATCGCGGTGCGCCTCACCGCGCGCATCGAGCGCACCTTTCACGTCGCCGTCCCGCTCGCCAGCCTGATCGAGGCCCCCACGGTGCGCGCGCTCGCTGCCTTGTTGGGCGAGCAGCTCGCTCGGCGCGGGGCTCCGCAGGTGCTTCGCCGGTGGACCACCGTGGTGCCGCTCCAGCCGCGCGGCAGTCGCCCACCTCTGTTTTGTGTCGGCGGCAAGGGCGGCAACGTGATGAACCTGCGGCACCTGGCCACGCTGCTCGGCCGCGATCAGCCCGTGTACGGCCTCCAGGCGCGCGGCGTCGACGGAGCCCAGAAGCCGCACGACACCCTCGAGGCGATGGTCGACGAGTATCTGCAAGACAGCGCGCGTGTGTGCGCCAAGGGACCTTACTTCTTGTCTGGTTTCTCGGGCGGCGGCGCGATAATCCTCGAGCTGGCGCGTAAGCTCGCATGCCAGGGCCAGAGCGTGGGCCCGCTGTTGTTCTTCGATGCTTGGAACCCGGCCGCGCCGAGCCGCTCGCTGCCGCAAAATGTGCGCGCGCACGCGGCTCTGTTTCGTGACCTCGGTCCCCGCTACGCGCAGCTGTACGCGAGCCGTCTCGCTACCGAGCGCCTGCAGAGCACGCTGCGCCGTCGTGCTCCCTCGATCGCCGATCGGATCTGGGAAGCGGTGCCCTCCCTCGGCGAAGTGGGCCAAGCCTGGGAGCTCGCAGCCGCGCACTACGTGCCCGCTCCCTACGACGGGAGCGCCGTGCTCTTCCGCGTGCGCGCCGATCGTTCACGTGGCGAGCTCGACCACTCCGACGACGAGCACAACGGCTGGGCGACTGTCATCCGCGGCGGCGTCGAGGTCATCGACGTGCCGGGTACCCACACCTCCATCGTCGAAGAGCCGCACGTCCGTACGCTGGCGCAGAGTTTGCGCGCCGTGCTCGACCGCGCGCTTGCCGACTACAGACAAGAGGCCGGCGGATCACTCGTGACCTGCTCGAGCCCCATACCCACGTGAGCCTGATAAAACTGCTCGAAGCGCGCCATGTCGAAGCAGTCGCTGGTCAGCCGCACGCCCCACGACACCAGCGCAAAACGAGTGGGTAGCTCCTCGTAGGGCGACAAAAGCGCCTGCATCCTGCCCGTCACGAAGCTCTTCATCCGCTGCACCTCGTCCGCGCAGCCGTCGGGGCAGTGATAGAGAAACACGACACCGCCGTGCTCGAGGTTGTGCACCCAGCGCTCGTCGGCCAGCTCTTCGTCGTACGCAGCCCAGCGAGCCCAGCACCCATTGTGGTTTCCGCCCGCGGGCGGCTTGTCGGGGTAGTCGATGGTGCCGTTCACGTGCGCCGCTCCGCTGATCGCGATCTGTGTCTCGGGCGGGACACTGCAGCCGGCGCCAGTCCCATCTGCGTCCATGGTCGGGCCGCTGCCGGTGTCGCTCGGTTGCGTCGGCACACGCCCGTCCTCGGCCCCGGGCGAGACCCGC
>Ga0190275_10004444_pt1 | contig 10072 bp, 9 predicted proteins | sample Popmic550T_FD_133745 | JGI IMG/M metagenome (GOLD analysis project Ga0190275, IMG submission 133745) | Populus adjacent soil microbial communities from riparian zone of Yellowstone River, Montana, USA - 550 T | ecosystem: Environmental > Terrestrial > Soil > Riparian zone > Trees stand | place...
GAACCGCGACCCTGCAACGCCTCTCGGAGATCGTCGACGGCATCCGGCGACAGAAGATCGGGACTCGTGGTCCTCGTCGGGCCGCGAGAACTGTCGCTGGGCGTCTCAATGCCCCGCGTTCATCGAACAAGACCCCCCTTGAAGCTTGCTGCGCTGATCGAGGCGGTGCGGCCTGCACCGAGGGACCCGTGAACCCTCCGATGCCGCTCCGGGTGCCTTGAGCGTTGAACGCCACTTGACGATGGTTGCGGCGAACGACGGTTTGACCTGCGGAAACTCCGAAATCCATTGTGCTTCGTTGCCGATCGTTTCCAGCTTCTGACGCAGTTTATGGCCTGTTTCTGGACACCTTCGAATGGCCGACTGAGCTCGGGAGGGAGCCAGCGCGCAGCGAGGTCGGCGCTCCGACGCGGCCAAGGGGCCGAGCACGGCGCGGCTACTGTGATGCCCGGGCACGTTGGTCGAGAACGTGTGACAACACGATCTGAGGTGTAGGTGGGTGAAGGCCTCCCCGGTGTGGAGTGGAGCTGTCTAAGAAGGAGAACGCGGACTCGTCGAGGGAGTGCCGGTGGAGAATGCCGGCGTGCCACGAGGTCGGCGGGGGGTTGATTGACGACGAGGATCCTCGTAGAGCCGCACACACGTCCATGCGTCCGGCTGCCTGCCTTCGTCGAGGTTGGGTATCACGCCATAGCCAGGATGTCTTGGACGTCGCGATCATCGTCCCGCGAGGATGTCGTGATGACTGTCGACACCCTGCATCCGGTCCGCGTCGTCCAACACGGGGGGCTGCTGCCGTTCGTACGCGAGTGGCTCACGGACCGGTACGCCGCGCCCGCTCTCGCCGACATCGACGACCCCTCGGGTGTGGTTGTTGTGGTCGTTGGCGGCGGCGCGAAGGTCGGCGCCACCGAGATGGACGCCCTGCCTAATCTCGGTGCGATCGCGAACTTTGGCGTCGGCTACGACAACATCGATGTGGTCGAGGCGACCCGTCGAGGCATCGTGGTATCCAACACCCCGGACGTGCTGACCGAGGCGGTGGCTGACCTCGCGGCTTTCCTTGTTATTGACGTGCTGCGCGGGATCACCGCCGCAGACCGGTTTGTCCGCAGCGGGGCGTGGGGTCGCGGCGAGAAGATGCCGCTGACCCGCGATGTGCGGGACGCCGTGGTCGGCGTGCTGGGCTTGGGCCGCATCGGGACGGCTGCGGCGAATCGGCTAGAGGCTTTTGGCGCCGTGATCCACTACCACTCGCGAAACCCCAAGGATGTGGCTTGGCCCTACCACGCGACGCCGACGGAGTTGGCTGCTGCAAGCGACGTTCTCCTCGTGCTTACACCCGGTGGCGCCGGCACCGAGAAGATCGTGGACGCCGCCGTGCTGGACGCCCTTGGACCCGACGGCTACCTCGTCAACGTGGCTAGAGGTTCGGTGCTGGACGAGAACGCGCTCATCGCCGCGCTGGAGGAGGGCCGCGTCGCCGGGGCCGGGCTCGATGTCTTTGCCAACGAGCCGCACGTACCTGAGGCGCTGCTGCGTCGCCACGACGTCGTCCTGCTGCCGCACGTCGGCAGCGCAACCATCCAGACTCGCGAGGCCATGGGCCGCCTGGTCATCGACAATGTGGACTTGTTCCTCGAGCGCCGCACGCTGGTGACGCCGGTCAACTGAGGAGTGTCGCGGCCTGCCGCCCAGAAGCGGCTGAAGGCTGACGTTCTATGTTGGGAATGAATCGCCGAGCGACGAGCCGGCAGCGTCGAGCTGGCGGAGCACGTTGCGCAGGAGCGGCGTCATCACCCCACGCTGCCAGATCGCGTGCAGTTCGACGGGGCGCGTCGGGTCGGTGGAGGCGTGCTCGTGGTCACCCATCTGGACGAGCTGCTTGTAGGTTACGCCTGACACTCCCAGCAACCGTGCTGTCGCTGGCACGAACGCGACTCCCTTCCCTGCCGCAACCAGCAGAAGCGCGGTGAGAACCTGCTGCACGCGTTGCTCTACCCGCGCCTGGGCGTTGACGAGGTAGCGAACAGTGAGCTCATGAAAGTAGCGCGCCTGGACCGGGTGATAGCTGATGACCGATTGCCCGTCGAAATCCTCCGGCCTCAGCGGCCGGTCGATGCTCTCCAGTCGGTGCCCCGCGGGGACTGCTACGTAGAGCGGCTCCCGCACGATGACGCGCGACGCGAGGAGGTCGGTGTCGAACGGCGCCCGCGCAAGGCCGAGGTCGAGCTCGCCGCGGTGGATTCCCTCCACCTGGCTGGCGGTAACCCTCTCGTGCAGGACGACTTCTACCCCAGGCATTTCGCTGTCGAGGTGCTCCAGGATGGGACCAAGCAGCCCGATGGCGGAGACGGCGGTGAAACCGAGATGCAACGTGCCTGCCGAACCCGCCTCTACACGACGGGCCTGCTCGACGGCCTGGTCGATCGTGTTGAGCAGCCGATAGGCATCCGCTAGGAATGCCTGGCCCGCCGACGTAAGTGAGACGTTGCGGTTGTCACGCTCTAAGAGGCGCGCCCCGATGTGGTGTTCCAACTTCTGGATCTGTCGACTCAGCGGGGGTTGCGTCATCTGCAGACGTTCGGCTGCACGACCGAAGTGCAGCTCCTCGGCTACCGCGATGAAGCACCGCACCTGAGCAAGCGTTATGTCCATACAACCAAGGTATCAAGCAATACGTAAGAGGGCTTGGACGCGAATCATCGGGGCGTGCCAGCATTCTGTGAGCGACACCACAGCTAGGGCCTTGAGGTCCCGGTCCGATGGACGCGGTCGCACTTTCAAGGAGGGAACGAATGATGTTTGGCAACCGATCAGGAATCCTGCGCAGTCGTACGGCACGAGTGGCAGGCGCCGCGGTGCTGGCCTTGGCAGCGTGTAGCGGACTGGCTGCGTGCAGCGTCGCGGGGAGTGACAGCTCAAGCACGAGCAGCGGCGGCGGCGACACCATCCGCATCGTGTTGCCGGAAGAACCACCGACCCTGGAGCCATGCGATGCCACGTCATCCGAGACGGGCACCGTGGTGCGCTCCAACATCACCGAGCCCCTCATGGAGTTCGACCCCACGACCAGTGAGCTCGCTCCGTGGCTGGCCACCGAATGGGAGCAAGTCGACGACACCACGTGGAGCTTCACTCTGCGCGACGACGTGAAGTTCTCCGACGGCACCGAATTCAACGCTGACTCCGCCGCCTTCACCATCGAGCGAGCGGTCAACTCCGACCTCGGCTGCGACGTCGAAGGATCCTTTTTCGGCGACACCGACCTTGAAGTAGAGGCGACCGACGCCACGACGCTGACGGTGACCACCCCTGAACCCGACCCGATCTTGCCGCTGCGCCTGTCCTTCATCGAGATGGTCCCCGCCTCGACGAGCGACGCCGAGAAGGTGCGCGAGCCGATCGGTACCGGTCCCTACGTCATCGAATCGTGGGAGACGGGCACCCGCATCTCGCTCGGTCCCAACAAGGACTACTGGGGCGAGAAGCCAGCCTTCGCCAACGCGTCGTACGTCTGGCGCGACCAGGGTTCGGTGCGGGCCGCCATGGTCCTCAACGACGAGGCGGACCTGGCAGTCGAGCTAGGCCCCGATGACGGCGCGGGCGAGAATGAGGTCGCATACGCCAACAACATCACCATGGCCCTGAGAATGCAGGTCGAGGCCCCTCCGCTCGACGACATCCGGGTCCGTCAAGCGATCCAGCTCGCAACAGACCGCGAAGGCATCACCCAGACGCTTTTGGGCGAGGGCACGACGCTCGCTGCCCAGCTGGTGACACCTGGCGTCGTCGGTTTCAACGACGCATTGGAGCCAACGCCGTTCGACCCTGACCGCGCCCGAGAGCTGCTGGCGGAAGCCGAGGCTGACGGGGTGGACCTGTCGGAGGAGATCCTGCTCGCCGGTTCCGTGGGCGGATCGTCCAGGTCGCGCGAGGTCTACCAGGTGATCCAGAAGAATCTGACGGACATCGGTTTGAACGTGAAGATCGAGTTCGGCGACGACAACTTCACCTCGGACCTGAGGGAGCGCCCCTTCTCCGATGCAGACGGTGCGTACATGCTCATCGTCCAGCACGGCAACCAGGCCGGAGATTCGACGTTCACGATGAACTCATACATCCGCAGTGACGCATTCCAGAGCTCCGGAGGCACGCCGGAACTCGACGCGTTGATCGACGAGGCGGAGACGCTGAGCGGCGAGGAGCGGCAGGAGGCGCTGGCAAAGGTTTGGGAGGAAGAGCCGAAACTGGTGTCGCAGTTCTCTTACATCGCGCACCTGAACGGGATTCTCGCCCTGAGCCCCAACGTCGAGTTCGAGCCCAACCCGGGCACGGGTGACGAGATGCGCCTGTCCGAGATGAGCCCCAAGACCTGACGCGATCGGCGAGTGGAGTGTCCCTCTGGGGCCGCTCCACTCGCCATGGCGCACCAAGACGGTGCGTCTACTCAGAATAGTTCTGACAGGCCGACGAAACCGGGAGAAGCGATGTTCCGATATGTGCGCCGTCGCGCGATGACCAGCGTGCTGTTGCTGCTGTTCGTGCTGCTCGGCGTCTTCGCCCTGGCACGCATGACGGGCGATCCGACGTCCCTCTACCTCCCGGAGTCGGCCACACCCGCCCAGCGCGAGGCCTTCGCCGAGATCAACGGCTTCAACGACCCTCTGCTGGTGCAGGCCTACGACTACATCCGCGGGTTCCTGCATCTCGACTTCGGGACGTCGCTCCGCACCGGAGAGTCGGCGCTCACGATGGTGCTACAAGCCTTCCCGGCCACACTTCAACTCGCCGTGACGACGATGGCCATCGCCATCTTTCTCGCGATCGTCATCGGCAGCTGGGCAGCGTACCGGCCCAATTCGCTCGCCGACCGGCTTGCCTCGGTCCTCTCCATGACGGCTGCCAGCGTCCCTGACTTCTGGCTCGCGATTTCGGGGATATGGATCTTCGCGATCGTCCTTGGCATCCTCCCCACCTCCGGGACGGACGACGGCCTCCTCTCGTGGGTCCTACCAGTCGCCACATTGACGATCGGCCGCCTCGGCGTACTCGTGCAGGTGGTGCGAGGCGCGATGATCTCTGCCCTTTCGGCTCCGTCGGTCCGCCTGGCCCGGAGCGTGGGCGCCGGCAACGTCCGCGTCGTCACGCACCATGCACTCCGCAACGCCGCGGCCCCAACACTCACCGTCGCGGGTGACCTGGCGGTCGGCATGATCAACGGCGCGGTGATCGTGGAGTCAATCTTCGGTTGGCCCGGGATTGGCAAGCTGATGATCGACGCCGTGATCAGCCGGGACTACGCGGTCCTGCAGGCCGCCGTGCTGCTGACCGCTGTGGCGATCTTCGTCCTGAACATCGTCATTGACATCTGTTATGCACTGCTCGACGCCCGAGTGCGCGAGCCGGCGAAGATCTGAGGGAACTGCTATGACCTCGTTGCTCGATCCCATGACAGCCGCCGACGGCGCGGAGCCGCCGGCCAGGGACCAGCGCACTTCACGCGTCAGCCTGTGGCTGATGCTGTGGCGCGACAAGTTGGCTGCGTTCGCGGCCTTGACCTTGACCATCGTGGCGCTCATCGCCCTGGTCGGACCCGTTTTCCTGGGCGACGTTGCAAATGACCAGGACCTCCTGCGCGCCAAGCAGCCCCCGTTCAGCCTCGACGACGGGTGGCTGTACGTACTGGGCACCGACTCGCTAGGGCGCAGCATGGTCGTGCAGCTCGTCTTGGGCGCGCGGACGACTTTCTCCATTGCGGTGCCTGCGGTCCTCGTTGCCCTCGTGATCGGGTCGGTCGTCGGTATGTGGGCCGGCTACCACCGCGGCTGGCGTGAGACCGTAGCCATGAGGACCGCTGACGTCCTGCTCAGTTTCCCCTCCCTGCTTCTCGCGGTCGTGGTGCTGTACGTGTTTTCCCCGAGCGCAGCCAACATTGTGCTGGTGTTGGTTATCACTCGGATCCCCGTCTACCTACGCACAGCACGCGCCGAGGCAGCGGAGTTGCAGAGCCGCACCTTTGTCGACGCGGCCCGGACTTTTGGTGCCCCACCGACGGCAATCATCGGTCGCCATGTCTTTCCGATCATCCTGCCGACGTTGCTGACGGTCGCCACCCTCGAGTTCTGCTCCGTCACCTTGGCGGAGGCCTCGCTCAGCTTCCTCGGCATCGGTATCCAACCACCCGGCGTGAGCTGGGGCCTGATGGTTTCCGAGGGCCAGCCCTATCTGTCAACCGCGTGGTGGCTCTCGATGTTTCCGGGCGTGGCGATCGTCATCACGACCCTTTCGGCCACGATCCTCGCGGCATGGGTCCGCATCGCAACCGACCCCGACCAACGTTGGCGCCTTGCTGTGCCCCGACGGGGGCGTCGTCGGACCCCTCTGGAGGTTCCCGCATGATGACCAACTACCGCGAGACCGTGTGTGAGGCTTCCGCCTCACGCGAGGTTGCACTCGACGTGTGTGAACTCAGCGTCGATATCCGTACGCCCTACGGCACCGTGCGGGCCGTCGATCATGTTTCCTTCTCCGCCCGCCGCGGTGAGACCGTCGCCCTGCTCGGCGAGTCCGGATGCGGCAAATCACTCACGGCGCAAGCCGTGGTGGGTCTACTTGCCCCCACCGCCGACATCGCCACTGGATCGGTCCACCTCGACGACCTAGACCTGGTGAAGGCGTCAGCGGCGAAGCGACGCAAGATCGCCGGGCGGGAGCTGTCGATCGTTTTCCAGGACGCCCAAACGACGCTTAACCCCGTTTACACCGTCGGGTATCAGCTGGCTGAGCCGTTCCGCATCCACCGCAAGCTGTCCAAGAAGGCGGCCAGGGTGGAGGCGCTCGAGCTCATGCGCCGCGTGGGGATCCCCGAGCCGGAGACCCGTATCGACTCCTACCCCCACCAGTTCTCCGGCGGCATGCGCCAGCGTTTGCTCATTGCCATAGCCGTCGCGCTCTCGCCGGCCGTGCTCCTCGCCGATGAGCCGACGACAGCTCTGGATGTGACCGTCCAGGCTCAGATCATGCAACTGCTCAAGGATCTGCGCTCCGAGCACGATATGGCTCTGGTCCTCATCACCCACGACCTGGCCCTCGTCTCCGAGGAGGCCGACCGGGTCGTTGTGATGTATGCGGGCAGGGTCGTGGAGGAGGGACCCGTCGGCGAGGTTTTCGGCTCACCCAAGCACCCGTACACGCGGGGCCTACTCGACTCCGTGCCGGCGGGCGCCAAGCGGGGCGACGAGCTGAGCTCAATCGGTGGGAAGCCACCGGAACTGCACGCCATCCCTGCCGCGTGCGTCTACCAGGATCGGTGCCCGCTTGTGCAGGACATCTGTCGAGCCGAGGCGCCGAGCGATCGTGAGGTCGCCGTTGATCACCGCGCCGCGTGTCACTTCTCGGAGAAGGTTGGTCTGTTATGAGCACCGCGCACCCATTGCTGGAGGTCCGGGATCTCACCAAGGTCTTCCCCGTTGGCCACGGTCGACACACCCGCGACCTCAAGGCGCTCGACGGGGTGAACCTCGAGGTGCGCCGTGGCGAGACCGTCGCCCTGGTGGGAGAGTCTGGCTGCGGGAAATCCACACTTGCGCGCACCCTCATGATGCTTGAGCGACCAACGGGAGGGTCGGTTCGCTTCGACGGCGTGGATCCCGCCACGTTGAGCGGCTCCGAGCTCATGCGGTTCCGTCGGCGGATCCAAATGGTCTTCCAAGACCCGTTCGCCTCGTTGAACGCCAGGATGACGGCGGGAGCGATCGTGTCGGAGCCGTGGCGGACACACCGGTCGCTCTACCCCTCATCGCGCGATCGGGCCGCGCGGGTGCGTGAGCTGCTCCATCTGGTCGGACTCCGGCCCTCTGACGCCGAGAAGTACCCCCAGGAGTTCTCGGGGGGCCAGCGTCAGCGGCTCGGTATCGCTCGGGCGCTGGCGACGAACCCCGACATGATCATCTGCGACGAGCCTGTGTCTGCGCTGGACCTCTCGGTGCAGGCCCAGGTGCTCAACCTGCTGAACGACCTTCAGCGGGAGCTCGGCGTGGCGTATCTCTTCATCTCTCATGACCTCTCGGTCGTACGCCACGTGGCCGATCGAATTGCGGTGATGTACCTCGGGCGGGTAGTGGAAAGCGGCGCAACGGAGGCTGCCTTCGGGCGTCCCCAGCACCCCTACACGACCGCCCTGATGTCTGCAGCGCCGTCCCTGGACCACGCCAAGCGGGGGCAGCGGATCATCTTGTCGGGCGAAATCCCCTCCCCGTTGAATCCCCCGTCGGGCTGTCGATTCAGGACCCGGTGCTGGCGGGCGACCGACGTCTGCGCGTCCGCGCCTCCGGTCGAGGTCGACCCGGTCGACCCGTCACACACGGCGGAGTGCTTCCACCCCACAAACGCCCCGGTAGCGTCGGCCAGCTAGTGCGCTCGCTAGACGAGGAAAAGGAGCAAGGAAGCGGGGTGCGCTACGCGGTTGTCACAGGGGCCGGCAGTGGGATCGGTCGAGCGGTAGCTATCGCGCTATCGCAGCGGTTCAGCGTCGCTCTGTTGGGCAGGGATGCGACGCGCTTGGCCAGCACAGCGACGCAATGTGACGGCCAAGCACTCCAGTTTCCTGCTGATGTCACGGATCCGGCTGGAGTTTCTGCCGTGTTCCGAACGCTGAGGGAGGACTGGGGCCGACTCGATCTCCTGTTCAACAACGCGGGAACTAACGTCCCGACCCGCCCAATAAACGAACACAGCGCCGAAGAACTTCATGACGTGATTTCATCCAACTTACTTGGTGCTCTCTACTGCTCGCGGGAAGCCTTTGCGATCATGCGGGCACAGCGGCCGACGGGAGGACGCATCATTAACAACGGCTCCGTGGCGGCCCATTCGCCGCGACCGGGCAGCCCGGCTTACACGGCCGCCAAACACGGGATGACCGGGCTAACCAAGAGCCTGATCCTGGATGGATCCCCCTTCGGCATCAGCTGCTGCCAAGTGGACATCGGCAACGCTGCGACCGCTCGGACCGAGAGGGTTGAGAGCGGCGTGCCGCAGGCCAACGGCAAGGTGCGCCGGGAGCCGCGTCTGTCGCTCGACGTAGTGGTGCGGCACATCGTGCATCTCACCGAGATGCCGCCGGAGAGCTGCGTCGCCTTCTCCACAATCCTGCCAGTCGGAATGCCCCTCTTCGGGCGCGGCTAGAGAGAGACTAATGAACTTGCTGAAACTTGAGACCGGGGCCGAGTTGCCCATCGTCTACCACCGTCCGTCAGGACGGCAGCCGACCTTCCTGTTCGTAAACTCATCAGGCGCCTCATCGGAATCGTGGGAAGGCGGGATCGCGCCGCTGCTGCGTGCTGGTGGTTGGGGTACCTTGTCGCTCGACCTGCGCGGCCAGGGCGCGAGCCGCTATCCACAGGGATCGACCTTCGAGACCGAGGAGATCGTGAGCGACTTGGAGCGGGTCCTGCAGGAACTTGAAGTCGGTGACTGCATTCCCGTCGGCCTGTCGGTGGGCGGCCTGCGAGCGGCCGAGCTAGCCCTGCGGCGCTACCAATCGACGCCCGGTCTCGTACTGATCAACGTGCTGCGCCAAAAGGGACCACTGATCGACTGGCTTTGCGAACTCGAGACCCGGCTGATGGCAATCGGTGGGACGCAACTTGTCCACGACGCCTTCCGCCCCACCACCGTGAGTCCGATGCGCTTGGGGCAGATCCGCGCTACGCACCTGCACGATGAGCCCTACGTGCCAATGGAGACCGACCACCCTCGCCGCCGGCTTGCTGAAGGAGCTAAGCGGGCGGACTGGGGCTTCGACTGGTCGCGTCTAACGATGCCTGTGCTGGTAATGACTGGAATGCACGATCGGCTATTCCGGGTTGAGGAGCATGTGGACGCGCTCATGGCGACGATGCGTGATGTACGCGAGGTGCGCTTCGACCACGAGGGCCACGCGTTGCACACGGAGAACCCGGACTGCGCCGCTCAGGTGCTTGCGACCTTCGCCGAGACGCTCGCGTCCTCTGGGTCGTGAAGCCAAATCGCCGCGCAGGCTTCGGCGGCGCGGCGCCTCTTCATGGAC
>Ga0190275_10004445_pt1 | contig 10072 bp, 7 predicted proteins | sample Popmic550T_FD_133745 | JGI IMG/M metagenome (GOLD analysis project Ga0190275, IMG submission 133745) | Populus adjacent soil microbial communities from riparian zone of Yellowstone River, Montana, USA - 550 T | ecosystem: Environmental > Terrestrial > Soil > Riparian zone > Trees stand | place...
ACGTGCGCGAGGACACGCCGGAGACGCACCAGAAGAAGAAGGGCACCCCCACCATGGGCGGCCAGCTCATCCTCCTGTGCATCGGGACGGCGACCCTGCTGTTCGCGGACCTGAAGAGCCGCGGCGTCTGGGTGATGCTGCTGCTCACCTTTGGCTACGGCTTCATCGGCTTCTTGGATGACTGGCTCAAGCTTTCCAAGCGCAACTCCAAGGGATTGGCCGGGCGCAAGAAGATGGTGCTGCAGACCATTTTCTACCTGATCGCCATCTTCGGCTTCATGTGCACGTGGACGAAGGCGGACGGCTCCTTCGGCCCCACGCTGCTCATCAGCACCAAGCTGACGCTGCCCTTCATCCCCTCGCACTGGTTCAGCCCGGATCTGGGCTGGCTCTACGTGGTGTTCGGCTGGATCGTCGTCGTGGGCACCTCCAACGCGGTGAACCTCACGGATGGCCTGGACGGCCTGGCGATCGTCCCCACCATTGTCGCGGCCACGACCTTTGCCATCCTCTGCTACGTGGCGGGCACCACGCTGCACCTGGCGGACTCGCAGACGGTGAACGGGGTGACGCGCGTCGTGGCCACGCCGCTGTACCAGTACCTGGGCATCCTCCAGGTGCCGGGTGGGGCGGAGCTGTCCGTCTTCTGCTCCAGCATCGTGGGCGCGGGCATCGCCTTCCTCTGGTTCAACACCTACCCCGCCTCCGTCTTCATGGGTGACGTGGGCTCGCTGGCGCTGGGTGGCGCGCTGGGCGGGCTGGCCGTGCTCTCCAAGAATGAGGTGGTCTCCGCCATCATCCACGGCGTCTTCTTCGCGGAGATCCTCAGTGTGATGATTCAGGTCATCTCCTTCAAGACGACGGGCAAGCGCGTCTTCAAGATGGCCCCGGTCCACCACCACTTCGAGCTCAAGGGTCTGGCCGAGCCGAAGATCATCGTCCGCTTCTGGATCGTCGCCATCCTGTGTGGCGGCGTAGCGCTGCTGTCCCTCAAGCTCCGCTAGGAGTCGCATCCCATGTCCTCCGCCTCCGCGCTGTCCGGTCAGAAGGTGTTGGTGTTCGGGCTGGCAAAGAGTGGAGTGGCGGCCATCAAGCTGCTGCTCGCGAATGGGGCCCAGGTGACGGCGCTCGACGCCCGGGACGAGGCGTCGCTGGGCGAGGTGGCCCGTGAGCTGAAGGCCCAGGACGTGAAGCTGGTGACGGGGGCGACGCCGCCCGGGCTGCTGGAGATGCAGCACCTGGTGGTGGTGAGCCCCGGCGTGCCGCTGGACCTGCCGGAGCTGAAGGCCGCGGCCGAGACGGACATCCCCATCTGGGGCGAGATCGAGCTGGCCTGGCGCTTCCTCTCCGAGGTGCCGCTCATCGGCATCACCGGCACCAACGGCAAGAGCACCACCACGGCGCTCACCGGCGAGCTCTTCAAGCGGGGCGGGGGCCGTACTTTCGTGGGCGGCAACCTCGGGCGGCCGCTGGCGGAGGCCGCGCTCACGCCCAAGGACTGGGACACGCTGGTGGTGGAGCTCTCCAGCTTCCAGCTCGAGGGCGTCCACCAGATGCGGCCCAAGGGCGCGGCCATCCTCAACCTCACGCCGGACCACATCGATCGCTACGCGAACCACGAGGCGTATGGCGAGGCGAAGGCGCGCATCTTCGCCAGCCAGGGCCCGGGTGGCTTCGCGGTGGTGAACGCGGATGACGCGCACGTGCTGCGGCTGGGGCTGCTGGCGAACGTGCCCGTCTACGGCTTCAGCCTCACGGGCCAGGCCGCGCAGGGCGGCCCGAAGCTGACAGGGCTCGCGGTGGCGCGGCCGGGGGGCTTCCGGCTGGACTTCCTGAAGGAGGACTACTCGCTGACGAACCGCGCGCTGCGCGGGGGGCACAACACGCAGAACGCCATGGCGGCGGCGCTGCTGGCCCGGCTGGGCGGCGTGTCGCGCGAGGCCGTGCAGGCCGGGCTGGACAGCTACCCGGGCTTGCCCCACCGCCTGGAGAGCGTGCGAGTGCTGGAGGGGGTGGAGTGGGTGAATGACTCCAAGGCCACCAACGTGGACTCGGTGCTGGTGGCGCTGCGGGCCTTCCCGGGCAACCTGCTCCTCATTGCGGGCGGGAAGGGGAAGGGCGCGCCGTACCAGCCGATGGTGGAGGAGGGGCGGGGCAAGGTGAAGACGGTCCTCACCCTCGGCCAGGACGCGGAGACGATTGCCGCCGCGTACCAGGGGCACGCGGAGGTGCACCCGTGCGGCACGCTGGACGTGGCCGTGAGGAGGGCACGCGAGCTGGCGAAGGCTGGCGACACGGTGCTGCTGTCCCCCGCCTGCGCGTCGTACGATCAGTTCAAGAACTTCGAGGACCGCGGCGACACCTTCAAGCGGCTCGTGCAGGGGCTCTGAGGTACAGGCCATGAAGACAACCGCCGCGCCCGTCCGGTTCGATCCCATCCTGCTCTGTGCAGTGCTCGCGCTCGTGGCGCTGGGGCTGGTGATGGTCTACTCGGCCAGCGCCATCCTCGCGCAGGACAAGCTGGGCGACAGCCTCTACTTCCTCAAGCGCCAGCTCGTGGCGGCCGGCATGGGCGTGGTGGCCATGGCCGTGGCAATGAAGGTGGGCTGGCGCCGGCTGGCACGCCTGGCCTGGCCGCTGCTCATCGTCACCATTGTGCTGCTCGTCATCGTGCTGATTCCGGGCATCGGCACCACCGTGGGCGGTGCGCGCCGGTGGATCCGCTTCCCGGGCTTCGGCCTCCAGCCGGCCGAGGTCGCCAAGTTCGCCTGGGTCGTCTACCTGTCCTACTCGCTGGCCAAGAAGCGCGAGAAGGTGGCCACCTTCTCCGTGGGCTTCCTGCCCCACCTGCTGCTGTGCGGCGTGCTGGTGATGCTGTGCATGCGCCAGCCGGACTTCGGCAGCTCCGTGCTGCTCGTGTTCCTGCTCTTCGTGCTGCTCTTTGCCGCGGGCACGAAGCTCAGCTACCTGGTGGGCTCGGTGCTGCTGGCGCTGCCGCTGGCGTACGTGGCCATCGCCTCCAGCCCCTACCGCATGAAGCGCGTGCTGGCCTTCCTGGATCCCTGGGCCCACCGCCATGACGTGGGCTACCAGGTGGCCGAGTCGCTCATGTCCATCGGCTCGGGAGGGCTCACAGGACTCGGCCTGGGGGACGGACGGCAGAAGCTCTTCTTCCTGCCCGAGGCCCACACCGACTTCATCTTCGCCATCATCGGCGAGGAGCTGGGGCTGGTGGGCGTGACGCTGCTGGTGGCGCTCTACGCCATCGTCATCTGGCGCGGCGTGCGCATCGCCCTGGCCGCGCCGGAGCCGTTCGGCACGTACCTGGGGCTGGGCCTCACCTCGATCGTCGCATTCCAGGCGGTGGTGAACATGTGCGTGGCCATGGGGTTGCTGCCCACCAAGGGGCTGACGCTGCCCTTCGTCTCCTACGGCGGCACGTCGCTGCTGGTGTTGATGGGGACGGCGGGCGTGCTGCTGTCGCTGAGCACCGCCGCAGACGGGGCTCAGCGGACCTCCCGCGTGGGCGGCGAGATGCGGGAGGTGGCGGCGTGAAGGTCCTCATCGCTGGTGGCGGGACGGGTGGGCACCTCTTTCCAGGCATCGCCCTGGCGGAAGAGGTGGTGACGCGCCACCACAAGAACGAGGTCGTCTTCGTGGGCACCGAGCGGGGCCTGGAGGCGAGGGTGGTGCCGCAGGCGGGCTTCCCGCTCGAGTTCATCCGGGCCCGAGGCCTCAAGGGCAAGGGGCTGGGGCAGCTCCTCCTGGGCCTGCTGACGCTGCCGCTGGCCTTCCTCGAGTCCTTCCGCATCCTCCAAAAGCACAAGCCGGACGTGGTGGTGGGAGTGGGCGGCTACGCCAGCGGGCCGGTGGTGATGGCCGCGTGGATGCTGGGCATTCCCACCGCGGTGCAGGAGCAGAACGCGCTGCCGGGGATGACCAACAAGATCCTCGGCAAGTTCGTGAAGGTGGTCTTCACCGCCTTCGAGGAGGCGCGGAGCTTCTTCCCCGAGGGCAAGGTGCAGCTGGTGGGCAACCCCATCCGCCGCAAGCTGATGGACAACTACCTGCGCTCGCACGTGGCGCATCAGCACTTCTCCGTCCTCGTCTTCGGCGGCAGCCTGGGCGCCAAGGGCATCAACCAGCGGGTGGTGGAGGCGCTGGACTCGCTGCAGGACTTGAAGGGCCAGCTGAGCTTCGTGCACCAGACGGGGAAGAACGATCTGGAGATGGTGCGCAAGGGCTACGCGGACCGAGGCTTCCAGGCCGAGGTGGTGGAGTTCATCGACGACATGTCAGACGCCTACGCCAGGTCGGACTTGGTGGTGTGCCGGGCCGGTGCCACCACGCTGGCCGAGCTCACGGTGTGCAAGAAGGCCAGCATTCTCATTCCCTTTCCGTACGCCACGGATGACCACCAGGCCGTCAACGCCCGGGCGATGGTGGAGGCGGGGGCCGCATTGATGTTCCGCGAGGCGGAGCTCACCGGACAGATGCTGGCCGAGCACATCCGTCTCCTCAAGACGGAGCCAGCGCGCCTGAAGCAGATGGAGAAGAAGGCAGCGCTGCTGGGCCGCCCCGAGGCCTCCAAGGAGCTGGCGGACGTGTGCGTGGATCTGATGGTGAAGGCGTACGGGCCCAACGGCCGCGAGCGTGCGGCGAAGGCCGAGACGCCCAAGCCCTCCAGGAGCAAGTGAGTCATGACCCAGGGTGGCGGCAAGCCCCAGAGCCTCTTCAAGACGCGCCATGCGGCACAGGTGCACTTCGTGGGCATCGGCGGCATCGGTATGAGCGGCATCGCCGAGGTGCTGCTGAACCTGGGCTACCGGGTGTCGGGCTCGGATCTGAAGGGGAGCGACATCACCCGGCGGCTGGCCGCCATGGGCGCCAGCATCTACGAGGGCCACAAGGCGCAGAACCTCGTGCAGGCGGACGTGGTGGTCATCTCCTCCGCGGTGAAGAAGGACAACCCGGAGGTGGTGGCCGCGCGCCAGCGGAAGATCCCCGTCATCCCCCGCGCGGAGATGCTCGCGGAGCTCATGCGCCTCAAGTACGCGGTGGCGGTGGCCGGCAGCCACGGGAAGACCACGACGACCTCCATGGTGGCCACGGTGCTCTCGGCGGCGGGGCTGGACCCGACGGCCGTGGTGGGCGGCAAGGTGAACGTGCTCGACTCCAACGCCAAGCTCGGAAAGAGCGAGCTGATGGTGGTGGAGGCGGACGAGAGCGATGGCAGCTTCCTCAAGCTGCACCCCGCCATCACCGTGGTGACGAACATCGATCCCGAGCACATGGACCACTACGGGACGCTCGAGGTGCTGAAGACGGCCTTCGTGGAGTTCTGCAACCGCGTGCCCTTCTACGGGCTGAACGTCCTGTGCCTGGATCACCCCAACGTGCAGGAGCTGCTGCCCCGGCTGGAGAAGCGCGTCGTCACCTACGGCAGCTCGCACATGGCGGACTACCGCCTGGAGGGCATCACGCTGGAGGGCTTCACCACGCGCTTCCAGGCCTTCCGGCGAGATGAGCCGCTGGGCGAGTTCCGCGTGCGCATGGTGGGCGCGCACAACGCCCTCAACGCCCTGGCCGTCATCGCCGTGGCCGAGGAGATGGAGATCCCGCTGGACACCGTGCGCGGCGCGCTGGCCGAGTTCGGCGGCGTGCAGCGGCGCTTCACGGTGCGCGGCGAGGTAAGCGGCATCACCGTGGTGGACGACTACGGGCACCACCCGACCGAGGTGCTGGCCACGCTGGCCGGCGCGCGGCGGGCCTTCGGGCGGCGGCTGGTGGTGGCCTTCCAGCCGCACCGCTACAGCCGCACCCATGATCTGAAGAAGGAGTTCACCACCTCCTTCAATGACGCGGACGTGCTCTTCGTCTCCAGCGTCTACGCGGCCGGCGAGGAGCCCATCCCCGGCGCAACCGGCGATGCGCTGGCGGAGGCCATCCGCGCCCACGGGCACCGCGACGTCACCTACGTGGAGAAGCGCGTGGATCTGCCCGCCGCCATCGCTCCCCGGCTGCGCGAGGGAGACATCGTCCTCACGCTGGGCGCCGGCGACATCACCCAGGTGGGGCCGGATCTGCTGGCCCTGCTCGGGAAGACCGGGGTCGCCAAGGGCGGGTGAGTATGACGGCGCGCATCGCATCCTCACTCCCGGAGCAGGTGTCGCTCCTCGGAGGCTGTGAGGTGAAGGCGGGCGAGCCGCTCGCTCCCCTCACCAGCGTCCGGGTGGGAGGCCCGGCGGAGGCGCTCGTGCGTCCGCGCAGCCCCCAGGCCCTCGTCGCGCTGCTGCGGCTGGCCCGGGAGGAGGGCGCGCCCGTCTCCATCCTCGGCGGTGGCGCCAACACGCTCGTGGGAGATGGGGGCGTGAAGGGCATCACCCTTCGCCTCCCGGGAGATCTCTTCCCGGAGGTGGCCGAGGTGAGCGAGGAGGAGGGGCGGCTCACGCTGAGCGCGGGCGCGGCCATCGTCCGGCTCATCAACCTGATGCGGGGCAACGGCCTCGTCGGCGCCGAGTTCCTCGCCGGCATCCCCGGGACGCTGGGCGGCGCGGTGGCGATGAACGCCGGCACCAAGAACGGCGAGTGCTTCCGCGCCGTGGAGGCGGTGGAGGTGGCCACCGTGGACGGGGTGGGGTGGCTGGAGAAGGCGCGCATTCCTCACGCCTACCGGCACTCGGAGCTACCCCCGGGCGGGGTGGTGACGCGGGTGCGCTTCCGGCTGCTCAAGGGAGACGTCGCGGCCTCCAAGCAGGCCATGGACAAGGACCTGGCCTACCGCAAGAGCACCCAGCCGCTCAGCCAGCCGAACTTCGGCAGCGTCTTCACCAACCCGCCGGGCGACTTCGCCGGGCGCCTCATCGAGACGGTGAGCCTCAAGGGCCACACCCTCGGCCGCGCGCAGGTGTCCACCCTGCACGCCAACTGGATCGTCAACCTGGGCGGTGCCACCGCCCGCGACGTCCTCGGGCTCATCACCCTGATGCAAGAGCGGGTGAAGGCCGAGACAGGCGTCGAGCTCAAACCCGAAGTCAAACGCGTAGGGGAGTTCCTTCCGTGAGCGTCCTGTCCAAGTCCGATCTCAAGTCCAAGCGCGTCGGCGTCCTCATGGGCGGCCTGTCCGCCGAGCGTGACGTGTCCCTCCGCACCGGAGCCGCCGTGTCCAAGGCGCTGCGCTCCCTCGGCTATGACGTGGTGGACATCGACGTGGGCAAGGATCTGGCCGTGCGCCTCGCCGCGGAGAAGGTGGACGTGGCCTGGCTCGCGCTCCACGGCCGCTACGGAGAGGATGGCTGCATCCAGGGCCTGCTCGAGGCCCTCTTCATCCCCTACACCGGCAGCGGCGTGCTCGCCTCGGCCATGGGCATGGAGAAGGTCTACGCCAAGCAGGTCTTCACCGTCCACGGCATCCCCACGCCTCCTTATAAGGTCTTCTCGGACGCCCCGAGCGCCCGGGCCGCGGTGGACTCGCTGTCCTTCCCGTTCCCCGTCGTCGTCAAGCCCAGCCGCGAGGGCAGCAGCGTGGGTGTCCACGTCTGCAAGACGAAGGAGGCGTACCTGGCCGCCGTGGACGATGCCTCCCAGTACGCCGGCTTCCTCCTGGTGGAGCAGTTCATCAAGGGCCGCGAGGTGCAGGGCGCCGTGCTGGATGACGAGGCGCTCGGCGTCATCGAAGTCGTGGTTGCCCGCGAGTTCTACGACCAGGAGGCCAAGTACACGGCGGGGAGTGGTACGCGGTACCTCTTCCCAGCACCCCTGCCCGCAGATCAGTATGCGCGCGTGAACGCGGTGTGCCTCGCCGTCCACAAGGCGCTCGGCTGCAAGGGAGCATCGCGCTCGGACGTCATCGCCACCGAGTCGGGAGAGGTGTTCGTGCTGGAAATCAACACGCTGCCGGGCATGACGGAGACGAGCCTGCTGCCGAAGATCGCCGCGGGCCAAGGCATTGACTTCCCCACCTTGTGTGAGCGGATCCTCCTCGGCGCCTCCCTCAAGGCCTGAGCCTCCAGCAGGAGCTCCTAAGGGGTTTCCCCTAGGCGCCGCTACAGCCACGTACCTGTAGCCAAAAACTGGCGCACCGATCCAACCGGGCGCAGCATGCGGACCTGTTTTCCATGGCCTTTGGGAAGTCCAAGAACCGCCGCCGCGTCGACACCGCCCAGCAGAAGGAGGCGGTGAGGGGCGTCGTGCGCAACCACGGTCCGTCCGTGGGCAAGGGCCTGCTGGCCGCCGCGCTCACCGCCGGCCTCATCTGGGGTGGGGTGGAGCTGCGCGCCTGGGCGCTGGCCTCGCCGCGCTTCCAGCTCCAGGAGACGAACTTCACCGGGCTGACGCACGCCTCGCGGGCAGAGCTCGTGAAGCTGTCGGGCCTGGCGCTGGGGCAGAACCTCTTCGCCCTGGAGGTGCCCGCGCTGGAGAAGGCCATGCTCCAGCACCCGTGGGTGCGCGGCGTGGAGGTGACACGGCACTTCCCGGCCACCGTCTCCGTGGCGGTGGCGGAGCACACCGCCGAGGCGCTGGTGGTGCTGGGCGATCTGTATGTGCTGGACGGGGAGGGCGAGCCCTTCAAGCGGGTGACGCCCGGGGATGGGCTGGATCTGCCGCTCGTCACCGGCGTGGAGCGCGACGCGTACGTGAAGGATCCCGCCGGGGTGCGCGAGCGCATGAAGGCGGCCATCGCGGTGGCGCATGCCTATGCGGCGCTCAAGCCCGGCCGGCACGAGCGGCTGTCCGAGGTGCGGGTGGACGGCACCTCCCTGGCCCTGGTGACGGTGGCCGGACAAGAAGTCCTGCTGGGCGAGGGGAACACCGAGGCCAAGCTGACGCGGCTGGCGCGCGTGCGACGCGAGCTGAGCGCGAAGGGCCTGACGGCGGACGTCATCCACCTGGAGAACCGGGCTCGTCCCGGCTGGGTGGCCGTGAAGCTTTCGAGTCCCGCATCCGAGAGGAGCGGGGTCTCGACGCAGTAGGGAACGCCCTTTCACGAGAGTGGGGGCACCGGGGAGGCAGTTGTCATGGCGAAGCAGAAGTCTGGGGAGATCATCGTCGGCCTCGACATCGGCACGACGAAGATCTGCGCGATCGTCGGTGAGCTCACCGACAGCGGGATCGACATCATTGGCATCGGCACCCACCCGTCGAAGGGGCTGCGCAAGGGCGTCGTGGTCAACATCGAGGCCACTGTGTCCTCCATCCGCCGCGCGGTGGAGGAGGCAGAGCTCATGGCGGGAGCGGAGATCTCCCACGTCTACACGGGCATCGCCGGTGGCCACATCAAGGGCTTCAACTCCCAGGGCATCGTCGCGGTGAAGGACAAGGAGGTCCGCGAGGCGGACATCGCCCGCGTCATCGACGCCGCCAAGGCCGTGGCCATCCCCCTGGATCGGGAGGTGATTCACGTCCTGCCGCAGGAGTTCATCATCGACGACCAGGGCGGCATCAAGGAGCCGCTGGGCATGGCGGGCGTGCGGCTCGAGGCCAAGGTGCACATCGTCACCGGCGCCGTCTCCAGCGCGCAGAACATCGTCAAGTGCGCCAACCGCACCGGCCTCAACGTCGCCGACATCGTCCTGCAGCCGCTGGCCTCCGCCGAGGCCGTGCTCAGCGAGGACGAGAAGGAGCTGGGCGTGTGCCTGGTGGACATCGGCGGCGGCACCACGGACATCGCCATCTTCTCCGGCGGCTCCATCGTCCACACCGCCGTCATCGCCCTGGGCGGCAACAACCTCACCAGCGACATCGCCATCGGCCTGCGCACCCCGGCGCACGAGGCCGAGCGCATCAAGCAGAAGTTCGGCTGTGCGCTCGCTAGCATGGTCAACAAGGATGAGACGATCGAGGTGCCGAGCGTGGGCGGCCGCCAGCCGCGCGTGCTGGGCCGGCAGATCCTCTGCGAGATCCTCGAGCCCCGCGTGGAGGAGATCTTCGAGCTGGTGCACCGCGAGATCCAGAAGTGCGGCTACGAGGACCTGCTCGCCAGCGGCGTCGTGATCACGGGTGGCTCCACGCTGCTCGCCGGCATGCCGGAGCTGGCCGAGGAGGTCATCGGCTTCCCGGTCCGGCGCGGGAT
>Ga0190275_10004446_pt1 | contig 10071 bp, 6 predicted proteins | sample Popmic550T_FD_133745 | JGI IMG/M metagenome (GOLD analysis project Ga0190275, IMG submission 133745) | Populus adjacent soil microbial communities from riparian zone of Yellowstone River, Montana, USA - 550 T | ecosystem: Environmental > Terrestrial > Soil > Riparian zone > Trees stand | place...
GAAGGAAGCCGCGCGAGAGCGAGGGCTGTGGAACCTGTTCCTCCCGGATGACCGCTACGGCGCGGGGCTGACGAACCTCGAGTACGCCCCGCTGGCCGAGGTCACCGGTCGCAGCCACATCGCTCCGGAGGCGATCAATTGCGCGGCGCCCGACACCGGCAACATGGAGATCCTGACCGAGTTCGGCACCGCACAGCAGCGCAGTGACTGGCTCGAGCCGCTGCTCGCCGGTGAGATCCGCTCGTGCTTCGCGATGACAGAGCCGGCGGTCGCAAGCTCGGATGCCACGAACATCGAGAGCCGCATCACGCGCGATGGGGACGACTACGTATTGACCGGGCGGAAGTGGTGGACCAGCGGCGCCGCGTCGGACCGGTGCAAGATCGCGATCTTCATGGGAGTCAGCGATCCGGACACCGACCCGCACCGGCGCCACAGCATGATCCTGGTGCCGCTCGACACGCCGGGCGTGGAGATCCTGCGCACGCTCCCGGTGTTCGGTTACGACCAGGGCCACGGCGGGCACTGCGAGGTCCTGTTCGACGATGCCCGTGTGCCGGCAGAGAACATGCTGGGCGAGGAGGGGTCAGGCTTCGCGATCGCCCAGGCGCGCCTCGGCCCGGGCCGGATCCATCACTGCATGCGCGCGATCGGCATGGCCGAGCGCGCGTTCGACCTGATGTGCGAGCGCGCGCACGCGCGGACCACGTTCGGCAAGCCGCTCGCGCGGCAGGGCGTGATCCGCGAGTGGATCGCGGAGTCGCGCATTGAGATCGAGCAGGCGCGGCTGCTGGTGCTGAAGACCGCCTGGCTGATGGACCACGCCGGCAGCAAGGGCGCGCGGATCGAGATCTCAGCGATCAAGGTCGCGGCGCCCGCGGTCGCAGAGCGCGTGATCGACCGCGCGATCCAGGTGCACGGTGGGGCGGGCGTGAGCAACGACTTCCCGCTCGCGGCCATGTACGCTGCCGCGCGCACGCTGCGGATCGCCGACGGGCCCGACGAGGTGCACAAGCTCTCGATCGCGCGCCGCGAGCTGCGCCGCTACGAGCCGCAGCTCGAAGCGGTTCCGGGCTAGGACGAGACGGCCGCCCGCAGCGCCCGCAACCGGACACGACATGCGGCAGCGACGTCCCCCAGGTCGACCTCGCCCAGAATTGCCTCATGTTGTGGGCCGTTGGTATCAAGCGTTCGCAGCGCCTGCTGGTATGCCCTGCGAGCCGCAGTCTCATGGCCCAGCATGTCGTTGGCGCGGCCGAGCTTGAAGGCTGCGAGGGCGAACGTCGGGTCGACGTAGAGCGCTCGCCGGAAGGAGGTCACCGCCGCTGTCGCATCTTCCGACGCAAGCTGCGCGAGTCCGCGAATCAAGTACGCCTCGGCATGAAGCGGGTTCTCCTCCAGCATCTCGGCGGTCTTCTCGATCACGATCTCGAGCCTCCCATCGTTCGCAGCCTGCACTGCTACGGCCATGCGTTCTTCAGGGCTCGCTGCGACCTTCCGCCCGAGCGGCCGGCGCACCGCCGGCCTCGCCGGACTCCTGCGCGTGGTCGCCCTTCCTTCCGGAGCCTTTTCCTCATCGAGGCGGGAAAGGCGACGTATGGACCCGCACAGCCGGTCTGCCGCACCGAGCACCAGCATGCCGTGCGGCCGCAGCGACCGCTCGAGTGAGAGGATCACGTGCTCGGCCGCCTCGCCGTCGTAGTAGATCAGCACGTTGCGGCAAAGGATCAGATCAAATGGCTCCTCACCCGCAGGCGGCGCCGCGTCCCGCAGCAGGTTGTGCCGCCTCACCTCGACGAGCCGGCGCAGCGGCTGGTCCACCTCCAGCTCATTGCCCTGCGTCGAGAAGTAGCGGGCGCGGATCCGTTCCTCGACAGGGCGAATCGCGCGGCGCTTGTAACGCCCTCGCTCGACCTTCGCCAGGGCGGATTTAGAGATGTCCGTCGCCAGAATCGATACCGGCGGTTCCATCGAGCGAAATGCTTCGCACGCCAGGATCGCGAGCGTGTAGGCCTCCTCCCCTGACGCGCAGGCGGCTACCCACGCACGGACCTTCTCGGATCCCGCCGGGCGGGCGCCTTCGTAGAGCAGGTGCCAGTCGATCGCCATCAGGTCCGAGGGCTGCCGGAAGAAATAGGTCTCCTGCACCGTGACCTCGTCGATCAGGCAGTTCAAGAGCAGGAGCCTCCTGTCAGGATCCTCGGCTGCGCGCAGGAAAGCGCTTGCATCCATGCCCTTCCCAAGCCTACGGATCGCGGCATCGAGTGACGCGGTCTGCTCGGCTCGGATGCGGATCCCGCTCTCGCTCAGCAGAAGCTTCGCTACGTCCTCGAGCGCAGCACTCACGCGGCGCCCTCAGCCACCGGCAGATACCGCAGCTCGGTGGCGATCTCGCTGAGCGGCAGCACAACCTCCGCGCCGCCTTCTGCCGCCGCCTTCGGCATGCCGAACACGGCCGCGGTCGCTTCGTCCTGCGCGATCGTGTGCCCGCCTGCGGCGCGGATGGCACCGATCCCCTCCGCTCCGTCGCGCCCCATTCCGGTGAGTACTACGGCCACACCCTCCGCGCCCACGGCCGCAGCGATGCTCCTCAGGAGGACGTCCGCCGAGGGACGGTGCAGGCCCGCGACGGTCTTCCGATCGAGTGCCAGGTGCATGCTCGGCTGAAGGAGCAGATGGGCGTCATCGGGCGCGAACCACACGCCCGGCCGTGCTTTCACGCCGTCGGCGGCGATCCGCGCCGGCAAGGGGAGCCGCTGATCCATCCAGCGGACGAGCCCCTCCATAAAGCCGTCGCCCATGTGCTGCACGACGAGGATGGGTAGGGGGAAGTCGGCGGGCAGTCCGGCCAGGACCGTCTCCAGCGCCTGTGGGCCGCCGGTGGAGGCGCAGATGCCGACCGCTCTGCCGCTTCGCCGGCCCGGGCGCGGGTCCCGCGGCCGGCAGTCCGACGGCGGGCGCTGACGGACATATGCGCGCGCCAGACGCGCTACCCGGCGCCGAAATGCGATCGCTCTGGGCCCGGCGGGGTCGTCGAGCGCGAGATCGGCTTTCGACAGAACGTCCAGTGCGCCCGCCGAAAGCGCCGCGGCCGCCCGCTCGGATGCTCGGCGGGTATGCGCGCTGAGCACCACGATCGGAGTCGGCTGAGAGCGCATGATCCGCTCGGTGGCCTCGATGCCGCTGATCCCGGGGAGCTCCGTGTCCATGGTCACCAGATCCGGCTGAAGCCGGGGAAGCGCCTTCAGCGCCTCTTCCCCCGTGCTACAGACGCCGACCACCTTGAGGTCCCCTTCGTACTCCATGAACCGCGCAAGAGACGTCGCGTAGGTGCGCGAGTCGTCGCATATCAAGACCCGCGTGATCGGTGGTCTCGCGGTCACCGGCCGATCAGTCTCTCGACCGTGTCGAGCAGCGTGCGCTGGTCGAACTCGTGCTTGAGGATGTAGGCGTCGGCGCCCGCCTCCGCGCCGCGCTGCCTTTCCTCCTCGCCCGTTTGGGAGGTGACGATCACGACCGGCAGAGTCGAGTGCACCTGATCCTCGCGAATTGCCTTCAAGAGCTCGACGCCATCCATCTCGGGCATCTGGATGTCCGTCACCACCAGGTCGACGTCGTCCTCTTTCGAGACGCACGTAAGAGCCTCCCGGCCGTCGCGCGCCGTCTCGACCCGGTAACCCGCCGCCTCGAGGATGCTGCGCTGCAGCTCGCGAACCGTGAACTGGTCGTCGACGACCAGCACCTTCGGAAGGGCCTTCTCGTCCTTGGGCGCGACCGTTGTGGTTTTTCCGGGGCGGTACGTCTTCGTCAGGAATGCGGGATCGAGAATCAGCGCAACTCGGCCCTCGACGAGGACTGCGGCGCCCAGATACCCGGGCACGGCGGAAAGCAGCGGGCCGAGGCTCTTCACGACCACCTCCTGCTCACCCACGATTCTGTCTCCCATCACGGCGACGCGCGCGCCCGATGACGTGACGATCACGGCCGGCGGCCGCTCGAGGAGTGGCGGGCTCGAGCGGCCGACGATCACGGCGAGATCGGCCAGCGGTATGGAGCGCCCGCGCATCTCGAGCGCCGCCTCTCCTGCCAGGGAGAGCGTCTCCTCGACCCTTGCGACCTCCTCGACGCTGGAGAGAGGCAGGCCGAAGGCTTGCCCGCCGCGCTCGACGAGCAGGACGTGCAGCAGCGCCAGCGTCAACGGCAAGAGCAGCGTGACCGTGGTGCCGCGACCCTCTGCACTCGAGATCTCGAGAGCGCCTCCGAGCGACTCCACCTGGCTCTTGACGGCGTCGAGGCCGACCCCCCGGCCCGCGACGTCCGTCACCTCTCTCGCCGTCGAGAACCCGGCGCTGGCCAGCAGGTCGGCCAGGGACCCGGTCTCCTCAGCCTGCCGCAGAAGCTCCGCCGAGACGCCGCGCCCGTCGTCGGAGACCTCGATCGCGACGAGATTTCCTCGCTGCTCGGCGCGCAACTCCACCTGTCCCACAGCCGGCTTGCCCGCGCTCTCGCGCTCGTCCGGGAGCTCGATCCCGTGCGCGACCGCGTTCCGCAGCACATGGATGATGGTTTCGGAGATCCCCTCCAGCATCGTCCGATCGAGCTGCGTCTCTGCACCGCTGATCTCGAGCTCGACACGCTTTCCCTCGGCTGCCGCAAGGTCCCGCACCGCTCGGGCGAACGGACTCGTTATGGAGCCGAGCGGCAGCATGCGCATCTGCATCGCCGCGTCCTGAAGGTCGTCGAGGAGCTGCTCGCCCTGGCTCAGCTCGCTCTCGATCCGCTCGCTGATCCCCTCGATCCCAGCTCCGTTCGCCAAGTTGTGTCCGAGCTGGCGCTCGTGGAGCACGGTCTCTCCCACTGCATCGAACAGGCGGTCGATCTTCTCGGTGGGGACCCGGACCGAGCTGCGCTTCGCGGCTGAGCGCCGCTCCTGGCCCGAGCGCCGGTCCTGCCCGGAGCGGCTTTCTCCTTCCTGCGGCTTGGTCTTCTCATTCTCGGCCCGGGAGCTCGCCGCCAGCTCCGCGAGTACAGCGCCGGCCACGACCTCCTCACCCGCGACCGCACGTCTCAGCGCGTCGGTCGCGTGCAGCAGCGGCTCCGTCAGGTCGAGCGGAAACGAATCCGCGTCGCGAATCTCCTCGAGCAGCTCCTCGACCGCGCCGGCGATCGAGCGGGCTTCCTCGACGCCGACCATGCCGGCGCTGCCCTTGATCGAATGCATGTCACGAAAGAGAGAATCGATCGCGTCGTCGTTCGCGCGCTTTGCCTCCAGCGCCAGCAGGGTCTCGACGGCCCGGTCGAGGCGCTCGTTCGCTTCCTCCCGGAATATGTGGACGAGCTCGGCGTCGAGCTCAGCCACCGGCTGCCTCCGCACCGACGGCGTCCAGGACCGACCTCACGTCGACCACCCCCACCAGGCTGGCGTCGATCAACGTTGCGCCCACGAGGTGCTTCGAATCAGCCTCTTCAGAAAGGTCGGGCAGAGGCTCGACGCTCGCCACCGCATCGACGGCGAGCCCGGCCCGGCGGCCGTCGTGATCTGCCACTACGAGGCGCCTCGGGCTGCCGCTCGGAAGGCCGAACACGGCCGCCATGTCGATCACCGGCAGCACCTGGCCACGAAGGTTGCGTGCGCCCAGCACGGCGGCGTGAGCGCCCGGCACGGGAGTGACGTCGCCGAGCTCTGCGACCTCGGTCACGCTCTCGACCGGGAGCGCATAGTCCTCGGAACCGATGCGAATGCGAACGTGAACCCGGTTCACGGCGGCTCCTACGACTTCCGGCCCGGGCGATCCCCGTTTTGCAGCGAGAGGCCGTGCTCGTCCAGCACCCGCTCGAGATTCGTAGCAAGCTCCTCCACCTGACCGGCGGTCGCCGCTCGTCCCTCCTGCTCGGCCGCAAGCTGCTCGGCCGCGGTGCGGATCTCGAGCATCCCGGTCGAGAGCTGGCTGGCCGCCTCCTTCTGCTGCTCCGTGGTGCGGATGCTCTCATCGAGCACGTCGACGGTCGATCTCATCAGCTCGCCCACCTCGCGGGCCTGCTTGGAGCCCTGCTCGGTGGCCATGATCGTGGCGTTGGTCTCGTCCTGGACCGCGGCGATGATCTCGCGGATCGAGTCCGCGGAGCGCACGCTGCGCTCGGCGAGCTTCCTGACCTCGCTGGCGACCACAGCGAAGCCCCGCCCGGCCTCACCTGCCCGGGCTGCCTCAATCGCGGCGTTCAGGGCGAGCAGGTTGGTCTGCTCGGCGATCTCGTTGATCAGCCCGAGGACCTCCCCGATCTTCTGGCTTCGCTCTCCCAGGGCCAGCGAGCGCTCCGAGATCGCGGCAACCTGTTCCTGCATCTCGCGCATCGTGTCGCCGGTCTGCTCGGCTGCGTTGGTGCCGGTGCGGGAGTTTTCGGCGATGGACGCGGCGGTCGCGCTCAGCTCCTCGGTGGTCGCCGCCGCCTGTGCGATCGATGCCGACTGCTCACTCGTGGCCGAGGCAGACTCGGCGGCCGACGCACGAAGGTCCCTTGCGGTGCCGCCCAGGGTTCCGGCCACGGAGCGGATGCGCCCGAACAGGCCGTCGACCAGCCGGACGGCGTAGAGGACGAGCAGTACGGTCAGCAGCAGCGCGAGCGCACCCATCACGAGGGCAGCGGTCCTTGCATCCCCGGCGGCGCTGCGGGCCGAGGCCTCGGCCCGCTTGGCGGCTTCCTGCTCATGGCTTCTAAGGTCGCTGAGCTTTCCCTGCAGCCGACCGAGCTGCTTGTCGTACGCAAGCAGGGCCGCGTCCTTCTGGGAGGTGCGGGCGCTGGGCAGCACTCGGTCCCTCGTCAGGGCGATCAGGCGCTGGTTCTCTGCGAGCGTGGCCGCGACCAGGTTGCGCTCCTCCTCAGTGACGGTGCCGGTGGGTACCGCCCGCTTGATGTCCTGCTCGAAGTCGCTCCGAAGACTCCGAAGACGTTCCAGCTCTCCGCTGACACTAGACTCGCTCGACAGCCCGGCGGCGAACACGAGCGAGCTCCTCTCTATGAGGTTGGTGGCCGCGTCTCCGGTCAGGCCGATCGCCCTGCGGTCGTCGAGGGCCTGCCGGTACTCCTGAGAGGAAGCGCCGTAGCGCCACAGGCTGACGCCGACGACCATCGCCAGCAGGAGCACGATCACGCCTCCTGCCGCCGCGATCCGACGGGATGGTCCTCTCAGCGCGAGCTTCATCCGGACACCTTCGAACGGTGTCGGCAGCGGTCGCTTGCCTCTTTAGAGCCGGGAGGCTAAGGACCACTCCGACTTCGGCCGATACCGGTCCTGACCTCCATGCCCTTCCGCCAAGATGAGCAGTAGACACGGCCGAGGCAAACACCTGGGGCAGCTGCTCTTCGTCGAAGACAGCCCTGTCGTCGTTCGACTTGTCAGCGCGATGTTGGACGAGGCCGCTGAGGGAGAGCTCGATCTGCTCCACGTCGAGCGGCTCAGCGACGCGCTTCGCCACCTCTCCACGGCGCAGGTGAGCTGCGTCCTGCTCGACCTGTCGCTGCCCGACGCCGACGGGCTCGACGGACTCAAGCGAGTTCGGGAGGCAGCTCCCGACGTGCCGATCGTGGTGCTGAGCTCGCACGAGGACGAGATGCTCGCCGTGCAGGCCGTCCGCGAGGGCGCCCAGGACTACCTGATCAAGGGGCGTGCCGACGGCGGCCTGATCAGCCGCTCGATCCGCTACGCGATCGAGCGCAAGACGGTAGAACGGGAGCTCGCGATCGTGCGCGACGAGGCGCTCGCCGCCTCGCGCATGAAGTCCGAGTTCCTCGCCAACATGAGCCACGAGATCCGCACGCCCATGAACGGCGTGATCGGGATGTCGGAGCTGTTGCTGGGCACCGACCTGACGAACGAACAGCGCTCCTATGCCGACGCGGTCCGCTCCTCCGGCGAGGCGCTGTTGACGATCATCAACGACATCCTTGACTTCTCGAAGATCGAGGCGGGCAAGCTCGAGCTGGACCAGGCGGACTTCAACCTGCACGACGCGGTCGAGAACGTCGCCGAGCTGCTCGGCGGGCACGCGCGCGCGAAAGGGCTCGAGCTCGCCGCGATGATCGAGCCGGACGTCCCGAGGCTCGCGCGAGGCGACCAGATGCGCCTGCGGCAGGTGCTCACCAACCTCGTCGCCAACGCGGTCAAGTTCACCGACCACGGCGAGGTCCTGATGCGGGTGAGCTGTGCACAGCGCTCCGGGAACGACATCCTCGTGAGGTTCGACGTTTCCGACACGGGCGTCGGCATCGAGCCTGCGACGATCGAGCGGCTGTTCGACTCGTTTGCGCAGGCGGACACGTCGACCACGCGGAAGTACGGGGGTACGGGGCTGGGCCTGGCGATCTCACGCCAGCTCACGCACCTCATGGGCGGCGAGATCGGGGCGGAGAGCGAGCCTGGAAAAGGCAGCACCTTCTGGTTCACCGTGCGCCTCGGGATCGGCGCCTCCGAAGCTGCCGCCCCGGAGCCGCGGCTGGACCTCCCGGGTCTGCGCGTGCTGGTTGTGGACGACAACGACGCGAGCCGCTCGATCCTCCTGCAGCAGCTGGAATCGTGGGCGATGAAGCCTGAGGGAGCATCGAGCGCCCCCGAGGCACTCGACGCACTGCGCGCGGCGAGCGGCCGCGGAGATCTCCACGATCTGGCGGTTCTCGACTCCGACATGCCCGGCATGGACGGCTTCGAGCTGGCCACCGCGATTCGCACGGACCCCGAGCTGCACGAGATGCCCCTGCTGATGCTCACTCCGATCGGCCAGCAGCGCGCCGAGGCACACAGCGCTGAGATCTCGGTTTGCCTCACGAAGCCCGTGCGTCGCTCTCGGCTGCTGGATGCCATCGCCACGGCCATGGCCGGCGAGGCAGACGCCGAGCCGATCGTCGGTGCCCCCGTTCGCCCGCCCGCCCTCGTCGCGGCAGTCCCCGCCCAGCACGACAACGGAGCCGGTCAGCCGAGCATCCTGGTCGCCGAAGACAACGCGGTCAACCAGAAAGTCGCGGCCGTCAACCTCGAGCAGCGCGGCTACCGCGTCCACCTTGCTGGCGACGGCCGCGAGGCCCTCGACGTCCTGGCCCGCACTCCGTGTGCGGCGGTGCTGATGGACTGCCAGATGCCAGAGATGGACGGCTACGAGGCCACCGCGGAGATTCGGCGCCGCGAGGGCAGCGCGCGGCACACGCCGGTCATCGCGATGACTGCGCACTCCATGAAGGGGGACCGGGAAAAGTGTCTGGCCGCCGGGATGGACGACTATCTCAGCAAGCCGCTGCGATCGGAGGCTCTGGACGGCGTGCTCGCGCGGTGGGTGCCCGGCGCCGCGGCCGGCGCGGCGGTCGACGAAGACCTCAACGGAGCCTCGGGCGAGGCCGTGATCGACCGAGCGACCATCGGCGAACTGCGCTCGCACTACGGGCGCGACGCGTTGATCGAGCTCATGGAGCTCTTCACGAGAGACAGCCGCGAGCTGCTGTCGAAGATCGGCGACGCCGTCAAAGGCGAAGACGCGAGCACCCTCGCAGAGGCGGCGCACTCGCTGAAGGGCAGCGCTGCGACGTTCGGTGCGGCGCGGGTGGCTGAGCTGTCCGCCCAACTCGAGACGCTCGACCCGGCGGCCGATCCCGACGGTGCCTCGACGCGCCTGCAGGAACTCGAGTCCGCGCTCGAGCGGATGCAATCGGCGCTGGGCGAAAGGGCCCTCGAAAACAGCTCTGATTAAGACGGCGCGGCTGGAGGGCGGTAGCGGTACCCGAAACCGCGCACCGTCTCAACAGCCGAGTCGAGCACCCCTTGCGCCCGCAGCTTGCGCCGGAGATAGCCGACGTAGAGCTTGACCTGGTCGCGGGAGGCCCGATCCGCGCCGCCCCAGGCCAGCTCCAAGAGTTGATCGGAGCTCAGGACCTGGTTCGGGTGACACACAAAGGCTGCAAGCAACCGAAACTCGAGCGGCGTGAGCGAGAGCGGTTCCGCGTTGGCGAGCGCTGTCTGGCCGGCGAAGTCCACCGCGATCATGCCGTCGTCGTAGCGCTCGCGTCTCTGTACCCCGGCGCTCCTGC
>Ga0190275_10004447_pt1 | contig 10070 bp, 9 predicted proteins | sample Popmic550T_FD_133745 | JGI IMG/M metagenome (GOLD analysis project Ga0190275, IMG submission 133745) | Populus adjacent soil microbial communities from riparian zone of Yellowstone River, Montana, USA - 550 T | ecosystem: Environmental > Terrestrial > Soil > Riparian zone > Trees stand | place...
ACCACTGTGAGCACGAGCGACCCCTTGGTGGGGCAGCTTCTGGACGGTCGGTACGCGATCCAACGCAAGCTGGCGCGGGGTGGCATGGCGACGGTCTACCTGGCCGACGACCAGCGGCTGACCCGGGTGGTCGCCATCAAGGTGATGCACGAGGGCCTGGGTGACGACCAGGACTTCATCGGCAAGTTCGACCGCGAGGCCCGCGCCGCCGCGCGGCTGTCGCACCCCAACGTGGTCTCGGTGTTCGACCAGGGCCTGCACCGCGGCAGGCCGTACATCGTGATGGAGTACGTCGAGGGCTGCACCCTGCGGCACATGATCACCCGGGAGGGCTCGTTCAGCCCGGAACGCGCCCTGGACCTGCTGATCCCCGTCACCAGCGCCGTCGCCGCCGCCCACGAGTCAGGGCTCATCCACCGTGACATCAAGCCCGAGAACGTGCTGATCTCCGATCGCGGCCAGATCAAGGTCGCCGACTTCGGCCTGGCCCGAGCCGTGTCGGCGCAGACGGCGACCGCAACCGGGATGCTGATCGGCACGGTCAGCTACATCGCCCCCGAGCTGGTCACCCACGGCAAGGCCGACCCCCGCTGCGACGTGTACGCGCTCGGCGTGGTGCTGTACGAGATGCTCACCGGAACCAAGCCACACACCGGCGACAACCCGATCCAGGTCGCCTACGCCCACGTGCACAAGGCGATCCCAGCGCCATCGAGTGCGGTGAAGACCTCGTGGCGGGAGTCCCGCAATGGGATTCCGCCCTTCCTGGATGCCTTGGTCACCACCGCGGCCGCCCGCCGTCCCTCGGATCGGCCGAATGACGCCAGGGTGCTGCTGGATCACCTGCGCCACGCGCGGGAGGCTCTGGCCCGGGGCGTCATGGACGACCCGGCCCTGAACGAGCAGATGAAGCGCACCGCGCTTGACCCGGAGAACCACATCACCGAGCACGTGCCGAGCCTGCGCACCGACGGCGAGGACCGCACTCCCACGCTGCGATTCACCCCGTCCACGCCGGTCAGCCCGGGTTTCCCCGAGATCACCGACGGCATGCCGTACTACGACGGTCCGGTTCAGAAGGCGGCGGGCCCGGCTCGTCCGCGGCGCAGGTGGCCGGTGGTGCTGGCGGCCATCGTCGCGGTGCTGCTGGTGGCCTCAGGGCTGTGGTGGGTGTTCGCCGGCCAGTACACCACCACCCCGGCGCTGGGCCGATTGAGTCAGGCGCAGGCACAGGCGGCGGCCGAGCAGGCCGGCCTGCAGATCAGCTTCGGCAACGAGTTCTCAGAAGATGTGCCATCCGGGCTGGTCACGCGGACCGATCCCGCCTCCGGCGACCGGATCGCCCAAGGCGGGACGATTCGCGCGTACCTGTCCAAGGGACCGGAACGGTACGTTGTCCCCGCGCTGCGCGGGCTCGACCAGGCCACCGCCACCGACGTCCTCACCCGGCTCAACCTGACCGTGGGGACCGTGACCCAGAGCCACGATGACGACATCCCGGCCGGCCGGGTGATCAGCAGTTCGGTGGCCGAGGGCACGCCGCTCAAGCCCGGCACGCCGGTCGATCTGGTGATCTCGTTGGGGCCGGCGCCGGTGACCGTCGCCGACTGGAAGAACAAGTCGGCCAAGGACGCCGAGGAGGCGCTGAAGGAACAGGGTCTCGAGGTGAAGATCCAGAAGCAGAACGACGCCGACATCGACAAGGGCAACGTGATCAGCCAGACGCCGGCGGCCGGCGAGGCCCATCGTGGCGACACGATCACCCTGATGGTCTCCAAGGGACCGGTGATGAAGACGGTGCCGAACGTTCGTGGCTACACCCTCGACCGGGCCCGCGATGTCCTCACCAAGGCTGGTTTCCAGGTCCGGGTGAACCGCCTGATCAGCTTCGGTTTCGACCTTGTCGTGAGCACCAACCCGCGAGCGGGGACGAAAGCCGCCGAGGGCTCCATCATCACCGTCAACCTGGCGTGAACGGCACCGTCGCCAACCGGTTGTAGCGCGCTCGGCCCGGTTGGCGATCAGCCTCGGCCTGGCCCAACGGCTCAGTAGCCTTGCGCCGTGAACCTCTCCACCGGGCAGGTGCTGCTGATCGTCCTCATCATCGCTGTGGCGATCGGCCTCGCGCTGATCGTTCGCAGGCGGTTGTACCTGAAGTCGCTGCGCGCCCAGGGCTGGAGGTTCGAGGGCTCCCCAACTCTGGCCACCACCCACGGGCTGAACCACCCGCCGTTCGGACTCGGGTACAACCGCACAATCGACGACCTGGTCAGTGGCAGCACATCCTCCGGGGTCCCGTTCAGGGTGTTCGAGTACGGTTCGCTCGGTTACGTCGCAGCGCTGGCGTTGCCCCGTCCGCTGCCCGAGTTGTATGTCGGTCGCACCGTCCGTCCGGGCGCGGACGGCATGCAGAAGGCCTTCGGCGCGTGGACGGTGACGGCCACGGACCCGGTCTGGGCCGAGGCCGCCGTCGGTGCGATCGGACTTTCGGTCGACGCCATGGCCGCTCAATATTCGGTCGACCTCTCCGTCGACGGCGCACGGCTGGTCGCCCTTGGCGTGCCGCGCGAGGCCAGGGCGATTCGGGGTTTCCTGGACGCGTTGTCGCCGATCGCGCAGCAGCTGGCCGCTCCGGCCCTTGCCGGGTTCGAGGCGCCCGCGCCGCCGGCTGAGTTGAGCTTCTACCAGCATCCGGACTGGATCTACCGTCCGCACGACGACCGCTTCCTTTCCGAGGTGGCGATCACCCAGTCCGGCTACGCGCACGCTGCGGTGGACGTGGTTCTGGCCGAGGTGCAGGGCATGCGGATGATCGGCCTGAGCCACGTCTGGAGGACCGACCGGACGATCACCGACACCGACGCCAACGGACACACCACCACCCGGACAGTGACCGACCAGCACAACGAACCGGTGCTGGAGTTCCAACTGCCGTGGCAGTTCGGCGACCTGTCGGTCAACTGGTGGGGCTGGGGCGAGCGGGTGCACTTCGAGTCCATCGACTTCGAGCGGACGTTCAAGGTGCGTTGCAGCAACCCGAAGTTCGCCTCGGACGTGTTCCACCCCCGGCAGCTGCAGTTCATGCTCACCGCGCTGCCGCTGCCGTTCTCGATCGAGTCGGGACGGGTGCGATTCGCGCTGGGCAGCAACACCCCCGAACTGATCGCGGCCTGCGCCGACTTTCTGGTCGCCTTCTTCGCCGGGGTTCCGACTTTCGTTTGGGATGACCTGGGCCATGCCCAGCCGCCGATCAGCCGGGACATGGACGGATTCTGAGGCGCCAGCACTGGAGAGGTGCCGCAACTCGACGGGCACGGTCTGCGAACATCGGGAACGCTCACATCCCCGATCTGCCCGGTCCTGGACGCTTCTTGAGGCCGCCACCGGGGAGCGAAATGGGTGCCACAGCTGCAATGTGTCCGTCTGGCTTGCCGTCACTGGAGCTGCGAGCAGGCCACCGGGCAGTCGACCAGCAGCACGCCTAGGGAACCTTGTATTCTACGTAGGGGCTAGGTAGAGTAAACTCATGGTGGAGCCACGCCGGCGGATCGTGATTGCGAATGGCCGACATCACAGGGACCCTCCAACGGCTCCATGCCGTGACTACTTCGGGATGCACCCGTGAACAGGGCACGAGCCGACAAGTGGTGCTGCCGGATTGTCGAACTGGCCGCACACGCGCTGCCACCGCAGCAACGGCAGCGCTACGCGCTGGAGTTCATCGCAGAGTTGTACGGCATGCCCCGCGCCCAGCAGTTCCAGCACGCGCTCTCGGTGTTGGTCAACACGTGGCAGTTGCGGGTCGCGTTGACCGACGCCGGCACTTCATTGGGAGACCAGATGACCGCCACCACCGCCTCCAGACGTCCGCTGCGCTGCCGCCTTGGTATCCACGACTGGGTGCTGGAACGCAACCCCGAAAATGGCCAGACCTATCTGTGCTGCGTCCGGTGCGGGAGGGACCGAACCGACGATTACAACAGGCCAGGATGGCAATGAGCCCTCGCGACTGGCAGCCATTTCACGACAGACTGAGCCGTCGCCACGACTACCCCATCCTTGATTTCAACCTAGGGTCTACGTAGAATAACAGCATGGCGGTCAAGGGTCCCCGGATGACCATTCCCACGCAGCTTGTACTGGAGACCCTGCTCCAGGACACCTCGCGCGAGTTGTACGGGGTCGAGGTGGGCGACGCAGCCGGACTCCCGAGCGGCACGGTGCACCCGATCCTCGCCCGCTTGGAAGGGCTCGGGTGGGTGGAATCCCGCTGGGAGGACATCGATCCGCGGAGGGAAGGACGTCCCGCCCGCCGCTATTACCGGCTGACGGCCGCCGGGGTGGACGCCGCCCGCGCCGCTCTGGCCAGGGCGTACCGTCCGGCGAGCGCGCCGCGGTTCCGGCCGATTCCCGGTCAGGCCTGACGCCGAACGGTGCCGCGTCCGGCCCCGCAGTGCAGGCGTGTTACTCCGGCGTCCGCCTGATCGGGCCGCTCAGGCCGGGGTCCACGCCCCGGCGTCGCGCAGGTCGTGCATCTCCATGCCGGTCATCGAGTCCAGGCGTCCGTAGATCAGCTTGACGCCGCGTTCGTGCAACAGGCCGTCGTGGATCGGGAAACCGTGTGACGCGCCGACCGCACGGGCGAAGTCGACGGTCTCCTTCATCGCCGCCCACGGCCCATAGGCCGGGACGGCGAGGATGTCGATACCGCCCGGCACCGTGGCCAGCGAGTCTCCCGGGTGGAACAGGGTGGGCTCGCCCTCGGCGGTGAGCACAAGTCCGACATTGCCGATCGCCGGGATGTCGCGATGGATGACGGCATGAAGGCCGCCGACGGCGTCCACCGAGACGCCGCCCAGGTCGATGCTGGTGTCGGCGGCGATCCCCTCGGCGCGCGGTATGGCCACGGCGCCGAGCACCTGTGGCTCGACGTACACCTTCGCCTGCGGGTTGTTGGCCACGAGGGCGCCGACGTGCTCGGGATCGACGTGGTCGGGGTGCTGATGGGTGACCAGGATCGCGTCCAGGTCACGCAGGTCGTGCCATGCCGAAGAGAAGTTGCCCGGATCGATCAGGATCCGCCGATCGGCGACCTCCACCAGAACGGCCGCATGTCCGAGATGGGTGATCTGCATGGGATCAAACTAGTCAGCGACCCCCTTGCGGGTCGACTTTCGATGACCGGCAGTACTGCCGCGGAAGCCGCACGCCGCAGCAGCCCTCGAGACTCAGAAATCCTCGGCGCGGTACTCCTGGACGGGGTTGATCCGCTTGATCCGGCCGTCGGTCAGCCGTTCGGCGATCATGAACGCAAGTTCAAGGGACTGATTGCGGTTGAGCCGCGGGTCGCAGGCGGTCTCATAGCGATTGCCCAGATCCGCCTCGGCCAGCGCGTCGGCCACGCCACCGACACACTCGGTGACGTCGTCGCCGGTGAGTTCCATGTGCACCCCGCCCGGCCAGGTCCCGAGTTCCTGGTGCACGTCGAAGAAGCCGTTCATCTCGTCCACCACCTGGCTGAAAGCCCGTGTCTTGTAGCCACTGGCCGTCTCGAAGGTGTTTCCGTGCATCGGGTCGCAGACCCAGGCCACCCGGCGTCCGGTGGCCTCGACAGCGCGGACGATCGGCGGAAGCGCGTCGCGGACCTTGCCGGCTCCCATCCGCGAGATCAGGGTCAGCCGGCCGGGTTCGTGGTCGGGGTCCAGCGCCTCGGCCAGGGCGACCGCGTCCGCCGCGGTGGTCGACGGACCGACCTTCACCCCGAGCGGATTGCGAAGGTGCCGGGCGAACTCGATGTGCGCGCCGCCGACCTGGCGGGTCCGTTCGCCAATCCAGACCATGTGCGCTGAGGTGTTGTACGGGGTTCCGGTGCGGGAGTCGATCCGGGTCATCGCATGCTCGTACGGCAGCAGCAGCGCCTCGTGGCTGGAGTAGAAGTCGACGGTGCGGAACGCTTCCTTGTCCACGCCGCAGGCGACCATGAAAGCCAGGGCCCGCTCGATCTCATCCGCCAGGGACTCGTAGCGGAACTCGACTCCCGAGTTGCGGACGAAGTCCTGATTCCAGGTGTGCACGGCGCGCAGGTCGGCGAAGCCGCCGGTGACGAACGCCCGGATCAGGTTCAGCGTGGCGGCCGAGCGGTTGTAAGCCTCCAGCAACCGGTTCGGGTCGTGGACCCGCGAGGCGGGGTTGAACTCCAGGCCATTGACCGCGTCCCCACGGTAGGCCGGCAGGGTCACTCCACTACGGGTTTCGGCGTCCTTGCTGCGGGGTTTGGCGTACTGGCCGGCCAGCCGTCCGACCTTGACGACCGGCACCTGCGCGGCGTAGGTGAGCACGACGGCCATCGACAGCAGCACCCGCAGCTTGCCGCGGATGTCGGCCGCGGTACCGGTTTCGAAGGTCTCCGCGCAGTCCCCGCCCTGCAGGATGAACGCCCTTCCGGCGGCGACGTCGGCGATCTTCGTCCGCAACTCGTCGCATTCCCCGGCGAACACCAGCGGCGGCCGCTTCCGCAGTTCCGCCGTCACCCAGCCGAGCAGCTCGGTGTCGGCATAGGTCGGCTGCTGCACCGGCGCGAGGGTCTGGAGCTGTTCGAGGGAAGGGATCTGCTGCGACACGCCGGTCAGGATACGCGGTCGCCTTCCTGGGCCCGAACTGGCGCTCAATCTGGGATCGGCCGAGGGTCGGATGCTCGCTGAGCAAGCAACCAGTCGAACTCAGCTGGTCGTGAGCGGCGCGGCCGACGGGCGAGCGACGAAGAACTGCTCAGTCGGTTCCGTGAGCCATGAGAACCGTCCCCGTCGTTCGTTCGTTGAACCGGGAGACCGTCCGCATCCTTTGGAAGGAGCCGGTTCAGACCGGGTCGGGCTCCTTGGTGTTGATCCCCGGCCGGGACAGGATCCGGGCGTCGGCCTCGGCCTTGGTCAGCGATCCGCTCTTGACCGAGCTGCCGTATGCCTCCACATAGGTCTGATCCGTCAGGTCCTGAATGGCGGCCATCACCTGGTCGGTCACCCAGCGCAACACGCGCGGGTCGTCCACCCGGTCGTAGTACTCGCTGAAATCGAGCGGCTCTCCAATCACCACAACCGGATGGTCGATCCAGGGCAGCCCCGCCTTCTTGGTCACCTGGCTGTTCTTCATGCCCACGGGCACGATCGGCACACGGGCTGCCAGCGCCATCCGCGCGACGCCGGTCTTGCCCTTGTACAGCCGGCCGTCCGGTGAACGGGTGCCCTCGGGATAGATTCCGACGCAGCCACCTTCGGCAAGCACCTCGAGCACCGGAGCCAGCCCTTCGAGGCTGACCCGGCCGCCGGACCGGTCCAGCGGAACCTGGCCCACGGCGCGCAGGAACCAGGCGACCACCTTGGAGGACGGCCCGCGGTTGCCCTTGAACAGTTCCGCCTTGGCCGGAAAGGTGACCTTGCGCTTGACCATCGCGGGCAGCACGACGGTGTCGCCGGCGTCCAGGTGATTGCTGGCCAGGATCACCCCGCCGGTGGTCGGCAGATTCTGCTCGCCGTCGACCTTGGCGGCGTAGAGATACTTGATAACCGGCCGGAATGCCACGTTCCTGAACAGGGTGTATAGCACCGCACCTCCTCGGAGCGTCTTCTGGGCTCACCCTAGAACACCACGTCAGAGCGCAGGTAGGGGGCGCGCGCGAGCCACGATGTCCGTCCGCCTACGATGGCGACATGCAGGTGCACGAGTTCGCCCAGCCCTATCAGAGCGAGGGATCGGGGCCGGTCGGCGTGTTGTTCCTGCACGGCTTCACCGCCAGCCCTTGGACCTTGCGGGAGTGGGCCACCCGGACGGCCGAGGCCGGCTACCGGGTGGCCGTGCCGCGGCTGCCGGGCCATGGCACCAGTTGGCGCGAACTCGAGGTGACCGACAGCCGGGATTGGTATGCCGCTGCCGAACGCGCCTTCCTCGACCTGCGCAAGGAGTGCGCCCAGGTGTTCGTCGCCGGCTTGTCGATGGGTGGGGCACTCGCTCTGCAGCTCGCCGAGCACCACTGCGACGACGTCGCCGGCCTGATCCTGGTCAACCCGGCGTTGCAGGGCAATCCCCACCTGGCGCTGGTGCCGGTGGCCAAGCACCTGGTCCGCACCACCAACAGCATCGGCAGCGGTATCCACAAGCCGGACGTCACCGAGCACAGCTACCCCAGGACCCCGCTGAAAGCGGTGCATGCCCTGATGCGGTTGTGGAGCGACGTCCGGGCCCGGCTGGATCTGGTCTACTGTCCGGTGCTGCTGTTCCGGTCCGAGCTGGATCGTGTGGTTCCGGACACATCGAAGGACATCGTGCTCAAGCATGTGTCGTCTGAGGAGATCACCGAGGTGGTTCTGGCCGACAGTGATCACGTGGCTCCGCTGGACAACGATGCCGACCTGATCGTCGCCGGCACGCTGGAGTTTCTGGCAAAGCACGGTGGCACATGAACCGACCCGAATCCGAGGACTCCCGCTTCGAGGAGTTGATGGCCCGCGAGTTTCCCGAGGGCCTACTGGCCAAGGATCGTCCGCAGCCCGTGGTCGAGCAGGAGGCCTCCCCCGCCGATCCCGCTCCGAAGCCGGCCCCGCCGGAGCCACCGGCCACGACCGAGTTCCGCGGTTGGGCGCCACCGGAGGAGCCCGAGGAACCGTTCGCACCTCCGCCGGCACCGCCGGCGAGGCGCTGGACCAGCGCCGGGATCGCCGGCACCGTCCTGGTGGCCCTACCGCTGCTACTTGTGCTCGCAACGGCTCTCGGCGCACGGTTGCCGACTCTGGTGTCCGTGCTTGCCGCAGCGGGTTTCTTCGCCGGCGTCGGGTTGCTGCTGCATCGCCTGCGGCAACGTCCGCCAACAGACGGGGACGGGGCCGTCGTCTAGAAACGCAGCGCCCCCTGGGGCGCACCGGGATCGCCGATGGCTCCGGGTCGAATCAGCCAAGGACTCGGCGGGCACCCTGGTAGGCGGGGTAGGACGTAAGCCGGGTGATCTCCAAGCCGTTGCGCGGGTTGCGCGCGTGGACGAAGAGGCCGTTGCCCATGTACATGCCGACATGGTGCACCGGGTTGTAGAAGAACAGCAGGTCGCCCGGCTTGAGCTGGTCGCGGGAGATCGGCCGTCCGACGCCGAACTGGGCGCGGGACGAGTGCGGCAGGGAGATACCGACCGAGCGGTAGGAGGCGACCATCAGCCCCGAGCAGTCGAACGTCGTCGGCCCCTCGGACCCCCACACGTACCGACCGGTCCGTACCTTGGACACCGCGTATTTCACGGCTGCCAGCGCACGCGCGTTGGCCGAACCGGTGTCGATCGCCGCGTCGTCGAGAGCTCCGCGGGCCTCGTCGCGGGAGACGGCGCCGTCGGTCTCAAGTCGCCGGCGCTCGGCCTCGGTCAATTGCTCGACCAGGGCCTGGCCCGCTCGGATCTTTTCGTCGACCTGGCTCTTCAATGCCGCGAGGCGCTTCTCTTCGGTGGCAATCGTGGTCACCTGATTGCGCGCTGCGCGCTGCAGGTCGGCGAGGTTGGCCTGCTGTGCCTGGTAATCCTGCAGCAGCGAGTTCATGTTCTGGTCGACCTTGCCCATGGTGGACATGTCGGCCAGGAACGACTCGGGGTCGGGGCTGGTGATCAGCTGCACCGTGATGTCCACCCCCCGAGTCTGGAAGCGGGTGATCGCCACCTGCTGCGCCTGCTTGCGCAGGACGTCCACCTTGCGCTGCTGGGCGGCGACGTCCGTGCTCAGCGTGTCGATCTTGGTCCTGCCCTGGGCGAGTTTCAGCTTGACCTCTGCCCACTGTTCCCCGATCTCGCTCTGCTCCTGCTCGATCGCCTTTAGCTTCGCCTTGGCGTCGTCGAGCGTCGGATCGGCCGAGGCCGGCTGAGCCGTCGCTCCGGCCAACAGCACCGCAGCGCTCGACAGGGCCACCAGGCCACTACGAGCAAGCGTGCGCAGACGCACCATCGCCTCCTGACGAGTGGGGAAAGCGGTCAGTGAGGGGAAGCCAGCCGACCAAATCTGAATAAAATCTTAAAGGACGCCGTGGTCGGAGGCAAACCACCCGGGCTC
>Ga0190275_10004448_pt1 | contig 10070 bp, 5 predicted proteins | sample Popmic550T_FD_133745 | JGI IMG/M metagenome (GOLD analysis project Ga0190275, IMG submission 133745) | Populus adjacent soil microbial communities from riparian zone of Yellowstone River, Montana, USA - 550 T | ecosystem: Environmental > Terrestrial > Soil > Riparian zone > Trees stand | place...
GTCGCAGAACCATCCAAACAACGATGTTGCGTTGCGCGCCGAGCGCCATACGGATTCCGATCTCGCTGGTTTGCCGCGCGACGTTGTACGACATTGTTCCGTAGAGTCCCACGCACGCCATAAGCAGAGCAAGAACCGCGAAGCCCGTGCATAGTTTCGCAAACGTAATTTCCCGGCTGATGGTCCGATCGATTTCCGCCGCCTGTGTGACCACGTTTGTGACGGGTACCCGGGAATCTGCCTCCCGCACGATCTCATGCACACTCCGGACATACACCAGCGGATCACCCGCAGTGCGCAGCGCGTAGGTCACTCGGTCCGGAGAAAACTGGCTGAGCGCTACGAACAAGGTCATCGGATTCCCGCCTTCGTTTTTCAGTCCACCGGACCGCAGGTTAGCCGATACGCCAACGATTTCGAGATCCCGCTTCTCGTCAGGGAGCGTGATGCGCCGGCCCACCGGATTCTCGTGCCCAAAGTAAGTCCGCGCCAGCCGCTCGCTGATCACTGCGACTGGTGGCGAGCCCGGTTGGTCGCGGTCGTCAATCTCACGCCCGGCGAGGATCGGAATCTCCATTGTCGTTAGGAAACGCGGTCCGGCGCCCAGAACGCGTGCGCCTTCAATGGTAACGGCGCCGATTTTCATCGCCCCCCTGATCGCGGCCCCGGCACGGCCGGCGCTGATGATCGAGGAACGCGAAAGCGTCGCGCTGCTCACTCCGGGGATCGCTTCGAAGCGCTTGCGCAGGTCCGTGTAAAATGTGGTGATCTCCGGGTCGCGATGTCCGGCCTGGCGCGCATTCAACGAGAACAGGAGGATGTTCTCGCGGGCGTATCCCAGTTGGACAGAGTGCAGCTTGTTGAGTGTTTGGACAAACAGACCCGCGGCGACCAGGATGACAAAAGACATTGCAATTTGGGCGACGACCAGAACGTGCTGCGCGCGGCGGCGGGGTCCGCCCCCACGGCCATTTTTGAGCGCGGGCATGACGTCCGGACTCGTCGACTGAATCGCTGGAGCAAGGCCAAATAACAGGCCGCAAAGTATCGAAAGCGCCGCCGTCGCGCCCAGCACGTTCCAGTTCAATTCCGCGTGCAGCGTAAAGTTCTCCTGCCCCCTGGAGAACAGAAGCGTCAGCGATCGCACGCCCCAGATTGCAAACAAGATGCCTAAAGTTCCGCCGAGCGAGGCCAGCATCACACTCTCGGTAAGCAACTGCCGCACGACGCGGAACCGTCCCGCTCCCAGACTGAGCCGGACAGCCATTTCGCGGCGTCGCGCGGCGGCCCTTGCCAGTAGCAGGTTGGCGATGTTCGCGCACGCGATCGCCAGGATCAACGCAACCATTGTCAGGAGCACGTACAGAGGCTTGGAATACTGGCGGCGCAAGCTACCCAGACCGGCGGCGCCGGGATTCAGGATCAGCGCGGGCAGTTTGGCGCGCTCACCGTCGGTCTTCGCGGTGGTGGTAACCCATTGATTGAAACGAGGAGCCAGCACAGCCTGCGCCTGGGCGATGCTTACGCCGGGACGCAGACGGCCCATCATTTCGATCCAATAGAAGTTTCCGTCACCATACATACGAGCCGCTCCGGCGCCGTCTATGAGCAGATTCGTGTGCAACGGAAGGTAGAGGTCAGGCGCCGCCGCTGGGTCGACTCCGAAGAATTCCGGTGGCGCAACGCCGATGACCGTAAAGGGCACGTTGTTGACTAGAATCGGTTGTCCAATGGCATTCGCCGGTCCTCCAAAGCGATTTTGGCTTGTAGCGAAACTGATTACGGCCACCGGCGGCGCGCTTGGACGGTCGTCTTCGGGACCGATCAGTCGTCCCGCGGCCGACGACACTGCAAGACCGCGGAAATACTCGCCGGTGACGTACTCCGTGCTGGCACTCATGGCCTGTCCGCGGATGGCCAGGTTAGTGCTTTGTCCGTCGAAGTATCCGAAGAGTGTGGAAAAAACAGGATTCTCCTCGCGAAGCCTCTCGAACGCGGCGTAGGGGAACATCCCGCTGACCATGGCGCCTTTGTCGCCCGGCCAGAGAATGCCTTGTACCCCGTGCACGACGTGAACCCATTCCTTGCTGGCGTTCTGGGGCGGCGGGCTATGCCAATTCAAGACCACTAGCGACGCGGGATCGGCCACGGGCAGCGAGCGCAACAGAATCGACTCCATCAGGCTGAAGATCGCCGTGTTGGCCCCAATGCCGAGCGCCAGAGACAAGACCGCAAGCGCGCTGAACACCTTGTTGGTGGTCATGGTGCGACAGCCATAACGGACATCCTGGACAAGTTCCGACCAAAACCGTGTCATCCAAATCTCCCGTGACTCTTCACGCTTCTGTCCAACGTTGCCAAATTGCCGGCGCGCTTCGGCTCGGGCGCGCTCCGCCGTCATACCGTCTGCTTCGAGTTCCGCGGCTTTTTCCGCAAGGTGAAGTTCCATTTCCTCGCGCAGCGCCTCACTGCGTCTAGCGCTTTCCATCCAATACCTGAGCCGTTGTATCCGCATGTCCGTTATTGCGCTCCCATCACTCGGGCGATCGCCAGCGTGAGTTTCGCGTATTTCCGGCTTTCCACCGCGAGCTGTTTGCGGCCAGCCGCAGTGATCTTGTAGATCCTCGCCCGCCGATTATTCGACGTCAGGCCCCAGACACCTTCAATCCACCCATTTAGTTCCAGCCGCTGAAGAGCGGGGTACAGCGAGCCCTCCTCAACGAGAAGCTCATTGTCAGATGATTGTTGGATGAACTGGACGATGCCGTATCCATGGAGGTCGCGCAGCGACAGCGTCCGCAGAATCAACATGTCGAGTGAACCGGGCAGCGAATCGTTCTTTTGCGGCTTGCGTCCCATACAAAGAATTCTTAGCTTACGGCCACGAGATTACACGAGTCAAGTTCCGGTGGCGAGTCCTTGCGCCGCAAGAGGTTTCGCCATGCTCACGCGTGGCTGACGCTGATGGCGCGGGTCGCCGGCTGTCGACCAACTGGTCACGTCCGATTCAACGGGACCTCTTGTGTGAGCCGGGGAATCGCCGCGACTCTGCAGGTTGATTGTTGAGGCCACCCCGCATGGTGGGGTTTAGATGGCGGAAGGTGCGGCGTTTCTGGTTGCCAAGCGGAGTTTGGCCGCCTAGATATGCTGTACAACTTCTAGCCTGGAATCGGAAACTTTGATGGGCCAATGGCCCGGGGGAGTTGCACGCTAATCGATGCCGAACTCTCGCAACCGTTCGTACAACAACCGCCGATTAATTTTCAGGAGGTCGGCAGCGCGGCTTCGGTTTCCCGCCGAGGCTTCAAGAGCCCGCTTTAGCAAGCGGCGTTCCAGCCGACTGACGGCTTCATGAAGCCCCCACTCGAGTGGAACGTTGTCAAACATGTCCGCTCCTCCGGTTGCGGGCTGTAGCGTGAAGTGCTCAGGCCCGATGACGCCGTTCCGGCTCAGCACGAGCGCTCGCTCGAGCGCATGCTCCAGTTCACGAACGTTTCCCGGCCATTCCTGCCGTTGCAGCCACTCGAGCGCTTCCTCGGAAACGCTTGGAACCGGCAAGCGCAGCTTCTTAGCCGAACGTTGCGACAACCTTTGCGCCAACTCAGGGATATCCGTGCGTCGGTCCCGGAGAGCCGGCGCAACCACCTCCACTACCTTCAACCGAAAGAACAGATCCTCACGGAAAACGCCGCTTTTCACGGCTGCCTCAAGATCCCGATTCGTCGCCGCTAATACGCGGATGTCCAGTGCGATGGTCGCATTGCCGCCAAGTCGCTCGATCGTGTGTTCCTGCATTACACGCAATAATTTCGCCTGCGTTCCAACCGATAATTCGCTGATCTCGTCCAGAAAAATCGTGCCGCCGTTTGCGTACTCGAATTTACCCAGACGCCGCGCCACTGCTCCTGTGAAGGCTCCCTTCTCATGACCAAACAGCTCGGCTTCCAACACTGTGTCGGGGATAGCCGCGCAATTCACTTTCACCAGAGGCCGGTGTTTACGCGGGCTGTGCTGATGAATGGCGCGCGCCACCAGTTCCTTGCCCGTGCCCGATTCGCCCCGTATCAGGACGGTGCAGTCGGTGGGGGCCACCTGCCCGATTAGTTTGTACATGGCTTGCATGGGAGGACTGCTACCGATCATCTGGCCCTCGGACGCCTCCGCGTCCACAGTGCGCCACGTTTCGAGGTCCTGGTTGCGACGACGGCTTTCAATCGCTCGCCGAAGCAGGATTAACAGCTCCGCAAAGTCGATGGGTTTGGTGAGGTAGTCAAATGCGCCCAGAGTCATCGCTTCAATCGCGATTGAGCTGGTACCGTAGGCGGTCATGACAAGAACGGCCGGCGCGCTATCATGCCGCTGCAACTCGCGTAAAATAGACAGTCCGTCGCAGCCGGGCATCTTGACATCCAGCACGGCTGCTTCGACACGCATTTCCATGAGAAATTCCAGGGCTTCATCTCCCCGCGCTGCAGTGAAAACGCGGTAGCCCTCCTCCTCGAGCAGTTCGCGCAGTGCTTCGCGAGCGGCGGGTTCATCCTCTGCTATCAGGATGGAGGCGGAATGTTTCATTGCGCTTCTCCGTAGGGGAGTCGGACGAGAAACGTTGTGCCCGCCGGGGACGTGGTGAATGAAAGAGTGCCGCGATGGACGCTCACGATCTGCTGTGAAACTGAAAGGCCAAGTCCCGTTCCCTCCGGTCGTGTCGTGAAGAATGCATCGAAGATATGGTCACGGATCGACTCAGGGATGCCGGCGCCCCGATCACTGACACTCAGTTCAACAAAATCTTGCGATTGAACAATTCGGAGGCAAATCTCGGCCCCTTCCGGCGAGGCTTCAATGGCATTCAGCAGCAGGTTCGTGAGTACCTGTTCAAGCTGCACCGCATCGACATTGGCATGAGCGTCCTCTTGCGCGATGACGCGCAAAGTTACACCTCCATGGCGCGCTTGCTCCTGCACCATCGCCACAGAATGCTCAGCGAGCGGCAGAAGCGGCTGCAGCAAACGATTCCCAACGTCCGGCTTGCCAACTCCGAGAAGCTGGCCAAGGATGGCATTCAGCCGGTCGACCTGACCCATTGCAGCATCCACCTCCGCCCCCGACACGGTACCTTTCTGAGCTCTTCGCTTTAATAATTCCAACTGGAGCCGGATGGAATTGAGGGGATTGCGGATCTCATGCGCGACGCCCGCTACCACTTTGCCGAGCGCCGCCAACCTGTCCTGGCGGCGCACGGTGGTCTCGAGTTCAGTCCTTCGATCGGCCATTTTGCCAATCGCAGCATATATCTCGCCGAAGTCTCCCGAAATAGGCGGCCGACGATAGGTAAAGTCGCGCTCCAATTGCTGCAGCATCAGTTTGACACCATCCACACCGCGACGGAGACGCATCAGGATCGAGACGACGCCCGCAACACCGGCTACAGCCGCGCTAACGAGTGTAGCCAGCAGCCAGCGCCGGCGATTAGGCGCTGGATCGCGGATGCCGACCAACCGCCTGAGCGCCCACGCGTATTTGCCATCCGAGGTGGCCATGGCTCGCGCGATGAGGAGATCTCCGCCGGATGCCGCATTCCCTGTCATCTGTGATCCAGGCGATTGCGCCGCTTGAACCGAGAGGCGGATGGCTTGCAGTTCGGCGGTATCCAATACATCCGTCAAGCCGGAAGCACCGACAATCGATGTGGCGGGAGGCGACTGGGCTTGAGGCGATTCCCCTTGAGGAACGTAGAATCCGCCCCGCATATCCTTATACGATCGCAAAACGGTTTGCGAAAGACCGCGCAAGGAGAGATCTTGCGCATCGATCGGCAGCGACGCCAGTGGGCGCTCGCTGAAGGCCACCCAATCCTCATATTGCGCTTTCAATTCTTCGGCAGCACTGGCAACCTCTTTCTCGGCGGCGGATCGCAGCGTACCTTCCGTTTGCGAGACGGCATCCTGGACCAGTAGCGAGGCGAGCGCGATTACGGACAAGGATGCAACCGCGATGACCGCTGCTTCGATGCGGAAAGTCTTGGCGCTCGAGAGGCGCACTTTACTTCAGTATCGGAGGCTCGGGCCTGCGGACTGCCGCCTGGGCCAAGTTCTCCAACACGTTCACCATCTCTCCGCTAGCCGAGGCGAGCTTCATGGCACGCCCGTAATCCCGAGCGTCATAGGCAGCCCGGGCCCGCTGATAAATCTGGCGCGAGAGAGTAATGTATTCAGGCGCTTGCTTTTCTGCGCTCAAGCGGGCGAAATACTCTGCCTGTTGTACGCGGAAGTACGCTCGTTCCAGCCGCTTCGCCGTAACGCTACGCTTCTCGGTCTCCTCGCGCTTATCCGTACCGGTCTCCGGCTTTTGACGAGCAGCGGCATGCAGGTCATCGCGAACATCGAGCAGATCGTCCATAGCCTCCAGCAGGCGATCAAATTCATAGGATGACAACGCATGCTCCCGGCATCGTTTCAACAAGCGCCGAGTCTCACGCTGTAGGAAGCCGGCGTGTTCGGCTCCTACTGCAGCCGCGGCTACTCCGTTCGCGCGGGTTTCGAGGTTCCGGAGCCGGCGCTCGGCACGCTCACGATCCTTTTCGTCGTCGCCCGCATGAAGAAGCTCTAGTGGCAGCAGGAAATAGAGGGCCGAGATATACACGATTGCACGCATCGGACCTCAGAAAGTGAAGCGCAGTCCCAATTGCAACCGCCGCGCGGACTGCGCGGCAACGGGCAGCCCAAAGAACGGTGAACTCAGGTTACCAACATAGCCTGAATAGTTCACGCGATTCAACACGTTGAATGCGTCCACGGTTGCCGCGATGCGTGGGCCTTCGCCGTCGCGATGCGACAGAGCGAACTCTTTCATCAACCGCATATCCAGCCGCAGCGAGCCAGGGCCCTGGAGCGAATTTCGTAGGACCCCCGCCGGCCGATCATTCGCGAATCCGTCCCTATTGTCGTCTCGTCCGCTGATGAGGCTGTACGGAGCGCCCGTGGCCGCGTTAAACACGAAGCCTGCCTGGAACCAGTCACGCACACGAAACGTACCTAGCGCACGCAGGACGTGGCGACGATCCCGGTTGGATCGCGACCATTCCGACCCGATGTCGTAGCTGTTTGCCGGCAGAGTGTCGATACTATCGACGTTCGACATCACCCGGCCAAGCTCATACCGAACAGATCCCGTGAAGAACCTTGTCAATCGGCCGGAGATACCGAGTTCCAGGCTCTGACTATCGAGCAGACCTGATGATTCCACTTGGCGGATGACACCGAAGGCTGGATCGGGCCGCTGCCAAGTGGGAGATAGGGGCGCATTGACGTCGCGTGACCGAAAGAGACCTAGTCCACGGAAACGTGTCCAGGTGGCCGAAGCTGTTATTCCGGAAGAAAGTTTGTGTTCAACGGCGAGGGTGTAGTGCAGCGTGTACGGCGAGCGGAGGTTTTCTGCCATCCGAACCAGTGCTGCGGGTGGAAGGGTCTGTCCAGATCCGGTCAGAAGCGGCTCCGGCCATGAGGGATTGCTGACGATCAAGCGACGGAGCGCGCCCGATCCGAACAGAAGAGCATCCTGCATCACACCCGATCTCAAGTTGTCGTAGAAGATGCCGAAGCCGGCGCGTAAAACCGTTCTCTTGCCGGGAGACCAAGCCACCGACAAACGCGGCGCCAGATTGTTCCGGTCTGTCAGAAAATTCTGCCTGTCATACCGCAGACCGACGCCTACGGTGAGCCCGGGCCGGAGATTAACGTTATCCTGCACGAACAGGCCGAAGGTACGCTGGTGGAACGAAATGCGGGCATCGCCCAACTGCTGAGTAAACGCGAACGGTCGCCCTGCGACGTAATCTTCCAAGCTGGCGAACTGATACGTACCCTGGCGGTTTCCCAAATCCTGGTATGTCTGCCAATTCCAGTCCGGGACATTCATGCCGCCGCGCACCAGGTGCTTACCTTTCGACCACGACAAGACATACTTCAGGCCGAGTTCTTTCTGGTTGGCGCGTTCATCGATCTGGGCGCCACCAGCGACAAAGGCGTCAGCTACGCTGAGTCTTCGTGTGCCGGGCGAAACGCTTTCGCGCCGAGTTTCAGATTGTTCATATTGCAGGGATAAGTCGCTGATCAGGTTCGCTGATAGAAAAGCGCTGTGCTGGAAGCGCCAGGAGTTCTCCGCCTGCCGCTCCCTGTAGCCCACCTCAGGCAATCGGGAACCACCGATCCCCTGGTTGTCCGCCGACTCGTCCTCCCGATCGAAGCGGAACGTGAAGATGTGTTTTTCACCTACGAGTCGGCGCACCTTGACCATGTAATCCGACGACGCCTGGGGGGCGCGCGCTTGCAGGTTCACCAAGCCTGTCGGCGTCTGCGCGTATACGAGCGACTGGAGGTTCTCGTTCTCTCGTTCGGCCGCGATCATGAAACTCGTCTTCCCTGAACGGTCAAGGGGACCCGTAAGGTGGCCCATGATGAGTCGACGACTCTCGTCCGGCCGCGCTGGCGCAAACGCGTTGCGAGCATCAAGAGCCGAGTTACGAAGGCCGACACTGACGGACCCATGAAAGTCCGACACGGCATCCCGGGTGGTTATTTCGATCCTGCCCCGCCCCGGACGATTGAACTCCGCTGTGTAGGGATCGCGATTAATGCGAACCTGCTGAATCGCCTCCATTGGAACACTGCGCGCGTCCACTTCGACACCATCGACTACAACTGTTGCTCCGCCGGGATCAGCCCCCGCACCGCCCACGAACTCCTGCAGGACAGACATATAGTCGGTACCGAGAACGGGAAGATTCTTCAGTTCGTCGCTGTTCACGGTGACCGAACTCACGTTGTCAGAGGAACTGGTGCTGAGTTCATCGACCTGACTGGTAACAGTCACCTCGTTGCGTTGTTCTGCAAGCTCCAACACTATGCGAAGCGGTGTTGATGGTGTTCGATCAACCTGAACCGTCTGTGAGACGGGTTTGAACGGCGGTTGCTGAATAGTGATGACATAGGCGCCGGGCTTTGCTGGCGTGAAACGAAAGGCGCCGACGGCATCGGTCGCTATCTCTTGACCGCTGATGGTTACGATGATTCCCGGGATGGGGGCTGCGGAAGGATCGACCACCGTTCCCGATATGTCGCCGGTTTGAGCGAGACCGATGCTTAGGGGGAGGACGGATAATAGTCGGCGCAGAATGTTCACACGATTCCATAGGCATCCTCATGGCCGCTGGCAGACGACGCATTTGCTTCACTTCCGTAGATCGGCTGCCTCGTGTGTCAGGAATCCTCACAGCCGCTGGGTGATTATCGTACAGCGGCTGGTACGAACGACCTTCTGGCGGGTTGACCGGAGAATTCCTCGCGCCCCAAGGCCCATCCCAGTTGCGATAAGCTGATCTCCACCCAATGCTATGGTCATGGAGATCTTATGACAAGACGTGAAGTCCTCGCCGCTGGCATCGGCTCCGGCTTGGCGCTGAACTACGGCCGCTCTGCCTATGCCCAAGGAAAGAAGCCGCCGGTGCGCAAGGCGAAGACAACCAAGTTGTTCAAGAGCCCCCAGGGCTTCCCGAACGCGGTATCCGTTACCCCCGAAGGTTTATGGATCGGGGAGCAGAAATTGTCTGGTGAGCAGGCGAAGGCCTATGGTCTGCCGGAGCCGAAATCACTCGAGGAATCCGCGTGGCTGGTCGATTGGAACGGCAAGGTTTTAAAGACAGTCACAACGCCATCGCGCAACACGAGCGGTATGGCCGTGGGCGGCGGATATGTCTGGATGATTGCCAATGCGTCTCCCCAGGGCGTCTTCCAGGTCGACATGAACTCCAAGCTTATCAGCCATCGTCAGATCCCGCTTGGGGCTCCTGGCGGCGACGGCGGTGGTTCACATGGGGGCCTCTGGCATGAGGGAAAGCTCTGGATCTCCTCATTACGACTTCGCGGAAACCTGCGCGTCGATCCGAAGACCTGGCAGCCGGAATATATGATCCCGTTCTACCAGTCGTACCCTGACTGGATGCGCTATCACGGGATAGCCATTCTGGACGGCGCTATGTGGCAGGTTATCGGCAATGACAGCACCGGTCACAA
>Ga0190275_10004449_pt1 | contig 10069 bp, 7 predicted proteins | sample Popmic550T_FD_133745 | JGI IMG/M metagenome (GOLD analysis project Ga0190275, IMG submission 133745) | Populus adjacent soil microbial communities from riparian zone of Yellowstone River, Montana, USA - 550 T | ecosystem: Environmental > Terrestrial > Soil > Riparian zone > Trees stand | place...
CGATCCCGCGCGCGGCGGGCGCGAGCGTCGAGATGTCGCGGTCGCCGAGCAGGATGTGGCCGGCGTCGGCCTCCTCGAAGCCGGCGACCAGCCGCAGCACGGTGGTCTTGCCGGAGCCGGAGGCGCCGAGCAGTGTGATGAGCTCGCCGGCGCGCACGTCGAGGTCGATGCCCGCCACCGCGGCCACCGCGCCGAAGCGCTTCTCGAGGCCGCTCAGCCGAAGCGTCTGCCCGTGCGGCTCGGCGCTCATCGTCCCGGCTCCGCGCGCCGCAGCGCCGCGTAGGCGCACAGCAGCGCCCCGACCCCGACGGTCAGCAGCGTCGCGATCGCGGTGATCACCGGGTCGACGCCGTAGCGGACGGAGTTGAAGATCGCCACCGGCAGCGTGTTGTAGCCGAGGAAGCTCGCGATCACCGCCTCGTCGAGCGAGCTGACGAACGCGAAGATCAGCGACGCGCCGATCGCCGGCCGCAGCAGCCGCAGCGTGATGTCCCACCACGCGCGCGACCGGCTCGCGCCCAGCCCGATGGCGGCCAGCTCGAGGTCGTGCGGCACGCGCGCGATCGCCGCGCCGACGATCAGCAGAACGAACGGCAGCACGTAGGTCGCGTGCGCGAGCGTGAGCGCCACCGGGCCGCCGAGGATGCCCAGCGAGGAGAACAGCGAGTACAGCGCGATCGCGTACGCGACCCCGGGGACGAGCAGCGGCCCGATGCCGAGGACCTGCATCGCCGTGCGGCCCCGCGTCCGCGTGCGGTGCAGCGCGAGGATCGCGCCGAGGCCCGCGACCGTCGCGAGCACGCTCGCCGCCGCCGCGACGGCCAGCGAGCGCAGCAGCGGCGTGACCCAGTCGGAAGAGCCGAAGAAGGCCGAGTACTGCCGGAGGCCCCAGTCGGCCGGCGGGAACTTGATGAAGTCGGTCGCCGAGAACGACAGCACCGTGACGATCACGGTGGGGGCGAGCATGTAGACGACCACGGCGACGAGCACGAGGCGGTAGATCCCCGTGAGCGCGAGGCGGCCGATGCGCGCGGCGCCCATCTCAGGCCACCGTCCGCTGGATGCGCTCGAAGCCGACCGCCCGCCAGGCGATCGCGAGGATCGCCAGCGCGGCGAGGAACAGCACCGTGCTCGACGCCGCCGCGAGCGGCAGGTTGAAGATGTTGTAGATCTGCTGGTCGATCACCGTCGCGATGAACGGCGTCTGCGCGCCGCCGAGCAGGATCGGCGTGATGTAGAAGCCGAGCGCGACCACGAAGACGATCGCCGCCGCGGCGAGCAGGCTCGACACGCTCAGCGGGACCACGACCGAGAAGAACGCCCGCAGGCGCGAGGCACCGAGCCCCTCGGCCGCGCGCAGCAGGTCGAGGTCGATGCTCGCGAAGCTCGCGTACAGCGGCAGGATCGCGAACGGGAGCATCGTGTAGAGCATCCCGATCGTGACGCCGGTCTCGGTGTAGAGGATCCCGAGCGGCCCGTCGATCACGCCGAGCGAGAGCAGCGCGTCGTTGAGCAGCCCCTCGCGCTGGAGCAGGATGGTGAACGCGTAGTTGCGCACCACGACGCTCTCCCACAGCGGGAAGAGCACCGCCGACCACAGCAGCGCCCGCACGATCCGCGACCGTGACGCCCGGAGCTCCCAGGCGATCATCGTCCCGAGCACGACGGCGAGCACGGTGACGAACGCGCTCACCCGCAGCGTGGTCACCATCGCGCGCACGTAGGCGGGCGTGTCGAAGAACGTCCGGAAGTTGTCGATGCCGAGCGTGGGCTCGGACACCGCCATCCAGAAGATCCGCAGGAACGGCCACACGAAGACGACCGCGAGCAGCACCGCGACGGGCGCGAGCAGCGCGACGCCGACGGCGGCCGGCGCGTGTGGCCGCCAGCGCTTCACTCGCCCAGCCAGTTCGTCCAGCGCGTGAGCACGTCCTGGCGCGCCTGCGCCGCCCACTTGGCGTCCGCCGGGTACGTCACCTTCGTGTTCTCCGGCGAGGTCGCGATCTCGCTCGCGACGTCCTTGGAGAGGTGGTCGAGCGCCTTCGGATCGGCCACGCCGTAGCGGATCTCCTCGATCCACTCCGCGCCCGCCTTGGGATGGGTGACGTACCAGCGCAGGAACGCATACGCCGCCTTCGGGTTCGGCGCGTCCTTGGGGATGACGATCAGCTCGCGCTGGGAGCGCATGCCGTCGTGGGAGATCTCGAGCTTCTTCATCCCCTGGTCGCGCAGCTGGTAGGCGCGCCCGTCCCACATGATCGACATCGCGACCTCCTTGTCGCGCAGGATCTGCTGCGACTGGTCGCCGGTCTTCCACCACACGTTCACGTGCGGCTTGATCTGGTCGAGCTTCTTGAAGGCGCGGTCGACGTCGGGCTCGGGGAAGACCTGCTCACCCGGCACGCCGTCGGCCTGCAGCGCGTAGGGGATGTTCATGTTCCAGCCGTCGCCGTACATCGAGCGCCGGCCCGGGAACTTCTGCACGTCCCAGAACTCCTGCGGGCTCGCCGGGCAGCGCTTGGCGACCTCCGGGTTGCAGGCGATCACGTCCGAGTAGGCGCCCATCGAGACGCCGTAGTCGGTGACGTTCTCCTTGCCGACCTTCTCGACCATGAACGCCTTGAGGTCGGCCGGGAGCTTCTGCAGGAGGCCCTGCTGGATCAGCACCTCGACGTCGTCCTCGCCGGGGTCGATGAGGTCCCACTTGACCTGGTTGGCCTGCGCCTGGGCCTGCAGCTTGGGGACGAACTCGCCCGGCGCCGAGGGCGTCTCGACCTTCACGCCGCTCTCCCGCGCGAACGGGTCGAGCATCGACTTCTTCAGTGCGTTCGTGTACTCGCCGCCCCACGTCCCGTAGGTGAGCGTCCCGCTCGGCTTCCCGCTCGACGAGGACTCCGCGGCCTCGTCGTCGTCGCCGCCGCAGCCCCCCGCGGCGAGCGCGCCGGCGACGGCAAGCGCCGCGAGCAGCGCGCGCCCGATCGGCATCGTCCGTCCGACAGCATCACTTCGCGGCTTCATCAGTCCCCCCGACTGGCTGGCAGCTCGTGCTGTGTGGAGATGGCGTGCGGCGCCTGCCGCGCCCATGCAGTGACCTCCCTCGGCGGCCAACAATAACGTATTATTGGCGCCTGTGTCCGGACCCGCGACGCGCACCCTCAAGGCTGGAGGGGGATCGGAGGACCAGCGGCAGCGGATCCTGCGCGCCGCGACTGACTCCCTCGCCGCGCACGGCTACCAGGCGGTCCGCCTGCGCGACATCGCGCAGGAGGCCGGGGTGTCGATCGGGCTGCTGCAGCACTACTTCGAGACCCGCGACGAGCTCATGCTGCGCGCGTTCGAGCGCTCGAGCATGGAGCTGCTCGACCGCTGGGCCGAGGTCACCCATCACCAGACCGACCCGTGGAAGCGGATCGCGGCGCTCGTCGAGCAGCTCTCCGACGACCCGCTGCTGCGGCGCCACTGCCAGGTGTGGATCGAGTTCAGCGCCGGCGCCGCCCGGCACGCCGCGCTGCGCCCGGGCTTCCTCCGCGTCTACTTCGCCTGGCGCGGCCTGCTCACCGAGGCGATCGAGGAGGGCGTGCGCGCGGGCACCTTCCACCCTGCCCTCGAGCCCGACGAGGTCGCCGACCTGCTCGTGACGGTGGTCGACGGCTGCGAGATCGCCGTGGCAGCCGGGACGGACACGCTCGACGCCGAGCGGCTGCGCACGCTCGTCCTGCGGACGGCGGCGCTCGCGCTCGGGATCCCGCTCGAGCACGCGGAGCGCGAGGCGGGATGACCGGCGCGCCGACCGTGACGGCGGAGCCGACGGCCGCCGAGCTCGAGCCGGCGCGGCGCGCCCGGCGCTTCGTCGACGAGCTCCTGATCCCGCACGAGGAGGCGGCGGAGCTCGCCGGCGGGCGGCTGGACGACGCGCTGCGCGAGCGGATCGAAGCGGCGGCGGTCGACGCCCGCCTGCAGGGCGGCCGCCACCGCCCCGAGCACGGCGGGCAGGGCTGGACCGCGGTGGAGACGATGCTCGTCAAGGAGCAGCTCGGGCGCGCGACCAACGGGCTCTACTCGCTCGTGCCCAACGCCTACAACGTGCTCGCCCACGGCACCGAGGCGCAGATCGCCCGCCATCTCGTGCCGGCCCTGCGCGGCGAGGCGCGCGCCGCCTACGCGGTCACCGAGGAGCACGCCGGCTCGGACCCGTCCGGCATCGCGGCGGTCGCGACGCCGCACCGCGGCGGCTACCGGCTCGACGCCGAGAAGTGGTTCGTGACCTACGGCGACGTCGCCGACGCGTTCGTCGTGATGGCGAACGTGGCCGACGGCGACCGGCGCCTGCCGACGCTCCTGCTCGTCGAGCGCGACACGCCGGGGATCGAGATCGTGGACGACCCGCCGTTCACGCACCACTACCCGCACGGGCACCCCACCGTGCGCTTCACCGGCGTCGAGGTCGGCTCCGATGCGGTCCTCGGCGGCGTCGGCGAGGGGGACGTGCTGCAGCGCGCGTGGTTCACCGAGGAGCGGCTGTGGATCGCCGCGCGGGGGCTCGGCGCGATGTGGCGGCTGATCGACGAGTCCGTCGCCTTCGCCACCGGGCGCCGGCAGGGCGGCGCGCGCATCTACGACCACCAGGGCGTCTCGTTCCCGCTGGCGGACTCGGCGGCCGACGCCGCCGCCGGGCGCGCGCTCGTCCTCCAGGTGGCGCGGCTGGCCGACGCCGGTGCCGACCCCAAGGTGCTGCACGCCAAGGCCGCGATGGCGAAGCTGTTCGTCTCGGAGGCGGCGTGGCGCTGCGCGGACCGCGCCGTGCAGGTGTTCGGCGGCCGCGGCTACCTGCGCACGAACGTCGCCGAGCGTTTCCTGCGCGAGTTGCGCGTCGACCGCATCTGGGAGGGCACGTCGGAGATCCAGCGGCTGATCGTGGCGCGCGGGCTGGAGCGCCGCGGCGTCGAGCGGGTGCTGCACTGATGACGCTGACGCACCTCTTCCGCCCGCTGGCGCTCGGCCCCGTGGAGCTACGCAACCGGATCGTCTCCACGGCCCACCAGACCACGCTCGTCGCCGGCCACCTCCCGACCGCGGACATGGTCGCCTACCACGAGGCCCGCGCGCGCGGCGGTGCCGGGATGATCGTGATCGAGGCCACCGCCGTGCATCCGACGGGCCGCCTGACCGGGCACACGCTGGCCGGCTATCACGAGGAGATCGTGGCCGGCTACGAGCGGATCGCGGCGGCCGTGCAGCCGCACGGCACGCGCCTGTTCGTCCAGCTCTTCCACGGCGGGCGGGAGCTCATCACGCCGTCGCCGCGGCCGCCCGCGGTCGCCCCCTCGGCGGTCCCCAGCCTGCGCTTCCATGCCGAGCCGCGCGCCCTGCGGGCGGGCGAGATCGACGAGATCGTGTCCGGCTACGCGCACGCCGCGACGCTCGCCGCGGCCGGCGGGCTCGACGGGGTCGAGCTCTCGGCCGCCCACCGCTACCTGCTCGCCCAGTTCATGGCGCCCGAGCTCAACCACCGCGACGACCGCTGGGCGCACGGCACGAGCCTGCTGGAGGCGGTGGTGGCCGCGGTCCGCGACGCCGCGCCCGGCCTGGCGGTCGGCGTGCGCCTGACCGCCGACGACCCCGTGTCGCCCGCCGCGGCCGAGGCGATCGGCGAGCGGGTCGACTATCTCAGCCTCGCGCTCGGCGACTCCTCCACCTACCACGGGTCGAGCGGCATCGCCCCGCCGCCCGGACCGTCCGACCGGCCGGAGATCGTCGCGCTCACGGGCCCCTACCGCGTGGGCACCCCCGTCATCGCCACGACGCGGATCACCGATCCGGCGGTCGCCGAGCGCGCGGTGGCGGCGGGCGCCGCCGACGCGGTCGGGATGACTCGCGCGCTGATCACCGACCCCGACCTCCCGCGCAAGGCGGCGCAGGGCCGGCTCGAGTCGATCCTGCGGTGCATCGGCTGCAACGTGTGCATCTCGCACTACCACGCGGGCACGCCGATCGCCTGCGGGCAGAACCCGCGCACGGGCCGCGAGCGGACGCTCCCGCGCGTCAGCGAGGCGAAGCGGCCGCACCGCCTGGCGGTGGTCGGCGCCGGGCCGGCCGGCCTCGCGGCCGCCGCCGAGCTGGCGGCTGCCGGGCACCGCGTCGTCGTCTTCGAGCGCGGCGGGACGGTCGGCGGCCAGATCGCCCTCGCGGGCGCCGCGCCCGCGCACCGCGAGCTCGCCGCGCGGCTGCGCGAGAACTACGCCTGGCTCGCCGAGGACCCGCGGGTCGAGCTGCGGCTGGGGACCGAGGCCGGCCTCGAGGAGCTGCGCGCCGACGCACCCGACGCGATCGTGGTGGCGACGGGCGCACGGCCGTACGAACCGTCGCTCGACACCGGCGGCGTGCGCACCGTGCAGGCCTGGGACGTGCTCGCCGCCGAGCGCCCGCCGGACGGCCGCCAGGTCGTGGTGGCGGACTGGGGCGGCGGCGCGATCGGGCTCGACGCCGCCGAGGTCCTCGCGGCCGACGGCCGCTCGGTCCGGTTCGTCACCGCCGCCGCGGCGGTGGGCGAGACGCTGCACCAGTACGCGCGCAACGACCACCTGGCGCGCCTGTACCGGCAGGGCGCCAAGGTCGAGCCGCACCTCGAGCTCGCAGGCGCCGAGGACGGGACCGTGCGCTTCCGCAACGTGTTCGCCCCCGAGCTCGAGCGGGCGTTCGCCGCCGATCTGCTGGTGCTCGCCCTCGGGCGCGTGCCCGACGCCGGGACCGCCGAGGAGCTCGCCGGGCTCGGCGTCCCCGTGGAGGAGGCCGGCGACTGCCTGTCGCCGCGGTCGCTGGAGGAGGCGATCCTCGAGGGCACGCTGGCCGCGCGCCGCGCGGCGGAGGCGGCCGACCGGGCGCCGCGCGCCGCCGCCGCCCCGGGCCGCTGAGCGGCGATGGCGCTGGACGCCATCTTCGATCCGCGCTCGGTCGCGATCGTCGGCGCGTCCGACGACGAGATGAAGTGGGGGAACTGGCTCGCGCGCTCGGCGCTGCGCGGGGTCGGCCGGCGAGCCGTCCACCTCGTCAACCGCCGCGGCGGGCAGGTGCTCGGCCGCGAGGTCCATGTCTCCACAGCCGACCTGCCGGAGCCGCCGGACCTCGTCGTGCTCGCGGTCCCGCCGGCCGGGCTCGACGCGGCGGCCGACGAGGCGCTCGCCGCCGGCGCCCGCGCGCTCGTCGTGATCACCGCCGGGCTGGGGGAGACCGGCGAGGCGGGCCGGCGGCGCGAGCGCGCGCTCGTGGAGCGCGTCCGCGCGGCCGGCGCGCGGCTGGTGGGGCCGAACTGCCTCGGGCTCGTGGCGACCGACTCGGGACTCGACCTCGCCACGGTCGACGTCCCCGCCGGCGACATCGCGCTGGTCTCCCAGAGCGGCAACCTCGCGCTCGAGCTGATCGCGCTGGCGGGCGAGGCGGGGCTCGGCTTCACGCGCTTCGTGTCGATCGGCAACCAGGCGGACGTCGCCGCCGCGGAGCTGGTCGCGCACCTCGACGCGCACGAGGCGACCCGGCTGATCGCGCTCTACCTGGAGGACTTCCGCGACGGCCGCGCGCTGGCGCGGGCGATCGCCGGCGCCGGCAAGCCGGTCGTCGTGCTCGCCGCCGGGCACACCGCGGCGGCTGCTTTGGCCGCGCGCTCGCACACCGGCGCGCTGGTCAGCGACCGGCGCGCGGTCGACGCCGCGTGTCGCGCCGCGGGCGCGATCCGCGTGGGCACGCCCGCCGAGCTGATCGATGCGGCCGCGCTGCTGCTGGCGCCCCACCGGCCGGCCGGCGGGCGCGTCGGGGTGGTCGCCGACGGGGGCGGGCACGGGGTGGTCGCCGCCGACGTCCTCGCCGACCGCGGGCTGGCGCTCCCGCGCCTGTCGCCGGCGCTGCAGGACCGGCTCGGCGGTCTGCTCGAGCCCGGCTCGGTGGCGGTCAACCCGGTCGACTTCGCCGGCGCGGGCGAGCGCGACCTGCGCCGCTACGCCGAGGTCTCCGCGGCGCTGTTGCGCTCCGGCGAGGTCGACAGCGTGCTGCTGACCGGCTACTTCGGCGGCTACAGCCGCGCGGACCGGGGCCAGGAGTCGCTCGAGATGGAGGTCGCCCGCGAGCTTGCGACGGCCGCGCGCGCCTCCGGCCGGGCGCTGGCCGTCCACTCCATGCACCACGACTCGCCGACCGCCCGGACGCTCCGCGACGCCGGCGTGCCCGTCTACCGCACGGTCGAGGCTGCGGCGCGCGCGCTCGGCGCGGTCGCTGCGGCTGGCGACGGGCGGCGGGCGATCCCGGCCCTGCCGCCGCCGGCGGCGCCCTCGGGGGAAGGCGGCTACTGGGCGGCGCGCGACCTGCTCGCCGCGGGCGGCGTCCCGCTGGTCGAGTCCGCCCGGGTGCGGACGCTCGCGGAGGCGCGCGCCGCCGCCGGCCGCCTCGGCTATCCGGTCGCGCTCAAGGCGACCGGCGCGCTGCACAAGTCCGACGCCGGCGGCGTGGCGCTCGGCCTCGGCTCCGCGGCCGAGCTCGAGGCGGCGTTCGAGGCCATGGCCGGGATCGCCACCGACGCCTACGCGGTCGAGCGCATGGCGGCCGTCGGCGAGGGCGTCGAGCTGATCGCCGGCAGCCGCCGCGACGCCCGCTTCGGGCCGGTGACCGCCGTCGGCCTCGGCGGACTGCACGCCGAGGTCCTCGACGACGTTGCGGTCGCGCTCGGCCCGGTCACCGCCGAGGAGGCCGCGGCACTGCTGCGCTCGCTGCGCGGCGCCGCGCTGCTGACCGGCACGCGCGGCCGCCCGTCGCTCGCGCTCGCCCGCGCGGCCGAGGCCGTGGCCGCCCTGTCGGCGGTCGCCGCCGCGCACCCCGAGCTGCGCGAGCTCGAGGTCAACCCGCTGCTCGTGACCGCCGAGGACGCCGTCGGGCTCGACGCCCGCATTCTGACCGGCTGAGGGGGATGGGGTACGGTCGGCCCATGGTCGCCGGCTCGATGATCGATCGCTCGCGCCTGGACCACGTCGGCCGCCGGGAGCGGCAGGCCTTCGCCGACGCCCATCCCCGCTCGCTCGAGCTGTGGCGGCGCGCCCGGGGCTCGATGCCCAACGGCGTGCCGATGGCGTGGATCCGGCAGTTCTACGGCGACTCGATGGTGTTCGCCGCCGAGGGGCGCGGCTCGCGGTTCCGCGACGTCGACGGCAACGAGTACGCCGACTTCAACCTCTCGGACTCATCGATGTTCTGCGGCTTCGCGTCGCCGCCGGTGGTCGAAGCCGTATCGCGGAGGGTCGCCGCCGGCTCGCAGTTCCTGCTCGGCGGCGAGGACGCGGTGTGGGTGGCCGAGGAGCTCGCCCGCCGCTACACGCTGCCGAAGTGGCAGTTCACCATCGCGGCGAGCCAGGCGAACACCGAGGCGATCCGGACGGCGCGGACGGTGACCGGCCGTGACCGCGTCCTGTTCTTCGCCGGCAAGTACCACGGCCACTTCGACGAGGCGCTCGTCGACCTCGCCGACGGCGGCCGGCTCGAAGCCGAGGAGCGGGGCCTGCCGGCCGGCGTCGTCGACCGCCTCCGCGTCGTGCCGTTCAACGACCCCGAGGCGCTGCGCGCGGCGCTCGAGCCGCGCGACGTCGCAATCGTGATCACCGAGCCGGCGATGACCAACAACCAGGGGCTCATCCTGCCCGAGCCGGGCTTCCACGCCGCCCTCCGGGCCGCCACCCGGCAGACCGGCACGCTTCTCGCCTACGACGAGACCCACACGCACGTGACCGGCCCCGGCGGGCGGACGCGGGCCTGGGGTCTCGAGCCCGACATCCTGACCATCGGGAAGGCGATCGCGGGCGGGATCCCGCTCGGCGCGTGGGGCATGACCGAGGAGATCGCGGCCGCGATCGAGCGCCCGGGCGACGACGCCGGCGCGCCGCCGCCCGTGGCGACGGGCGGGACCCTGTTCGGCAACGCGCTGTCGATGGCAGCCGCGCGGGCGGCGCTCGGCGAGGTCCTGACCGACGAGGCCTACGCGCACACGCAGGCGCTCGGCGCGCGGCTGGCCGACGGCATCCAGGCCGCGATCGAC
>Ga0190275_10004450_pt1 | contig 10068 bp, 10 predicted proteins | sample Popmic550T_FD_133745 | JGI IMG/M metagenome (GOLD analysis project Ga0190275, IMG submission 133745) | Populus adjacent soil microbial communities from riparian zone of Yellowstone River, Montana, USA - 550 T | ecosystem: Environmental > Terrestrial > Soil > Riparian zone > Trees stand | place...
CGTCTTCGTGAACAGCTCGATCTGGGCCAGCACCTGGTTGGTGAACGAGTTGGACATCACGAACGACGGATGCCCGGTGGCGTTGCCGAGGTTGAGCAGGCGGCCCTCGCTGAGCACGATCAGCGTGTGCCCGTCGGAGAAGGTCCAGGTGTCGACCTGCGGCTTGATGGTCGTGCGCACGACGCCGGGCACCGCCGCGAGTCCGGTCATGTCGAGCTCGTTGTCGAAGTGGCCGATGTTGCCGAGGATCGCCTGGTGCTTCATGCGGCCCATCTGCTCGGCCGTGACGACGTCCTTGTTGCCGGTCGCTGTGATGACGATGTCGGCCTGGTCCAGGACATCGTCGAGACGCGTGACCTGGTAGCCGTCCATGGCGGCCTGCAGCGCGCAGATCGGGTCGATCTCGGTGACGATGACGCGAGCCCCCTGACCACGCAGCGCGTCGGCACAGCCCTTGCCGACGTCGCCGTAGCCGCACACCACGGCGATCTTGCCGCCGATGAGCACGTCGGTGGCCCGGTTGATGCCGTCGATCAGCGAGTGCCGGCAGCCGTACTTGTTGTCGAACTTCGACTTGGTCACCGAGTCGTTGACGTTGATGGCGGGGAAGAGCAGCGTGCCCTCACGGAACCGGTCGTACAGCCGCAGCACCCCGGTGGTCGTCTCCTCGGTGACTCCGCGCACCGACTCCGCGATGTCGCGGAAGCGGCTGGGGTGGTCGGCGACCGAGCGGGTGAGCAGCGCGAGGATCTCCTGCAGCTCGACGTTGTCGGTGCTGTCCGGCGAGGGGACCTGTCCGGCCTTCTCGTACTGCACGCCCAGGTGCACCAGCAAGGTGGCGTCGCCGCCGTCGTCGAGGATCATGTTCGGCGCCTGGCCTTCGGGCCAGACCAGGGCCTGCTCGGCGCACCACCAGTAGTCGGCCAGCGACTCGCCCTTCCAGGCGAAGACGGGGACGCCACGCGGGTCGTCCGGGGTGCCGTCCGGGCCGACGACGACGGCCGCGGCCGCGTGGTCCTGCGTCGAGAAGATGTTGCAGCTCGCCCACCGGACCTCGGCGCCGAGCGCGACCAGGGTCTCGATCAGCACCGCGGTCTGCACGGTCATGTGCAGCGACCCGGTGATCCGTGCCCCGGCCAGGGGTCGGTTGCCGGAGTGGCGCTCCCGCATGGCCATGAGGCCCGGCATCTCGTGCTCGGCCAGGTCGATCTCGGCCCGGCCGTAGCCAGCGAGCGACAGGTCGGCGACCTTGGAATCGACAGTCATGGGGTCCTTCGTCTCGGCGCGCGTCGGCACGCGTCTCGGCTGCGTGGGGAGGACTGCTCCCCCGAGCCACCAGCGTAGGTCACCACTCGACCGCGGCGCGCCCGAGACCGACCCCGAGGTACGCCGCGGCGTAGGCGCCGGTGGTCATCAGGGAACCGTACCGGGCGACGGCCCCGCCCTCCGTTCCGGTCACGGTGTGCACGCGCACGCGTTGTGCCTGCGCGGCGGCCACCAGCCGGCCCCGCTGCTCCCGCACCACCGGCGCGTCCACCTCGTCGTCGAGCAGCACCAGTGCCGGACGGAGGGTGCCGGCAGGCCCGTCGGCGAACGGGTCCGCGAAGGGGTCCGCGAAGGGGTCGGCGGGCGCCGCGGCTGCCAGCACGGGCATCAGGTGGTCGGCGTCCGCGGCCAGCGCAGTACGTCCGGAGGCCCGCCGCAGTGCCTCGGCGATGCGGCGGGCAGCCCGGGCGGCCAGCACCGACCCGCCCCAGACCAGCGGAGTGGCCTCGGCCAGCACGATGGCGAGCTCCTTGGCCGGGTTGCCGGCCAGGTCCCGGAACGGCGAGCAGCGGACGGCCACCTCGTCCAGGGCCACGGCCACCGCATCGGGGTCCACCTCCGGCCCGAGGCCGAGGCGCTGCAGGGCGACGAGCACCGCCACAGCGACGGCCAGCGTGTCGTCGGTGACCGTCGGCAGCACCGTCGTCTCGCGCGCGGCTGCAAGCTCGGCGATCGGGGCGTGGCTCGGGCACGCGACCAGCAGGGTGCTGCCCCGGCGGACCGCCTCGGCGACCGCCGTGGATGCGGCGTCGTCTCCGCTGCGGGGGGCGAGCACCACCACCATGTCGAGGGCGCCGGTCCAGCCGGGCAGTCCCGGGCCGGGCCAGGCCACGAACGGGACCGGGCACCACGGCTCCAGCACCGCCCGGAGCAGCCGCGAGTCGGCGCCCGCCACCACCATCGCCCGCGGCCGTACCTCGGCGTGCAGACCGGTCACGGCAGGGCGGGTGGAGTCGACCTCGCGCCGCACCCGCGCGCCGGACTCGGCCAGCCGGCGCAGCAGCGGGTCGACCCGCCGGAGCGCCTGCTCGTCGTCCAGTGCGGAGTCGTCGAAGACCTCACCCGCCATCGGCGGGCTCCTCGGTGCCGGGTGGCTCGTCGGCGCGGGCCACCGGCGGCTCGGGCTCGCGGGCCTGGTCGACCAGCAGCACCGGGATGTCGTCCCGTACGGGGTAGGCCCGAAGACAGCCGGTGCACAGCAGCTCGGGTGCCGCCCCGCCGTCGCCTCCGCTGACGCGGAGCGGCGTACGGCAGGCCGTGCAGGCGAGGATGGCCAGCAGGTCGTCGTCGATCCTCACGTCGTGCTCCCTGTGGTGGCGCCGGCTCGACCGGCGCGGATCGTCGACAGAGTCTCGTCGCGCACCGCGACCATGGTGGCCATGTCCAGGCCCTCCACGTTGAGCCGCAGCAGCGGCTCGGTGTTCGACGTCCGTAGATTGAACCACCAGCGTGGCCCGCTGACGGTGAGCCCGTCCAGCTCGTCGATCACCAGGGCCGGGTCGCCCGCGTGCCGGGACCGCACGGCCTCGACGACGGCCGCCGGGTCGGGGACGGCGGAGTTGAGCTCGCCCGAGGCCACATAGCGGTGGTACGGCGCCAGCAGGGCCGACAAGGTGACGGTCTCGTCGGACCCGGCGAGGGCGGCCAGCACGTGCAGGGCCGCGAGCATGCCGGAGTCGGCGCACCAGAAGTCGCGGAAGTAGAAGTGGCCCGAGTGCTCGCCGCCGACCGCAGCACCGGATCGCGCCATCTCGGCCTTGATCAGGGAGTGGCCGACCCGGGTACGGACCGGACGGCCGCCGTGCTCGCGGATGATCTCCGGCACGGCTCGTGAGCAGATCAGGTTGTGCACCACGGCCGCGTTCGGCTCGGCTGCCAGGGCACGGGTGGCGAGCAGTGCCGTGACCGCGGACGGCGTCACCGGGTCCCCCTCCTCGTCGATGACGAAGCACCGGTCGGCGTCGCCGTCGAAGGCCAGGCCGAGGTCGGCGCCGGTGGCCCGCACGGTGGCCTGCAGGTCGACGAGCGTCGCGGGGTCGAGCGGGTTGGCGGCGTGGTGGGGGAACGAGCCGTCGAGGTCGAAGTAGAGCGGCACCACGTCGAGGTCGAGCGGCCCCAGGACGGCAGGAACGGTGTGGCCGGCCATGCCGCTGCCGGCGTCGACCACGACCCGGAGCCGGCGCCCGGCCACCGGTGCCAGGCCGCGCAGGTGGCGGCCGTAGTCGGCGAGCACGTCCCGCCTGGTCACCGCACCGGGCGGGCGGCCGGCCGGCCGCGGCGCGGCCAGCAGGTGCTCGGCGCGCGACCGTACGGCGCCCAGCCCCGTCTCGCGACCCACCGGCCGGGCGCCGGCGCGGCACAGCTTGACCCCGTTGTAGGCGCCCGGGTTGTGACTGGCGGTCACCATCACCCCCGGAAGGTCGAGGTGGCCGCTGGCGAAGTACAGCTGGTCGGTGGACGCGAGACCGATGTCGACGACGTCCAGCCCGGCCCTCGTGATCCCCGCGGTCACCGCCTCGGCCAGCACCGGCGACGTGTCGCGCATGTCCCGGCCCACGGCCACGGCGGACGCGGGATCGGCACTCACCAGCTCGGCAAAGGCCTGGGCCAGCGCGGCGACCTCCTCCGGACCGAGCTCGTAGGGAGCCAGGCCCCGGACGTCGTAGGCCTTCACGACGTGCGCCAGGGAGGTCACTCCGCTGCCTCCTGGTGGGCTCAGCCGTCGGTCGAGCGCAGCGCCCGAAGATGGCCCCGGCGCCCGACCTCGACCGCGCGGCCGAGCGGCTCGGCCCGCGCCGGGCCCCCAGGGCCGTTGGCCACCGGTCGCGCCGCCTCGCGCACCGCGTCGGCGAGCGCCACCAGGTCGTCACCACTGGGGCCGGAGTCCTGGTCGGGGGCCAGTCGCACGACCTCCCATCCGCGGGGGGCCGACAGCGTCTCGGCGTGCGCGCGGCACAGGTCGTAGCAGTGCGGCTCGGCGTAGATCGCCAGCGGACCGAGGACGGCTGTCCGGTCGGAGTACACATACGTGAGCGTCGCCACCGCAGGGCGTACGCAGGCGGTGCGCGAACAACGGCGGCCAGCACTCACGCGGCGACGCTACCGCCCGGGCCCCCGCGCCGGTAGGAACCTCGCCGTAGGGTCGGACCCGTGCCCCCGGAGCAGCCCTCTCCGCAGCGACCTCGGCAGGGGCCCCGACGCGACCGCAGGGGACGTGGACCGCGCGGGCCGCGCGCGCTTCCCGGTCCGCTCAGCCCCGGGGGGGTGCTCGCCCGGCCGGGTCCGTCGCAGGCGTTCGACGAGCTGGTGCGAGCAGCGGTGGAACGGCTGCGCAGCACGCTTCCCGGCACGCTGGACGCCGTGCAGTTCGGCGTGGAGGAGACACCGGTCCTGCCGGACGACTGGACCGCTGAGGTCCCTCTCGGCACGCACGTCGCCGCCGGCCGCGGCCGGGACGCCCGCGTGGTCGTCTACCGGCTGCCGGTGGCCCAGCGTGCTCGGGGGCGGGCGGAGACGGCGGCGCTCGTGCTCGACGTACTGGTGGAGGAGGTCGCGGACCTGCTCGATCGCGACCCCGACGAGATCGACCCGCGGTAGCCCCTGCCGGCGTCGGTCAGCCGGCGGCCTTCTTCAGCTTCCGGCGCTCACGCTCCGACAGCCCGCCCCAGATGCCGAAGCGCTCGTCGTGGCCCAGCGCGTAGTCCAGGCACTCGCTCTGCACGTCGCAGGTGAGACAGACCCGCTTGGCCTCGCGGGTGGACCCGCCCTTCTCGGGGAAGAACGCCTCGGGGTCCGTCTGGGCGCACAGCGCCCGCTCCTGCCACAACAGTTCCTCGTCGGCTTCTCCGTCCAGCAACTCGAAGTCACGCAACGGTCTGCCTCCTCGACCCTCGTGCCGGTACCGGTCCTGGTGACCGGCAACAGCGCTGCTCGATGCTGGGTCGCGGGCCCAGCGGAACTCCACAGGTGGAATTACATGCCTGTCGCTCCACGTACGTCAAGGCCGCGAGTGGTATTGGTGCCCACGGAGTCGTCACCGGGTGCGGTATGCGGGCAAGTGCGGGGCTTTCGCACCGGCCGGGGGCTGCCGGGCACCGGCGGTGGAGACTGGGCAGATGCGCATCACGGCCCTGTCCGGCGGCATCGGCGGCGCCCGCTTCCTGCGGGGGCTGCTGCACGTGCTCGGACCGGACGACGAGGTGGTCGTCGTCGGCAACACCGCAGACGACATCTGGCTGTTCGGCCTCAAGGTGTGCCCCGACCTGGACACGGTCATGTACACGCTCGGCTCGGGGATCGACGACGTCCGCGGCTGGGGCCGCCTGGACGAGAGCTGGCACGCGAAGGAGGAGCTGGCGGCCTACGGGGTCGAGCCGACGTGGTTCGGCCTCGGCGACCGCGACCTCGCCACCCACATCGTGCGCACCCAGATGCTGCAGGCGGGCTACCCACTCAGCGACGTCACCGCGGCACTGTGCAGCCGGTGGTTCGGCGACCTTCGCTCCCCCGTCCGACTGCTGCCCATGAGCGACGACCGGGTGGAGACGCACGTCGTCGTGCCGCGGGACGGTGTGGACACGGCCATCCACTTCCAGGAGTACTGGGTGCGCCTGCAGGCCGCTCCGGCGCTTCGCGACGTCGTCGTCGTCGGCCTCGACTCGAGTGCCCCGGCCCCCGGTGTGCTCGAGGCCATCGCCGGGTGCGACGTGCTCCTGGTGCCACCGTCCAACCCGGTGGTGTCGGTCGGGACGGTGCTCGGGGTGCCCGGTGTCGGGGAGGCGGTCCGCGCGACCTCCGCGCCCGTGGTGGGTCTGTCCCCGGTCGTCGGCGGCGCGGCTGTCCGGGGCATGGCCGGACCGCTGCTGCGTCATCTCGGCGTCGAGGTGTCGGCGGCGGGCGTCGGAGCGCACTACGGTGCCCGCTCCGAGGGTGGGGTGCTCGACGGGTGGCTGGTCGACGAGTCCGACGCCGACGCCGTCGCCGCCCTGCGAGGCACCGGGCTGGTCACCCGGGCAACGCCGCTGCTGATGCCCGACGTGGCCTCCGCGGCGCAGATGGCCGCCGCCGCGCTCGACCTGGCGGCTGCGCTGCCGGGCCGGACCGATCCGTGAGCGACATGCGGGTCCGCGCCGTGCGGGGCGTCCCCCGCCTGGGCACGGGCGACGACCTCGCCGCCCTGCTGGCCACCGCGCTGGCCCTCGCGCCGCCCGGTGAGCGGCTGACCGACGGCGACGTGGTGTGCGTGTCCAGCAAGGCCGTCGCCAAGAGCGAGGGACGCGTCCTGGCCGCCGACCGCGAGCAGGTGGTCCGGGACGAGACGGTGCGTGTGGTGGCCCGGCGCGGGCCGCTGCGCGTCGCCCGTACCCGGCACGGCCTCGTCCTCGCCGCTGCGGGGGTGGACGTCTCCAACACCGAGCCGGGCACCGTCGTGCCACTTCCGGTCGACCCCGACGCCTCCGCGCGACGGCTGCGCGCGGAGCTGGGTCGCCGGACCGGCAGGCGCGTCGCCGTCGTGGTCACGGACACCGCCGGGCGGGCATGGCGGGAGGGCCAGACCGACATCGCGGTCGGGTGTGCCGGCCTGGCGCCGCTGCTGGACCTGGCCGGGCAGACCGACGGGTACGGCACCGTGCTGGAGGTCACTGCCCCCGCCGTCGCCGACGAGGTCGCGGCGGCCGCGGACCTGGTCACGGCCAAGGACGCGATGACGCCGGCCGCCGTGATCTCTGGACTGGGCCATCTCGTGCTGCCCGCCGACGATCCCGGTCCCGGGGCGACGGAGCTGTCACGCGCGGAGGGCCACGACCTGTTCGGGCTCGGTGCCGGGGACGCGGTGCTGGCCGCCGTGCGGCGCGGCGAGCCCGACCGGGCCGGCTTCGCGACGGACACCCGCGACCTCGGCGTGCGGGTGGCCGAGCTGGCGCGGGTCGCCGCCGCACCGTTCGGCGCCGAGCTGCAGGTCACCTGTGACCCGTCGACGGGCACGGTCCGAGCCAGCGGGGATCCGCTCGCCGCCGGCGCCCTCGGCGAGCGCCTGCGGGTGCTCGGGTGGGCGGCCGGCTGCGCCGTAGCCACCCTCCCCGGGCCGGGACCGGGCGACACCGCAGCGTGGAGGCTCACCGACTCTCCGTAAACTCGGGCCGTGGCCAAGAAGGACAGGACCTCCGAGCGGGACGAGCGCCGCGAGCGACTCGAGCGCATGCGCCGCGAGGCCGAGCGCGCCGAGCGCCGACGGACGCTGGTCGTGGTGGCCGTCTGCGTGGTCATCGCCCTGGTCATCGGCGGGCTGACGGGCTGGAAGATCTACCAGGACAACCAGGCGGAGCAGGAGGCCGCGGGCACACCGCTCGACGAGATCGGCGTGAGCGCCAGCGAGGCCGGATGTGCCGACATCGTCACCCGCGGCGCCGACGGGAGCGCCGACCACCGCGACGGCGAGCAGATCGACTACCCCGACGCGCCTCCCGGCTTCGGCGCCCACTGGAGCGCACCGGCCGAGTTCGGCCGCAAGTTCTACACCGCTGCCGACCGCCCCGAGGTGGAGCAGCTCGTGCACAACCTCGAGCACGGCTACACCATCCTCTGGTACGACCAGACCATCGCCGACGACGACAGTGCGCTGCAGGTGGTGGAGGACCTCGCTGACAGGTTCGACATCGACCCGGCCGACGCCGAACCCGACGAGTACGAGGCCAACAAGTTCATCGCGGCCCCGTGGAACGTCGACGACGCGGAGGACGGCGAAGACTTCCCCCGCGGCGCGCACGTCGCGCTGACCCACTGGGCCGCCGAGGGCGACGACGCGATCGAGGGTCAGGGCATGGGCGTGTGGCAGTACTGCGACCAGCCGAGCGGCGAGGCGGTGCAGGAGTTCATGGACGAGTACCCCGCCGGCAACACCATGGAGCCCGGCGCGGCCTAGCGCCCTCGGTCGGGAACGGTGGCACCGCAGGGCACCCGGGTTCCCGGACCCAGCCGGCAGTCGACGCCGATCGTGGCGTCGTCACCGACCGCGACGCCGTCGAGAGTCGTGCGGGTGCCGACCCGCGCACCCGGGCCGAGCACGGACCCGGTGACGCGTGCGCCGGCCGCGACGGCGGCGCCCGCCATCAGGACGCTCCCGTCGACCACCGCCCCGGCTCCTATTAGGGCGCCCGGGCCGACCGCCGACCCACCCCCGACGTGCGCGGTCGGACGCACGGTGGCGTCCGCGTCGACCAGCGCGCTGCCTCCGGGACCGGGCAGCGCGGGCGACCGCACCCGCCCGCGGACCAGGTCCGCCGACGCCTGCACCAGGGCGGCGGGCGTCCCCACATCGGCCCAGTAGCCACCGCTGAGGAAGCCCACCACCCGCGAGCCCGCGGCCAGCAGCCCCGGGAAGGTCTCCCGCTCGAGCGAGACCACCCGTCCCGCCGGAACGGCCGCCACCACGGAGCGGTCGAAGACATAGCAGCCGGCATTGATCTGGTGCGTCACCGGCGCTGCGGACTTCTCGAGGAACGCGGTGACGCGTCCGTCGGTGTCGGTCGGCACACACCCGTACGCCCGCGGATCGGCGACCTCGACGAGGTGCAGCGACACCACGGCCCCTGCGGCCCGCATGCCCGCAACCTGCCCGGCCAGGTCGTGGTCGGACAGCTGGTCGCCGTTCAGCACGACGACCGGCTCGCCCGCCCGCGCGTCCAGCCGGTCGGCCGCGTTGCGGAGCGCGCCACCTGTCCCCAGCGCCTCTGGCTCGGTGACGTACGTGAGGCGCAGTCCCAGCCGGCTCCCGTCCCCGAACACCGGCTCGAAGGCCCCGGCGTGGTACGACGTGGCCAGCACCACGTGGTCGGCGCCGGCGTCGGCCAGCCGGGCCAGCTGATGGGTCAGGAAGGGCAGGTTCGCCACCGGCAGCAGGTGCTTGGGGTGGCGCTCGGTCAGCGGGAGCAGCCGCGAGCCGAGCCCGCCGGCGAGGATCACCGCCTCCACGGTCGGCATCCTCGCACGCCCCGGACGGCCGGTGGCTACGGTGACGCAGTGCCACCAGAGTTCCCGGTCCCCGACACCATTCCCCGGTTGCTGGGCCACCACGTGCGCGCCGACCCGGCAACGCCCGCCGTCACCTGGCTGGACCCCGCCGAGGGGGCTCGCGTGGAGCTCAGCCGGGTCACCCTGGCCAACTGGGTGGCCAAGATCGGCGGACTGCTGCAGGACGTGGTCGAGGTGGACGCCGGTGAACGGGTCCACCTGCGCCTCCCCGCGCACTGGCTCGCGGTGGCATGGCCACTGGCCTGCTGGTCGGTGGGCGCGGAGGTGCTGCCGGGCGACGACACCGTGGGCCGGGGCGACTGGTCACACCGGTACGCCGGGGCCGACGTCGAGGTCACGGGCGACGACGCGGAGCCGCCACCCGGCGACCGGGTGGTCGTGGTGGGGCTGTCGCCACTGGGCGGGCGTTCCCGGCGCGCGGTGCCTGCGGGCGTCCTCGACGCCGGCGCCGAGGTGCTCGGCCAGCCGGACCACCTGGTGGCCTACTCACCACCGACCAGGGCGTCGGCGGCGACGCCCGGACACGACCACGCCGCCCTGATCGACGCCGCCCGGGCCCGGGCCGCCGACCTCGGCCTGCGGCCCGGGTGCCGGCTGGCCACCGACGTCGGCCCCTGCACGACCGCCGGCCTGGTCGAGACGGTGCTGGTCCCACTGGTGACGGGCGGCTCGCTGGTGCTGCTGGCCACGGGGACTGCCCGGGGGAGTGCC
>Ga0190275_10004451_pt1 | contig 10067 bp, 7 predicted proteins | sample Popmic550T_FD_133745 | JGI IMG/M metagenome (GOLD analysis project Ga0190275, IMG submission 133745) | Populus adjacent soil microbial communities from riparian zone of Yellowstone River, Montana, USA - 550 T | ecosystem: Environmental > Terrestrial > Soil > Riparian zone > Trees stand | place...
AGGTGGCCAGGGCGCCGAGGTCCTCGGGGTTCCACAGCGCGAACGACTCGACCGTGCCGTTCTCGACGTACTCCCGCATCTGGTTGGGGGTGCCCAGACCGGTCAGCGCGACCTTGCCCTTGGCGTAGGAGTCCGACAGGTAGCGGGCCGCGGCCGCGATGCCGACCGTGGTGGGCGAGATGATCCCCTTGAGGTCGGGGTGGTTCTGCAGCAGCGCCTCGGTCTGGTCGAACGACTTCTGGTCCTCGTCGTCGCCGTAGACGGTGTCGACCAGCTCGATGTTCGCGTAGTCGGGGTTCTCGGCGAGCTCGGTCTCCATCATCTCGATCCACGCGTTCTGGTTGGTCGCGTTGGCCGACGCGGACAGGATCGCGATCTCACCCTCGCCGCCGATCTGCTCGGAGATCAGCTCCAGCTGCTTGGCGGCAATGCCCTCGGCGGTGGCCTGGTTGACGAACAGGTCGCGGCACTCGGGGTTGGTGTCGGCGTCGAAGGTGACGACCTTGACGTCGGCGCTGCGCGCCTCGTCGATGGCGTCGCACAGCGCCTCGGGGTCGTTGGCGGACAGGATCAACGCGTCCTGGCCCTGCTGCGCGACGGTGTTGATGTAGGACACCTGGGCGTCCGGGCTGGCGGTCTCGGGACCGACCTCCTCGATCGACGCACCGAGCTCCTCGGCCGCCGCCTCCGCACCCTTGGTGCTGGTGTCGAAGTAGGGGTTGCCCAGGTTCTTGGGCAGCATCGTCATGCTCAGCTCGCCGCCGCCCTCGCTCCCGCTGTCGCTGCCGGAGTCACCGCCGTCATCGCCGCCGCAGCCGGTGAAGGCGAACGTCGCCGTGAGCGCGAGCGAAGCGAGTGCGGTCGTCCGCCTCTTCTGGAACTTCATCTGGTTCTACCTTTCGGTTGTTCAGACGCCGGCGGATGCCGCGTCCTTGTTGGGGCGCGGTCCCGGAGGAGCCGCTGATGCCTTGCGGGGCAGCCGAGAGCCGGCCCACCCAAGGACGCTGGGGAGGATCACCGAGGCCACCAGGAGGAGGCCGACGATGATGTTGGTGACGTTGACCGTGACGCTCTCCAGGCGCAGCGCGCTGGAGATGACGCCGATCAGGACGACGCCGGCGAGCACGCCGTGCAGCCGGCCGCGACCGCCGAAGATCGAGACGCCACCGAGCAGGACCGCCGCGATCACCTGCAGCTCGTAGCCGGTGGCGTTGTCGCCGCGGGCGCTGCCGAACCGGAGGGTGAAGTAGATGCCGGCGAAGGCGGACACCACTCCGGACAGGACGAAGAGGATGAACTTGGTGCGCGCCACGTTGACGCCGGTGAAGTGCGCCGCCTCGTCGTTGAGCCCGATGTCGTAGACGCCGCGTCCGAACGTCGAGAAGTGCAGCAGGACGACGAAGAAGACGGCGAGCACCGCGAACGGGATGATGACGAGCGGGATCCGGCTCTCGCCGATGGTGCCCGTCGCCAGGTCGCTCCACTTCTCGGTGAAGTCGGTCACGGCCTTGGTGCCGAGCAGGCCGACGGCGATGCCCCGGAAGAGGGCGAGCGTGCCGATCGTGACGGCGAGGGAGGGCAGCCCCACGTAGGCGATGAGGAAGCCGTTGAGGGCGCCGCAGACGAGGCCGGCGAGCAGTGCCAGGAGCGCCGCGGCCGGGACGGACATGCCGTTCTCGTGCAGCACGCCGAGCAGCACGCTGCTCAGCCCCATGATGCTCGCGACCGAGAGGTCGATCTCCCCGGTGATGATGATCAGCGTCATCGGCAGGGCGATCAGCAGGATCGGGGCGATGTCCTGCAGCAGGAACTTCAGGGTGAGCGGGCCGTCGAAGTTGGGCACGTTGGCGATCGAGTAGATGATCACCGCCACGGTCAGGGCGATGACGGCCGTCTCCCGGGTGAGGAGCACCCGCTTCCACAGCGGCGCCGAGTAGGCGTCGTAGGTGCGGACAGCCGCCGGTGTCCGAGTGCTTGCGGTGCTCATGAGTGGTCCCTCGATTCGGCAAGCCGGCGGGCCTGTCTGACGGCGAGGACGCGGTCGAGCACGATCGCGCCGAGGATGAGGGCGCCGACGACGGCGCGCTGCCAGAAGTCCTCGATGCCCAGGCTGGGCAGGGCCCGGTTGATGGTCACGAGCAGGAACGCGCCGATGGCCGCGCCCCACACGGTGCCGCTGCCACCGAAGATCGCGATGCCGCCGATCACCGCTGCGGCGACGGCCTGGAGCTCGATGCCCAGCCCGACGTTCGAGCTGACGGTGCCGTAGCGGGCGGTGTAGAGGGCGCCGGCCAGCCCGGCCAGCGCGCCGCTGAGGACGAACGCGGCGAGGATGCGACGACGTACGGGCAGGCCGTAGAGCACCGCCGCGTCGGGGTCGGAGCCGATCGCGTAGAGCTCGCGGCCGCCGCGGGCGGTGTGGAGGTAGTAGCCGACGACCGCCAGGACCACGAACGCGATGATCGTCAGCACCGGGATGGTCATCACGGTGCGGGTGCCGAGCTGCAGGAACTCGCGCGGCAGGTCACCGGCGTTGATCCGGTCGCTGCCCGCCCAGGTGAGCATGATGCCGCGGTAGATGTAGAGGGTGCCGAGCGTGATCACCAGCGCCGGCACGCCGCCGTAGGCCACCAGTGCACCGTTGACCAGGCCGAGGAGCGCCCCGACGAGCAGGCACGCGACGAGGACCACGACCACCGGCAGGCCGGGCTGCTCGAGGAAGAGCCGGCCGGTGAGGTAGGCGGTCAGCGCCATCACGGAGCCGACGGAGAGGTCGACGTTGCGGGTGATGATGACGACGCCCTGCCCGACCGCGAGCAGCAGCAGGATCGACGGGTTGAGCAGGAAGTTGCGCCAGCCGTCCGCGCTGAAGAGGAAGCTCTCGTTCTTGCTCGTCGCCAGCACGACCACCGCGACCAGCACGAGGAAGATGGACAGCTCGCGCGAGCGCAGGACAGTGGTCAGGGCCCGCCGGGTGGGGGAGAGCCGGCTCGGCTCCACGAGCAGGGCCTCGCTCACCGACACCTCCTGGGAGTCGTGGCCCGCGCCCGGGTCGGAGTCGGGGCGGTCGACGTCGGTCTGGCTCATCGAGCGGTCTCCAGGTGGGTGGTGGCGGCGTGCATGACGGCCTCGGGGGTGGCGTCGGCGCGGTCGAGCTCGGCGGTGATCCGTCCCTCGCAGAGGACGAGCACGCGGTCGGCCATACCGAGCACCTCGGGCAGCTCGGACGAGATCATCAAGATCGCGAGGCCCTGGCCGGCCAGCTCGGACAGCAGGCGGTGCACCTCGGCCTTGGTGCCGATGTCGATGCCGCGGGTTGGCTCGTCGATGATCAGCAGCTTCGGATCGGTCGCCAGCCACTTCGCGATGACGACCTTCTGCTGGTTGCCGCCGCTCATGGTGGCGGCGTTCATGTCGAGGGCGCTGGTCTTCACCTCGAGCCGGCCGGCCCAGGGGCCGGCGGCGCGGTTCTCCATCGAGGCGGTCAGCAGGCCGGCCTTCGCGATGCTGCGCCGGATCACGCCGGCGACGTTGCGGGTGACGGACGAGTCGATGACCAGGCCCTGCTTGCGACGGTCCTCGGGGATGAAGGCCATCCCCGCGCGGATCGCGGCCCGCGGGTCGTGCGAGCGGACGTCCTTGCCGTCGATGGACACCGAGCCGGAGTCGTAGGGGTCGACGCCGAACACGGCTCGGGCTACCTCGCTGCGCCCGGCACCGACCAGGCCCGCGAGCCCGACGATCTCGCCGGCGCGGACCTCGAGGTCGACGTCGTGGAAGACGCCGGTCCGGTTGAGTCCGCGCACCTGCAGGACGGGCGCTCCGATCTGCGCGGGCGTCTTGGGGAACAGGTCGTCCACGTCGCGGCCGACCATCAGGGAGACCAGCTCGGACGGCGACGTCTCGTCGATGCGTCGCGTGTCGATGTAGGAGCCGTCGCGCATGACGGTGACGGTGTCGGCCAGGGCGAAGACCTCGTCGAAGCGGTGGGAGATGAAGACCAGGGCGCGGCCCTCGTCGCGCAGGCTGCGGGCGACGGCGAAGAGCCGCTCGACCTCCACCCCGCTGAGGGCGGCGGTGGGCTCGTCCATCACGAGCAGCCTGGCGTCGAGGGAGATCGCCTTGGCGATCTCGATGATCTGCTGGTCGGCGATCGAGAGGCCCTCGGCCGGCCGTCGCGGGTCGATGCGGACGCCGAGCCGGCTGAAGAGGCGCTCGGCCTCGGCGTACATCGCCGGGCGGTCGATCCGGCGGCCGCGGGCCAGCAGCTGGCGGCCCATGAAGATGTTCTCGGTCACGGAGAGGTCGGGGAAGAGCGTCGGCTCCTGGTAGATCACCGCGACCCCGGACTGCTTGGACTCGGCGGTGGAGGAGAAGTCGACCGGCTCGCCACCGAGCTCGAAGACGCCGGCGTCACGGCGGTGCACGCCGGCCACGACCTTGACCAGCGTGGACTTGCCGGCGCCGTTCTCGCCGATCAGGGCGTGGATCGACCCGGCGTCGACGCGCAGGCTGCCGGAGCGGAGCGCGACGACGGGTCCGAACGACTTCGAGACGTCACGCAGCTCGAGCACCGGTGCGGCGGTGGCGGCCATGGGGCTCCTTCGATTGAAAGGTTTCAACGGAACGGTAAGTGAGTGTCGTCACACGTGTCAAGACTCTCTTCGACTCACCTGGCGACAATTTCCGGGCTCCCGCCTGAGCGGCGCGCGCGATGGCGTACGCTTCCCGCCACATCGTTTCAATGTCCGATCGAGGGGAAGGTGCGCGCTGTGGCACGGGCCTACTCGGTCAAGGACGTCGCGGCGCGCGCTGGCGTCTCCCTCGGCACGGTGAGCAATGTGCTCAACCGTCCCGACCGGGTCTCACCGCTGACCCGGGCGAAGGTCGAGCAGGCCATGCGCGATCTCGGGTTCGTCCGCAACGAGTCGGCCCGGCAGCTCCGGGCGGGCCGTAGCCGCACGCTCGCCTACGTCCTGCTCGACGCCCGCAACCCGTTCTTCACCGACGTCGCCGAGGGCGCCGAGCGGGCCGCCGAGGCGGCCGGGCTGTCCCTCTTCCTGTGCCACTCCGACAACCGGGCCTCGAGGGAGGCCGACTACCTGGCGCACCTGGTCGAGCAGCGCGTCCAGGGCATCCTGGTCACACCGGTCGACCCCCACGCCTCCGTCCTCGACGACGTACGCCGCAACGGCACGCCGCTGGTGATCGTCGACCGCACCCGCGAGGACGCCGACTTCTGCTCGGTGGCCGTCGACGACGAGCTCGGCGGGCGCCTGGCCGTGGAGCACCTCATCGAGCAGGGGCACACGCGCGCCGCCTTCATCGGCGGCCCCGACACGATCGGCCAGGTGCGCGACCGCCTCGAGGGCGCGCGCAGCGCCTGGTCCGACGCAGGACTGCCCGACGACCAGCTGGTCGTCATCCCCACCGACGGCCTGACCGTCGTCGAGGGCCGCTCGGCGGGCGAACGGCTGATGGGCATCGGCCGGCGACGCCGCCCGACGGCCGCGTTCTGCGCCAACGACCTGCTCGCCCTGGGCCTGCTCCAGCAGCTCAGCACCGCGGGCTCCACCGTGCCCGGCGACCTCGCGATCGTGGGTTACGACGACATCGAGTACGCCAGTGCCGCGGCCGTCCCGCTCACCTCGGTCAGGCAGCCCCGCCAGGAGCTCGGTCGACGGGCCGCGGAGCTGGTCCTGGACGAGGCCGACAACCCCGCGCACGTGCACGAGCAGGTGATCTTCACCCCGGAGCTGGTCGCCCGGCGCTCGACCCTGGGCTGACCGTAGGCTGGACGTCGACCACCAGGGCCCGGTGGTCGGAGAGCGGCAGCTCCAGCGCGTGCCCCGTCGCCGGCGGCAGGTCGCCGTCGAGCAGGACGTGGTCGAGCTGCGTGCGGGGTGCGTGTGCCGGGAAGGTCAGCGCGCTCACCAGTGGTCGCATGCCGGTGATGCGCGCGGCCCGGGCGGGCTCCATGTTGAGGTCGCCCATGAGCACGAGCGGCCGGTCGGCGGTCGACAGCGCGTCACGCACGCGCGCCAGCTGCCGACCGTTCCACCAGTCGACGAAGGTCAGGTGCACGTCGGCGACCGTCACCACGCCGTACGGCGTCTGGACCGTCGCGGCGACCGCGACCCGGGGCTCGTCGCGCACCAGCTCCGGGCGCCGCGATCCGGTGAACCACATCGGCACCTTGATCGGGACGGGCGCCAGCCGGACGGTGTTCCAGGCCCGCACCGGGTAGCGGGAGAGCAGTGCGATGCCGTACCCCGCGCTGTCGGGCTGCTCGTTGCCGTCGGCGGCCATCCAGGTCGCACCGGGCACACCGGACAGGGCCGCGACGAACCGGTGCTCCGGGGCGCCCATCGCCTCGGCCGCCACCGCCGTCAGGTCGGCCTCGGAGGAGCGGGACTGGTAGCGGTCGACCTCCTGCAGCGCGAGGACGTCGGCGTCGAGGGACGCGATCGCGTCGGCGAAGCGGTCCAGGTCCACCCGGTCGTCCTGCTGCGACCGCGCGTGGAGGATGTTGAAGCTGGCGAGTCGCACCTGCACCTCGTGCCCCGCGGGAGTGAAGTCATGCGTGACGGGTACCTCCCCCGCATGGACCGTTCCCAAGAGGCCTTGCGCGAGGCGCTCAAGCGCGTGGCGGTGGCGTTGAAGCAGGCCGGTGTCCCGTTCGCGCTCACCGGCGGCTACGCGGTCTGGGCCCGCGGTGGTCCGGAGCCGGACCACGACGTCGACTTCCTCATCGCGGCCGACGACGTGGCCCAGGCCGAGGAGAGCCTCGAGGCGCAGGGCCTCGAGGTCGTGCACCCGCCGGAGGACTGGCTCTTCAAGGTGTTCAGCGACGGCGCGATGGTGGACCTGATCCACCGGCACTCGGGCGGCCCCGCCGATCGGGCGATCGTGGAGGACGCCGACGTGCTGGAGGTGCTGTCCGTGGAGATGCCGGTGCTCTCCGCCACGGAGGTGGTCGTGCAGAAGATGCTCGCCCTCGACGAGCACTACTGCGACTTCGGGGCGATGATCCCGGTGGTGCGCGCGCTGCGCGAGCAGGTCGACTTCGCACGGGTGAGGGACGAGACCGCGGACAGCCCGTTCGCCGTGGCCCTGCTGTTCCTGCTCGAGCGCCTCGAGGTCGTGGAGCCCGCGCCTCAGCGCTGAGCGGGGACCCGACGGGCCGACACGTGACCCGCTTCACCTGAGACGCCGGTGACACCGGGCGGGACTTCGATACCTTGTCCGCGGCCCGCACGCCCTGAGGTCCCGTCCAGATTCCCGGCCCCCACCAGGAGGCAGCAGTGCGCATCGGCATCCCCCGTGAGTCCCGACCCGGCGAGACGCTGGTCGCCGCCACGGCGAAGACGGCCTCGCAGCTGGCGACGCTCGGCTACGACGTCGTGGTGGAGGAGGGTGCCGGCACGGCCGCGGACCAGCCGGACGCCGCGTTCGCCGAGGCGGGCGTACGCGTCGGCACGGGCGAGGAGGTCTGGGCCAGCGACGTGGTGGTCAAGGTCAACGCGCCCACCGACGACGAGGTCGCGCGGTTGCGGCCCGGCGCCACCGTCATCGCCCTGCTGGCTCCCGCCCGCAGCCCCGAGCTGGTGGAGCGGCTCAGCGCGGCGGGCGTCACGGCGCTCGCGATGGACGCCGTCCCGCGCATCTCCCGCGCGCAGTCGATGGACGTGCTGTCCTCGATGGCCAACGTCGCCGGCTACCGCGCGGTCATCGAGGCCGCCCACGAGTTCGGACGGCTCTTCACCGGTCAGGTCACCGCCGCCGGCAAGGTGCCGCCGGCCCGGGTCTTCGTCGTCGGTGCCGGTGTCGCCGGCCTCGCCGCGATCGGTGCGGCGGGCTCGCTGGGCGCCATCGTGCGCGCGTTCGACGTACGTCCCGAGGTGGCCGAGCAGGTCGAGTCGATGGGCGCGCAGTTCGTCACCGTCGACATGGAGCAGGAGGTCTCCTCCGACGGCTACGCCAGGGAGATGACCGCCGAGCAGGAGAAGGCCACCGCCGCGATGTACGACGAGGAGGCGCGCGCCGCCGACATCGTCATCACGACCGCGCTGATCCCCGGCCGTCCCGCGCCGCAGCTGATCACCGCCGAGACCGTCGCCGCCATGCGACCGGGCTCGGTGATCGTCGACATGGCCGCCGCCAACGGCGGCAACGTCGCCGCCACCGTCACCGACGAGCGGGTGGTCACCGACAACGGCGTCACCGTGCTCGGCTACACCGACCTCGCCGGACGACTGGCCGCGCAGACCAGCCAGCTCTACGGCACCAACGTCGTGAACCTGCTCAAGCTGCTCACCCCCGAGAAGGACGGCCAGCTCACCCTCGACCTGGACGACGTGGTCCAGCGCGGCATCACGGTCACCCGCAGTGTCGACGGGGGCGCAGAGACCATGTGGCCGCCGCCGCCGGTCCAGGTGTCCGCGGCCACGCAGACACCGGCGCTGCCGGCTGCCGAGCCGGCACCTCCTCCTCGGCCGAAGGACCCCCGCAGGAAGTGGTACGCCGCCGCGTTGGCAGCGGTCGTGTTCGCGGTCCTGGCGTCGGTGGCCCCGGAGAGCTTCCTGGGCCACTTCACCGTCTTCGCCCTCGCCGTGGTGGTGGGCTACTACGTGATCTCCAACGTCGCGCACGCCCTGCACACCCCGCTGATGGCCGAGACCAACGCGATCTCCGGCATCATCCTGGTCGGCGGCATCCTCCAGGTCGGCAGCGACAACCTCGCGGTGATGCTGCTCGCGCTCGTCGCCGTGCTCGTGGCCAGCATCAACGTCTTCGGTGGCTTCCTGGTGACGCTCCGCATGCTCCAGATGTTCCGGAAGGACTGACGGCACATGAGCGACTTCCTGACCTCCGAGAACCTCACCGGGTTCGTCACCGGCGCCTACATCATCGCGGGGCTGCTCTTCATCGCCGCCCTGGCCGGCCTGGCGAAGCACGAGACCGCCAAGCAGGGCAACATCGCCGGCATGGCCGGCATGGCCCTCGCCATCGTCGCGACGCTCCTGCTGGCCGCGCAGAAGGCCGAGCTGCTCGACGAGCGCAGCTTCGGGATCACCCTGCTGCTGATCCTGGTGATGATGGGCGCCGGCGCGGTCATCGGCGCCTGGCGTGCGCGCACGGTCGAGATGACCGGGATGCCCGAGCTGGTGGCGATGCTGCACAGCTTCGTCGGCCTCGCCGCCGTCCTCGTCGGCATCAACTCCTACCTGGAGTCCGACGGCTTCGCCGACTCCGTCCACGACGTCGAGGTCTTCGTCGGGGTCTTCATCGGCGCGGTCACCCTCACCGGCTCGCTGGTGGCGTGGGCCAAGCTGAGCGGGAAGATGTCGTCGTCCCCGCTGACGCTGCCGGGGCGCCACTGGCTCAACCTCGGCATCATCGTCGCCTCCCTGCTGCTGATGGTCTGGTTCGTGGCGCTGGACGGCGAGCTCGAGCTCGGGCTCGTGCCGCTGCTCGTCATGACGGCACTGTCGCTGCTGCTGGGCTTCCACCTCGTCTCCGCGATCGGCGGTGGCGACATGCCCGTCGTCGTGTCGATGCTGAACTCCTACTCCGGCTGGGCCGCGGCCGCCGCCGGCTTCATGCTCAGCAACGACCTGCTCATCATCACCGGCTCCCTGGTGGGCTCCTCCGGTGCGATCCTGAGCTACATCATGTGCAAGGCGATGAACCGCTCGTTCGTCAGCGTCATCGCCGGCGGCTTCGGCTCCGACGGCGGGTCGGCGGGCGAGGACCGCGACTACGGCGAGCACCGCGAGGTGTTCGCCGACGAGGTGGCCGAGATGCTCGCCGACGCACGGTCGGTGGTGATCACGCCCGGGTACGGCATGGCCGTCGCCCAGGCGCAGTACCCCGTCGCCGAGATGACCCGGAAGCTGCGCGAGAAGGGCGTCGACGTCCGGTTCGGCATCCACCCGGTCGCGGGCCGCCTTCCCGGCCACATGAACGTCCTGCTCGCGGAGGCCAAGGTCCCCTACGACATCGTCCTGGAGATGGACGAGATCAACGGGGACTTCCCCGAGACCGACGTCGTGCTCGTGATCGGG
>Ga0190275_10004452_pt1 | contig 10066 bp, 9 predicted proteins | sample Popmic550T_FD_133745 | JGI IMG/M metagenome (GOLD analysis project Ga0190275, IMG submission 133745) | Populus adjacent soil microbial communities from riparian zone of Yellowstone River, Montana, USA - 550 T | ecosystem: Environmental > Terrestrial > Soil > Riparian zone > Trees stand | place...
AGCAGGGCGCCATCGTGATCGACACAGGCGATTACACGGCGATCACCGGCGATGCCGTCCGCAGCGAGGCCGCTGTCGAGCTCGTGCCGGGCGCCTCGGTTGCGGCAGCGCGCGCAGCGATCCTCGCGCGGCTGCCGCCCGATATGACCCGGCGCGTGGATTTCGCCGAACCCGCCGCCCTGCGCGGACGCGCGCTCCGGTTGTTCGACCGGAGCTTCGCGATCACCTATGCACTCGAGGCGATCGCGATCCTGATCGGCCTGGCCGGGGTCGCCGCCTCCTTCTCGGCGCAGACGGTCGCACGCATCAAGGAATTCGGGATGATGCGCCATGTCGGGATGGGCCGGGGCCAGATCGTCACGATGCTCGCCATTGAGGGCGCACTCCTCGGGTTGGTCGGTATGGCGGCGGGCAGCGCCGTCGGGATCGCGCTCAGCCAGATCCTGATCCATGTGATCAACCCGCAATCGTTCAACTGGACGATGACGACACGCATTCCCTGGGGACTGATCTTCGGCGTTGCGACCGCGCTGATTGGCACCGCGGCCGCCACCGCAATGATCGCCGGGCGCCAGGCGGTGTCGCGCGACGCAGTTCGTGCTGTAAGCGAGGACTGGTGATGAAGACGCGGCTCGCGCTCACGATGCTCCTGCTCGTCGCCGGCTGGGCCGTGCCTGTGGCGAGCCCGCAGCCCACCTATCCCGTCGTTACGCCGGGCGCAGAATTCCGCTTCCCGCGCGATCATGGCGCACATCCGGACTATCGCACCGAATGGTGGTATTTCACCGGCTGGCTTGATGCCCCCGATGGCCGGCCGATCGGATTCCAGATCACCTTCTTCCGCTCGCGCCCCGGGATCGATCCCGCCAACCCGAGCGCCTTCGCGCCGCGCCAGATCATCTTCGCGCACGCGGCGCTGTCCGACCCCGCCAGGGGCAGGCTGATCCACGATCAGCGCATTGCGCGGCAGGGCCTCGGGATCGCGGAGGCATACGAGGGCGATGCTCGGATCGCGTTGCTCGATTGGCAGTTCGACCGGGGCGCCGAAGGCGTCTTCCACGCCATAGCGCGCGCGCGGGATTTTACGCTTGATCTCTCGTTTACCCCGACCCAGCCCGTGATGCTCAACGGCGACAGGGGCTATAGCCGCAAGGGCCCGCGTCCCGAGCAGGCGAGCTATTACTATTCGATGCCGCAACTGGCGGTCGTCGGCAGCGTGGTCCGCGACGGGAAACGGGCGGCGATGACGGGCCGCGCCTGGCTCGACCGCGAATGGTCGTCGAGTTATCTCCCGCCCGACGCCGTCGGCTGGGACTGGACCGGCATCAACTTCGACGACGGCGCTGCGTTGATGGCCTTCCAGGTCCGGGGCCGCGACGGGCAGGCCGTTCATGCCGGCGGCACGCTCCGCCGAGCCGACGGAACGCAGCTGCTGCTCGCGCCCGAGGACGTGCGCTTTGTGCCCGGACGGCGCTGGCACTCGCCTCAAACCGGCGCGGCTTACCCTGTCGAGGCCGATTTCGAGATCCGCCTCCCCGAAGGCACGCGCCGCATCCGCCTCACGCCCCTTTTCGATGCGCAAGAACTGGACGGGCGCGCCACGGGAATGCCCAGCTATTGGGAGGGGCTGGTCTCGACACCCGGCGGACGGGGCTACCTGGAACTCACCGGATATGCTGGATCGCTTGGCCATTGAGCTGCGCAGGAATCGGACGCCTCCCTTGCGTGCAATCAACACCTCCACTCTGGCACAGCAAGGTCGTTGGGGGCGTCTACCCTGTACCATCAGATCTTGTTCCGACCCCATTTAGGCGCTTCTGTCTTTCAGACATTTTGACCCCGGTCCTAGGAAGCTCCACTCATTGAGGAATGGGATTCATTTCCATCTCGTTGTTATTGTCCCATCGGGCCGCCCCAGTCTTTAGGTCGATTTCTATGGTGAAGCGACGGGGAGCGGTTTCCAGAGCACCACCGCACTTGCCACCATGCTTCTCCCGAACAGTGACCGTTGCCACCGTCTTGGTAGCTTCCTCCAGGATCAGAGTTGAACAGGACAGTTCCGCCCGCGAAAGGAGGCGGCGCTGGGCAATGATGCGGAAGGCCGTCTGCAGGATGGCGTCTTCCTCGGCCGCGAAAACCACGAGGGGGACAAGGCAGGCGAGGAAAGAGATAAATGCTCTCATTGAAGCAATCTCGAGAGTGACAAGACGCAGAAGCCCCGCCCGGGGTAGAGCCGAGCGGGGCTTCCTGTTGCCTCAGCCTGATACGCTACACAGGCTGGGTTCTATGTAGCAGCAGGGAGTAAACGACTCGTTGCTCCTTAGGCATCGCCTCCATGCGGCTTTGTTGAGCGAATCGGACTGTGCGCACATTGAATGCACCCGTAGCCGAAATTCAGGCAATCCGGACGGTCTTCGGGCGCCCAAACGCGAGCATCTGGTTCAGGGCATGAACGGCGATGGCAATCTCCGTCGCACGACGCCGATCCGTCCGCGAGCGCAGCCCGTCGCCGATCACTCGTTTGAAGCGGCTGATGGACGTCTCCGCCAGAGCCCGACGGGTGTACCCCGACCTCTTCTGCCAGCCCCTGCGTCCATGCTCGACGATGCTTGGAGAAGCCGATCGCACTGGGTTGGGGCGATCTCTGCGGTCTCGCTCAGTCTCGCCGTTGATCGTGGCGGGACAATCACTTCCGCATCAGGTTCGCGCTTGGCGATAGTATCGTAGATGCCGGCTTGATCGTAGGCTCCATCGCCAATGAACGAGGCCAGTGGAGCTGTGATCTGATTGAGCAAGGGCTCGACTTGCGAGCCATCATCGACATCGCTGCTGGTCAGCTCCGATGCGAGGATCTGCCCGGTCTCAGCGTCGACGCCAACGTGCAGCTTGTGCCAGGACCGGCGCCTCCGGGTGCCGTGCTTCTCGATCAGCCACTCGCCGGGTCTGCACAAACACAGGCCTGTGCTGTCGACCAGCAGGTGAACGGGCCCTCGCGAGCTTGGACAGGGCTTTGGCTGTCGTGCGGGGCTCAGCCTGCCAGGCGGCAATCGCCTCGTCAGAGAACCAGACCGTCAGACTGCCTCGCTGGCTCAGGCTGGCGTCATACTCGGCCCAGTTCGTCACCCGGTACCGCTGCTTGGGAATTCGGTGCCGGCGAGCGGCGTTGGCTTTGAACGGCACGGCAGATGTCCGACAGGAGGGGCGCAGTCCTCCTATGTCGCTCGGTTCCGGTTACCAACTCGCCTATTCGTGCAACAACGCGCCTATTTCAGCCCTACGCTCCAGCCTTCCTAGGATAGCCTTATCCAGGCACCAACCCGTCCATTCGTGCAGCAAAGGGGTCAGCTGCCATCCGCCTATTCGCTATGTCGGAAATTGCGGATTCTGTCGAACAGCACGGCGAGTACAATGGCGCCGCCGATGAAGGTACCCTGCCAAAAGGCGTTGATGCCAAGCAGTCCGAGACTGTTGCGGATTACTTCGATCAGAGCGGCGCCGATAAGCGCGCCGGAGGCGGTACCGACGCCACCAGCGAGATTGGCGCCGCCAATGACGGCGGCGGCGATCACTTGTAGTTCCATTCCAGCGCCGATGTTGGTGGTGACCGCACCAAGCCATCCGGTTTGGATGATGCCGGCGATCCCCGCTGACAAGGCAGATATCATATAAACGGCGACCTTGATCTTTCGCACCGGGATACCCGTGAGCGTCGCGGCATGCTCATTATCGCCGATAGCAAAGACATAGCGACCGAATCTAGTCCAGCGCAGTAAATAGCCTGTGAGGAGCGCCAGCACGATCATATAAAGCACTGGATTCGCGATACCGAGGAGCCAGGCTCCGCCGCCGAGCGCCAAGAGCTTATCGTGATCGGGACCGAACTGGTAGACCACCGTGTTGTTGGATGCGACCATCGCAAGGCTGCGTGCAATCGATAACATACCGAGCGTGACCACGAATGGTGGAAAGCCCAGATAGGCGATCAGGATTCCGTTGAAAGCCCCGATCAGAAGGGCAGTGCTGATCGAGGCAGCGATGCCGACCTCAATGCTGTAGCCAGCATGCATAACAACTGCAAGCACCATGCTGCAAAGGCAAAGCACGGACCCAACTGACAAGTCAATGCCACCGGAGATGATGACTAGCGTCATACCAAGTGCAACTATCGCAATGAAAGTGACGTTGCGAGTTATGTTGTACAAATTCTTGGCGGTTGCGAAAGAATCGGTTGCAAAGGACAGGAAAATGCAGGCGAGAACAACGGCGATCAGAACCCAGAATGTCTGGCGACCCAGGATCGCTGTGAGCCAGTTCTGCTGCTTTTGCGCGATCGTTTGATCGAGGATGATTGTCATGGTTTCGTCCCAATATCGACGAGCCGTCTCGATCATACTTGTTCGATGGCGCCGGTGATAAGTCCTGTCACTTCTTCAGGCGAACTCGTAGCGATGTGTTTGTCTGCAACTTTTCTGCCGCGCCGCATCACAATGACCCGGTCGGCGACAGTGAACACATCCGGCATGCGATGGCTGATGAGAACAACTGCAATGCCGCGGTCCCGCAAGTGGCGGATCAGGTTTAGAACTTCGGCAACCTGACGAACCGAAATTGCCGCTGTTGGCTCGTCCATCAGCACGATCGTGGCTTCTGAGAGCATGGTGCGGGCGATCGCCACCGCTTGCCGCTGGCCGCCCGACATCTGCTTGACGAGATCACGCGAACGCGTTTCCGACTTCAACTCCCGAAAGATTTCGCCGGCGCGCCTGTACATTGTTCTATAGTCGAGCACACGCAAGGGGCCGAAGGCGCGGCACATTTCGCGTCCGAGGAAGACGTTCGCGGCAGCCGTTAGATTGTTACACAAAGCCAGGTCTTGGTGGACGATTTCGATACCATGCTGTCGCGCTTCCACAGGACGGTGAAGGACGAGTTCAACACCGTTCAGGTACATCGTCCCGTGGCTCGGTCTAAAGTTGCCAGCGATCATTTTCACCAATGTGGATTTGCCGGCTCCATTGTCACCCATGAGGCCAACAACCTGTCCTGCTTCAAGTGACAGTGAAACATCATTGACCGCTTGGATGGCACCGAAGTGTTTGGAGATATTGGTGAGTTCGAGAACCGCCACCAGCCTCTAGCCTCCCGGCACTTGCAGACTCGCTGCTGCTCCAAGTCCGCGCCGAGCTGGCTGCGATCCTGCTTTTCCGATTTTTCCAAGACGTGCGAAGAGGTGCATTTAGGCAAAACGCCGCGACAGCGTCAATCAATAGTCAGATCAATCGATCATCTCCCGAAAGATCCGAATTGTATGCCAAAGACCCGTTGACGAGTGAGACGGACGGATATCAGCTGCGTGTAGGAGGTAGAGCATGCTGATCCTTGTCACCGGCGCAACGGGCAAGGTCGGGCGGCACTTCATTGCTAGGCTCCTTGAGGATCCGCGCTTTTCCAAAGCACGCATTCGGGCGCTTTGTCACAATCGCTTGCGCGGTGAAACCGACCGCATGGAGGTGGTTCGCGGCTCGATTGCCGAGAGCAATGTGGTGGCGACGGCGCTCGCCGGCGTCACACATGTCGTGCATCTTGCCACCTGCGAGGAGACGCCTGACATCATTATGGACGTAGCAGTCAAGGGTCTTTTCTGGCTGCTTGAGGAGTTTCGTGGGAGTTCATCTGCCCGCCAGTTTATCCCGATTGGTGGAGACGCCGGGATCGGTCACTTCTATTATCGCCATGATGGGCCGATCACCGAAGATGCACTGCACCGGGCCTATCCAGGATGCTACGCGCTGTCGAAGGTTCTCGAAGAGGTAATGCTGGAGCAGTTCGGCATTCAGTACGGCAGCAACGGATGCTGCCTTCGTGCGCCGTGGATTATGGAGAAGGACGACTTCAAGCATACGCTGTCATTCGAAGACGACGTGTTCGGGGGACCTGACTGGAAGACTCTTGTCCTCGAGGCAGACGCAAAGCGCTACGCCAAAGAAGGTACTGTTCCATTGTTGCGCGACGCCGATGGGCGCCCGCTCAAGCGCAACTTCGTGCATGTCGATGATCTGGTCTCGGCGATCTTAGCGGCGATCGACAATCCACGTACAAAGCGGCAACTCTTTAACATCTGCATGGATTGGCCGGTCGACTATGGAGAGGTTGCTGCCTATCTGGCCCGGACGCGCGGCCTCGCTTCCGTTGATATACCGAGCCAGTTCCACTCGACTTGGATGGACAACTGCAAGGCCAAATTCCTGCTGGAATGGCAACCCAGGTACGACATGGAAATGCTGATCGACTTAGCTTGGCAATATGAGCGTTCACGGACAGATCCTCGCATCGTTTGGTATCCAGGCTGATGTTGTGTGGCGGACACGTCGTGTCCGTTTGTTTTAAGGGAGGAATCAATGAGGAAGACATTGTTGCTGGCTGCCGCCGTTTTAGCACTCAGCGCCGGACAGGCGCTGGCCAAGAAGCAGTTGGTCATCGTCGTGAAAGGCCTCGACAATCCATTCTTTGAGGCGATCAACCAAGGTTGCCAAAAGTGGAATAAAGAAAACGCGGGATCGGAGTATGAATGTTTCTACACCGGTCCCGCATCAACCTCCGACGAAGCTGGCGAGGCGCAGATCGTCCAGGATATGTTGGGCAAGGCCGACACCGCTGCGATAGCTATTTCGCCTTCGAACGCGAAGCTGATTGCCCAGACCCTCAAGACATCCAATCCGACGATCCCGGTAATGACGCTCGATGCTGATCTGGCCGCTGAGGACTCGGCACTGCGCAAGACCTATCTGGGAACCGACAACTACCTGATGGGCGCCCGCATCGGCGAGTACATCAAGAAGGCCAAGCCTAAGGGTGGAACGGTGTGTCTAATCCAAGGCAATCCGGGCGCTGATAACATCCTGCGCCGCGCCCAGGGCACGCGAGATACGCTGAGCGGCCACAAGGGACTTGCAGCCCTGAAGGGGGAGGGTGGTTGGACCGAAGTCGCGGGCTGTCCGGTCTTTACCAATGATGACGGCGCCAAGGGTGTTCAGGCGATGACCGACATCCTCGCAGCCAATCCGAAACTCGATGCGTTCGCGGTCGAGGGTGGCTGGCCGCTGTTCGGCGCACCGCAACCTTACCGCGATCTGTTCAAACCGCTTGCCGCCCGCATCGCCAGCAACGATTTTGTAATCTCGGCGGCCGACACTATCGGTGCCGAAGTTGCGATCGCGCGCGAAGGCTTGGTTACGGCGCTTGTCGGTCAGCGACCGTTCGAGATGGGTTACAGGGCGCCGGCGGTGATGATGAACCTCATCGCCGGCAAGAAAGTAGAGGATCCGGTGTTCACCGGGCTCGACGAATGCACGAAGGATACAGTCGATACTTGTATCCAGAAGTAGATTAGCCGATCAAAGGGTCCGGCCTGTGGGCGTTCCGACCGACCAATGCGAGTGCCTGGGCCGCGACCCCGATCTCGCTGCGTGCGGCAAATGTCCGCCACGCCCAAAGAATGGCACTCGTCCAGATATGAACAGCATAGCTAAAAGCCAGACGGAATAACAGATGGCTTTCAGAGCCGGTTATCGCAGCCGACCATCCGCCCACAATGCACAGCCCCCACGCAGCCCGCATGAGCGGTTCGGGTATACAAGCCTCGACATCAGATGATCGACTACGCTTGGCAATTAACATGCTAATCGCCAAGATAGAATGTGGAGGACAGGATGCCGAAGATGATCATGTTCACCGGCGGAAGCGGCAAAGCTGGACGGGCAACCGGGCTATGCTTCCCACCTTGACGCCGGCGGGGACGGTGTCGCGTGCGAGTGGTGGCGGAATTGGTTTCGCTAAAGGCTGGCTCGTTCGCGGGAAACAGGGGGCTAGGCGGCCGAAGATGCTGCGCCCGTCCCGACCCGCTCCGAGCCAGCGCCAGACCCACAAGGCCATGACATCGTCGAAGCGCTGCAGCAGCTCCTCCAGGCTCATGGTCCCGATGGCGTCGGCTCCGACCTCCGCCGTGACCTGAAGGTGATCCTCCACCCGGTCGGGCGGCAGGGCCGGGTCGTCCAGGTCGAGGGTCGGCGGGGCCTGCATCTCCCCGATGAGGGCCTTCATGCGCAGGGCGCGGCTCACGCTGGGGGCAGGCTTGGGCGTTTTGGGCAGCAGCCGGAACTGGCAGACCTCGCTCAGCAGCCGCGCCCAAGCCTGTGGCTTCTGGGTCCGCAAGGTGGCGATGGTCGCCGCCCCGTGCGCGTCGAAGTCCTGCTCCAGGGCTGCCAGGAGCGTTTGCGCCGCCCTCGTGCGCCGGGCGCGGGCTCTGCGCCTCTTGTCCGTCGGGCGGTCCCCGCCTCGGACCGGAGCAGATCGCCGAGGTCGATGAGATCGCACAGCGTGTTGGCGTATCCGGCCGCATCGGCGTCCTAGAGGGGGGTCTGGACGGCTCGATGCGTCTATCAGCGAGGACGGATGTGCGAAGAACACATCAGGAGGTGTCTGGCCCGGCGTGGTTTACGCCGCTCCGAGAACGAGCAGCACATTGACGGCACCCACAAGGTTGTCATTGGCGTCATGCAAGGGTGTGGGCAGTGGCCGGAACTGAACCCGAGTGCCGTCGGGCCGCTCTGCAATGGCCGTTACGCCCCGAACCTTCCTGTCCTCGCGGATCGCCACCGCCATCGGGCAGCGGTCATGCGGCAGCGGAGCACCATTAAGCGTGTAGATGTGCCACGAGCCGCACCAGCGGTCCCGCCCCAGCACCGGACGCCGTCCCCACAGGGCCACGGCAGCCTCGTTGTAGAAGGTGATGCGTCCTGTTGCATCAGTCGTGTAGACAGCGAAGGGGAGAGCCGCGAGAAGGTCGGCATAGCGCGCCTCGGCGGATTTCTGGTCTGCTGTGGGGCGACTGAGATATGTGATCACCTGGTCAGGGCTGCTGTGTCTGGCCAGGAGGCGCAGCAAGGCTTTGCGAACATGCTCGCGAACGCTCACACGTGCCGCGGGCTCAGGCATGGGATCTGCCCTGGCCCCAACGCTTCGTCCTTGAGGCCCCGCCTTTCCTTGCGCGGTCGTGACCTGAAACAGGTGAAAGCCGTTAAACCGTATGCCGGCAGCAGCTGCCTTGTCGTTGAAGCCCGCTAGGCGAGCATCTTGGGGGCGAAGCGGACCCGCGTAAGTCCACTGCTCCGAGCTGATGAAACTCGGGATCGGACGGTCCTCCGGCACGGCACAGAGGATCTCGGGCCGCTGCTTGTTGATGAACAGGTTATAGGCGCAGTCGCTCGCCTCCGATCGGGCCGCCAGTTGAAGATTCGACTTCACGATACCCTCTCTCACGCCTGACGTTCTTGTCCGTTTTTGATTCGCAAGGGCTTAGCTAATGCTTGCCTCTTCTGTGTGGCTTTTGTGCGCCGTTCAGAGGTATCACTACGGGGAAGGTTCCGGACAATGCGAACCTCATTCCGCTACGGTCATAGACCCACGAGGGACACTGCCCTGTATCATCTGGAACGCTCGGGGGCTCGTTCCCGGCCTCGACAAGCGGAGGCGCATCGGATGCGTCGAAGACGTGGATTCCAATTTTGCGCTCTATGCTCTAGCTTCTGATACCCGGCGCAGCGCCCTTGCAATCTTAAGCAAGAGCAGGGCGCACTCTCGAGGCTGCCTCTGCTCGACTCATGGAACTGATAGAGATGGCCTTGGGGCACGGACTGGTTCGATGCTGACAATCTCTTGTTATTGATCGCCACAAGACGAATGGCGGACTGGTCATCGGATCTGTTGCAGCTTTGAAGCTTGCTCTGCCTGAGCTACGACAGCCGGGTGCTGCGAGGGACTGATGGTGAAGCGAAAGAACAAGAACCCGTTCAAGGGTCGGCAGTTCACGGCGGAGATCATTCTGTGGGCAGGTCGCTGGTACCTGCAATTACCGATCAGCTACCGCGATCACGAGCGCATGTTCTCCGATCGAGGCATTCAGGTCGATCACACCACCCTGTTTCTCTGGATCCAGGCCTATGCACCTGAGTTGGATAAGCGCATTCGTCCGCATCTACGCATGACAGGCGGGTCCTGGCGCGTGGAC
>Ga0190275_10004453_pt1 | contig 10066 bp, 7 predicted proteins | sample Popmic550T_FD_133745 | JGI IMG/M metagenome (GOLD analysis project Ga0190275, IMG submission 133745) | Populus adjacent soil microbial communities from riparian zone of Yellowstone River, Montana, USA - 550 T | ecosystem: Environmental > Terrestrial > Soil > Riparian zone > Trees stand | place...
ACACGCGACTTCGTCTTCGGGCCGGATGTGGCCCGGGCCAACCTGCTGGCCTTCGAGAAGGACTTCGTGGGCGCCATCAACATCGGCACCGGTATCGAGACGAGCATCAACCAGCTCTACGCCGGGTTGGCCGAGGCGGCGGGCTCGAGCCTGCCGGTGACGCATGCCCCGGGCAAGCCGGGCGAGCAGCGGCGATCCTGCATCGACGCAACCCTGGCCAAGAAGGTGCTCGGCTGGGAGCCGACCGTGGGACTCGCCGAGGGGCTGCGCAAGACCGTGGAGTACTTCCGGGCCAAGGCGCGTGAGCCGGCTCGGGCGTCCGGCTAGCTCTCGGATGCATGGATTTTGGACGGGTTCGGTGTTACTCACGCGCGCTTCGACGTACAGCGCAGAGCCCACAATTCCATGCCGGCCGAAAACGCCCACATCCGCAACTTCTGCATCATCGCCCACATCGACCATGGGAAGTCGACGCTGGCCGACCGTCTCCTCGAGAAGACGGGGACGCTGACCAAGCGAGAGTCCCAGGCCCAGTTCCTGGACAACATGGACATTGAGCGCGAGCGGGGCATCACCATCAAGGCCCAGTCCGTGCGGATGAACTACAAGGCCAAGGATGGGCAGCAGTACGTCCTGAATCTCATCGACACGCCGGGCCACGTGGACTTCGCCTACGAGGTCAGCCGCTCGCTGGCCGCCTGTGAGGGGGCGCTGCTGGTGGTGGATGCGAGCCAGGGCGTGGAGGCTCAGACGCTCGCCAACGTCTACATGGCGCTGGATCACAACCTGGAGATCATCCCCGTCATCAACAAGATCGATCTGCCGAGCGCGGACGTGGCGCGCACGCGGGAAGAGATCGAGGACGTGATCGGCATCGACGCGTCCGTGGCCGTGCCGGCCTCCGCCAAGGAGGGCATCGGCATCGAGGACATCCTCGAGGCGGTGGTCCACACCGTGTCGCCTCCCAAGGGCGATCCGGACGCGCCGCTCAAGGCCCTCATCTTCGACAGCTGGTACGACAACTACCGCGGCGTGGTGACGCTGGTGCGCGTGCTGGAGGGCACGCTCAAGCTCAAGCAGAAGATCAAGCTGTTCAGCAACAACAAGGTCTTCGAGGTGCAGGAGCTGGGCGTGTTCAGCCCCTTCTCCCGGCCCGTGCAGCAGCTGATGGCTGGCGAGGTGGGCGTCCTCGTGGCCAACATCAAGGAGCTGCAGGACGCCAAGGTGGGTGACACCGTGACGGAGGAGGCTCGCCCCACGGAGACTCCCTTCCCGGGCTTCAAAGAAGTGAAGCCCATGGTGTTCAGCGGCATCTTCCCGGTGGACTCCGCGGAGTACGAGGGCCTGCGCGACGCGCTGGCCAAGCTCAAGCTGAACGACTCGGCCTTCACCTACGAGCCCGAGTCCTCCACGGCGCTGGGCTTCGGGTTTCGCTGCGGCTACCTGGGCCTGCTGCACATGGAGATCGTCCAGGAGCGCCTGGAGCGCGAGTACAACCTCAACCTCATCACCACGGCGCCCTCGGTGGTGTACCGCATCACCACCAGCAAGGGCGACACGCTCCTCATCGACAACCCGGCCAAGCTGCCGCCGGTGCAGAACATTGAGAAGTTCGAGGAGCCCATCCTCACCTGCCACATCCACGTGCCCAACGAGCACCTGGGCGCCATCCTCAAGCTGTGCCAGGACCGGCGCGGCGTGCAGAAGGACATGAAGTACCTGGGCTCCAGCGGCCAGCGCGTGCAGGTGACGTACGAGATGCCGCTGGCCGAGGTGGTGTTCGACTTCTTCGACAAGCTCAAGAGCGTGTCTCGCGGCTATGCCAGCCTCGACTACGAGCTGGCCGGCTACCTCGAGGCGGATCTGGCCCGGCTGGACATCCTCATCAACGGCGAGCCCGTGGATGCGCTGAGCGTAATCGTCCACCGCGAGCGCGCCTACCTGCGCGGCCGCGAGGTGTGCCAGAAGCTCAAGGAAGTCATCCCCAAGCAGATGTACGAGGTGGCCATTCAGGCGGCCATCGGCGCGAAGATCATCTCCCGTGAGACGATCTCCGCCATGCGAAAGAACGTGCTCGCCAAGTGCTACGGTGGTGACATCAGCCGCAAGCGCAAGCTGCTGGAGAAGCAGAAGGAGGGCAAGAAGCGCATGAAGCAGGTGGGTACGGTGGAGATCCCCCAGGAGGCCTTCCTGGCCGTCCTGAAGACGGAGGACTAGATGACCGCCGTGACCACACCGGTGAAGCTGGGAGAAGTCCTGTCCGCCCGCCGGACGCCAGAGCAGCTGCGGGCCCGGCGCCTGCTCATGTGGCGGCAGCTCCTCACCAGCCTCTGGGCGCCGCTGACGCTGGTCGGGCTCTTCTTCATCCCGTACCTGTTCCTCATCGAGAACATCCCCTCGTCCGCCTCCTGGGCCAAGCCGGCCATGCAGTACTTCGGCGCGGCGATGTTCTTCTCCTGGGCCGGGCTGCTCACGTGGCGCCTGGTCTCCAAGCGCGAGGGGGCGCTGCGCAAGTTCCGCCACGAGGCGCGAGAGCTGTTCCTCGAGGCCGAGCGCGTCTTCGCGCGCCTCCCCGGCAAGCTGCCGCCCAACGCGGCCGAGCGCATCGCCGAGCAGGCCGTCCGCGTGGAGGATGCCTCCCTGGCCGCGGACGTGCCCCAGTTGGAGAAAGAAGTCAGGGCGCTGGACAAGCTCCACGAGGAGCTGTTCGCCGCTCACCGGAAGCAGTCCACCTGGGACACCGTCTCCGGCTTCGCCAAGGCGCTGGTCATCGCGCTGCTCATCCGCACCATCTTCATCGAGCCGTACCGCATCCCCTCCGGCTCCATGCTCCCGACGCTGGAGATCGGCGATCAGGTCTTCGTCAACAAGTTCATCTACGGGGTGCGCATCCCGTTCATGAACGTGGTGCCGTTCCAGTTCGTCCGGCCGCCGGCGCGCGGGGATGTGATCGTCTTCAACAACCCCATCGAGACGGACAAGGACTTCATCAAGCGCGTGGTGGGCCTGCCGGGAGAGCGGATCGAGGTCATCAACGAGGTGATCCACGTCAACGGCGTGCCGCAGCAGCGCACCCTCGTCTCGGACGACTTCATCGTGCGCAACCTGTCCTTCAAGAACGAGTGGGAGGACGACTCCACCGTGCTCTACCAGGAGCGCCTGGATGAGGTGGTCCACGCGGCGCTCCAGTCTCCCCACCACCCTCACGGCCACATCACCGAGGGGCCCTTCATCGTTCCCGAGGACCACGTCTTCGTGATGGGCGACAACCGCGACAACAGCTCGGACAGCCGCGTGGGGTTCGTGGGCCAGGGCCACCCGCCGGCCTACGTGCCCTACGGGCACATCAAGGGCAAGGCGATGGTGGTGTGGCTGTCGCTGGGCTACGGCGGTCTGCTGAGCAGCCTCTTTGATGGCACGGGCCTGCGCCTGGACCGCTTCTTCGAGCCCGTCCGGTGAGGGCTTCGGCGAGGGCTTCAGTGATGCTTGACGCTCTGCGGTAGCGCTGCTAGGGCGCGACCCGGGTCTATGCGACACCTCCTCGGAATCGAAGGCTGGCGGCGAGAAGAGATCGAGACGCTGCTCGACCGGGCCGAGGCTCACCTGCCCGGGGGCTCGGCACAGTCCTCCGTGCTCCAGGGCAAGGTGGTGGCCAACCTCTTCTTCGAGGACTCCACCCGCACCCGCACCTCCTTCGAGATGGCCGCCAAGATGCTGGGCGCCCAGGTGCTCAACTGGACGGCCCAGGGCTCCTCCGTCTCCAAGGGAGAGACGCTGCTGGACACCGTGCGCAACATCGAGGCCACGGGCCCGGTGGCGCTCGTCATCCGGCACCGCTCCTCGGGAGCCCCCCACCTGGTGGCCCAGCACGTGCGCTGTGCCGTCATCAACGCCGGGGATGGCACCCACGAGCACCCCTCGCAGGCGCTGCTGGATGCCTTCACGCTGCGGCGGCACTGGGGGAGGCTGGACGGCCGCACGGTGCTGATCGTCGGGGACATCCTCCACAGCCGCGTGGCGCGCTCGAACATCCTCTGCCTGACGGCGCTCGGGGCGCGGGTGGTGGCGTGCGGACCTCCGACGCTGCTGCCCGTGGGCCTGAGGGAGCTGGGCGCCGACGTGACGACGGACCTGGATGCGGCGCTGCCCAAGGCGGACGCGGTGATGTGCCTGCGTCTCCAGCTCGAGCGGCAGACGGAGTCCTTCTTTCCCTCCACCCGCGAGTTCTCCCGCCTCTTTGGCCTCACCGCGGCGCGGACCGAGCGGATGAAGCCAGAGGCGCTCGTCATGCACCCCGGTCCCATCAACCGTGGCGTAGAGCTGGCTCCGGCCGTGGCGGACGGGGCCCGCAGCGTCATCCTGGAGCAGGTGGCCAACGGGGTCGCCGTGCGCCGGGCCATCCTGGAGGTGTGCTCGTGAGCGCCTCGGTCCTCTTCAGCCGCGGCCGGGTCATCGATCCGCGCAACCAGATCGACGGTGTGCGCGACGTGCTCGTCCGGGACGGCAAGGTGGCCGCGGTGTCCGAGGCGCCGCTGCAGATCCCGGACGCCGAGGTAGTGGATGCGCGCGGGCACTGGGTGCTCCCGGGCTTCATCGATCTGCACGTGCACCTGCGCGAACCGGGCGAGGAGGGGAAGGAGACCATCCTCACCGGGTGCCGGGCGGCGGTGGCGGGCGGCTTCACCGCGGTGGTGGCCATGCCCAACACCAAGGTCGTCAACGACAGCGCCCTGGTGACGGAGCTGGTGCTGGCGCGCGCTCGGGCGGCCCGGCTCTGCCACGTCTACCCCGCGGGGGCCATCACCAAGGGCCTCAAGGGCGAGGAGCTGGCGGAGATGGGCGAGCTGCTCTCCGCGGGCTGCGTCTGTGTCACGGATGACGGACGGCCGGTGATGAGTGCCTCGCTGATGCGGCGCGCGCTCCAGTACTCCACGCGCTTCGACGTCCCCGTCATGGTCCACGAGGAGGATCTCACGCTGTCCGGCAAGGGCGCGATGACGGAGGGGCCCACGGCGACGCGGCTGGGGCTGGCGCCCATCCCGTCCTCGGCCGAGATCGTCATGGTGGCCCGGGATCTGGTGCTGCTTGAGGAGAGCGGGGGGCGCCTGCACATCGCCCACCTCTCCTGCGAGGGCAGCGTGCGCCTGGTGCGCGAGGCGAAGAAGCGCGGCCTGCGCGTCACCGCCGAGGCCACGCCGCACCACTTCACGCTGGATGACACGGCCGTGGGCCCGTACGACACCCACTCCAAGATGAACCCGCCGCTGCGCCTGCGCCGCGACGTGGAGGCGCTCCGCGAGGCCTTGGTGGACGGTACGATTGACGCCATCGCCACGGACCATGCGCCGCACGGCGTGCTCGACAAGCAGGTGGAGTTCGAGAAGGGCCTCAACGGCGTGGTGGGCCTGGAGACGGCCCTGGGGCTGACGCTGGCCCTGGTCCACGAGGGCTTACTGAGCCCTCGTCAGGCGGTGGCGCTGCTGACGGACGGGCCTGCCAGGGCATTCGGCCTGCCGGGCGGTCACCTGGCGGCCGGGGCTCCGGCAGACGTCACGCTCGTCGACCCGGAGGTGGAGTGGGCGGTGGACGCAGAGCGGTTCTTCTCCAAGAGTCGGAATACCCCCTTCAATGGCCGACTGCTCAAGGGCCGCGTCACCCAGACCTGGGTCGGCGGCAGGCTCGTGTTCGCGGACGGTCAGATCAAGGAGTCCCGGTGATGAAGCGGGCGGTGCTCGCGCTGGCGGATGGCACCATCTTCGAGGGGCGCTCCTTTGGCGCCTCAGGCGAGAAGGTGGGCGAGGTGGTCTTCAATACGTCCATGTTCGGCTACCAGGAGATCCTCACGGACCCCTCGTATGTCGGGCAGATCGTCACCATGGCCTACCCGGAGATGGGCAACGTGGGGGCAAACCCGGAGGACGAGGAGTCCGAGCACCCGCACGCGGTAGGCATGGTGGTGCGCGCCTTCACCGACCAGCCCTCCAACTGGCGCGCGAAGGAGACGCTGGACACGTACCTCCAGCGCCACGGCTTGGCGGGCATCCAGGGCCTGGATACCCGGCGGCTGGTGCGGCACCTGCGCACGCATGGCGCGCAGATGGGCGTCATCTCCAGCGAGAGCCACTCCACCGCGGCCCTCGTCGAGCGCGCCAGGAGCGCACCTGGCATGGAGGGGCTGGACCTGGCCACGGGCGTCTCCGCGAAGCAGCCGTACACCTTCACCACGCCGTCTCCGGACGTGTTCAGCGGGGCTCCGCGCGCCGCGCCGGAGCTGCGCTATGACGTGGTGGCCTATGACTACGGGCTCAAGCGCTCCATGCTGCAGTTCCTCGTGGACGAGGGCTGCCGGGTGACGGTGGTGCCCTCCCATACCTCCGCCGAGGAGGTGCTGGCTCGCAAGCCGCACGGCGTCTTCCTGGCCAACGGCCCGGGAGATCCCGCCGCGGTGAAGGGCGCGGACAAGACAGTGGCCGCGCTGCTGGGCAAGGTGCCGGTGTTCGGTATCTGCCTGGGGCACCAGATCCTCGCGCTCGCGCTGGGCGGCCGGACGTACAAGATGAAGTTCGGCCACCGTGGGGCCAATCAACCCGTGAAGGATCTGACAACCGCGAAGGTGGAGATCACCGCGCAGAACCACGGCTTCGCCGTGGACGATGCGAGCCTGAAGGGCAGGGCGGTGGTTACCCACATCAACCTGAATGATGGCACCGTCGAGGGGCTCTCCATCCCGGATGCGCGGGCCTTCAGTGTGCAATACCACCCCGAGTCTTCCCCCGGTCCCCACGACGCGCGCTATCTCTTCAAGCGTTTCGCTCGACTGATGGCAGAGTAAGATCCCCGCGCTCCATGGACGCTCCTTCAGCCTCCCCTCTGTCGTATCAGCCGTACCTGGACCAGCTCATCGCCTTCGGGAGCGAGGAGCCGCGCAAGGCGGACCTCCTCGAAGCGAAGGCGGAGTACTTCCGCCTCACCGGTGAGGTGTTCGAGGACGACAAGATCTTCGAGCTCCGGATGGCGTCCTTCCTGGACTACTACCTCTACGACCGGGTGTCTCCGCTCACGGGGAGGACGCCGGCCGCGGAGCTGTACGAGCAGCGGCTGCAGAGCGCGCTTCCCGAGGAGGCCAACGCCTTCCGCAGCTTCACGGAGACGGTGCACGGGCTGTTCGAGGTCCGCAAGCTGGGCAAGGGCGTCATCCGCCTGCGCGAGCTGTTCTCCGGCAAGGACTTCGACGTCACCGAGCGCCGGAACATCGCCGGCCTGGAGACGGGGGACGTCATCGAGGCGCGACTCATTCCGTTCGGCGGGCACCTGCTGTTCTCCGCGGCCTTCTGCTACCACGCACGGGCGGCGGTGAAGGCGATCAAGGCCGAGGTGAAGCGCCGCAAGAAGAAGGAGCCGGAGCGGCCCGCCAAGGAGCTGGTCTGGGACTGCGCCATGCGCGCGCTCAAGGCGGAGCGCTACCGGCAGATCGCCGTCGAGAAGCTCTACGACTTCCAGAACAAGACGCTGTGAAAGACAAGGACGAGACTCCCACCGTCATCGAGCTGTCCGACCGGCGGCAGACGCCGAAGGAGCTCCCAGCGTTCGTGTCCGCCGAGCCGGATCCAGAGCGGGAGCGGCTGCGAGAGGAGTTCTGGGTACTGATGAGCCCTCTCATGGAGGGGCTCCAGGAGGTCCAGGGGACCTTGCTCGGACTCCTTATCCAGCTCGTCCTCCCGGAGCTGGATGGCCTGCCCCTGCGCACCATCCGCGAGGACATCCGTGAGGTGCGGGGACTGCCGGAGGAGTGGCTGCGAGAGTATGAGGCACGGCTCGGGACGTACCCTGCGCGCCTGAGAGAGGCGGAGTGGCTGGACGAGCATGCCTATCCCCTCACGAATGACCTTTTTCAGTACGGGGCGCAGGACTCCCAGCCGCATGACACCGGCGCACTCATGGAGCGAAGGGTGTACCTGCTCGTGGATGGCCGCATGGTGCTCGTCCACGTCTCCGGGCTCTGGAAGCAGCAGTCAGGCTTCGGGTGGGATCTGCTGACCACACCGATCTGCGCGGAGTTCATCGAGCCCGTGCAGGCGGTACATCACTTCCACTTTCCTCGGTTCGTGTCGGAGCTCCGGAACATCTTGTGGGGCCAGGCCCAACCGGCAGGCGCTGCGGACGCGGATCGCTCACGGCGACAGGCGCGCTTCCTGGCAGTGGTGGCGAAGCTCTCCGAGGCCACGGCTGCATATGTCGATCGGATTCGCCGCGCGGCCATCACATCGGTTTGAGGGGGGAGGGAAGGGCGGACAGCTCCTTCCTGGACCTGGTGTCGCTGAGGTTGCTGCCAGCCGGACATGGAACACCTCGCAAAAGGGCAGGAACTTCTGCGGGCCCCGCTAGGACACAGGCCCCCCACTTTCATTCTCCGGGCTTCGTCCAGGAAGTTGCTCCTGCTCGTAACGGGCTGGAACTCCAGGGAAATGTCACTGCAAACGGTATGCTGACGCGAACGAGGCCAACGCCTGCGGCGGGCTGGCCAACCGTCGCGATGTTCAACTCTGCTCCGGCTGGAAGTCACCCTATGAAAATCCGACCTCTGCTCCATTGTGTGCTGCTCGTGTCAGTCCTCGTGACGGCCACTGCATGCGGTGGATGTGGCGACCCGAATCCGGGCGATCCCCAACCCGACGCAGGCACCGAGGCGCCAGATGGAGGCTCGACGGGGCCGGACGGAGGCACCGGGCTTCCGGACGGAGGCACTGCAGATCCTGACGGAGGTACAGCATGGAGGCATGGAGCTCCCTGATGGGGGGAGCGAGCTGCCCGACGGGGGCGCGGGAGGGCCAGACGCCGGCTCACAAGGCCCCGATGGGACAGGAACGGCGGGGCGGAGGTGGGCGAGACCCACCCCTTGCTCGTGGATACTGACTGCGACGGCCTGCGCGATGGCCCCACTGTTGGCACCGTGAGGGGCGAGGACCAGAACGCCAACGGAGCTCGGGAGAACAGCGAGACCGATCCACGCACGCCGGACACCGATGGGGATGGCATCTTGGATGGCGTGGAGCGGGGCGTGACCGTGAATGTGGATCCGGTCACCTGCACGAACTTCGTCCCGGACGCGGACCCCAGCACCACGACGGATGCCACCCACCCGGACACTGAAGGGGATGGAGTGAGCGATGGCGCCGAGGACACCAACCAGAACGGCAGGGTGGACCCGGGTGAGCTGGACCCGAACGTGAGCGACTCGACGGGGCCGGTCGGCCAGGTCTGCACCACCAACAATCTGCGCCCCCTGTCCATCCAGTCAGAGGACGAGCCGGACCTCAAGCTGGCGCTGCCGCCCTCCTTCACGGAGGTGACGCAGATCCAGGTGGGCGCCGAGGTGAAGGGCCTGGTGGGTTACGACCCCAACGCGAAGGTCGCCTTCCTCGTGTTCCGCCGGCCCGCTCCGCCGTCTGCCACCGATCCGCTCGGTGACGAGGAGGCGCTGCGGCCCGCCATGGAAGGGACGGGCGCTCTGCGCAACCGCACCGCCCAGCTGTTCAGAACCTGGGAGGGCTTCAACGCCGCGCAGGTCCTCTATGACCAGGCCGGTGCGAGCGCGGACCTCAAGGTCCGCACCAACCAGCTCGTGGATGCGCTGGTCCCGGGCAGCACCGGGCGCCTCGGTCCGGCAGCGGGTCTGAACGGCGACTTCCGCCTGCAGGCGCTGTTCGTCCACCGCTCCGCACAGAGCGTCGTGGTGCTGATCGCCGTCACCCAGCTCGGAGGAGTGACCGGGGAGAACCGAAACCAGCCGGCGGCCTTCCTCTCCAGAGACCTGGGGGAGGGCTCGGCGCTGGCTCAGTTCGGGGAGCCGACGGCCATCCAATGCGAGCGCTTCCAGGCCCCGCAGCCCAAGGTGGACTTCCTCTTCGTGGTGGATGACAGCGGCTCGATGCAGGTCTCCCAGCAATCGCTGGCGGTCGCGGCCCAGTCGGCAGTGGAGGCCCTCAACGCCTCGTCGCTGGACTGGCGCATGGCGATGGTCACGTCCTCCTACCACTTCGGAACCCAGAGCAATTCGGCGGCCCTG
>Ga0190275_10004454_pt1 | contig 10065 bp, 10 predicted proteins | sample Popmic550T_FD_133745 | JGI IMG/M metagenome (GOLD analysis project Ga0190275, IMG submission 133745) | Populus adjacent soil microbial communities from riparian zone of Yellowstone River, Montana, USA - 550 T | ecosystem: Environmental > Terrestrial > Soil > Riparian zone > Trees stand | place...
CACGGAGGTCAGGGGGAGGGTGGCTACGAGGACGACGCAGCCTGCGGCCCCCAACACCTGGAGAGCTCGTGGAAACCTGCGCCGCTCCGCGTCCTGGGAGTAGGCGGACAGGTTGGCGACGAGGTAGTAGAGCAAGACGCCGAACGACGAGAATCCGATGGCTCCGCGCAGGTCGACGATCAGCACCACAGCGGAGACGACGACGGCGAGCGCGATCTCGGCGTGATGCGGTACTCGGTGGCGTGGGTGCACGGCGGCGAGCCAACGGGGGAGGTCATTATGGCGAGCCATGGCAAGGCTCGTGCGTCCTATCCCGGCGATCAGTGCGAGGAGCGCGCCGAGGGCGGCGGCGGCCCCGCCGACCCGGACGACGGGTGCGGCCCAGTCCCAGCTGCTGGCATCCACGGCGGCGGCCAAGGGTGCGGGCGTGGCTGCCACCCCGCCGGCGCCGAGCACGCTGAGGATGGTGATGGCGATGACGGCGTAGACGGCGACCGCCAGGGCGAGGGCGATCTGGATGGCTCGGGGGATGGTTCGTCCTGGGTCGCGGACCTCCTCGCCCATGGTGGCGATTCGGGCGTATCCGGCGAAGGCGAAGAACAGCAGCCCGGCGGACTGGAGTACGCCGTACCAGCCAGCCTCTGCGTCGATGAAGGGGGCGGCTCGGCTGAGATCGGGGTGCCCACTGATCAAGCCTGCCGTGACGACGACGGCCAACGCCAGCAACACGATCGTCACGATGACGCGGGTCAGCCCGGCGGTGCGGGTGACGCCTCGGTAATTGACGGCGGCCAGTCCCATGACCGCGGCAACCGCGACAGGACGTTGCCAGCTCTCGGGGGCGGCGTAGGCGGCGAAGGTGAGCGCCATGGCGGCGCAGCTCGCGGTCTTGCCGATCACGAAGCCCCACCCGGCCAGGAAGCCCCACCACTCACCGAGCCGTTCTCGGCCGTAGACGTAGGTGCCGCCGGAGGTCGGGTACTGCGCGGCGAGCTGTGCTGAGGCGGTGGCGTTGCAGTATGCGACCACGGCGGCGATGGCCAGCCCGACGAGCAGGCCTGTCCCGGCGGCGCGGGCTGCTGGGGCAAACGCAGCGAACACACCTGCACCGATCATGGAACCGAGGCCGATGACGACCGCGTCCCCGGTGCCGAGTCTGCGGGAGAGTCCGGGCTGCTGGGCGGGCTGAGATGTCACCAGAACTCCTCAGCGTCGCGGTGAGTCAACCGAATCGAGCCTGCAGGACCCCGCTGCCCGGGCCGGACAGGTCGAAGGCTGCGCCGCGGCGTTCGTCCGGTCAAACATGAACCGGCCACGCGCCATGTGCATACCGACCTAGCAGCGCGCCTCTCCTGCCTCCTGCAAGGCTATCCGTCGAAGATGCGCCGCGAACCATGCCCTGTCCACCCCTGCAGGGTCACCGACTCGGCGGTGACCACTCGGTGCCTGTGTCGGTCGAGGCGGACGATCTGCAGGCGGCCATGGTGCGGGGACCCGACCGAGCTCGGACCGTCGTCCGCGGCATTGTTAGGTTATCCACCCAAGACGAGCATCGCTTCCGCTCAGTGCCGGGCCGGCTCGACTCGTACGCCGTACGCGCCCGGCCGACGAAGGGCTCCGATGACGTTGATGTGGCTCCTCGCCGTCCTCGCGGCGGTGCCCGTCCTCGTCGTCCCCCTGACCCGCGCACTGGGTCGTCGAGCGGGTTGGCCTCTGGCTGTCGGCTTCCTCGTCCTGGCCGCCGCGATCCTCCCGTCCGCACGGAAGGTCCTGGACGGTGACGAGGTCACCCAGACGGTCGCCTGGCTGCCCGCCCTCGACATCAACCTGGCGCTCCGCCTGGACGGGCTCGGACTGGTCTTCGTGATGATCGCCCTGGTCATCGGGGCAGCGGTCTTCATCTACTCCGTGGAGTACCTCGGCGATGACCGCCAGCTCGGCTTCTACCTGTGGATGACCGCATTCGCCTTCGGCATGGTCGGTCTCGTCCTGGCCGACGACCTCATCCTGCTCTTCGCATGCTGGGAGGTCACCTCACTGGCATCCTTCCTCCTGATCGCTCGCTCCGGTGTCGGGGCTGAGTCGGCCTCCGCCCGGACCCTGTTCATGACGTTCGTCGGCGGTCTCACCCTGCTGATCGCCGTCGTCATGATGATCGTCGCCACCGGTACGACGTCCCTCTCCCGGGCGCTGGTCTCCGACGTCTGGGCTGACCGCCCCGGGTTCACGGCCGTCGTGGCCGTCCTCATCGCCGTTGCCGGCTTCACCAAGGCGGCGCAGTTCCCGTTCCACCCCTGGCTCCCCGACGCGATGGCAGCCGCTACCCCAGTGAGCGCGTACCTGCACGCGGCCGCCGTGGTCAAGGCCGGGATCTACCTGCTGCTGCGCTTCTCCGAGGCGTTCTCCGAGGTGCTGGCGTGGAACGCGCTCCTGATCAGCGTAGGTCTCTTCACCGCCGCGATGGCGGCGCTCTTCGCCCTCCAGCAGCACGACCTCAAACGGCTGATGGCCTACTCGACGGTGAGCCAGCTCGGGTTGATCACCGCGGCCATCGGCGTCGGCACCGAGAAGGCGCTGACCGCCGCCGTCATCCACACGATCGCGCACGCGCTGTTCAAGTCCGGGCTCTTCATGATGGTCGGCGTCATCGACCACTCCGCCGGGACCCGCGACATCCGGCGCCTGCCGGAGCTGCGCCGGGTGATGCCGTGGAGCTTCGCGACCGTCATCCTGGGCACGGCCGGCATGGCCGGGATCCCGCCGCTGCTCGGCTTCGTGAGCAAGGAGTCGATCCTCGGCTCGATGCTGGAGGCGCCCGGCCCGGCCTGGGTGGGGATGCTCGCCCTGGCTGCCGCCGGAACCGGGTCGGTCCTGACCTTCGCCTACAGCGCCAAGATCGTGCTCGGGGCGTTCGTCGACGGAAAGCGGGAGCTCAAGGACTGCCACGGTCCGAACGCACGGCTCTTCCTCCCCGCAGCGGCCCCGATCTGGGTCGGGCTGCCGCTCGGGTTCGCCGTAGGCATCCTCGACGCTCCGGTGGAGCGCACCGTCCAGGCGATGGGGGGCTCGACGGCGTACCCGCTGAAGCTGTGGCACGGACTGGCCCCGGAGCTCTTCGTGACTGCCGCCGCGGTCGCGGCGGGTGCGGCCCTGATGACGCAGCGCCGGGCTCTCTACCGCATCGTCGAGAAGGACTTCCTCCCAGGCACCGGGGCGCAGGCGCTGGAGCGCATCTTCGTCGAAGCTGGACACCTGGGCCGCAGGATCTCCCAGGCGGTCGCCGCCGACCACCCCCGGCGGCACGTGGTGCCGCCGCTCATCGTGCTGACCCTCCTCCTCGGGGTCGGCAGCCTGGGGATCCTCACGTTCGGCGACGTTCCTGCGACCCAGCCCGATCTCTGGCGTCCTGTCGACGTCGGGCTGCTCGTGCTCGTCGCCCTCGGGGTCGTCGGCACGTGTCTGGCCGGCTCCCGGCTCGCCGCGACGGTGTGCCTCGGCGGTGTGGGCATCGCAGTGACCGTGCAGCTGTTCGCGCTGGGCGCGCCCGACGTCGGCTTGACGCAGCTGATGGTCGAGGTGCTCACCGTCCTGGTCATCATGCTGGTGCTGCGTGCGCTCCCCTTCCGCTTCGGCCACTCCCACCGGCGTCGTCCGGGTGGCCTCCTCGTCCTGGCGGGTGGTCTCGGCGTCGCCGCCGGGCTGGGCACTTGGCTCCTCACGGGGCGTCGCGGGAGGTCCGTGCCCGCCGACTACTACCTCGCCGAGGGGACGGAGGTCACCGGCGGCGACAACCTGGTCAACGTCATCCTGGTCGAGTTCCGGGCCCTGGACACCCTGGGAGAGCTGGCCGTCCTCGGTATGGCCGGGGTCGCGATCGTCGCGGTGCTCGCCACTGTGTCCTCCAGGACGCTCGACCCGCCCGGCCGAACCCACCGGGCGGCGCTGCGACCCGTCGAAGCGCTGCGAGATCCCCAGGCGGGAGCAGCGCTGCTCGACCCGCAGAGCAACCTGCGTGCGCTGCAGCTGCTGCTCAGGGTGGTAGTGCCCGTCCTGCTCGTCCTCTCCGCAGCCATCTTCTGGCGCGGGCACAACGACCCAGGGGGCGGCTTCATTGCGGCACTCGTCGCGTCGGCGGCGGTGGCCCTGGTCTACCTGTCCCGACGCGAGGACCGAGCGGTCGGTTCGCCGCGGCTGCACATCGCGCTGATCGGTGGTGGCGTGCTCATCGCCCTGGCCTCCGGCCTGCTCGGATACGCCGACTCCGCCTTCCTGCAGCCGTTGTACGGCAAGGTCGCCGGCACCAAGCTCAGCACGTCGCTGATCTTCGACGTCGGGGTGTACGCCGCGGTCCTCGGTCTGGTGATGGTCGCCTTCGACCGGCTCGGATCTCCGCCGCCAGACCCGCCCACTGACCAACCTGCGGTCGAGACACCCACCGCCCGGACCAAGGAGGGAAGCGCGTGACTGTCCTGCCGGTCACCGTCGGGATCCTGGTCGCCGGTGGCGTCTACCTGCTCTGCCAACCGGGGCTGGTCCGCATCGTCTTCGGGATCACTTTGCTCTCGCACGGCGCCAACCTGGTCCTGCTCGCCTCCGGTGTCTCCGCCTGGCGGGGTGAGCCGCTGACCGGGAAGCTCGACCCGGCGGATGCCGGCGACCCCTTGCCGATGGCGTTCGTCCTCACGGCCATCGTCATCACCCTCGCCGTCACCGTCTTCATGCTTGCGCTCGCCCGGATCGGCCGCGACGACGACACCCGGCACCTGCCCGACACCGGAGAGGACCACCGCGCATGACCGGTTCCCTCCTGCCGCTGCTGGTCGTGGTGCCCCTGATGGGCGCCGCTCTCGGCGCGTTCGTTCCCGGGAGCCTCGCCCGGGTGCTGCTCGCGCTCAGCCCCGTGCTCACCACCGCCGGCGGTGTCGCCCTGCTCGTCACTCATCGCGACACCCCGGTGCTGGCCCAGGACGTGGGTGGGTTCGTGCCCGGGATCGCCATCCCCCTGGTCTCCGACACGTTCACCGCCGTGATGATCACCGTCACCGGCCTCACCACCACCGCGTGCATCGCCTTCGCGCTGATCACCGGAGAAGCACGGCTCCGGTTCTTCCCGTCCCTGGTGCTGATGCTGTCCGCCGGTGTCAACGGCGCGCTCCTCACCGGCGACATGTTCAACCTCTTCGTCTTCATCGAGGTGATGCTGCTCCCGTCGTACGCGCTGATCGCGATGACCGGCACCTGGCGCCGCCTCGGCGTGGGCCGGCTGTTCGTGGTGGTCAACCTGGTGACCTCGACGATCCTGCTGATCGGCGTCGGTCTGGTCTACGGGGTCGCCGGCTCGGTGAACCTGGCGGTCCTCACCGACGTGGACGCCGAAGACCCACGGTTCCAGCTGGCGGTGGCAGTGGTGCTGCTCGCGCTGACCGTCAAGGCCGGTGTCGTCCCCGTGCACGGCTGGCTCCCTCGGGCCTACCCGGCCACGTCGGCCACCGTGATGGCGCTGTTCTCGGCCTTGCACAGCAAGGTGGCGATCTACGCCATCTTCCGCATCCACCAGACAGTGCTCGACGGTGCCGCGGGCTGGATGACGGTGCTCCTGGCGCTGTTCGCCCTCACGATGCTGGTCGGTGCCTACGGTTCCCTCGGGGAGCGGATGATCCGTCGCAACCTGGCCTGGCAGATGATCGCCGGCGTCGGCTACATCCTCGTCGGGGTGGGCATCGGCACCCAGCTCGGGCTCGCCGCCGGCCTGTTCTACATGGTCCACCACATCCTGGTCATGGGATCGCTGCTCCTCAGCTCCGGTGCCATCGAGCATGCCTACCGCACCAGCCAGTTCGTCGGCCTGTCCGGGCTGATGCGCCGCGAGCCGCTGCTGGCCGTGATCACGGCGCTCGGGATGTTGTCCCTGATCGGGTTCCCGCCCTCCTCGGGCTTCTTCGCAAAGGTGGGCGTTGCGCGTGCGGCCGCCGATCTCGACGGCTTCCAGCTCTGGCTGGTGCTGGGCGCCGTCCTCGTCGCGAGCATCGGCTCGCTGCTGGCGATGTCACGGCTGTGGGCCGACGTCTTCTGGGGACCTCCCATGGAGGAGATGCCGTCACGAGGCAGGGGGCACACGGAGCCGCCCGTCGTACCCCCGGACACCCGGATGCGCCGACGGACGCTCGCGCCCGCGGGCGCCCTGCTGCTGCTGTCCCTCGCGATCTTCGTCGTGCCCGGACCGCTGTGGGATCTGTGTCTGCAGGCCGCTGAGGGTCTGCTGGACGTCACCGCTTACGTCGAGACGGTGACCGCGCCATGATGCTCCTCCGCCTCGCCTTCGTCTACGCGCCCTGGCTGGTGTGGCAGCTGGCGGTGTCCGTGGTGCGTCTGGCCGCTGATGTGTGCACACCCGGCTCCACCCAACGCCCCAGGATCGTCAAGCTGCCTCTGGGGGATCTCACGGACCTGGAGGTCACCTTGTTGACCAGCTCGATCACGATCACTCCCGGCACGCTCGTGCTCGCGGTCTCCCCGCAGGACGGGTCCGAGCCTCGCGCGTGCTTCGTGCAGTCGCTGTTCGGGGAGGACGAGGGAGCGGTCCATGCCGACCTCGAAGGCATGCGGGCCAAGGTGCTGGCCGCCACCCGTGGGGGAGGGGCCCGATGACCGTTCTGGTGGTTGCCGCCATCGTGGTGGTCATCGTGGCCTCGGCCCTGGGGTCCGTGCAGATCGCGCGGGGGCCCGACGACGCCACCCGCGCCGTGGTGGGGGACCTCCTCTTCTTCTGTGCGACGGCGGTGTTCGTGCTCATCGGCGTGCTGAGCTCCACTGCAGTCCTGTACGACGTGGTGCTCCTCGCGACCCTGTGCGGGATCCTCGCCACCGCCGCCCTCGCCCGCATGCTCACCCGGGGTGACCGATGAGCTGGACCGAGGTGGGCGCACTGCTCGCCGGGCTGCTGATGCTGCTGGGTTCGCTGTTCTTCGCCGTCACGGCGGTCGGCATGCTGCGTGCCGGTGACGCCATCAGCCGGGTCAACAACCTCAGCCCCGCCACCGGAGCCGGACTCCCCCTGATCATCCTCGGCGCAGCGGTGCACGATCTCGCCGCCGGCGACCTCACCGTCCTCGACGGGGTCAAGGCAGCCCTGGCTGTCGGGGCCGCGCTGGTCGTGTCGTCCGTCGCGAGCAACATGCTGGGTCGGGCGGCGTACCGCAGCCAGCAGGAGCTCGACCCTCGCACGCTGAGCAACGCCCTCGAACCGTTCGAGGAGCTCGATCAGCAGGGCCACGACGACTAGGACCGTCCACGAAAGAGGAGCCTTGGGAGACGCGGGGGCGCTCCGCCGACTCGCTGAGGCTGTCAGGTCCTCTCGTTGTCCTCAGGAGCCTCGGGAGGCCACGGCAGCAGCCGAGCACCGACGACGGAGGCCTGCAGAGTCAGTCGCTGGGCCGGGACGGTTGGGTCGTACCCCGTCAGGCTCGTGATCTTCGCCAGCCGGTAGGTGACCGTGCGGACCGACACGTGGAGGCGGCGTGCCGTCGCAGTGGCGACCTCGCGGGACTCGAAGTACGCCTCGAGGGTGTCGACCAACGGGCTGGCACCACCCCGGGCCTTCGTCAACGGGGTCAGCACACTCTCGACGAGCTCGGCGAGGGCGCCTCGATCCCGGCCCAGGACGCGGTAGATGAGCAGGTCACGGGTCTGCACCATGTCGTCGTCGGGGTGCAGCCGCTCGGCCAGGGTCATCGCCTCACGGGCCTGCTCGTAGGAGCGGGCCACACCGTGGATCCCGGGGTACGGTCGTCCCACCGCGACTCGCCACTTCTTCCTTCTCGTGGATGTGCTCAACGCCCGGTGCAGCAGCCGGGCCGGCTCGTCGACGTCGTCGACGGCTGGACTCGCCGGGAGCAGGGCGACCAGGTAGCCACCCTTGGTGGTCACCAGCACGTCTCGGTCGCCGTACCGCCCGAAGACTTCGCGCTCCAGGACGGTGGCGTCACGTTCGTCCACCCGAGCGTCGGCGCGTGGTCCGGCGAGCACGATCTGGTGCCACGCAGCGAGATCGATCCCGAAGGGTTCGGCGCGCTGGACGATGCCCGCGACGTCGGCGTCGCCGCGCAACAGGTCATCGATGAACTCACGTCGCACCGTCGCCTCGTGCCGGATCAGTTGCTGGCCGGCGTTCTGGTAGCCCTCCACGAGCATCGGCACCGCGGTCCGCAGCCCGGTCAGGATCGTCTGGGCCATGGCCGGTGCCTCCTTCTGGTTCGGGGGTGGCTTCGAGCTCCAGGCCTGAGCAGCGGACGCCAGGTACAGATCCACGGCGGACCCTGCCGTCATGCCTTCCTCGGCGGCCCGGGAGCCAGCAGCCCTGATGTCGGCCAGGGCGGCCTCGTCGAGCTGCCCATCGCTGTGCGTGATCCGGTGCGACACCTCCTCGAAGGCAGCCACCACAGCGGGCGGACTGACGGGTTCGCGCGGCGTCGCTGACTTGCTGGGTCCGGGCATGTCCCCAGTTTCCCCCAGAAGAGGAGCGCCGGCATCTCCTTCGTTGCCGAGCGTCGGTAACGAAGTTCGGGTGAGGTCGACCGGACCGAGCCCTGTGATCCAGGAGGGCAGTCGCGGAGGATGGCAGTACTCATCCCCCGAAGCGAAGCCGTGGGGGAGGCGTTCACCAGCCGATCAGAGACCCAGCCCGGGAAGTCCGCATCCGAGGAGTGAGTTCCATGTCGACGATGTCACCGCACGACGTCACAGGTCACACCCAGCAGCAGTTCGAGCGTTGGCGCCACCTCCACGACGAGCGCCGGTTCCGGCTCGAGCAGCTCGCCGCGCTGGACAGCCAGCACCCCTCGAGCGACTGGCGCTCAACCGTCAACAAGTCGCTCCGCATGGCCGCCATGACCACCCTGAGCGAGATCGATGCTGCCCTCGCGCGGATGGATGATGGCAGTTACGGCTTGTGCGTGTCGTGCTCCCAACCGTTGCCAGAGGCCCGGCTCGACGTGCTCCCGATGACCCCGCTCTGCATGTCGTGCCACTACAACGAGCAGAACTGCAGGATCGCCGAGGGGCGCACATGACGCTCAGCGGCACCGCGGAGTCGCTCACTGGTCAGTTCCACGAGCTCACGGAAGAGGAGTGCCTCGGGCTGCTCCGGTCCAAGGGACTGGGCAGGGTGGCCTACGACGACTCAGGGCCGGTCGTGCTGCCGGTGAACTACGTCATCGACAGCGGCACCGTGCTCTTCCGCACCTCCCCGTACAGCTCCCTTGGACGTCACGTGAGAAAGGGCATGGCTGCTTTCGAGGTCGACGAGATCAACGACGAGACACATGCGGGCTGGAGCGTTCTGGTGCGAGGCCGGGCGACGTACGTCGAACCGACCGAGCTGCCCGAGGTCGCAGCACGGCCGACGTCGTGGCGCGATTGCGAGGGAGGACAGTCACTGCACGTGCGCATCACCCCCAGGCACATCAGCGGTCGCCGCCTCGAGCGAGGCTCTGCGGCGAGCCGATCAGGAGGGATCGGGTGAAGATCCAAGTCAACGCCGACAAGAACGTAGAGGTCAGCGCCGACTTCGCGAGACGAGTCGAAGCCGATGTCGCAAGCGCCTTGGCCCGGTTCGAGCGCAGGTTGACGCGCCTCGAGGTCCACCTCCGTGAGGAAAGCGCAGGGCGCAGCACTGGAGAGGACGTCCGCTGCCTGATCGAGGCTCGACCGGCGGGCTTGGACCCGGTCGCTGTCACCCATGACGCCACGACGGTCTCCGAAGCGTTGCGCGGCGCCACTGAGCGGCTCACCGCCCTCCTGTCGAGCAAGTTGGAACGACTGGAGGGCCACAGGTCCCGGGAGACGATCCGTGGTCGCTGACCCCGCAGCGCCGGTGTGTCCGGGACAACCGCGCACGGCGCGAAGGAGCAGGAGTGGACCTCTACACGCCAGTCTTGGCCCTTGTGGGTTTGGCCGCGAGCTTCGCGGTCTTCTCGGTGGCGGTCAGTGCGCTGGTCGGCCCCCGCCGATACAACACGGCCAAGATCAGTTCCTACGAGTGCGGTGTCGAGGCCAGCCCACGCGCTC
>Ga0190275_10004455_pt1 | contig 10065 bp, 8 predicted proteins | sample Popmic550T_FD_133745 | JGI IMG/M metagenome (GOLD analysis project Ga0190275, IMG submission 133745) | Populus adjacent soil microbial communities from riparian zone of Yellowstone River, Montana, USA - 550 T | ecosystem: Environmental > Terrestrial > Soil > Riparian zone > Trees stand | place...
CTGTGCTCGCGCGCATCCTGACCGGCGGGATCCGCTTCTACCGGACCGCGCTGTCGCCGCTCAAGCCGCCCGTGTGCAGGTTCTACCCCACCTGCTCGGCATACGGGCTCGAGGCGATCGAGAAGTACGGCGCCGGCAAGGGGAGCTGGCTGCTGGTGAAGCGGCTGGCCCGCTGCCAGCCCTTTTCGCGCGGCGGCTACGACCCCGTGCCCTGATCCACTGACCCGATCTCCTTCAGGATCCGGAAGATAGATGGAAAAACGTCTCGCGCTCGCCTTCATGATCACGGCCGTGCTGCTGATCGTGTGGCAGACCTTCTTCCCGCCGATCCCGCCGCAGCCGGCGCGCCCGCGCGTGGAGAACGTGGCGCCGGCGGCGGCGCCCGCGGCCGCGGCCGCGCCCGGCACGGCTCCGGCGGCCGCCCCGGCGACGGCGCTGCCGCCCGCGCAGACCGTGGCGGTGCGCTCGCCGCTGTACGAGTACCGCTTCTCCACCCGTGGCGCGGCGCTCACCGGGGCCGAGCTGCTCGGCTACCCCAGCTACGTGCAGCGCAACGGCCACGTGCAGCTGGTGCCGCGCGGCGCCACCGACGTGCTGTCGGGGAGCGCGGTGTCGGCCGCGCGCACGGTGGACCTGCGCACCGTGCAGTTCACGCCCAGCGCCCCGCGCCTGGACGTGCGCGCCGGCGGCCCGGCGCAGACGCTCACCTTCACCGGCACGCAGAACGGCGCGCCGGTGGCCGAGATCGTCTACACCTTCCATCCCGACAACTTCGCGGTGGACGTGCGCGGGCGGCTGCTGGGGATGGGCGGCGCGGCCACCCTCTACACCTCGCTGGGCACCGGCCTGGCGCCGCACGACGCCAAGGAGCACGGCACCTCGCAGGAGCTGGCGTTCGTCGGCTGGAACGGCCGTCGCGTGGAGCGCGAGTACCTGAAGGACACCGAGGCCGCCGACACCATCGCGGGGCCGCTGTCGTGGGCGGGGATCAAGGATCGCTACTTCCTGATGGCGCTGCTGCCGCAGAAGACGGCGTTCACGCGGCTGGTGGCCACCGACCGCGGCGACGAGCGCTACAGCGTGGGCGGCGAGGCGATGGTCTCGCCGCGCGCGGCGGGCGTCGTGGCGATGCCGGTGGGCGCCGACGGCACCTTCGCCTACCGCGCGTACCTGGGCCCGCTGGAGCACGAGCGGCTGGTGGCGATGGGGAGCCAGCTCGAGGAGGTGAACCCCTACGGCTACCGCTGGCTGCGCCCCGTGGTGCGGCCGATCGCCGCGGTGGTGCTGTGGTCGCTGCGCGAGCTGCACGACAACCTGGGGCTGGCCTACGGCTGGGTGCTGGTGGTGTTCGGCGTGCTGGTGCGCCTGGTGACGTGGCCGCTGAACGCCCGCGCCATGCGCTCGCAGATGAAGAACATGGCCGTGCAGCCGGTGCTGCAGGAGCGGATGAAGGAGCTGCAGAAGAAGTACGCCGACGATCCGCGCCGGCAGCAGCAGGAGATGATGAAGATGTACCAGGAGCTGGGGGTGAACCCCTTCTCCATGATGTCGGGGTGCCTCCCGATGCTCATCCCCATGCCGGTGCTGATCACCCTGTTCTTCGTGTTCCAGGGCGCGATCGAGTTCCGCGGGGCGAGCTTCGCCTGGCTGCCCGACCTGTCGCTGCGCGACCCGCTCTACCTGCTGCCGGTGCTGCTGGTCGTCAGCATGTTCGCGCTGCAGTGGATCAGCACCAAGATGAGCGGGATGCCCGACAACCCGCAGACCAAGATGATGCTGTACACGATGCCGCTGATGATGGGCATCTTCTTCTGGCTGATGCCGTCGGGGCTGAACCTGTACTACGTGAGCAGCAACATCGCCTCGCTGCCGCAGCAGCTCATGATCGCGCGCGAGCGCCGCGTCGCCACCCAGGAGCAGAAGGTGAAGGACGCGGTGAAGCCCAAGCGCTCCGGCACCGCCAAGCCGAGCCGCCGCTGACCGCCCTTCCCGGTCGATCAGAACGCCCGCCCTTTCACGCGAGGGGCGGGCGTTTCTGTTAGGGTCGACTCGCTTGACCTATTGCTGTTGCCGTTGCCCGTCGCCGGGGCCATTCTCTTCCGATGTCGAATTCTCCCCTTCCGGATGATACCATCGCCGCGATCGCCACGGCGGCGGGGCGCGGCGCGGTGGCCGTGGTGCGCGTCTCGGGCCCCCAAGCGCGCGAGGTGCTGCGTCGTGTCGCTCCAGCGGCGGCGGATGCGGCGCCGCGCGTGCAGCGGCTGGCGGCGATCCGGCACCCGGAAACGGGGGAGCTGCTCGACCGCGCGCTCGTCACCCTCTTCCCCGCCCCGGGGAGCTACACGGGCGAGGATACGGGCGAGATCAGCACGCATGGCGGTGCGCTCACGCCGCAGCTCGTGCTGGGCGCGTTGCTGGCGGCGGGTGCGCGCCCCGCGCTGCCGGGGGAGTTCACGCGGCGCGCGTACCTGAACGGCAAGCTCGACCTGCTGCAGGCCGAGGCCGTCGCCGACCTGATCGACGGGCGATCGCCGGCGCTGCACCGCGCGGCCGTGCACCAGATGGAGCGCGGCCTGTCGCGGCGCATCGACGAGCTGCGCGGCGCCATCATCCAGGCCGAATCGCTGATCGCCTACTCGATCGACTTTCCCGAAGAGGACGAGCCCCCCGTCCCTCCCGCCCGCATACGCGCGGCGGCGGAGGCGGTGATGGGGCGCATGGACGCGCTGCTGGCCACGGCGCCCGAGGGTGAGCTGCTGCGCGAAGGCGCGCTCACCGTGCTGGCCGGGCGGCCGAACTCCGGGAAGTCGTCGCTGTTCAACGCGCTGCTGGGCACCGAGCGCGCGATCGTCACGGAGATCCCCGGCACCACCCGCGACGCGCTGGAGGCCTCCGTCACCGTCGACGGCTACCCCTTCCGCCTAGTGGACACCGCGGGGCTGCGGGATACGGAGGATCGTGTGGAGGGGATGGGGATCGAGGTCGCGCGCCGCTACCTCTCCGCCGCGGACCTGGTGCTGTTCTGCATCGAGGCCGGGCGGGAGCCGGGGGATGACGAACGCGTCTTCCTGGCCGATCGCGCCCCCAACCACACCCTCGTCGTCCGCACCAAGGCCGACCTCGCGGCGACGGGCGGGGCCGACGTCGACGGAGAGGCGGAGGAGGCGGGGGTGATGCGCTCCGTGGCCGTGGCGGCGGTCGCGGGAAGCGGGATGCCGGCGCTGCGCGACGCGCTCCTGCGGATGGCGTTCGGCCGCATCCTGGGCGAGCCCGGCGAGGCGCCGCTGGTCACGCGCGAGCGGCACGCCCGCGCCCTCCGCCACGCCCGGGGCGAGGTCGCCACGTTCGTGGACGCGCTGGACAGCACGGTGCCGATGGAGCTCGCCGCCACCCATCTCCGCGCCGCCGCGGGCGAGCTGGAGGACCTGATCGGCGCCGTGAGCGTGGACGACGTGCTCGACCGGGTGTTCGGCGACTTCTGCGTCGGCAAGTAGCCGCGGCGGACACCAGGGTCGCAAAACAGGAGGACCCGGGCCAAAAACCCGGGTCTATTTTCGCTTGAAATCGATTTTGGGGTGGGGGTCGCCACCGCTACCCTCGCTCAGACGCTCTCGCGCGCCATATGCGAACTGGTGAAGCGACTTTTGTTCGGGCAATTTTCGGAATTCGGGTCGGAATCCCGGGACGGACCGTTGGGCGTCTGGCGAGTGTGCTGAGTGGCAGGTTGGGAAGGGCGGATGAATCCGCGGCAACAACGACACGAGTCCGCCTTCGCGGACTACACGCGTCGGAGTGGCCGCGGCCGTTGGGCACGCGAGGGATCCCTTCGCCGGACGGTAACGGGCAGGGGTCGATGACGGTGTGCGGAGATGATGGCGAGGAGATGCTGCGTGAAGGATGCGCGCCCGGAGGGCCGGGACACCGGCGGCGCACCGGCGCGGGCCTGGCGGATCGAAGCTGGTCCGCCGGGGGCCCGGCTGCGTTGGGCACGGTTGTATCGTGCCCTACGCAGCGCGCAGCCTGGTTCGGCGCCCCAGCGCCGAACACGCCCAGGTCGGCAGTTGCCCTGAGAAGTCAGCGGACGATCTCGAACCCGCTCACACCCTCGGACGAAGAAAGCGACGCGGGGATCCGCTCCACCCGCGCCACGCGGGCGTGGGGCGGCCCCTCACCCAGGAGCCGCTCCAGTTCCGCGAGCGCCGTGTCGGACCCCCGCGCCTGCACCACCACCGAGCCGTCGTCCGCGTTCCGCACCACCCCCGTCACGCCCAGCCGGATGGCCTGGGTGCGGGCCCACCAGCGGTAGCCCACACCCTGCACCCGTCCCGTCACGCGGAACCCGGCGTCGGCCATCCCGGGCTCAGTAGTTCTCCTGGTGGCTGGGCCCGCGGCGCGGGGCCCCCGAGGTGGCGCCGCCGTACGACGGCCCGCCCGTGCGGGCGCCGCCCGACATCCCCGCCGGACGTCCGCCCGTGGACCCCGCCGGACGGTTGCCGCCCAGCGTCCCCGTCGGCCGCCCGCCACCGCCGCGCGGCGCCGAGCCCGGGCGCCCGCCCTGCGGCGCGCCGGCCCCGCCGCCCAGCACGGGGAGGTTCTCGAGGAGCGAGTTGATCACCCCGTCCTCGGCGCCGGCGTTGCGCAGGAAGGCGCGCGCACCCTGCGCCAGCCCGGCCGAGAGCCCGGCCGTGACCGCGCTGCGCAGCTCGCCGCGCACCCGGCTGCCGCGCCCGCCGCGGCCGCCGCCCGCCAGCAGGAAGCCCGCCGCGAAGGCCACGCCCAGCGCGGGAAGCGGGTTCTCGCGCATCCGCGCGAGCCAGCCGCGGTCCTCCAGCTCCTCGGTGGCGCGCTCGGCCACGGCGCCCACGCGGTCACGCGCGCGCGACGCGAAGTCGCCGGCCCGCTCGGCCACGTCGCCGGCCAGCGAGCGCGCCCGGTTCCCCAGGTCGCCCGCCGTCTCGGCCACGGTGCCCGCCACGTCCTTCACCCGGCCGGCGGCGCGGTCGCGCAGCCCCTGGTCGGCGCCCTGGGGGTTGAACGCGATCCCCGAGTGCACGTCGGCCGTGCCCGGCGCGTCGCCCATCGACATCGAACGCGTGGTCCCCGCCTCGAGCCCCGCGGCGTCGCGCCCGGTCCCGCTCAGGCCAGGTCCCGACGGACCTGCTTCATCTCGCTCTGCAGCCATTGCTTGTCCTCCTTGAGAGTCTGGATCGTCTGGTCGGGAGCCAGCGTGTCCTTCTTCAGGCGCTTCATGGCGCCCATGGCCAGGAACGCTCCGATGGCCACGAGCAGGATGCCCACGATCAGAGCGCCCGCCCAGTACTCGCCCACCACGTCGCCCAGGAGCAGCACCAGGAAGGCGACCATCACCAGCGCGCCCACCGCCGCGAGGGTCGCGCCCACCGCGATCTTGGCCGTGTCGCGGGCGACCGCCTTCACGTTCTCGCGCAGCTCCGCCTTGGCGAGGGCCATCTCCTGGCGGACGAGCGTGGCGCTGTCCTGCGCGAGCTGCCGGAACAGGTCGCCCAGCGCCGGCTCGGAATCACCCGCCGCCGCGCGGCCGTCTCCGGCTCCCGCCGTCACCACCGGGGTGTGCACTCGATCCGCCATGGCCGCCTCCCCTAGCGCAGGACCTTGCCGACGACGTACCCGGCGCCCACCGCGGCCAGCACGGCCGTGATCGGGTGCTGGGTGACGATGCGGCCCAGGTCGCGCTGCAGCGTGTTCACGTCGTTGTCGCGCAGGAAGCGCGCGACGCTTTCCATCGTGTCGGCCACGCCCGAGGCCATCCCGCCGGCCTTGGCGCCCAGCCCGCCCTGCGGCACGCGCTCGGCGAGGCCGTCGATGCGCTGCGCCACGTCCTCGAGCTGGTCGGCCGCCTCGTCCATCAGGTGGTCGGCCCGGCCCTGCAGCTCCTGCAGCGTGTCGGCCAGCCCGCCGCCGCTGCCGCTCACGCGGTTCACGGTGCCCGTCGACGAGCCGCTCTCGCTCCCGAACGGGGGCATGTTCGCCGACCCGGCGCCGCCGGTGGAGCCGCCGAGGCCGCTCGCCCCCGTGCCGCCGCCCAGCCCGCCGCCGCCCGCCGAACCGCCGAGCCCACTGCTGCCCGTGCCGCCGCCGAGGCCGCTTCCGCCGCTGGTCCCGCCGAGGCCGCTGGCGCCCGTCGTGCCGCCCAGCCCGCTGCTCCCCGTGGAGCCGCCGAGCCCGCCCGTGCTGCCGCCGCCGGTAGAGCCGAGCCCGCTGCCGCCCGACGAGCCGAACGCGCTACCCGAACCGGTGGCGCCGCCCAGGCCGCTGCTGCCGCTCCCGCTGGAGCCCAGGCCGGAGGTGCCGCCGCCCGACGCGCCGAGGCTCGGCGATCCGTCGCCCAGCCCCGAGTTCCGGCCGGTCTCCCCCGATCCGCCGCCGGTTCCACCGGCGCCGAAATCACGGTCTTGCATGCTGTGCCTCCCTGGTTCCGAATGGTTCCCTGTGCATGGGAGAGGCGCGGGGGTGCAATGGGTGTGCCATAGGCTGGCGCGGTCGATTGGCGGAGCCTGGGTGCTTGGAAACAGGTGGTGCCGCCGGGGTGACATCGTCGACAGGTGCGTGAGTGCGCCAGTGCGGGAGCGTTACGGGCGCATCTACGTTATGAGGAGATTCGGGCGCAGAGATGTTCCACGTGGAACATCCGACTGAGGGTCCGGTACTCAGCCGGCCCTGACATTGTTATATATAGATGTCTCGCGAACGCGGTTCGACACGGCCGTCGACGGTCGGAACGCACTGGCGCACTGGCGCACCCTGCTAGCAGTCCAGAGGACTGGAGCGAAACCAACGAATGACTTCCCGGTTCGACGTAATCGTGATCGGTGGCGGGCACGCCGGCGTGGAGGCCGCGGCCGCGTCGGCGCGCGCCGGTGCGCGCACGCTGATGGTCACGCCCAACCTGGAAGCCATCGGCCAGATGAGCTGCAACCCCGCGATCGGCGGCGTCGCGAAGGGGACCGTGGTGCGCGAGGTGGATGCGCTGGGCGGGGTGATGGGGCTGGCCACCGACCGCGCCCGCATCCAGTTCCGCATGCTCAACCGCTCCAAGGGCCCCGCCGTGTGGGCGCCGCGCGCGCAGTGCGACCGCGGCCTCTACCCTCGCGCCGCGCGTGCGCTGCTGGAGCGGCACGCGGGCATGGAGCTCTTCCAGGGGATGGTGGGCTCGTTCATCCTGGAGGGTGAACGCATCGCCGGGGTGCGCACGGAGAGCGGGTTCGAGTTTCACGCGCGCGCCGTGGTGCTCACCGCCGGCACCTTCCTGCGCGGCCGCATCCACGTGGGCCTCGCCCCCGGCGTCCCCGCCGGCCGCGCGGGTGACGCGCCGTCGGTCCGCCTCGCCGAGCAGATGGAGGCGCTGGGGCTGGAGGTGGCGCGGTTCAAGACCGGCACGCCGCCGCGCATCGACGGGCGCTCGGTGGACTACTCGAAGACGGAGGTGCAGCCGGGCGAGTCGCCCGACTACCGCCTTTCCGTCTGGGAGCGCACGCCCCTGCTCCCCCAGCGGCCGTGCTGGATCACCTGGACCGGCGAGCCGCTCCGCGACATCGTCACCGGCCACCTGGGCGACTCGGCGCTGTACGGCGGCGAGATCTCGGGGCGCGGGCCGCGCTACTGCCCGTCGATCGAAGACAAGGTGGTGAAGTTTCCCGACGCCGCGCGGCACCAGGTCTTCCTGGAGCCGGAGGGGCTGGATACCACCGAGCTCTACGTGAACGGCCTCTCCACTTCCCTGCCGGCGGACGTGCAGCTGCGCATGCTCCGCTCGATCCCGGGGCTGGAGGAGGTGCGGATGACGCGGGTGGGGTACGCGATCGAGTACGACTACTACCCTCCGCACCAGCTTCGCCCGACGCTGGAGTGCAAGGCGCTGGACGGGTTGTTCCTGGCCGGACAGGTCAACGGGACGACCGGGTACGAGGAGGCCGCCGGCCAAGGGGTCCTCGCCGGCGCCAACGCCGCGTTCCACGCGCTCGGCACCGATCCGCTCGTCCTCGAGCGCGACCAGGCGTTCATCGGCGTGCTGGTTGACGACCTGGTGACCAAGGGCACGGACGAGCCCTACCGCCTGTTCACCAGCCGCGCGGAGTACCGCCTGGTGCTGCGGCAGGACAACGCGCTGCGCCGGCTGGGCCCCATCGCCGCCGCGCGCGGGCTGCTGACGGGCGCGCAGCGCGAGGTGCTGGAGCGGCGGCTGGAGCTGGAGGACCGCGTGGGCGACTGGCTGCGCGGCACCAACGCCGCCCCCGCGCAGGTCGACGCGTTGCTCGCCGCGGCCGGCTCCACACCGCTGCGCGAGCCCACGCGGCTGGCGCACGTGCTGAAGCGACCGGGCGTGACCGCAGAGGCGCTGGCGGCCGCGGTGGGCGGCGTGCCGGAAGATGCGGACGAGGCCGCGCTGGCGCAGGCGATGGTGAGCGCCGAGATGGAGCTGAAGTACGAGGGCTACCTCACCCGCGAGCGCGAGCGCGCCGACGCCACGCGCCGGCAGGCCGACTTCGCGCTCCCCGCCGACCTGTCGTATCCCGAGCTGGTGACGCTCAGCTTCGAGGCGCGCCAGAAGCTGGAGCGCATCCGCCCGGCGACGCTCGCCCAGGCCGGCCGCATCCCCGGCGTGAGCCCGAGCGACCTGCAGAACCTGGTGATGGAGGTCCGCAAGCGGAGGATGGCGTCGAGCGTGGAGGTCGGTGTCTCTGGAGGATGAGCGTCGAGAGTATGCGGCGTTCCTCTGATCGATCAACTGGACGAAAGACGCATTCTGAACACGGAGCAGCGGAGACGAACGGAGGGAGCGGAGGAACTGCGGTTCTCCGCTCCTCCGTTTTCCTCATTGCTCCATGTTCATGGCTGTTGCAGACCGGTTGAGCTCGCGGGCTCCGGCGAGATGTCCACGGCAGCCGTTTGTTGCGAGATGATGATCAGAGGCCGGTGAAAACCCGGGTCTATTTTCGCGTAGGATCGATTTTGGGTGTGGGGTCGCCACCACTCCCCTCCGGCGGGCACTCTCGTGCGCCATGAGCGAAATGGTGAAGCGGTATTTGTGCGGCTTGTCTTCGGTTTTAGCTGGCTGAGCGTGCCTGGATGTTCCACGTGGAACATCCCGCTGCTGGACTAAGCCTACCGGGCCGTGTAGATTCACGATCCCAATCTACCCACCCAGCACAGAGGACGGCGTGTCGCGTATCATCGCCATCGCGAACCAGAAGGGCGGCGTCGGCAAGACCACCACGGCCATCAACCTGGGTGCGTGCCTCGCCGTCGCCGAAAAGCGCACGCTGGTGATCGACACCGACCCGCAGGGGAACGCCACCAGCGGCCTGGGGATCGACAAGGACGAGCTCGAGAAGTCGATCTACGACGTGCTGATCGAGGAGGCGCCGATCGCGGACGTGGTGGTGCACAAGGTCCACTTCCCCTACCTGGACGTGGTTCCCGCCACGCGCGACCTGGTGGGCGCCGAGGTGGAGCTGGTGAGCCGCCGCGAGCGCGAGACCATCCTGCGCCGCGCGCTCGACCCCGTCCGCGACAAGTACGACTTCATCCTGATCGACTGCCCGCCGTCCCTCGGCCTGCTCACGCTGAACACGCTCGCCGCCTCGGACTCGGTGCTGATCCCGATCCAGTGCGAGTTCTACGCGCTGGAAGGTTTGTCGCAGCTGTTGAACACCGTCACCATCGTCCAGAAGAACCTGAACCCCGCGCTGCAGATCGAAGGGGTGCTGATGACGATGTACGACGGGCGGCTCAACCTGTCGCGCCAGGTGGCCGACGAGGCGAAGGAGTACTTCGGGCCCAAGGTCTACAAGACCACCATCCCCCGCAACGTGCGCATCGCCGAGGCGCCCAGCTTCGGCAAGCCGATCGTGCTGTACGACGTGATCTCCGTGGGCGCCAAGAGCTACCTAGCGCTGGCCAAGGAGGTGATCGCCCGCAAGAGCCGCAAGGCCTCGGGCGACGAGCCCGTTGCCCTCGAGCCGCCGGCCGCGCTGGCCGCGGGGGAGTAAGCGGCCATGGCCATCGCCAAGAAGCCCCGGCTGGGCC
>Ga0190275_10004457_pt1 | contig 10063 bp, 9 predicted proteins | sample Popmic550T_FD_133745 | JGI IMG/M metagenome (GOLD analysis project Ga0190275, IMG submission 133745) | Populus adjacent soil microbial communities from riparian zone of Yellowstone River, Montana, USA - 550 T | ecosystem: Environmental > Terrestrial > Soil > Riparian zone > Trees stand | place...
GCGCTCGTCGTCCACTGGCCCGCCCCGTCGACGGCCCGGCTCGTCACCATGTGGGTTCCGTTGGGCGCCTTCGTCGTGTCCCAGGACACGGAATACGGAGCGGTGGTGTCCTCCCCGATGAAGGCAGTCTCCGTGGTGAAGTACACCCGCGTGACCTGCCGGTTGTCGGTCGCCGTGCCCGTGACGGTGACCACGCCGCTCAAGGCCGCCCCGTCGGCAGGAGCGGTGACCGCGGTCTCTGGCGGGAAGAGATCGTTGTCCACCGTGACGCCCACCGAGCTCGGGGGCGAGGCGTTGCCGGACGCGTCATGCGCCACCACGCTGAGAACGTGCGCTCCGTTGGGCACCGTGCGGGTGCTCCAGCTCAGGGTGTACGGCGCGTACTCCCTGCTGCCCAGGAGCGTGTCATCTACATAGTAGTCGACGCGCGTCACGCCTCGGTTGTCGCTGGCGCTGACCTGGAGCGAGCTCGTCTCGCTCACGGTCGCGCCGTTCGCGGGGGTGGTGAACGACGCCTGCGGCGGCAGGTGGTCATTGTCGACAACGATGTTGATCGAGGCGGTGGAGAGCATCCCTGCCGCGTCGTACGCCCGCGCGGTGAGGGTGTGAGCGCCATTGGGCACCGTCCGGGTTGCCCAGCTCAGTGCGTAGGGCGCGCGGGAGCCCGTGGCGATCAGGGTGGGGCCGTCGTACAGCTCCACGCGGTCCACACCGAAGTTGTCGCTCGCCGCCACGGAGACAGTGACGGTGCCTTGCACGGTCACGCCCTCCGCTGGAGAGGTGATGGCCACGCTCGGCGGAGTGGAATCCGGCTCGTGGCCCACCGTGAGCATCAGGTCGTCATGGTCGTTGAGGGAGCCCGGGACGCAGGCCGAGGCGCTGTCATCGCTCGAGCGGTATACGCCCCGCAGCACCTGCAGCCCCCCCGCCGGGAGCAGGTACGTCGTCGAGAGGACCTGACGGCCGCTCGCCGTAGGCGACAGGGTCGCCACGAGCGTCCAGGCAGGGGCGCCTGCGTCCGGCGAGACGTAGAGGTCCAGGGTCTCCTGGGCGAAGTTCGTGCTCGCATGGACGGTGGCCTGGACCGTCACCTCCTTGCCGGCCGCGAACGCAGTGCCATCGCTCCGGGACACGGCAAGGCGCTCCAGCGAGGGGCTCGAGGCGTACGTGCCCCCTGCCCCATCCGCGCAGGAGCCGTCCACGGTGTTGGGCTGATGCGGCTCGGGGCCAACGGGCCCCCGCCCCTCCAGGAGCCACACCGAGTCACACCGGCTGTCCACGGCGGCGCACGCGGGAGCCCCCCTCGCGGAGTCAAACGTCGCGTTTCCGGCGTTCACGACCGTCACCTCCGCCGGAGCGCTAACCCCCTCGTTGCAGCTGGCGTCGTAAGCCCTGGCGGTGATCACCCCCGAGCCGTTGCTGCCGTTGGCGCTGTCCCAGAACAGCTCATAGGGAGCAGTGACATCCCGGCCAATCAAGTGGTTGCCGAGGAAGAACTCCACCTTGACCACTTCCTCGTCGTCCGTCGCGGTGGCGCTCAGGGTCACCGGGCCGATCAGCGCCGCGCCGGAGGAGGGTGCGGTGAGGACCCCCTGCGGCGACGTCGAGTTCGTCCCGCCGCAGCCGGCATACAGGAGCCGGCTCGGAGAGCCCGTGCCTGGGTTGGAGACCTTGTCGGGCGTCGCGCGGGTGGTGAGCTCGGTGGTGACCTGCTCGGGCGTGGCCAGCGGGTGGCCTTCCAGGTAGCGCGCCACCACGCCCGCCACATGCGGCGAGGCCATGGAGGTGCCGCTGATCGTGTTCGTACTGGTGTCGGTGGAGTGCCAGGCCGAGAGGATGGACTCGCCCGGCGCGAAGAGGTCCACACAGGTTCCGTAGTTGGAGAAGGAGGCCCGCGCGTCGCTGAGCGTCGTCGCCCCGATCGTCAGGGCGGCGGGAGTCCGAGCGGGAGACTGGGAGCACGCGTTCCCGGAGCTGTTGCCCGCCGCGACCACATAGGAGACGCCCGCGTTGATGGAGGCGGTGATCGCGTCGTCCACCGACTGCGCCGCACCGCCGCCCACGCTCATGTTGGCCACGGCCGGCTTGACGTGGTTGGCGGTGACCCAGTCGACGCCGGCGATCACACTGGACCAGGTGCCATAGCCAGTGCAGTCCAATACGCGCACGGCGTGCAGCGTCACTCCCTTGGCCACGCCATACGTGGTGCCGCCGATCGTCCCCGCCACGTGGGTGCCGTGGCCGTGGCAGTCGTTCGAGCCGTAGCCGTCCTCGATGGAGGAGAAGCCGTGGAGCGCGCGCCCACCGAACTCTTCATGGGTGACGCGGATGCCCGTGTCGAGGACGTAGGCGTGGATGCCACTGCCGGTAGCGCCATGGTAGTAGGTCTGATCCAGCGGCAGATCCTGCTGATCGATGCGATCCAGTCCCCAGGGCGCAGCCGCCTGCGTGCTCGCGAGGGAGACCTTGCCGTCCTCCTCCACATACTTCACGCGCGGGTCGTTGCTCAGCTTCAGCGCGGCCGCCTCCGTCATCATCGCGGAGAAGCCCTGGAGGGCGTGCGCGTACACACGCTCCACGGAGGCCTCGTGGAGGGTGGCGAGCTGATGGGCGAGCGGCCCCACGTGCGCCCCGGCCATGGCCTTCTCGTCCAGGACGACGATGTACCGGCCCGGCAAGGCCTTCTCGGTCTTCAGCAGCCGGCTTCCCGCCACGAAGGAGCGGGCCGTCTTCTCCGATGCGGCCTCACCCTCGGTCGTGCGGCCTCCAGAGGGAAGCTCACAGGAAGCGAGCACGAGTCCTGCCGCGAGCAGTGTCACCAGGGTCCGCATGGTTCCCTCCCCCTCATGAGGGTCTAGAGTCGTTTCCTGTTACATTGAATTAATCCTGGGAAGCTGGATCGTCTCCTGTGCAGAAAGAGACTCGCGGCGAGCCGCACTCGCGCCAAGCTGGCGGAAACACAAGGGAACCGCGTCCGCCCTGCTGGCGGGGCTCACACTCTGAGCGCCTGTGTCAGCTCAGCGACTTCTCAGAGAGGAGCCTCTCGACGGCGTAGTCGACGAAGGCTCGCACCTTCGCATTGGCGCGCCGCCCCTCGGGGTGGACGACGTGGATCGGCAGCGGAGGAGGCTCGAAGTCCTCGAGCACGATCCGGAGCTGTCCTCGGCGCAGCTCGGGAGCGATCTGGTAGGAGAGCACCCGGGTCAGGCCTCTGCCGGCCACCGCGGCCGCAATCGCCACTTCGGCGGTGTTGACGATCAGCCGTGTGGGCGGGCTGACCGTCTGGACCTTCTGCCCCGACGTGAACGTCCAGCCCTGCGCCGCGGCGGAAGGTGCGAAGACGATCGCGTCGAACTTGGACAGCTCGGCCGGGGCCCGCGGGGTGCCGTGCTCGGCCAGAAAGCGGGGGGAGGCACAGACCAGGCGCCGCACCGACCCCGCCCGGATCGCGTTCATCGACGAGTCCGGCAGGTGGGCGATCCGCACGGCCACGTCAATCCCCTCCTCTACGAGATCGACGATGCGATCGACGAGCAACGTCCGCGCCACCACGCGCGGATGCCGGGCCAGGAAGTCGAGCAGGATGGGCGCGACGAACATCCTCCCAAACATCATGGACGCCGTCACGGTGAGCTGGCCTCGTGGCTCCGCGTGGGACCCGGCCGCCGAGGCCTCGGCCTCCTCCAGCTCGCCCAGGAGCCGCTTGCAGTCCACGAGGAACTGGCGGCCAGCTTCGGTCAGGCGCACGGTCCGCGTCGTGCGGTGAAGGAGTCGCGCGCCGATCCGGGCCTCGAGCGCGGAGACGGCTCGCGTCACCGCGGGAGGGGAGATCGCGAGGCGCCGCGCCGCGGCAGCAAAGCCCTCCTCTTCCGCCACGGTGACGAACACCCGCATGGTCTCGAGACGGTCCATGTGACCATTCCGCGTCGCGCAACAGTGCATTGTCAAGAGCAGGCATTCCGCTTCTGGAAGGCAACGCTCATCCTATGAGTCATGGGACCCTTCGAACAGTCGCCGTTCCACGCTGGCGAGCAGGCATGCCAGGAGCGGGTCGGAGTCCGCAGCCGTATCGAGCAGATCGGACGGAAGATCATCCGATCGTCCATGCCCGATCAGCATCGCGAGATGTTCGGTCAGCTGCCCTTCCTGATCGTCGGGAGTCTGGATGAAGGCCGCCGGCCCTGGGCATCCATCCTCGTGGGCCAGCCGGGCTTCGTGGCCTCTCCCGACCCATGGACGCTGGGGGTCAACGCGCTGCCCGGCTTCGGAGATCCCCTCCGTCAGAACCTCAAGCTTGGAGCGCCGCTCGGCCTCCTGGGCATCCAGCTCGAGACGCGCCGCCGCAACCGCATGAACGGAACGGTGTCAGAGCTCGTTGATGGCCGGTTCTCCGTCCGGGTCGATCAGAGCTTTGGCAACTGCCCGCAGTACATCCAGGCCCGGGCGCCCGTCTTCGTCGACGAGCCAGCCCGTGTCCTCGAGCCGCGGCCCGTGCGGCGGGAAGGCCCCCGTCTGTCCAAGGACTCGATGGGTCTCATCAGTAGCGCGGATACGTTCTTCATCGCCACGGCTTCCGCGGCCGCGCAAGGCAACGATCCGGTCGAGGGCGTCGACGTCTCGCATCGCGGCGGAAAGCCCGGCTTCGTGCGCGTGACGGAGGACGGGGGCCACACCATCCTCACGGCGCCGGACTTCTCCGGCAACCTCCTCTTCAACACGCTCGGCAATCTGGCCCTCCACCCACGAGCCGGGCTCCTGTTCGTCGACTTCGCCTCCGGCGGACTCCTCTCGCTGACAGTCGAAGCCGAGGTCCTCTGGGACGGACCCGAGCTCGAGGCCTTCGCGGGGGCGGAGCGACTCGTGCGATTCCGCGTCACGGAAGGCCTCTGGATCGAGCACGGCGTGCCGCTCCGCTGGTCCGCGGCGAAGCCCGCGCCGCAGCTGGCCGCCACCGGCTCCTGGCAGGAGGCCGATCAGGTGATGGCAGCCGCTGCATCCCTCGGCGATGAGCTCGATTCGCCATAGCTGCCGCTTCAGCGCTGCCAGCCAGGGTGGGCAAAGCCCTGGCAGCTGAAGCTCATGGCGCCTGCTTGCTGGCAGAGTCGCGATTCTTGGCGGCGAGCTCTTCAGCGGTGTCCGGCTGCCGCTTCGCCGAGGCCTTGGGTCCGAAGCGCTGCGCGTAGTCGTCGAACAGGACGTTGAAGTGCTCCATCGTGAATGGCTCCGGCTGCAGCCCGGCGAGGCGGCGCTCGAGGGAGCCCAGGCACACCTCCCACCCCGAGGCGTCGCGGGCCGACTTCGCCTCCTCCTCGAAGGTGTGGGTGAAGACCAGGAGCGTCGTTCCGTCGCGCGGCTGCAACTCCCAGCGCAGGACCTCGCCACCCCACGTGTACTCGAGCGTTCGCGGCGGATCGTACACCGTCATCTTGCCATCCATCGCCGCGTCGCCCTCGCTGCCCTGGTACGCCTCGTGTCCCGCGGCGGCGACGGCTTTCATCTCGCTGTCCAGCGGCGGGCCGACTTCCTCCTGGAACACGAACCGGAGCTTCGCGCCCTGGTGGCGCTCCCCGCGAATCTGCGCAGGGAACCAGTGCACGAGCTCGGCGTTGTCGGTGAGCGCTCGCCAGACCTTCTCCGGCGGGTGGGCGAGCCGGCGCTCGAAGCGCAGCGTGTGGCGATTGCTTTGATGATGCAGTGTTCCCTTCATGTCGGTGGCCTCCTGCGTCGTTTGTGAACCGGGGTGTCCATGATCTCGAGGTGCCGCTCCAGCGCATCCAGGCGGGCATTCCAGTAGCGGCGGTAGGGCTCCAGCCAGGTGTCGAGCTCGCGGAGGGGCTCTGCCCGTAGCTCGTAGAGCCGCTGCTGTGCCCTCGGCTGCATCTGAACGAGCCCGGCCTTCTTGAGCACGCGCAGGTGCTTGGACACCTGAGGCTGACGCAGCTGGAGCCTGTCCCCTATCTCACCGACCGGGCAGGGCCCCGCGCGCAGCAGCTCAACGATGCGCAGGCGGTTGGGTTCCCCGAGCGCTGTGAGCGTCTGGATCATGAGCCCTATATGCTACTTGAAGAATATGTCCGTCAAGGCATATATGTCAGCAGAACCTGGGCCCGTTCCGGGCAGAGACAAGGAGAGATGCGCATGGACGACCAACCGACCTGCGGCAAGGGGCTGGCGGAGCACTCCGCGCTCCCGGCCAAGCTTGGAGAGCTGACGGCAGCCCTCGCAGAGAACCTTGAAATCCACATGAAGGCGCTCGATCTGCAGGACCCGAACGCCCGGGAGGAATACGACGCCTACGTGAAGGTGGCGAAGGAGCACCGGGACATTGCCACCCGGTTGCAGGCGGCCGCTCAGCAGATGGCCCGGTACCGGGACCTGCCGATGGGCAGGCATGACGAGGAGGCGATGGCGGACCCGAAGGCGCTCGAGGCCTTCGAGAAGTTCGTGAGGCTCGAGCAGGAGCTGCTGGCGCTGCTCCAGCAGTGGGTGGAGCGGGATCGGCAAATGCTCGGGGAGATCCACGGAACGGGCAGCAGCGGCAGCGACAAGCCCTGAGCCGGCAAGGACCTCGTCACGGATGCCTCACCGTCGTGGCCAGCACGAGGAGCACGAACAGTACGGGGATGAGCGCGGCACCGACCTTGACTCCAGTGGTGTTCGGCGGAGGCGGTGCGCCGAAGCGGTTCCTACCGGGCGTCCCCGGCATGGACAACCAGATGAGGCCAAACAGAGGAATCAGCGACAACAGGACCGTCCACCCCGACCAGTCCATGTCATGCGATCGCTGGATGGCCGAGAAGACGGACAACACCATGTAGGGAAGGACCGTCGCTGCGATTGATGCAGACCTTCTCCATTTGCCCGTCCCAGCCGCCCTGGAAAGAGTCTTTCCTGAAGAGTGACGCGGGTTTATCGCGGCTGCGGAGTGCTCCCCAGAGGGCCACCGTCTCCGCTCCGGCCACGATGAAGGCCCGGCGCAGCCCATAGACGCCCTGGCCCAGCTTGATGCCCCACAGCCGGTAGGCGAGAGGCTCCTCGCCCAGCGCACCAGAGTGACCCACGGCGCGAGAGCGTGTCGGAGCGGGGCTTCATCCAAGAAGACGCCGTGGGTGGCCATGTGCAGGATGCCGAGCGTAGGCAGGAGCAACAACCGCTCCTTGGTGGCCTCCGAGCCAAGGAAGAGCTGAGCTTCCGGAAGCAGGCGCTGGAGGGCCTCGGCGCATTCTCTGAATGAGCCTTCATGTCACCGGCTCTGGAAGGTTGTGGGCATCAACTCACCGGAGAGAACCGTGACCGCGATGAAGAAGCATCTGGCGTGTAGGCGGAATGGAGGCCCTGTCGCGCTGCTCGTCCTCCTGATGGCCCTCGCCTGCGCCTGCGGGGAACGCGATGCCCCAGGTGCCAGGCCCGACGGCGGAACTTCCTCAGCGGCGGCAGCCTCGGCGACCCCGTCCGCAGCCGCCGCCCAGGCGAGTCCAGCGCCAACCGCGCCCTTCGTGCCGGCTTCGCTTCTGTCCGTTCGAACGGGCCAACAACCGCTCTCGTCTCGTGTGGAGGTGGAGGCCTTCCTCCTCACCCACTCGCTCATCCGCACTCAGGAGAACAAGGAGAGCCAACGGTACTTCATGCTCGCGGTGGACGAGCAGTCCCACTATGCCAAGGCCGTGGACGAGCTCGAACGCGACGCGACCAAGCTCGCCACGGACATCACCTCCCAGCTGAAGAAGAAGAAGAAAGGCAAGCCGTTCCGCAAGGCGCTGAGCGAGCTCCTCACCCGGTTCAACGCGCTCGTCGATCGGCTCAAAGGCTTGAACATCGACCCGAAGGAGGCCATCGCCGTCGAGCTCCACGCAGAGGGGCTCGAGCGCCTGTCCGTCCCATGGAACACGCTGGTCGACGAATGCCAGGGCGCCGGTTGCAAGCCTCAGTTCCCCGCCGCCGGGGGCTCCCTCTTCCAGAGCCTTACCTCTGATCCGAAGCCTGCTCGCGATCTGAGCTTCGGTTTCACCCAGCCACAGCCCTCATGGGATCCCTGCGAAGAGCCCCTGGAGACTCACAAGCAACTCCAGTGCCTGGCCGACAAGAACTCGGAACTGGCCCGGCTGAGAGCCCTGGATCCGCCGCAGTTGGAAGAGTCGATGCCCGTCTTGCCCAAGATCCACTGGTTCGCCGAGGACAAGGTCATCCGCCGCTACAACGCCGTCGTCCATCGCTACAACGCGGAAGCCTCGCGCAGGCAGCAGGCCCTGGCACAGCTTCTGCCCACGAACGTGGGGCGGCTGGTGCGCCTGGCTGCGGGGCTGAAGGGCACGAAGTTCACCCTCCGCGGTGTCGTCGTGTCGCTGCCGGATCTGGCTCGGAAGACGTACAGCATGAAGCTCGGGGCCGTGCCCACGACGAGCTTGCGCGAGCTGGGCCAGGGGAAAGAGACCTTCGCGAGCACGTTCTACGAAAAGGCTCGGTATTGCATCACGTCGTATCCACCGGGCGCGGAGCTCACCCTCAAGGGCGAGAGCGTGGGACGTACGCCTCGATGCTTCGACGCTATCCCCTTCGGGAGACTGTTCGAGATGACGGTGAAGCGAGACGGATATCCGCCGGTGGGCATCGGTCCGAGGCGGATGGAGCCGCCGGCTGACGGAGCGTTCGAGATCCATTGCACGCTTCGCAAGACCGAGGAGGAAGGCGGCGGTTGCAAGATCCTATAAAGGGTTCCTGTCCCAGGAGCGCGCCCATGACCGCACCGCTGACGACTCTCGCTGAGCTCGATGAAGCCATCCGCATGCGCTGCGCGGACGATGGTGTGGCCCGCGGGGCGATCATCCAGGCACTCATCGCCCTGGCCCGCTTCGTCTGCGGCAAGCTGCCCCCTCTGCCGCCGGAGCACGCTGCCGGCGTGGCGCAGGCGTTCTCCATCCTGGAGGCGTGGTGCCGCGGAGCCCGCGACGAGGAGCCCCTCATCGCGGCGTTCGAGGGGCTCCAGTACACGCTCCGCCCCGCGCGTAAGCACCAGAAGGTGCCGCCTCAGCTGCTCTTCCTGGATCTGCTCTCGGGTGTCCTCCAGGCAGCGCACTATGAAGATCACGACGACTGGCCGGACGAGGTCGTCGTCGCCGCCGTGGACCTTCTCGGCGAGCTCGGTACTCCTCAAGCGCAGGCCATCCAGGCCGTGTCGGAGACCCTCGCCCGACATGAGGTGATCTGAGCCAGATCGCAGGTGCTCCAAGGCCCACACGCCTTCGCCCGCTAAAAGCCCAGGCCGAACTGTCCGGAGCCCGGCTGCGGCTGAGGCTCCGGACGGGGACCGCGCTGCACCGCCTCCGGCCGCCAGACACCATCTCGGGCCAGGGCGAAGCGCTCGCGCAGCTCCGGCCGGAAGTCCTCGGCCAGCGGCGAGAAGGGCGTGGCCTCCGGGCACTCCAGCGGCTCGATGGCGAGGACCTCGTCGAGCCACCAGCCGATGGTGCCTCGCCACCACGGCTCACCCCCAAAGGCGCGTGAGTCGTTGCAGACGGTGGTGACCTCCGTCAGGCGCGCCACCGCGAAGATGCTTCGAGCGGGCAGGCCATCCTCCGCCGGCACATACAGGCCGAGCCGCCGCTCCATGAAGGCGGCTCCCTCCACATCCCACGCGCTGCCCACGTGGAGCGCCACGTACCGGCCCAGCGCCTCAACGGGGGGGCGCAGGGCCTGAGGGCGCCCCCCCTCCGTCGAGGTGAAGAACAGGACACGGCAACCGCGCTCGAGCACGGCCCAGGGCCAGGGACGGGGCAGCGTGAGCAGGTAGATGGACATGCCAGGCGAGGCGCTTGTCAGTCGATCTGCTCGACGTGGCCGTCGGCGTGCCGGGCGAACCGGCCCTGCTCCCTCGGGTGGATGGGATCGTGGCTCGAGAAAGGCCAGCCCCCGAACTCCGTGCGCTGGTAGTCGGCGAACGCCTGCTGGATCTCCGCCTGCGTGTTCATCACGAAGGGACCGTACTGCGCCACGCGCTCGCCGATGGGCCGCCCCTGCAAGAGGAGCATGTCGCCCTCGGTGGCACCATTGGTCAGCTCCACGTCCA
>Ga0190275_10004458_pt1 | contig 10059 bp, 10 predicted proteins | sample Popmic550T_FD_133745 | JGI IMG/M metagenome (GOLD analysis project Ga0190275, IMG submission 133745) | Populus adjacent soil microbial communities from riparian zone of Yellowstone River, Montana, USA - 550 T | ecosystem: Environmental > Terrestrial > Soil > Riparian zone > Trees stand | place...
CCAGCGGGTCGGCCGGGTCCAGGTCGGGCGGCGGGACGCGCGGCCACGGCCCTCCCGTGGGGAGTCGGCCGAAGTCGGGGCCGATCTGGGCGGCAGCCGCGGGGGTGAGCGGCGCGGCCCGGCGCTGGACCAGGAGCAGCCCGCCGGGGGCGCACCAGCGGACCGGGCAGAGCCGCGGGTCGAGTCCCGACCGCGCGCTCTCCGTGAGGTTGGCGAGGATGCCGGCCAGGAAGGGGCGCCAGCCGCGGAGCGACGGCACCTTGACCACCCACCGGCCGACGATCAGCACCTCCCGCGTCAGGCCGCGGCGGAGCGCGAACCGCGACGCCGGCGGCGGGCCGCACGGGGCCGGGCCGTCGGACGGCGGGATCACTCGCGGCACCTCGGCCGGCGGCTCGGGTTCGGCCTCCGGCAGCTCCGGGGCCGGTGGTTCGGGTTCGGGCGGCAACTCGGCCGGCGCCCACTGCCGCATCAGCGCGAGCTTCCGGTCGGTGTCGGTCGGGCCGCTGAAGTGCAACACGGCGTCGGCCGGCGGCGTGAACCCGCCGGGCTTCCGCGGCGCGGTCTGCCAGAACTCCGGCTCGTGCGCCCACCACTGGAAGTTACACCGCGGCGGCAGGACGTGAACCGGCACCCCGGCCGCGTGTATGCGAGCGTTCCACCAATGTTGTTCCGAGCACCACAGCGGCGGGATCGGCCGCGTCGGCGGCATCAGGAGCGGGGCGACCGACCGCGGGAGGATCAACAACCCGGTGTTGAGATACCACGGCACCGGATCGACGGCGTCGAGTCCCATGAACGCCAGGAACCGGTGATACTCGGCGTGGAACGGCGGGTACATCCGCGCGACCGCCCACCAGTCGGACACCCCGCCGACCGCGTCGTGCGGCACCTGCTCGGCCAGGTTCACGCTCTCGTCGGTGAACTCCACGTCGGCGTCGGCGTAGATCGTCCGGTCGTGCGCGGCGACGACCGGCCCCAGCGCGAACTTGCTCCCCATCGGCCAGCCGTCCGGGCCGGGCCAGTCGAGGACGATGAACGTCGCGCCGATCCGCCGGGCGTACCGCTCCATCAGCGGGCCGGACACCTTCAGCAGCCGCCGTCCCTTCTCGCCGGCGGCGACCGTGACCAACGCGAGGCGGCCGCCCGCGCCGGCGAACGCTGGCGGCGCGGGGACGAATACCGGCTCCGCCCACGGGTCGGCCTTCGCGGCGGGCGGTGGCGGCGGAGGCGGGGCCGGCGGCGGGTCGGTGGCGGCCCGGCGGATGGCCTCGTCGAGGAGGCCCGGCGCCGGGTCGATCGGGCTGAAGAACAGCCCCTGCCCGACCGCGGCGGCGCCGGCCCGGAGTTTCGCCACCCACCCGATCTCGCGGGCTTCGTTGCGGAGGTGGGCCTCGATCTCGGCGCGGTGCTGCCGGCACCCGGCCGGTCCCCAACCGTCCATCCGGGCGCGCATCGACGCACACCCGCACGACGCGGATTCGCCGAGGCCGAGGGCGTTGAGGATCAGCTTCAGATGCGACCCGACGCCCCGGGTCGCCGGACCTGCGCCGCTCGCCCTTGCGACGGCGGACACAGGCGGCGCAGGGGCGAGCACGGGGGCGACCTTCCCCGCCCGGCGGGCGCTGGCGCGGGCGGCTTCGACGGTCGGATCGGCGTGGGTCATGTCTGGAGGTAGATGTTGCCGGTCGTCCCCAGGGCCGGGATCGACGGGAAGTGAACGAGGAAGCCCAGGTTGCTACAGAAATCGAGCGTGCCGGCGTACGTGCCGGCGGACGCCCCGGCGAGCACCTCCATCGTCCAGGCGCCGCCCTCCGCGCAGTAGAACACGATCCCGCCCGCGTCGCCCGGGACGCTGGCCGCGGCGTACCACTGGCTTCCCGAATCCCACGCCGCCGCCGACGTGCCGGGCGTGGTGCCGATGTAACTGGCAATGGTCGGCGGCTGGCCTTCCAGCGGCTCGCCGGCGTCCATGCAGCAGCCGGGCGGCGGCGGGGGAGGTGGCGGCGGGCTCGTGCAGTCCCCGCCGCACGTCGGCTCGTCGTAGCTGCCCCCCTCCTGCTCGACGCACACGCCTTCGACGCACTCGTAGGCCGCCGGCGGCGGGGGCGGAGGGGGCGGCGGCGGGGGCGGCGGGGGCGGGGAGGCTCCGGGGCAGTCGGTGGCCTCGGTGAGCTTGACACCGTTCCCGAGGTCGAGGACGAACGGCTCGCCCGGCGTGGGGTCGTTCAGCACGTCCTGCGGCGTGCAGGAGTCCCCGTACACGGCGTCGAACCAACAGAACTGCCACCGCCCGAGCCCGCCGGCGGCGTCGGGGTTGAAGAACACCCGGAGCTGCGCGCGGGCGATGCTGAACGTGAAGGGGTCTTGCGACGAGGGGTCGCCCGTGCACTCCGGCGGCAGGGTCGGGATGTAGAAGTTCCCGCCGGGGAGGGAGGCCGGCCAGTGGAACAGGTAGGTGCAGAAGTACCGCAGATCCTCGTCGCCGCCGAGGTAGAAGCCGAGCATCCCCGCCGCGGCCGGCCCGCGGATGATGTCCGTACAGGCCAGCGGGGGCGACCCGAGCAGCACCGCCCCCGCGGGGATGCGAAGGCAGACCTGGGGGGTGGCGTCGGTGCCGCACCAGTCGTAGGGGTCGCGGGCGCCGCAGCAGACCCGGACCCGGAACGTGTTGTCGCCGCACAGGTCCGACACGCACGGGCCGACGGGGGTGACGGTTAGGAACGGCGGCTTGTCGGTGTCGCCCGGCTCGCCCTCACCCAGACTCCCGCCCATCCTGCCGCTCTTGGTGACACACCCGCTTTGACTCGTCTCGTCGTTGCTGACCAGGATCCCGGTCGAGCCGTCGGGGTACGCCAGGTCAACCCGCTGGCGCCGCGGGAGCGTGTCCTCGGGCATCCACTTTACGGTGCCCGTCACGCCGTCGGTGTTGGCGATCACGTTCCACTGGCAATCGGCGCCCCACAGGGCCGTCCACTCGCCGTTCATGCCGGCGTAGGCTCCGGTGCCGCCGGCCGCGGTGAGGCGGTAGCGGCGCGGGGCGCCGTCCGGTAGTTCGTCGCATTCCGTCACCGGGGCGGAGTCGCACCACAGCGTCGGTCGGGCGGCGAATTCCAGGCACCCGTTCTTGCACTCGACGAGCGTGATGGCGCGGCTCACGCCGCCGGCGCTCCCCGCGCTGCCCCCCTCGCCGGTGCCGGTGAGGATCACGACCGGGTCGCCGTCGTCCTCGGCGTACTGGAGCGTGAGAGACGTTTCGCCGAGTGCGGTGGGGAACGTGCCGATCGACACCCATTGTTCCACGGCGGGGTCGGGGCGCCAGCCGGCGATGCTCTTGGCCTCGATCTCGGCGCACCAGCCGGCCCCCGCCCGCACCTCGAACGTGATCCGCGACGTGGGGAGGAGGCCGGCCAGGGTGCCGCGGCAGGCGGTCGCGCTGCCCGTCCCGGCCCCGCGGTCGAGGAGTACGAACGCCCACACCTCGCCCGTGTCACCCGACCGCCAGCGGACGGGGTAGCCGCTCTCGGCCGAGCCGAGGCGGGTCGAGTCCCCCGGGATCGGGGCGGCGAACCGGTGGGCGGCGTCGTTGACCAGCAGCCGGCAGACGGTGACGCCGGCGATAGCGGCGCGGGCGTTGGCCCGGGGGCCGGCGGCCTCGACGGTGATGGCGACGGCGTCGTCGGCGCTCGCCGGGGTCGTGAACTCGAACACCGGCCGGCGGCGGGCCTCGGTGCCGCCCTGGCGGATCTCGGTGACGGGGGTTTCCCACGCGCTGACGGTGAACGGGTCGAGGCCCGCGCCGCTGGCCTGGATGGCGACGACCGACGCCGCCTCCGCGAACACGTCGGGGGAGTCGCCGGCCGCGGCCCCGCCCAGCGCGGACTGCCGCAACTGGCGGGTGACGCCCGTGAGGGCGTTCCACATCCGGGCGGTGTTCGGCTGCTCGTCCCCCGGGTGGACGGTCCCGAGGGGGTCGTTGGTCGGCACGGCGGCGCCCTCAGACGATGGGGAGGGACGCGAAGTCGCCGGGCCGGCACACCTGCTCGACGTAGGCCGCGTACGGCGCCTGCACGTTGAACGTGCGGTTGTTCGGCAGCTGGACGGTCATGTCCGCGTAGGCGGCCCACAGGAAGTCCCACCCGCCCTTGAACGGGATGGTGATCTTCGAGCCGACCTTCACGTTGCGGAGGTTCTTCGAGGCCGCGAAGCGGTGCTTCAGGGTCCAGATGTTCCCGGGCCGCGGGGTGCCGGTGCAGCCCATGTACAGGAGCGTCTTGGGCGGGAAGTTGTACCACGTCGCCCCGTTGAAGCTGCCCACCAGGTCGAGCAGCGTGACGATCAGTTCCAGCGTGACGGGGTAGCACTGCGCGGTGAGGCAGAATTCGAGGGCGCCGACGTACACGTCGGTGCCGCACACCCGGTCGCGGGTGACGGCGACGGCCTGGTTGTAGTTGGGCGCGGCGGGGTCGAGGTCGGGCGAGACGTAGGACCACACGGCCGTCCCGTCGGCGATCCCGGTGCCAGTCCCCTCCGGCCCGTCGCTCGTCGCCGAGCTGGTGCCGGCGGTGGTGCAGTCGTAGAGGAAGCCGTGGGAATCGACCTTCTGCCCCACGGTGTACGCGGTCGAGGCGGTCCAGACGGCGACCGTGGCGCCGGTGGTGCTGACGAAGTCCCAGACGACCGAGCCGTCGGTGATGCCCGTCCCGGTGCCGGTCGGCCCGGAGCCGGCGCCGTTCGAGGTGCCCGCGGTCGTGCAGGTGTAGAGGTTGCCGCCGGCGGAGACGCGGTCGCCCACCACGTAGGCGGTGCTGACCGCCCAGGCGTTCGCCGGATTGACCCCGCCGTCCGCGTTGTCGTAGCGGCTGGTGACGGTCAGCAGGCTCTGCGTGACGTGCGCCTGCTGCGCGCTGATGTCGAACTCGAACTCGGGGCCGAGCGGGTCGTCGACGGCCGGGGTGCTGAGGAGCTTCACGCCCCCCGACTGCTCGGCCGAGTAGGCGTAATCCGCCGTGCAGTCCCACCAGCCCGACGACTGGACCGGCTTCTCGTCGAGCCCGACGAGCGTGAGGCCGTCCCAGCTCGTCGGGGCGAGCGCGACGAGGGCGGCCTTCATGGCGGTGTCGAGGAGCGTCCCCTTGCCGTGCCAGCGGAGGCGCACGCTCTCGCCGTTCACGCCGATGGTCCGCTGGCGGCTGTCGGCCGCCTCGGTGAAGGTGATGCTCACTGCACCCTCCCACGGCCCGCGAGGGCGTTCATGTCCCGGGCCATCTGCGGCAGGTTCGAGGCGAGCACGTCGCGGGTGGCCTCGGCGGCGTCGAGCTGGCGCTGGGGGATGGTGTCGCCGTAGCCGAGCTGCTGGCCGATCGCGGCGCTGCTGCCGGTCACCCCCTTCACGGCGTCCGCCAGCCGGGCCATGCCGCTGAACCCCGCGGCCGGTCCGCCCGCCCCCGGCCCGTCCTCGTCGTCCACAGTCAGCCACGGCATCGCGGCGAACTCGGCCCGCCACCGGGCCAGCTTCTGCAAGTCGGTCAGCTCGTTCCGGGCGGCGTCCCGGGCGTCCCGGGCGGCGTCGGCGGCCGCCTGGCGGTGGGCGTCCGACTCGCGCTGGTCCGCGTTCCGCTCGTTGACCACCAGTCGCCGGTCGGCCTCGGCCAACTCCTCGATCCGCGCCATTGAGGGGATCGACGCGGCCGCCTCGCGGAGCTTGTTCCCCAGCTTCGTGCTCACCTTGCCGATCGCGCCCGCGACCCCGTCGAGCATCGCGCGGAGCACGCCGACGGTGGCCTTGGCGATGAATGAGCCCAGGTCGATGAACATGAGCTTCAGCCCGGCGACGGCGTCCCGCCAGGTGTCCACGACCATCGACTTGGCGACGTTCCACGCGACCTGAAGGTAGAAGGTGAAGTTCAGCCATTCGGCCTTGAGGGCGGCCAGGCCGATCTTCCACGCGAGCCGCCAGTCCCCGGCCCCGATGGCGTCGCTGATCGCGCCGAACGTCTCCTTCGCGCGGCGGCCGAGGCTCACGAACTCGTCGCCGAGGAAGCTGACGATGGCCCGGCCTTCGTCCGTCTTGGCGAAGAGGTAGCCCATGCCGACGGTGATGGCGGCCACGCCCGCGACCACTGCGCCGATCGGCGACAGCAGGAGCCCGAACGCGAGCTTCACCGCCGCCACAGTCAGGAGGATGAGCTTCCCGGTGACGGCGACCGTCACGCCCAGGCCGACGACGGCCACGCCGGCGGCGACCAGCCCGACCCCCACGGCCGCGGCCGTCACGACGACGCCGCGGTTCTCCGCCACCCACTCACGGACCCGGGTCAGGGTGCCGGTGAGCTGCGCCCGCCACTCCTTGATCTGCTCGGCGGTCGGGAGCAGCGCCATGCCGACCTGGCGGACGGCGTCCTTGAAGTCCACCCACCCCGCCGTCATGGCGCGGGTCGCTTCCAGCGCCGCCGCGCCTTCGGCCCCGGACACGGCGCCGGCGCCGCCGCTGGCGAACAGCTCGTCGATCCCGGCCCGGCCCTTCTTCAGTTGCGGGAGGATGCTTTCGAGGCCGAGCGACTTGGCGGCCCGGAGTTGACCGACGGCGTTGGGGATGCGCTGGATGGCGTCGGCGACGGCGTTCAACTGCTCGCGGGCGCCGAGGCCGGCGATGCGGGTGGCCGGCCCCATCGACTTGAGGTTTTCGAGAAGGTAGCCGTGCGAGTCCGCGGCCTCGGCGACGCGGATTTTCAGTTGCTCGACGATGCCGCCGAACTGCTCCGCGCTGACCCCGACGCGCTCGAACCCGCCGGCGAGGGTGCTGGTGGCGGTCACCCCTTCGCCGATCCGGTCGGCGACCTGTTGCAACTCGGAGGCGCGGGAGGTGGCCTCCGAGAGGCCGGTCAACAGGGGGGCGAGGATCGCGCCGCCCCCGGCGCCGAGGGCGGCGCCCATGTTCCGCATCGACGCGCCCCACGACTTGAACTTGTTCCCGAACCGGTCGAGGGCGCGGTAGGCGAGGTTGTCCTCGACGAAGAACTGGACGAAGGCCCGGCCCATCTTGATCGCGTTCGAGCCGGCCACGTCGTCACTCCTGGGTCATCTGCCGCAGCATGTTGCCGACGAGCTGGTAGCCGGCTTCGAGGGCGAACTCCCGCTCCTCCGGCGTGTACTCGCGCGGCTTCGCCCTCGCGGGGCGGTACTTCATTGGCACCACGGCCGCCGGGTCGCGGCCGCCGAACATGGCGTTGACCATGTACGCCAGCCCGAGCGTCCGCCCCCACGCCGCCGACTCGCGGGCGTCGGCGGCGGCGGCCAGTTCGCGCAGGGTCAGGCGGCGGGGGTCGAGTCCGGCGACGGCGGCGAGCTCGAAGGCGCGGCGGCGGAGCCAGCCGGGGCCGCCGTCAGCTCGGCGATCAGCTTCGCCTTCGCCGCCGGCGGGTACGGGAAAAAATCAATCACCGCGTCCCGGACGGCCTCGACGGCCCGGGCCAGCGCGTCGCCGTCGAGCGCCCGGTGCAGGTCGACGGCACCGAGTTCCTTGGCGACGACCGCGTCGCCCACGAACCACCACAGCACGGCCGCGAAGGCGCGGCGGCGGATGACCAGCTCGGCGAGCTTGCCGATGTCCTCACTGACCGCCTCCACGTCGAGGCCGAGCGTGGTCAACTCGTCCACGTCGGCGAGCGTGATCCGCTTGAAGGCCCACTCGCGGCCGTCGGCGTTGGTGAACTTCACGGCTGCCATCTGTTAGCCCTTGAGGGTGTCCCGGAGGTCGTTTCCGACCGCCTTCAGCTCGACCTTGAACGCCGGCAGTACCCACGGCCGCGGGCGGATGGTGACCGTGTGCCCGTCGATCCTCGCCGTGCCGCCCTCCTCCACCGTCTCGGGGGCGCCGCTCCGCGGGCCGCCGATCGCGGGGCCGATCACGACCGACTTGTCGGCCGGGTCGTAGGCGAAGTACGTCAGCTCGCGGAGGGGGGACGCCGGCTGCGGCTTCTTGCCCTTCTTCTTGCTCCCCGGCTTCGTGAACCCCGCCGACTTGTGGACGTGCGGCGGCTTCCCCGGCGCGGACGGCCCGTCCTTGTACTTCAGCGACGACTTGGCCCGGCGGCGGGTGTGCGCGCCGAGCTTCGACAGCACCCGGCGCGTGGTCCGGTCGAGCTGGTTCTTCACCGTCGTCGTGGTGAAGAAGAACGACTTCGCGGTATCGACCCCGGACACGGCGGCCCCGGGGTTAGATGCTGGTGAACACCGCGGCGCCCGACGCCACCGCCACCGACTTCGGCGGGTTGGCCGTCGGGGTCGGGATGAGCCCGAACTCGTCGAAGATGACCGCGCCCGGCCCCTGGTCCTGGCTCATGTTCACGACCTGGGCCTCGAAGCGCCAGCCGCGGACGCCGTTGACCGTGTTGGCCCCGGTCAGGCACATCACGTCGACGACGTCGTCGCTGAGCATCGCGGCGTAGAGGGCGGTGTAGGCGGCGTCGGTCAGGTCGGTCTTGAGCGTGCCCGTGATGTCCACGTCGAGCATCGTCTTGACCTTCAGCTTCAGCCGGCTCGCCCGGGTCAGCACCTCGTTGATGTCCCACTTCGCGGGGACTTTCAGGTCGCCGATGAGGCTGACGGCGGTCCACGTCGGCGAGCCGAACGAGGCGCCGTTCAGGTAGACCTTGGCGAGGATGCCGAGCAGCGCGTTGGGGGTGGACATTACCCGGCTCCGGTGTGGTCGCTCACGTCGATGAACGTGAAGTTCGCGGCGATGTACAGCAGCTTGTGGTCGGTCAGCTTGTCCCGGTCGAGGTAGTCGGTCACCTCGGGCGGGGTCTCGGGGTCGGGCATGACGCCGGCCACCTTCCCGGCGGGGCCGTCGATCACCAGTTCCGGGTTGCAGAGCGGGAACAGAATCTTCTGTTCCCACCAGTAGGCCCGCTCGCCGATCCAGTCGTCGGGCGGGACGCCCCCGCCGACCACCGCGTACCGCTCGACGAGGATGATCCCCAGCGTGTAGCGGTTCTTCCAGTGCCCCCGGTCGAGCGCGACCAGTTCGTGCAGGGCCGGGATGGCGCACACCCGCCGGCCGGTCAGCAGCGTGTCGGGGGTGTTCACGTTGAGCGTGAACCGCTCCATCCACGCCGCGTGAACGAGGTCCGGGCCGGCCGGGTTCCAGATGCCCTGGACGTGCGCGGCGACCCCCCGGGCCACGTCCATCAGTCGCGCCGCGTCGCTCATCCGGCCGGCTCGGGCTCGGGGGCGGCCGACGCCCCGGCGGCTGCCAGCAGCGCGGCCAGGTGCTTCGTGCGGTGCAGGTCGGCGGTGCGCTGCTGGCTCTTGTCCGCGGCCTTGGCGATCGTCGCCCAGGTCGTGCGGTCGGCCTTCGGCAGCCGCGGCGCGGCGGCCACGAGCAGCGCCGCCAGGTCGTCGGCCGACACGGTGACGTAGGTGTCGTCGTGCTCCGCCGCGGCGGCCTTCACCCGGCCGATCGCTTCAACGATTTCAGGGTCCACCGTTAGCCTCCCCTTCGCCCGCCGCCTCGGCCATCAACCGGCCGAGGTCGCGCAGGCGGTTGGTTCGCAGCACACCGCCGGGCGCCGCGGCGTCCCCGGCGTCCGTCACCTGGTCCCCGCGGAACGACGCCCGCTGCGGGGTGGCGTCCTTGTCCCGCCAGGTCAGGTGGTACTCGACGGCCGGCGGGTCGGTCGGCCTCGCCCCGGCCCGCACCACTACCGTTTCGACCCGGGCGTTCGGCAGGTCCATCGGGCACCGGGCGGCGCTGCCCGGGGCCACGACCGTCACCCGCGGCGGCCGGGGCGGGGCGGGCTTCCCGGGTCGGGGCTCCGGCTCGGCAACCCGGTCGGCGCGGACGGCCTTGCGGAACCACGGCCCGCGCCCGCCGTCCTGCCACCTCAGCCCGTACCAGAGCGGGTCGGCACCGGCCCGCATCTCGACCCGCTCGACGACGGCCGCGTCGATCCCCTCGGCGCGCGAGGTGACCGGCGTGCCCGGGGCGAGGAGCGTGAGCACCGGCATCAGCCCGCCCTCATGCAGTGGACCCGCACCGTCGTCTGGAACTCGTCG
>Ga0190275_10004459_pt1 | contig 10058 bp, 9 predicted proteins | sample Popmic550T_FD_133745 | JGI IMG/M metagenome (GOLD analysis project Ga0190275, IMG submission 133745) | Populus adjacent soil microbial communities from riparian zone of Yellowstone River, Montana, USA - 550 T | ecosystem: Environmental > Terrestrial > Soil > Riparian zone > Trees stand | place...
GCGGTCGGGTCGGCGCACTTTGCGCCCGGCGAGCCGCAGGCCCTCGAACGCCTGTGCAGAGGTGACCTCGTGGACGAGGTGCAGGTCGATGTAGAGCAGCGATGGCCCGCTCTCCCCCTCGGGGCCGCGCACCTCGTGCGTCTCCCAGATCTTCTCGAACATGGTCTTGGGCATCTGCGTCAGCTCCTCCTCAATCCCGCGGCGATCACCGAGATGAACCGAGCCTCACCCCGACCGGGGTTCTCGATGTGGTGGGGAAGGTCGGCATCGAAGGTGACCGCGTCGCCGTCTCCCAGCTCGTGGGCAACGCCCTCGCAGACCAGGGTCACGCGGCCCGACAGGACCACGGCCGTCTCCCGGCTGCCCGCCTCGTGCATCGGCGGGTCGTCCGGCCCGCCCGTGGCGGCCCTGGGCGCCAGCGTGTGCAGGGAGACCTCGGCCCGCTGCCCCGGGAACGGCGGCGTCAGCACCTCGTAGCGGTGGCCGTTGCCGCGGCCGCCCCCGAGCCGCACGCCGGCCCGCACGACGGTGACGCCGTCGCCCTCGTCCAGGCGCAGAAGCTGTGAGAGGCTCAGCTCGAGGCCGGCCGCGATCTTGGCGGCGACCGACAGCGTGGGGCTCGTCTCCCCCCGCTCGACCTGGGAAAGCATCGGCGCGGAGACGCCGCAACGGTCGGCCAGGTCGCGCAGCGAGAGGTCCATCGCCTCGCGCAGCGCGCGGACGCGGGGACCCATGTCGACTGGTTCGACCACCACGGTGCTCATCGCGTGTACGCTATCACATACGAGCGTATGTCTATGTCCGTTGCTAGGTTACGGCGGCCCGGTCCGGTCCGATGGAAGCCGCCACCACCCAGCAGCAGACACCCCCTCTCGAGGGCGTCTCCTCCTTCGCGAAGTCGCTGTTCCTCGGCGAGATCCACGACGAGCTCGTCTTTCCTTACCCGGAGCCCGCCGAGGGTGAGCAGGACAGGATCCGCTCCCTGCTCGCCTCGCTGCGAGAGCTCGCCGCCGAGTCGATCGACCCGCGCCGGATCGAGGAGGACGGATGGGTCGGGGACGACCTGATCCGCGATCTCGGCGAGCGCGGCCTGTGCGGCCTGTACGTGCCGGAGCGTTACGGCGGGCAGGGTCTCTCCCAGACCGGCTACTGCCGGGTGTTCGAGGCCCTCGCGCAGATCGACCCGACCCTGTCGGTCGTGATGGGGGTGCACCAGTCGATCGGCATGAAGGGAATCGTGCTGTTCGGAAGCGACGAGCAGAAGGAGCGCTTCCTCCCCGACCTGGCCGCCGGCCGCAAGCTCGCGGCCTTCGCGCTGACGGAGCCGGAGGCGGGCTCGGACGCGTTCAACCTGCAGTCGCGGGCGACCGCGCAGCCCGACGGCTCCTGGAAGCTGAACGGCGAGAAGCGGTTCATAGGCAACGGCGACAAGGGATCCGTGCTCGTCACCTTTGCCCGCACCGAGGTGGACGGCAAGGACCGCCACACGGCATTCATCGTCGAGAAGGGCATGGCGGGGTTCGAGGTCGGGCACCGCTACGAGACGATGGGCCTGCGCGGCAACGACCTGCGCCACCTGTACTTCAAGGACGTTCGAATCCCGCCCGAGAACGTCCTGGGCGAGCCCGGCGATGGCTTCCGGATCGCCATGCACGTCCTGAACAACGGCCGGCTGAGCCTCGGGACCGGCTCGGTCGGCGGCGCCAAGGCCGTGCTCGACCTGGCGATCGAGCACGTCAAGGAGCGGCGCCAGTTCGGTCGCCGCCTGGCCGACTTCGAGCTGGTCCAGGAGAAGATCGGCTGGATGGTGTCCTATCTGTTCGGCCTCGAGTCGATGGCGTACCTGACGACCGGACTCGTCGATGCCGGCGTGCCCGACTACTCGACCGAGTCCGCGGTCTGCAAGGTCGCCGCCAGCGAGTTCACCTGGTACCAGGCCAACCGCGCGCTACAGCTCGCCGGCGGAGAGGGTTATCTGCGCGACCGGCCCTACGAGAAGATCCTGCGCGACCTGCGGATCTTCCCCATCTTCGAAGGTGCGAACGACGTGCTGCGCATTTTCGTCGCGCTCTCCGGCCTGAAGCCGCTCGGCGACGAATTGAAGGGCCTGAAGGGCGTCGACTTCACCGATCCGCTCGGTTCCGTGGGGGTGCTGCTCGAATACGTCGGCGGGCGGATCCAGCGCGAGGTGAGGCCGGACCGCATAGGCCGGGCTCACCCGGAGCTCGAGTCGCTCGCCGCACCGGTGGCGGGCCAGGTGAAGCGGTTGCGCGATCAGTCGGAGTCGCTGCTGCGCAAGCACGGCAAGGACGTCGTGGAGCGTCAGTTCCAGCTCAAGCGCCTCGCAGATGCGGTCGCGGACATCTACGGGCAGATCGCGGTTCTGTCGCGTGTGAGCTCGATCCTCGAGGACCAGGGTGTGGAGCCCTCAGGACAGGAGCGCTACATCGCCGAAACGTTCTGCACCCGCGCCGCGAGCCGCGTGGGCGGATCGCTCGACAGGATCGAGCACAACGACGACGAGCGCGCGAGCGCGATCGCAAAGCTTGCCTACAAGCGGGGCGAGTACGGATACGCGTTCTTCGAGGACTAGCCCGTTCTCAGAGCGCTCGCTCGATCACCGCGCGGATCTCGTCGTCTGACGGAGCGCCCGGTGTGTTCGCCGCGATGTCGCCGCGCTGGGCGACGCCCTCCATGATGCGGGGCAGGTCGGCTTCGACGACCCCAAGCTCGCCCAGTTTCGTCACGCCTGCGCGAGCCGCCAGTTCGGCGACGTCTCGGCCGAGTGCGCGGCCGAGGAGACCGATCTCACGTGGCGCGCGCGGTTCCATGAAGCTCACGAAGTGCGGCAGCATCACCGAGTTGGTCTGCGAGTGCGGTGTGCCGCACACCCGCACGATGGTCTGGCAGACGGCATGATGGACGGCGAAGCCGGTCTGCCCGACGGCGTAGCCGGCCAGCAGCGCTCCCAGCGCGAGCGCCGGACGATCGGGGCCCCTCACGTCCAGGCCCTCCGCGATCAGCTCCGCCGCGCGCAGCGCCGCCATCTCGGCGACCGGGTTGGCGAGCGGCGTGTAAAGGGCCTCGACCGCGTGCGCGAGCGCGTTCATCGCGCTCGCGGCGAGGTCCGGCATCGGCTGGGATGCCATCAACGCGGGGTCGGCGACCACGAGCGACGGGCGCACGAGCCGGAACTCCGCCACCCCGGCGGGCATCCGGTGGAAGGGCGTCACCTCGGCGCCGGAGAGTGTGGTGGGAACCGCGGCCACCGCCAAGACGTCTGCACCGCCGATCGCCTTGGCGGAATCCACGACCCGGCCGCCACCGAGTGCCACGACCGGCCGCCCCCCCACTCCGTCCCGCACCGCTGCCGCCGCCTCCGGCACGCCGCCGGCCGGCACGTCCAGCACCACCCCGGCTCCCTCGACCAAGGCCGGCGCCGCGCGTGCCGCCCGCGCCGTGGTCAGCAGCGCATAGCCCTCGAACCCGCGGCCCACCAGCAGCGCCGGCCCGCCGTCGATCGCGGCCGCGCCGAACCGGATCAGCCGCTCGCCGTCTATCCAGGTGAAGTCGCGCTCGGCTAAGGCCGAGCTCCGGCTTCCGCCTCGGCCGGGAGCGTGGTCGCCCCGACTCCCGCAAGCGCGTTCGACAGCGCGCGCAGGTAGGCGCGAGCCGAGGCCTCGAGCGTGTCCGTCGAGACGCTCTGGCCGGAGACCAGGCGCCCGTCGTGTTCCACCAGCACCGACACCTCGCCGAGCGCATCGGTGTCCGCCGTTACCGCCGCCACGTGGTACTCCTTCAGCACGCCGGGGATCCCGGTCGCCGCGTTGATCGCCTGGAGCAGCGCGTCGATGGCGCCGTCGCCGGTCCCCTCTCCCTTCACGGACTCGCCGGCGGGGGTCGTGACCTCGACCTTCGCCACCGGCGGCTTGCCGGACTCGTCGTGCAGCTCGAAGCGGGCCAGGTTGTAGGCCTCGGCCTGCTCGCGGATCTCGTCGGAGACGATTGCCTCCAGGTCGAGCGCGGTGACGTGCTTCTTGCGGTCCGCGATGTCCTTGAAGCGCTTGAAGGCGGTGTTCAGCGCCTGGCCGTCGATCCGCACGCCCAGCTCCTCGAGCGCGTTACGCAGCGCGTGGCGACCGGAATGCTTGCCCAGCACGATCGAGTTGGTCTGCAGCCCGATCGTGGTCGCGTCCATGATCTCGTAGGTCGTGCGGTCCTTCAGCACGCCGTCCTGGTGGATGCCGGCCTCGTGCGCGAACGCGTTGCGTCCCACGATCGCCTTGTTGGGTTGCACCGGGTAGCCGGTCAGCCGGGAGACCAGCCGGCTCGTGCGCGCGATCTCGCGCGTCTCGATCCGAGTGTCGAGGCCGACGCTCGAGCGGCGGGTCCGGAGCAGCATCACGATCTCCTCCAACGCCGCGTTGCCCGCGCGCTCGCCGATGCCGTTCACGGCGCACTCGACCTGCCGCGCACCTGCGCGCAGCCCGGCGAACGAGTTGGCCACCGCCATGCCCAGGTCGTCGTGGCAGTGGACCGAGACCACGACGTCCTTCAACTCGGGCACCAGCCGGTACAGGTCCTCGAAGATCTGCTCGTACTCGTGCGGCATGGTGTAGCCCACCGTGTCGGGGATGTTGATCGTGGTCGCGCCCTCGGCGATCGCCACCTTCACGACCTCGGCCATGAACTCGACGTCGGAGCGGCTGCCGTCCTCGGGTGAGAACTCGACGTCGTCGCAGTACTCCTTCGCGTGCGCGACCGCCGCGCGTGCCTGGCCGATCACGTCTTCGCGCGTCGTCTGCAGCTTGCGCTCGATGTGGATGTCCGAGGTCGCGATGAACGTATGGATCCGCGGCCGCTCGGAGTGCTTGACCGCGTTCCAGGCGGCATCGATGTCCTGGGCCGACGTGCGCGCGAGACCGCAGATCACCGGTCCTTCGACTGCCTTTGCGATGGCGGTCACGGCCTCGAAGTCGCCGGGTGACGTGATCGGGAACCCGGCCTCGATGATGTCCACCCCCAGGCGCGAGAGCTGGTGCGCGATCTCGAGCTTCTCCTGCACGTTCAGCGAGATGCCGGGCGACTGCTCGCCGTCGCGCAGCGTCGTGTCGAAGATGTACACGTGATCCACGTGCTTGCCGTTGGTATGGGAGCCCTCTGTGGGCGTCATGACTTGCCTCCTTCTCCTGGTCTGCGGCTATTCCTGTTGCGCTGTGCGGGCCTCGGCCCGCGGCTTGCCTATTCCCCCCGCAGGGGGAGGAGAAGAAGGCCGAGCGAGAGCGGAAGGAGCAGGATGCTCCGGGTTCGTCCGCCGCTGCGTGACAGGGCCTTCATCGCCAGTCGATGCTACCACTCGCCGACCGTGGCGCCCACCGATCGCGTAGCGTCTAGGCATGGCCGGGACACCCGACTTCACTCCGCCACAGGAGCTCTTTCCCCACCGGCTCAACTATGCCGAGGTGGCGCAGAACCTCTTCGAGCTGGTCAAGGACCTCTGTGAGGTCACCCCGAGTGACCGGGTGCTCGACGTCGGGTGCGGCGCCGGACGGCTGGCCGGCCCGCTGACCGGGTTTCTCGGTCCCGACGGAAGCTACGAGGGGTTCGACTCGAGCAAGGAGCGGATCGACTGGTGCAACGAGAACGTCGCCCCCCACCACCCGCGGTTCCAGTTCACCGTCGCCGACGTCTACAGCGGGCAGTACAACCCGACCGCGGAGACGAGGGCGAGTGAGTACGTTTTTCCCTACGAGAAGGACGAGTTCGACGTCGTCCTGCTGTCATCGGTCTTCACCCACATGCTGCCGGACGACGTCGCGCATTACCTGGACGAAATCGGACGGGTACTGAAGCCGGGGGGCCGCACCATGATCACATGGTTCCTCCTCAACGACGAGGCGGAGCGGCTGCTCGAGAAACAGAGCGACCGGCGCCACGACCCCGCATCGAACGCGCACGACGCGCTCCTGTCGCACGACTTCGGGGCGTATCGCACCACGAACCCGCGGGTGCCCGAGCACGTGGTCGCCTACTACGAGCCCTGGGCGCGGGAGGCCTATGCCCGCACCGGGCTGGAGATCCTCGAGCCGGTGTACTACGGCGCCTGGGCAGGGCGCACCCAGACCGTCCACAACCAGGACGTGGTCCTGGCGCGCCGGCCGGGCTAGCGCAGCAGCCCCTCGACCAGCGCCGGCATCTCCCGCGCCATGCGCGAGCGCGGGACGACGAGGTCGAACCCGGCCTCCTCCGCACGTCGTTTCGTGTCGACGTCGACGTGGGAGTAGAAGCCGAGTCGCGGCACCCCCGGCGGCGAGGCCACATCGGGGCCGGCGGCGTCGAGGTCCACGATCAGCAGGTCGGCGACCGCATTGGTCGCCGCCGGCGCCTGCACCAGCTCGACGTCATGACCGGCTGCCCGCAGCGTGGCGTCGATCTTCGACGCGAAGAACAGGTCGGGCGCGACCGCCGCGATCCGTGCCATCCCACTCCTAGAGGGTGACGGCTCGTCCGTCCTGGAAGCCCTCGAAGGAGACGATCTCGCGGATCACCTCGTCCGGGACCGGCGAGTCGACCGTCACCACCATCACGGCGTGGCGGCCGCTGCCGCCCCCGGCGGGGCTGTCGGGCTCGTGGTCGGGCTCGCGGCCGACCGCGGTCGAGGCGACGTTGATGCCATGCTCGCCGAGCACGGTGCCGATCTTGCCGATCATGCCCGGCACGTCCGAGTAGCGGAACACCGCCAGGTGCTTCATCAGCTCGATGTTGAAGCTCTGCCCGTAGGCGGAGACGAGGTGGGGACGGTGGCGCGGCCCGATCGTCGTGCCCGCGACCTCGACGCGCTGGCCGTCCGCGACCGTCGCGACCGAGACCAGATTGGCGTAGTCGCGCGACTCGCTGTCCTTCAGCTCGCTGACCCGGATGCCACGCTCCTCGGCGATCGCCGGCGCGTTGACGAAGTTCACGTTCTCGGCCACGCCCGAGAAGGCGCCGTTCAGCACCGAGACGGTCAGCAGCCGCGTGTCCCGCTCGGCCAGATGCCCGCGGTAGGAGATCTCCAGCCGGTCCACGGAGCCCGACTGCGCGAGCGACATCACCAGCCGGCCCAGGTGCGCCGACACGTTCAGATACGGCTCCAGCACCGCCATGTCCTCGCTGCCGACCTTCGGGATGTTGACCGCGTTCGAGACCAGCTCGCCGTTCAGGGCGGCCACCACCTGCTCGGCTGTGATCACGCCGGCCCGGTCCTGGGCCTCGGCTGTCGAGGCGCCCAGGTGTGGAGTGACGATCACGTTCTCGTGGGCGAAGATGGGATGGTCCGTGACCGGCTCATCCGGGAACACGTCGAGACTCGCGCCCGCCACCTTGCCGGACTCGATCGCCTCCCCGAGGTCGGCCAGGTCGACCAGCTCCCCGCGCGCGCAGTTCACGATCCGCACGCCGTCCTTCATGCGCTCGAACGCGGCGGCATTCACGTAGTTCACCGTCTCGTCTGTCTTGGGGAGGTGGATCGTGATGAAGTCGGCACGCGCATAGAGGGCATCGGGTGTTTCCGCCCGTTCGACACCCAGGTCGCGGTAACGCTCCGCCGCCACGAAGGGGTCGTAGGCGGTGACGACCATCCCGAAGCTCTTCGCGCGCTCCGCGACCAGCTGCCCGATCCGGCCGAAGCCGAGGATCCCGAGCGTCTTCTCGAACACCTCCACCCCCCCAAAACGGCCGCGCTCCCACCGGCCCGCTTTCATTGATGCATGCGCCTGCGGGATGTGCCGCACCTGTGCGAGCAGCATCGCGATCGTGTGCTCCGCGGCCGCGACGATGTTCGACTCGGGCGCGTTGGCGACGATGATTCCGCGCTTGGTGGCGGCCGGCACGTCGACGTTGTCGACCCCGATCCCGGCGCGGCCGATCACCTTCAGCCGGCCCGCGCGCTCGATCAGGTCCGCATCCACGTTCGTGGCGGATCGGATCACGATCGCGTCGTAGTCGCCGATCGCTGCGGGGAGCTCCTCCGCGGGCATGTCAGTGCGCACGTCGACGTCGAAGTGCTGCCGCAGGAGATCCACGCCGGCATCGGCGATCTTCTCCTTCACCAGGACGCGGTAGCCGTTCTCGCTCATCGTCCGGTGAGGTGGCTCAACCGACGGGCTGGGCCGCGCTGAGACCGGCACGCGTGAAGACCTGCTGCGCGCGCGACACTCCAGCGCCTAAGGAGACGTCGAACCCGAGCTCGTCGAGCGCCAGCTCGAGTCCCGCGATCGATGTCAGGACGTCGAAGGCACCGTAGTAGCCGCAGTGCGCGATCCGCACGATCCGGCCCTTCAGATGCCCCTGGCCGCCTGCGATGGTGATGCCGTAGCGGTCGCGCATCAGCTTGGGGATCGCGGCCCCGTCGATGCCCTCGGGGGTCCGCGCCACCGTCACGACGTTGGCCTGCTCGTCCTCCGGGCCGAACAGCTCGAGACCCATGCCCCTGACTGCCTCGCGCGCGGCGCGGCCCAGTACCGCGTGACGCTCGAAGACGCCCGGCAGCGTCTCAGCCTCGATCATGCCGAGCGCCACGTCGAGCGCCCGGATGAGCGTGACCGCAGGCGTGAAGGGGCTGTCCGGCGGCTGTTTGCGCTGCCCCTTCAGGGTCCTGTCCCAGTCGAAGTAGTAGTTGCGAGCTCCCCGCCCGCGGGCGCCGGCGGCAACGTCGAGCGCGCGGTCCGAGACCGACGCGAACGCAAGGCCGGGCGGCGACATCAGCGCCTTCTGCGAGCCCGACACGACGACGTCGGCCGCCCAATCGTCGATCGGGAGGTCGACTACTCCGAGGCCGGATACGGCGTCGAAGACGCTCACGGCGCCGTGCTCGGCGGCGATCTCGGCCAGGGAGCGGACGTCGTTCAGGACGCCGGTCGAGGTTTCGGACTGTGTCGTGAACAACGCCTTGACCGCTCCCCCACGCTCGGCCAGCGCCCGGTCGACCGCGCCCGGATCGACCTTCTCGCCCCACTCGAACTCGAGGTGCACCGTGTCGGCGCCGTAGGCATCGCACAGCTCCGCCCAGCGCTGCCCGAACTTCCCACAGGAGGCGACCACCGCGACGTCACCAGGTGCGATCAGGTTCGCGACGGCCGACTCGAGCGCGCCCGTCCCGGATGCGGCGAAGACCAGCACCTCGTTCTGCGTCTGGAACACCATCTTCAGGCGCTCCAGCACGCGGGCGTAGACCTCGACGAACGCCGGTGCGCGGTGATACAGCATCGGCTCTGCCATCACCTGCGAGACCGCGGGCGGCAAGGGAGTGGGCCCCGCCGTCATCAGATATTGCTTGTTGTAGACCTGCGCCATGGTGGGCGCCAACCATAGCGAAGGGTCCGGGTCCGCAGTTTGTCCGGCTACTTCAGGCTGAACGGTGGGTAGCGATCCGTCATCAGCCAGTGCGAGTACGCCTGGACGCGGATCATCCATCGCAGCGTGCCTACCACGAAGTCGAACAGGCCGCGCGGGTACCTGCCCGTGAACAGGATCGCGAAGAAGGCGATGAACACGGCGAAGAAGGCCCCGATGAACAGCACGCTCAGGATGATGAGGTGCGGGATCACGAACAGCCACTTGAGGAAGATCTTCCAGCGTGAAAGGTCGTCTCGGTACTCGACCTCGAGCACCAGGGGATACTCGCCGCTGTCGCCGGAGAACGGCGGATATTCGTCACGCAGGAGCAAGATTGCGTAGGCGGTGGTGTTCAAGCTCCAGCGATAGATCTGCACCGTGAAGTCGAAGAGGCCACGCGGCCACCGCTTCGTGAACAGGATCGCGAAGAAGGCGATGAACTGCAGGATCCCGGCGACCGCGAGCAGCAGGTAGACGATGATCAGGTGCGGAATCGCGAGGAGCCACTTCAGGAAGATCTTCCAGCGCGAGAGGCGCTCGGGATACTCGACGTCGAAGGTCACCGGATAGTCGGCGCCGCCTGTCGCGACGGGCGGCGGGCCGGACGGCGGTGGCGGTGATGGCGGCGCGGCGGCTTCCATGTGACCTCCCTGGGGGTTGGCTCAGTGAGTGGGCGCAGCCTA
>Ga0190275_10004460_pt1 | contig 10058 bp, 13 predicted proteins | sample Popmic550T_FD_133745 | JGI IMG/M metagenome (GOLD analysis project Ga0190275, IMG submission 133745) | Populus adjacent soil microbial communities from riparian zone of Yellowstone River, Montana, USA - 550 T | ecosystem: Environmental > Terrestrial > Soil > Riparian zone > Trees stand | place...
TCCTTCTCCTTCTGTGCAAGGCCTTTGTACTCTTCGCCGGTTTGCTTGGCATACTTTCCCCACCCTTCAAGGGCTGTGCCGTACTCTTCCATTCCTGGCACATGTTTGAGCATGCCGCCTAGGCTCTCGGCCATTGAGCCGAAAGCTGTAGAGATCATGGCAGACAAGGAATAGATGGCTTGGCTGTACTTCGAGAAGGCCATGGTCATGATCGTGAATTGCGCGTTTGTGTATGAAGCAAGCATCAAGATTGCCTGCCCAATCTGACCAAACGCATTAGCGATGGCAGGGCCATTCGCTGTAACCCAATCAGACAAGCCTTCCATGGCATCAACGATCATGGGCATGACACTGTTGATGATCGGCATAGCACTAGCGGCAATGCTATTCGTCATGTCCGTAAAGGCTGTGTTGATCTTGCCAAACGATGCGTTGAGCTCCTTGCCTGACTCAACGAAGCCTGCTCCGTAACGCTTATTCATCTGAGCTTCGAGCACTGCGAGCTCTTCCCTACCGAGCTCACTATCCTTTGCCATCTGCCGGATCTCGTCTGATGTCTTGCCGAGACCTTCTGCCAGCATCTGTGTTGCTGGCACTCCCTTCTTGCCAAGATTCTCAAGATCAGAAGTGCTGATCTCCATAGCATTGTGCATGTCCGTAAGGGAGCTCGTGATGCCCAACGCTTTGCCCACCATGGCACCAACAGCGATAGCGGCTCCTGCCGCTGCCGCTGCCACAGCGGCAATACCGATTGCCACAGGGCCGAGAGCTACGGCTCCCTCTACGCCAAACTCTAGGAGATTGTCTTGCACTCCTGCGATTGACGTACCACTCTCGATCATCTGTTGCTTGAAGGATGAGACGGCCTTACCAAACTCAGACTTGTTCCTTCTGATCTTGCTGTTGACTTGATCAAGGTTACGTGTAGCTCCACGGACGTTAGCGTCAACAGTGATCAACATCTTTCGATGCTTCTCGATCTCACTCATCTCAGACCGAGCTTGACCAAGCTGTGAACGAAGATCAGAAGTGTCAGCTTCCAAGATCACGCGATTACGTATTTGCTCTTGTAGGCTTTCGATCTCGGCCTGAGCTTTGGCTATGGCGTCAGTATCCATCTGGATCTCGTACTGACGATCAAGGGCTTCAAGCTCAGCCGTGACGCCGCGTGTCTCAGCCTCAGCCTTGACAAGATCATCAGTGGAGACATTGAGATCAAGATCAACAGGCTTCTCGACTACGGCCTTGACTTCTTCTACTTCTTCCTTGACTACTTTGATCTTGGCTTCAGCCTTGGTTGTGTCCACCGTGAGATCGGGAGGCTTGTACACAAAGCCTGTAGCAATGTCCTTCTGTAGCGCGTCAACCTTAGCTTCAGCTTTGCTCGTGTTGATCGACAGATTGGGAGGCTCGTATTGAAAGCCTGCAACCTTCTTCTGTAGTTGATCAACCTTAGCCTCAGCCTTGGCTGTGTCGATGTCTACTTCAGCAGGCTTCGTCAAAGCCTCAGATGTCTTATCCCACGCGGTTTTAACATCTTTGAAGCCTGCCGCTGCATCACCCGCATCAGCCCTGAGCTTGAAGACGAGCTCTGACTCAGCCATTACGCGGCCTGTCCAAGAGCCGCATCGATCAAGCTATTGATCAACTTCTTCCTGATCCCTTGCATACGCTCTGTGATCGTGGGCCACATCCAATAGCCCTTCTGACCGCGCCAGGGATTGAATTGCATAGTGGTATGCCGGGTGACTGTGTAGCTCGTGCCCTTTCGTGATCTTGTGTTGTAAGTCTTGATCTTGACTTGACCGCCAAACTCTGAGCCTGCTACCCATTCCACGCCACCGGCTGTGATCGTGAGACCATCAGCAAGCCTTGTGTAGTTGAGCCCTGACGCGGCACGGCTGTGCATACGGCCTAGGCCTGAAGCCCTGCCGTGCATCTCTCCGATCATGGAGCTATCACAGGCTTCTAGCAGAGCTTCTGTGACGATCCTACGGGCTGTGGCAGCATCACTGAGCTTGACGAGAGACCAGAGATCTTGCTCCACGTCAGACACATCAATCGTCACTCTGAGATTGCTCATAAGAGACCTAGCTCCCTCATCGTGGCATCATTCGTGAGATCGAGATTGACATCATGATCTTGCTCGAAGAGCAAACGAAAGGCTGTGTTGATCACTGCGTCTCCCTCGCTCTCCCACACTGAGATTGGTATGCCCGTACGGATCATCAAGATTACAAGGGATTCTCCGGTGCTCCCTGTTGGGTAGGGTTTGCCGTATCCACTTCACCCGCTTCGAGATTCTTGCTCTTGACTCCTGTATTCACCTTGTCAAAAGCGGCATAGTCTCCCTCGAAGAGACCATGCCGCCTTGACGCTACCCAAGCCAATTGAGTCATCTGGATATATGACATATCCGTTGCTAGCCAAGAGATCTCGAAGCTCTCTTCGTACTTTCGTACGTCTCTACCATCAGCGATCACTTCATACGTTTGATCTTGACCATCAAGATCATTCGTGACTGTGAGATTGATCTTCATGAGGTGCCTCCCATGTTAGTTGTGTACAAGGAAACTAGGCTGATGCCGTCTCAAGATCAGAAGATCTCTGATCTTCAGCCACAGGCTGTGACTCCTGCGGCACAGGCTGACCCTGAGTGACGTAGGGATTGCTCATGGCGATAGGAGCTCCAAGAGCATCGATGAGCGTAGGCCTTCCCACGTAGGGAAACACGAGCTCCATGGTCGCAAAGTTGCCAGGCTCTCCACCACCAATCTGATCCGGCAGAGAGATCGTGACGGAGCCTTCTAGACCACGGCCCACGGGAGCCTTGGCACTGTCCGTCTTGGGATAGAAGGTGGCATGGAAGACTTCTCCCTCATGCTCCCAGGCGAACCACAGAAGGGAATCATCACTCTCGACATCTTGCACGCCAGTGATCGAGAGAGAGTACGCGCGAGGATTAGCCTCAGAGAAGCTTCCCTCAGGGCATTGAGTGGTGATCGACGTGATGTCACCACCTTCAGACGTTACAGCGATCTCCGTTGCTGAGCACTCGTAATCCATCGTGATCAACGGAGTAGCCAAGCCATCATCAAGAGTGAGCTTGGCATAGCGAATAAATAGCGGCTTGGGGACCGGCATGATCAACTACCTTTCATGATCAACACGGGCACACGGTGTGCGCGTGAAGGGTCGAGATATCGTAAGCAGGATAAGAATGTCCGGCCACGGTCTGAAGAGTGGGAAGCACAGCGATCAACGGCACATCTTGATCCCACAGCACGCCCAAGATCACATCTGTTAGTTGATCATGCTCAATCTGTGAACCATCATCGTTGATGTTTCGGCCTAGCACATGCACAGGCACTCTGATCTCCACTCCAAGATCAGTGCCACGGAACGAAGCTCCTGGCCTGCCGACGATCACACATGGTTGCTCAGCAAGATCATCAGGGAGATAGAGCCTGATGGCTGTGCCCACAGGAGCATGATCAACTAACGTGTTGTACACGTAAGTCCTATGCCTAGTGAGAAAGTCTTCAGCCATCAGCCGATCCCGTAAACGTGGGCCGCGTTGATCTTCTGGCTCATGAGAGACACGATGTCAGGATCAGTGGAGATGATGCGTACCACTCCAAGATCATCCCATCCTGCCACTCCCTCAGGGCTTTGCCTTCTCTTGTAGAGACGTGACGCCATCAGCAAGATAGCTTCTTGCACTTCGTTGCTCGTGACTTGATCAGCCATGGCACGATCAGTGGCCCACGAAGTGCTTGTATCTAAGCACTCCTGAAGGATCTCATCATCCTTCGTGGTCATTGATCCGACACGAGCTCGAAGGGCATCGATGTTAGCGGTCGTCATGCTTGACCTTGATCATTTGGGGAGTCGCCGGCCGATCCTCATGATCATCAATGTCATGATCAAACTCTTCAAGATCAACAGGATCAGGAGCGCGCTTCAAGATCCTACCTTCACGATCCGTCACGCTCGTATCGTGATACGTCTCTCTGTATACAGAGAAGGGATCTGACATGATCATCTCCTAGTGTGTTGATCACGGTGGGAGCCGGGTCAGGGGCGATCTCCGACTCCCACTGTGGCATCATGATTGACTAACGGGAATCAGCCAATCTTGATCGTCCCGTTAGGTGCGGGACGATAGAAGCCCACGTAACCACTGTAGGAGACTTGCACTCCAAGCACAGAAGGCTCAACCACAGAAAGCTGGCCTACGGTCTGCTCGTATGCTTCAAGAGCAAGATCACCCGTGACATAGAGAGAGTCGTCAGTGATGCCAGGAGTGACCACGAGACGAAGCCCAACAGGGTTACCTGCAAAGGAAGTAGCGCTCATGCCGCCACCCGCTGCATTGCTAGGAGACAGGAACGGGAAGACTTGACGGCCTGCCGAATCGCTGAGAGCTCCAAGCTTGACCCAACCATTAGGTCCGGCAGCAAGAATGCTTGGCATTGTCCCTGTGGCACCATAGTAGGCCGCTGATGCCTGATAGATGGCTTCGATCACAACGTCTGAAGCGGCACCATCAGCCAAGGGCACAGTGCCCGTTGACTTCTGCATCTCAGTGACAAGGGCACGCTCTGTGGCGTACGAGTAACGAGCGGCAAGCTGATCAACGATGGTACCGAGAGATGCCACTCCCCAATCGAAGATTTGCCTTGCTACGTTGACGTATCCACCAAGGGTGGTGAGATCAACGTTGTCACTCGTGATCGAGAATTGCTGAGAGACAAGCTCATCCTTCTGCTGTGCCTGTGGTCCGACTCCATCAGCAAGATGATCATCGACCAAACGCGGCCTACGGAAAGAAGGTCCGCCAGGGATTGACTTTGCACCAAGAGCACTGAAGAGCGGCCTAGACGCATCGATCATCGAGACGAGCGGCCCTACAACGCTATTAGGGAAGATCCCTTCAAAGGCATCAGTAGTGACATGAGCGGCAGCACGATTGTACGTGTCAAGACGATTGCGAGCTTCAGCCTTAGTCTTGTGATCTTGGGAGATGTCAGCCATGACGAAATCCCACAGGTACTCAGCCGCAGAGCGATACTCCACAGCACTCGAAGAGCTCTGCACTCCGTTACGCAGAAGGGCAATCCGATCTTTGGCAGCATCACTCATCTCGGCATCTTTAGCCAAGACTTCAATCTGCTTCACAATGTCGGACTGACGAGCCTTAGTACGCTCGATGAGCTCAAGATCAGCACTCGTCAAGCTTCGCTTCTGCTCGATGGCGATATTCTCGATATTGTCCAAGCTCTTCTGTAGCTCTTCATTCTCAGTGTTGAGATTGAGAAGCATTTGGTTAGCCATGATCATCTTCTCTCGGATCGAATCTGATGATCATGAGCCATCCATCATGATCAACGATCTTCGAGAGGTGACGCAGTAGTGAGGTGATCACTCGATGAGTAACGGTGTCACGGTCGCGCGGTGTCTCAGGCTTTGCTTGTCTACCACGATCCTAGGGCATCTCGCCTAGTCACGTCCAGGCCATCACCACAACTAATCCGACCGCCGCGATGATCAAGGAGAGGACCGACACGAGTAAGGCGAACCACGCTCGTGCCGACGCGCGACGATAGGGCTCCAAGAGCGTGATCGATGTCTCGGGATCAACTACGAGCACAGGCCTATCATCCTTCACGGCCCTACGGAATTGATCATGGATATGCTCAGCTTCTTCCTGTGAGATTGGCCTTTCAACCCTGATTACAGTGAGTGGCGCGTGCATGAGCTCTTCAAGATCGTTCACCTAGTACGCTCCTTCACAAGATCACGGAGCCGCGCGTTTCGCTCCCTCTGCTCTGCGTTGTAAGTCTTCAGTGCAAGGAAAGCCTCATCAGTCTCGATGCTTGGCATCTCGCTCGTGTCGATCTCATCGACTCCAAGATCATCAGCAAGCTCTCTCTTGTGCTGAGTATCCTTCCCTCTCATGGCTAGGATCATCGCGTCAGGGTATGCTGCCGTTCCTTCAACCACGGCAGCAACATGATCAAGATGAGCTCTCACCCTGTGGAGGACATCTCCTACTCTCTTGCTATTCAACGGCAGGAAGCCCACGGAGAGCCCTTTGTAGCTTGCTGAGATGAGCTCTCGTGCCTTCATGGCGTCAGCTTCAAGCAAGCGAAACGAGCCATACAGACCATCATCACGCTCTTCAAGATCAGTGCCATAGCCAACCATGTTGGCATAATCGGCACTGTGAGAGATCCTGAAGATCACTCTCTGTGGAGCTTTGCACACTCGCTCAAAGGCACCATGATCGAAAGTCTCTCGGTAATGCCCTTCATGATCAGACAAAACCTCAGCCACTTGACCATACGGCACGCATCTTCCTTCTACCGTTCGGCCATCTCGCATCTCAAGGCCTTGTGGAAACGACCTCTCCAAGATCATCTTCTCACTCATCCTGGCTTCCCTTCATTGGTCTTCTCCACAGTCTCAACGGCTTGATCAGTGATTGGTTGCTGATCATGATCACTGAGTGCAACCCAACCTTCTTCGATGCGTACTTCTGCGGCTGTGATGATGCCGCTCCTGATCATGATCTCGTAAGCCTGAGCTCTGGCTAGCATCTGTGGCCTTGTGAGCTCGTCAGCATCGAACCTTAGATATGTCTCAGCGGGCAGGAGCCACAAGCTCAGCCCAAGAGCGATGTTGTGGGCAAAGGTTCGGAGATTGCTCCGCCAGAAGAAGTCCCATGTTCCTTCTACAGTGGAGTATGTGAGCCCATCAGCCATGGGCAGGCCTACGAGCCAGAGCGGCACTCCAAACGCGCTAGCAATCCTTTGCTCGTCAAATGTCCGATGATCAATCAGAGCAAGATCACGGCTCGTCATACTGAGTGGCGTGTAATGCAAGCCTTTCGTCAAGATCACAGGCTCGATGCCGTTGCTAGCGATCATCTGCCGCCATGAGCCCTTGAGTGCCTGAGCTTGCTCCTGAGTCAACGTGGATTCAGATTCAAGCACTGCGTTAGGCACTCCACCACGGCCTGACAAGCTCGATGCGTAGCCTGACATTGCTTCTGCTGAAGCGATGTTGCGCCATGATGCTTCGAGCGGCCCTATGCCATGGGGAGATCCTGCCCACGTCTGATATTTGAGATGTCGAAGATCTTCAGTCTCGATCCTCACTCCCTCGCCAGCTTTGCCAAGCCAATATGAGACTCTGCCGCTAGCTTCTGGCTCAACGTGTACAAGATCAGGATTCAACACTACGAATCGTGCTGGGTATCCATCTGCATACCATGCTGTAGCGGCAACGAAAGCCTCTCCACGCATGAGCATGCTGTTGATCATGGCCTTACAGAAGTCAACCCATGATGTGTAAACGAGTGGCTCAGGATTGACTTGCCAAGCTCTAGGCTTCTGTGGCCTTGAGTCCTTGGTGATCTTCGTTGGCATCGTGGCAAGCTGACGCGAGATCAAGTCAACACAAGCCCACACGGTAGAGATCCGTTTGGTCAGATTCGTATTGCCATGATGATCATCATCACGAGTGAAGTATGGAGTATCCCAATCGTCAGGGTAGCCAGGCCACGCTGAGCCATGAGGGAAACCTTGATCACCTTCTCTCGGCCCCCACACATGACCACCCGGCACAAAGTCTGATGGCCCAAGATGATCAATGGTCTGTGGCGCGCCACTAGCTCCCACGAAGCTCTTAGGCCCTTGCTGCCACGGCAGAGTTGATCTTGGTGCCCTAGTCGATCCTCCGAACAAAGCTGCCAAGCCCTGCACAGGCCTAGGCACAGGCCTACCAACCATGTAAACCGTGGCACTCCCTGAGCTCAGAGTGCCCGTAGGAGCTCCTGACGCGGCTCCTACGGGCACGGAGCCGCTTGTAGGTGTCCTAGGTCCCGACGATCTCTGCCAGAGCCTCCTACGGGCTCCTAGCGGCTGTGAGCTCACCATATCTGCGGCACTCCAATCTCTTCGTGATCATGAGCCCACAGGGCCGCAGTAGCGGCAATGAGCGATGATGGTGGGAAACGTACGGCCCTATCCCATACCCAAGAAGCTCCCACGGCTCTCTGAGTCGCGTTGATCATGTCTTGAGTGAGAGATGATGGTGGAGTGCATATCATGATCAGCTTCTCTTTGGTCTGCTGAGTGAAGCTTGCACAGGCCTTTGTCCACTCACCAAAGGCAATCATCTTCGTGATCACGTCACCCTGTGCCGTAGCTCGATCATAGAGATCTCTGCCAGGGCTCTTTGCATCATAGGCAATCGGCGCGCCAGGGTACTTCAGAGCAAGATCATGCATAAACTCTGGCAACCACTCCACGCCAACATCTCTTCTGATAACCGTTATGTAGTTGGGTCCTAGCTCACTCTCTCTCCAACACGCCGCTACCGTAGCGCTTTCTCTCGTCACTCCAAGCTGAGTGATCTCTACGCCAAAAGCTAGGCCACAAGCTATGTGATCACTTGGTGCTGATCTTGGTGATGTGGTTACGTCTTCAAGATCTTCAGGGTCGAAGACACGATCAATGATCACGTCAGCCCATTGCCCTAGATGCTCTCTCCTGAAGTCTTGTGGCCTCATCGTGAGACACTGACGGCCTAGTTCCTCATGCCGTAGAAAGAAACCGAGACTAGGGTTAGCTTCTGCATGAGTGGCGGGATCACTTACTTCATGATCAAGCTCAGCGAACCAATCCCATCCCGTTAGATATGGGTCTGATCTTGAGTGGAGCCGCTTACGTAGCGCGATGAGCTCAGTGCTCAACATCGATCCTGCTGATGATGCCCATATGGTCTGAGGATTCGGCCTAGCGGCCTGTGATGGCATCACTGACGCTACGATCTCTGGTCCTACGGAGAAAGCCTCATCGAAGACCACAAGATCAGGATGAAGACCACGGCCTGCATTGGCTGTACGGCTGATCATGGTGATCGTGTTGCCGTTGTCGAAGATGATCTTTCGCTCTGCGGCACTGTTTCTCGTCTTGAAGATTCGCTTCTTCAACAGTGGTGAGGCTTCGAGCGTGTCAAGCATCGCTAGCCAGAAGTCAAGGCTCGTACGGTAGTCATGGGCTGAGTACATGATCGTCTTGTCATTGAGCACGAGAGCTCCCATGATCATTCTGATCATGAGCACTAAGCTCTTGCCATTCTGACGCGGCACGAGCAACAGGGCTTCTCGTGCGGCCCATCGTGAGAGATCGTCTTCCTTACGTGCAAGGAGATGACGCAACACTTCACGTTGCCACGGTAGGAGCTCGATGCCGCATATCTCGGCAAGCCTGAGCCCTGCATCATCGATCACGCCAGGCTGTATGTGTGAGATCTTCGCTACTTGTCTTCCCTGTGGAAGATCATCAGTCATGATGCGCCACGGCTCTTACGAAGAATGTCTAGCTCATCTTCAATCAAGATCTCTTCTGCCTGCTCCTGTGCTTTGATCATGCTCCTATGAGCATGCTCAGCGGCCCTGAGATCCCTTGTGAGCATGCCGATTGTGCGTGCCAGCATGCTACGCATCTCGGCTGACTGAGCTCTCTCGAAGTCAAGTGAGATCTCTTCTAGTGCCATCCTGAGCACTGCGACATGATCATTATCTGCTGCACTCTCGATCATTCCCATGATCACAACCACCCTGTTGCCTTCTCGACGGCAACTAGTGGCCTAGTGCCTCTGCCGCTATTGCATGAGATATGGGCAGGCCGTAGATTCTCAAGATCAAACATGAGATCAGGCCTTACTGATCGTGGGATCAGATGATCAACACTCGTAGCTCCTGGCCTGCCGCATAGGTGACAGACGTTGCCGTATCGTTGGAAGACTAATGCCTTGGTTTTTCTCTGAGCATCGCCTGTCCATTTGGTAGGCCTATTGAAATGCACGTTAATCATCAGCCGGCCGACCTCTCAAACAATGCGGATGATCTTGGAGATGATGATCAACATCATGATCACGATGATCTTGGAAAGAATGAGATTGATCTTGAGCTAATGCATAGTTATGAGCCAGATTATGAGCGTTTCTCAGATGATCATGATGATCCGAGCGGATCGCGCGCGTCA
>Ga0190275_10004461_pt1 | contig 10054 bp, 8 predicted proteins | sample Popmic550T_FD_133745 | JGI IMG/M metagenome (GOLD analysis project Ga0190275, IMG submission 133745) | Populus adjacent soil microbial communities from riparian zone of Yellowstone River, Montana, USA - 550 T | ecosystem: Environmental > Terrestrial > Soil > Riparian zone > Trees stand | place...
AGGTGTACTGCGAGGCGATACCCGCGCTGCGGACGATGTTGATGGCGAACCGCTGGCTCGGAGGGCTGCTCTCGGCACCCGTGGGACGCCAGTGGCTGGAGCTGCAGGCGAAGCTGTTGCCCGAGGGCCCCACCGAGGCTCAGCGCGCTGGACGTCACGCCACCCTCGTCGCGGAAGTGGAGGATGGCGCGGGCCGCCGCATGCGGGCGCGCCTGCGGACTCCAGAGGCTTATGGGTTTACCTGCACGACCGGGCTGGCCATCGTCGAGCGTGTGCTCGCGGGAGATCTGGAGGCTGGGGCCCAGACTCCCGCCCGCGTCTACGGCCCGGACTTCGTGCTCTCGTTCCCAGGTGTCTTGTACGAGGAACTTTGAGGGATCCGAGGGCAGGGGAACGTTCGCGCGAGGACTCCTACGAGCGCTCACCGCGTTGACAGGTTCCGCCGCGCCACCATGAATGCAGGCGATGACACGCCAGCATCCAGTCGAGATCGCCATCGTCGGGGGTGGATGCGCCGGCATTACGGCCGCATTCGAGCTGACGCGGCCCGAGCTCCGAGGCCAGTACCGCGTCACGGTGTACCAGCTTGGCTGGAGGCTGGGAGGCAAGGGCGCGTCCGGCCGAGGGCCCGCAGACCGTATCCAGGAGCACGGCCTGCACCTGTGGATGGGGTTCTATGAGAACGCGTTCCGGCTGATCCGCGAGTGCTACGCGGAGCTGAAGCGCGATCCGGCCACCTGCCGCATCGCCGACTGGAGCGATGCCTTCGTCCCCGATCACTTCAACGGCGTCGCGGACTGGTCACCGGACGGACGCTGGTCTCCCTGGACGGTCCAGCTGCCTCCCTTCGAGGGGCTGCCGGGTGATCCAGGCAACGCGCTGCCGCGATGGACGATCGGCGACTACCTGGCGAGGAGCCTGGAGCTGGTGAGGACCCTGCTGGCCACCGTGCAGGAGCCTGCCCCTGGGGCTGCTCCTGAAGCGCCCCAGCCCCCCAAGAGCACCGGGACACCGGAGGCGCTCCTGGAGACGATGTCGCGTCTGCTCGAGTACGGGCGGTTCGCCACGCTCGCCGCGGTGGTGGAGGCGCTGGGGCTGATGGAGGTGGCGCTCGCGACGTTGCGTCGCTACCCGGAGAACCTGCTCATCCGCTTTCACGATGCGGTGGTCACGGCCGTGCGCGGCCAGTTCGAGAAGCTGATCGAGAGCAACGACAGGCTCCGCCGCGTCTGGGAGATCGTCGACATGATGCTGGCGATCATTCGCGGCGCCCTCCGCTTCCGCCTCCTGACCGATCCACGGGGCTTCGACGCCATCGACGACTACGACTGCCGGGAGTGGATGCGGCTCAATGGAGCCTCCGAGCGGACGATCAACAGCGCCTTCATCCGCGCGCTCTATGATCTCACCTTCGCCTACGAGGACGGTGACCTCAGCAGGCCTCGGGTCGCCGCGGGGCAGGGGCTGCGCGCCGCGTTCCGTGCGTTCTTCACCTACCGGGGCGCTTTCTTCTGGAAGATGCGCTCGGGGATGGGTGACGTGGTCTTCGCGCCCTTCTACGAGGTGCTGAAGCGGCGAGGTGTCCGCTTCGAGTTCTTCCACCGCCTGGAGAACGTCAAGCTCTGCGATCCGGCTCACCTCGCGCCCGGCGAGCGCCCGTTCGTCGAGGCGCTCGAGTTCGACGTGCAGGCCGCGATCCCGGGAGGAGGGGAGTACCAGCCCCTCGTGGACGTGCGAGGGCTGCCGTGCTGGCCCGCGGCCCCTGACTACCGGCAGCTCGTGGAGGGCGAGCGGCTCGAGCAGGAGGAGTGGAAGTTCGAGTCGCACTGGGAGCGGCGCAAGGTGGGCACGCGGACGCTGCGGGTGGGGAAGGACTTTGATCTCGTCATCCTGGCGGTGGGGGGCGGAGCGATCCCCTTCCTCTGCAAGGAGCTGATGGAGAGGGATCCGCGCTGGCGGGCCATGGTCGAGCGCGTCAAGACCGTGCCGACCCAGGCCTGTCAGCTCTGGATGAACACGGACATGAAGGAGCTCGGCTGGAGCCATGCGCCCGTCAACCTGTGCGCCTTCGTCAAGCCCTTCGACACCTGGGCGGACATGTCACATCTGGCCACCGAGGAGAGCTGGCCTCGGCCGCCCGGGGCGCTCGCCTACTTCTGCAGCGTGCTTCAAGACGTCCCCGAGGAGGAGCGGGCCCGCCCCGCCTTCCCCGAGGAGCAGCACGAGCGGGTCCGGCGCAACAGCGTGCGCTTCCTCGAGAAGGACCTGGCCCACCTGTGGCCTCGGGCGTACCGGGAGTCCGGCGGGTTCCGCTGGGAGCTGCTCATGGATCCGTCTGCGCCGCACGGAGAGAGCGCGGGTGAGGCGGGAGAGGCCCGCTTCGCCTCGCAGTACTGGACCGCGAACGTGAACCCCTCGGACCGGTACACCCTCTCCCTGCCCGGGAGCCTGCGTGCTCGCATCTCGCCGCTCGACAACACCTACGACAACCTCACCGTCGCGGGCGATTGGACCGACAGTGGCTTCAACCAGGGCTGTGTCGAGGCCGCCGTCATGTCAGGACGGCTGGCGGCCCATGCGATCTCGGGAGCTCCAAAGCTGGAGGAGATCGCGGGGTTCGATCACCCATGAACCGTGTCTCAAACCGTTGGAGCGTTCCATGGATCCTCGTGAGCGAGTGAAGAAGCCGGAGCCGGGGCGCACGCAGCCCGTCCGGAACTGGGGCGCGGTCTTCGAGCGCCCAGGTGGCAACTCCGTCCCCCAAGGAGTGGAGATGGGCTACCGCGTGATCGAGGAGTACCTGCGCCAGGGCCAGAACGTCGCGCGTGCGATGTGGGCTCCCGCCGTCGGAGGCACTCCATCGGGGGATGGGCTCCAGAACCAGATGGGGGCGATGCTCCGGAGCTTCGCGGACTTCGCGAGCCTCTGGCTGGACCTGATGGGGAAGGCCTCGGCGGGAGGAGCCACTGCGCGCGAGCCAGGGGTCACACCCGCGGCCGGGACGGCAGGCCCGTTCTCCGCTGGCGTCGCACCGAGTGCCGCTAAGGCACCGAAGGCCACCGCCTCTGAACCCACGGAACCTCCGGCGGCGCCCGAGAGTCCGGAGGTCCAGGCGGTCGCTCCACCCAGCCACCTCACCCTCGACATCGACTCGACCCGACGCACCGAGGTCTCGATCGACCTGCGCCCGCGCGCGTCCGACCGGGCATTCCGGGTGCATGATCTGCGTGCGCCCGAGCCGGCCTCGCCGCGGATCCGGGGGGTGATCATCGAAGCGGTGCCGGAGGAGGATCGGGTGACCTTCCGCATCCAGATCCCGGACGACCAGCCCCCCGGTCTCTACAGCGGCATCATCCTTGACGAGCACACGGGGCTGCCTCGGGGCACGCTCTGTGTGCGAGTCGTCGCGCGGTGAGGTGAGCCGTGAGGACCGCCACGGACAGCGCTGTGCTCGTTCGGGAGAAGCTCGCGGAGTACGGGGCTGCCACGCAGGCGCGGATGCGAGAGTACCTGCGAGGCCGGCCGCGCAACCCCGAGTTCGAGGAGCTCATCGCGGACTATCCCCAGCGAGGAGGCTGGGCGCTGCGGGCCAGCCTCTGCCTGGCGACGGCGCGGGCGTTCGGGGCCTACCCCACGGACGCGCTGAACTCGGCCGTGGCCATCGAGCTGCTCCACAACGCGTTCCTGGTTCACGACGACGTGGAGGACGAGAGCGAGGAGCGGCGCGGGCGGCCCACCCTGCACCAGCGCCATGGAGTCCCCACGGCCATCAACGTGGGGGATGCGCTCGCCATCCTGAGCCTGCGGCCGCTCATCGACAACGCCGGGACGCTGGGCGTGCGCCTCGCCCTGCGGATCCTCGAGGAGGCCGAGCGGATGGCCCACGAGTCCGTCGAGGGGCAGTCCCTCGAGCTGGCCTGGCGCCAGCACAACGTCGTCGAGCTTCGCGAGGTTGACTACCTCCAGATGGTCCTGAAGAAGACCTGCTGGTACACGACGATCTACCCGATGCGCATCGGCGCGCTCATTGGAACGCGGGATGGCGTGGAGCTCGATCGGTATCTCCGGTTCGGGTTCTTCGTGGGGGCCGCGTTCCAGATTCAGGACGATCTGCTGAACCTCCTGGAGGATGAGGGGCGCTATGGCAAGGAGCGCTACGGGGACATCTGGGAGGGCAAGCGCACGTTGATGCTCATCCACCTGCTCCACGCCGCGAGCACCGAGGAGCGTGCCCGGCTCTCACGGGTGCTCGGGGTTTCGCGAGCGGAGCGGACCTCGGAGGACGTGAGCTGGATCCGGGAGCGGATGGAGGAATACGGCTCGATCGACTATGCGCGGCAGATCGCCCACGGGCTCGCCGGAGCCGCGCAACACGAGTTCTCCGTCGCCTGCGCCGACCTCCCGGACTCGCCGGACAAGCGGTTCATGGAAGCCCTGCCCACGTGGGTCATCGAGCGAAGCTGAGCCTGCCAGGGGACATAGGCCAAAACCCGGTGAGAATCATATCCGAGATACTGCCGAGGCCATTGTTGCAAAGAGGAGCACACCGGTGAGACTTGCGTCGTTTTCTCCGCCACCGAAGGAGGTCTACAGGGGCTGTCCTCTCCACCCTGGAGAGAGGTGCTACTTCTCCAGCTCTTGCGGGAGTGGGTTTCTGAGGAATCGAGCACCTTGGGGGAGGTTCACGACCTGGTAGCCCTTGCCGGAGATGCTCACAAGTTCACCGTCGGGAACACTGGCCCTTTTGAGCCATTCCTCGGCTTCCTCGCGCGTTGCGAATGCATGGGAAGCCTTCACACTCTCGATCGCTGGAGTCGTCATCTGCCGGAAGAATTCGCGGTAGTCGTCAAGCTTGCCGATCTCACGCACGTAGACCAAGGCCGCGGCGGCGGCCCGGAGTGATGCTTCTTCCGCCGAGCCGCCTTGAAACCCATGGCTAATGGACTCAATGGTGCGAAGGGCCGCATCCACATCAAAGTGAGGGTCGTATTTCATGGCTGATCCAGAGCTAGAGTGCGGCTGGCACGAGGAGCAACGCCCCGCTTCCGCCTGTGGCGATGATGAATGATACGCCAGCGATGACAACCACTGTGCCAATGATGAGTTCTGTCTTGTGCTCCCTGAGCCAGTCCAGTGCGGAGTCCATGCTCTTGAAAGTCAACTCGGATGCTTCCTTGGTCGCTTTTTCCCTCTCCTTCACCGGCGTTCCAGCATCGTTCGAAGCAGTCAACCTGCTCTTGGTCGCAATCGTGCCCACCTGAACCGCCAATGCCAAGAGCATCATCTGAAATGACATAAATCTGGCGTTGCACCTGGGGTTGAGCATGACTGCAACCGAGGCCAGCCACTACCACGGACATGAAGAGAGTCAGAACCTTCACAAGTGCTCCTTGAGTGCGCGGCGGAGAATGCCGCTCTGGTGCGCTCCTTGGGCAAGCACTACCTGCTGCCGTGTGCGAGCAGCCCGTGGGGCGGGGACTGAAGCAGCGGCAAGGAGGGAGCAGCGTCATCAAGCGGATACCCGTGTGGTGAGCGCCTTGCGCACTCCTCCCGCGTGTCTTGCCACACCACCCGGTGGTCCTGGCCATCGAAGGTGAGTCGGCCTGCGCGTTGGCAGGCTCCGAGGGACGTACGGGGAGTTCGGGCGAGACCTGAGGCCCGGTGATGGGAATGGCCGAGAGGGCCTGGCGCGGGTTCGGCAAGAGGCCGATGTGGCGCGAGTAGCACCTCCAGCAGCCGCTTCCAGACACCCGCGCGGTGCCACTGCCTCAGCCTTCGCCAGCAGGTGATGCCACTGGGCCACTTTAGCTCGCGGGTTCGGAGACGCGGCCCATGAAGAGGATCATCCCCGAGGAGTTCTCGCGCAGGAAGAAGAGGAAGGGGTGGTCGGCGCGGAACTCCTTCGGCACCTTGGGCCGCGCGAGGCCGGTCCTCGCGACCATGACGACGGCGGTGGCGGCGGCGGCCTCGGTGCCTTGCTCGTCGAGCTTCACGAAGGCCTTGTGGATGACCTTGCTGATGTGCAGGCGCTCATTCGGGTTGGGCGGATTGGCCATGCCCGTGAAGTCTGCCTCCTCCGGGTTGAAGGCCCGCCTCATCCCCATCGCTCCCAGCGCCTCTCCCAGCTCCAGTGAGGCCTCGGGGTTGACCTCGAAGCGCGGCAGCACGACGTTGACGGTCTCGTTCATCAGGGCCGCGAACCACCCATCCCACTGCGCGCTCGTCAGGTTCCGCTCGACGGCCTCCAGGCCACCCACGGCGTCTGGGAGCACGAACATCATCGCCATGTCTCCGTCTTTGTAGAGGATCTCCAGCACCTTGACGCCATCCACCTCGGCGAAGCGGTAGTCTCCCTTGCGGCGCATCAGGGGCACGTCCTTCTTCACGGTCGGCGTGACGAAGAACGGCTCGGGGGCTGTCAGCTCCTCCGAGAAGGGCTTGGCCCAGGTCGCCTTGAAGTAGATGGCGTTGACGAGCACGAGCTTCGTCAGCCCGGGCCTCAAGCTCCTCTCCGGCAGCAACTCCTGGATGCGATCCTCTGTCTGCCGGGCGATCCAGGCGTTGATGGACTTGCGCGTCGCCTCGACCTCGACGTCGAAGTCCACGGCCTCGAGGGGCGCCCCGAACGTGGCCTGCGTCTTCTCGAGGTACGGCTTCTCGAACGTGTAGCTCCTCGAGCCAAAGAGGCGGTTGGCCACACGCAGGAGGGTGACGTCGGAGCTCGTGTTCCAGGACTGGAGGAGCCGCCCCGCCGAGTCCATGACCTCGTCCGGGGTGCCCTCGAAGTGGAGGACCCGCTTCATCTCGTTCGCGGTGTCACCCTTGGCCCCTCCCCACGTCATCGCAAGCGCGAGAGTGATGCTCACGGGCGAGACAGCCAGGTTGCCCTGGGCCTCGCGAATCTGGCTCCAGAGGTCGGCGGCGAAGGCGTTGCTGCTCCGGGCGAGCCTCGCTACCTCCCAGGGCGAGGGCGGTGTGACGGGGCTGGTGGTGTCTGCTGACTTCCCGGTCGTCATGGGGGCTCCTGGTCGAGGGCGCCACCTTCTCGTGAACCGATGCTCGTCGCCACTCTCTTGCAGCCCCTTTATTGCGACGAAGCAGGAGCAACCGGCAGCGTGAACGTGAACGTGCTGCCCGCGCCTGGCTGGCTCTCGGCCCAGATACGTCCCCCGTGAGCTTCCACAATGCACTTGGAGATGTAGAGGCCGAGCCCCAGCCCTCGCCGGTCCCCGCTGCGGGCTTGCCAGAATCGCTCGAACACAGCGGTGAGTTGCTGGCTCGGGATTCCCGCGCCGGTGTCCGTCACGGAGCAGTGGACCTCCTGGCCCACAAGCTCCACTCGGATCGAAACCCTGCCTCCTGCCTTGGTAAACTTGATGGCATTGCTCAGCAGGTTGGCGAGTACCTGAAGGACACGCTCATGGTCGAATTCCGCCATCAGGGGCTTCCCGCGTATCTCCGCGTCGAGAGAGAGGCCCTGGGCCGAGGCCAGGGGTTGGAACGCCTCGACTGACTCCCGCACGAGCTCTCTTGCATCCTGCAACGAGGGGGCGACGAGGAGCTTGCCCGCCTCGATACTGGCCACATCCACCAGGTCTCCGATCAGCCGGTTCATCCGCGCAGTGAACCGCTCGATTTTCTCGAGGCCTTGTACGGTCCTCTTACCTGCCGCGTCTTCGGAAGCGTTCCGCTTGAGCAGAGCCGCCTGCAAGGCGATTCCCGAGAGAAACGTGCGCAAGTCGTGGCTGACCACCCCCATGAATTCATCCCGCGTCGCAAGCCCCGCGTCGGAGCGCTCCCGCTCCAACAGCAGACGCGTATCCGTTTCCACTCGTTCCAGGTGAAGGAGGGCCGCCAAAGCGCGCTTGCCCTCCTCGCGCTCGGCCCGCAGCTCCGCGTCAGAGGTTGCACGCTCTCCCTGCAGGACTACATCCTCGTGGGCCCGCTCCCGGTCAATGCGCTCGATCGCTTGGGCGGACGCCTCACTCCGAGCCAGCTCCACATCCACGTCGTCGCGGGCCTCCTGGGAGACCTGATCAGCCTTCTCCCGAGCCGTTTGGATGGCGGTGTCTGACGCGTCTTCAATCTCGGTCTGCGTCTTGGCGTACTCACGGTCGGACTGCGCACGCTCCGCGCGGAGGCTTTCGTCCGTGTGGGAGCGCTCGGGCTGCGGGTTTTTTTCTTTGGACGTCATGGAGTGCCCTTACTCACGTACCCATGCGCGCCGCCACACCCTTGCGAGCAGCGCGGCCTCCGGTGTATCAGAGCCCACTTTTCTGGCGCGCGTCCGAGGAGGGCACGAGCTTCCAGCAGCAGCTCGACGCCGTGCGCGAGGAGCTTGCGCAAGTCTATGTCCGTGAGTCCAAGCTGCCGCTCGGAGAGGTGGCCTACCTCCTGGGCTACTCGGAGCTCAGCACCTTCCTGCGTGCCTTCCGCCGCTGGACGGGGAAGACGCCGAGCCAGTTCCGCCAGAGCTGATGCCTGCGTGGCGCGCAGTGCCAGCACTTTCGGCGCGCGCGGCCATCCCCGCGCGCGCGGCTTCGTGGGACTTGGAGGGCCCAAACACCGCCCCTCAGGGCGCGGACCTCTCATGGAGAAGCAGCGATGTGGAACTCGATCCCCCGACTCGTATCCCTGTGCACCCTCCTAGACGGGCTTTGGCAAGCACGGCCACCACCATGGAGGCGGTGGAGACGGAGAGGCTCCCTCGTGGCTGCGCCTGAACATTCGCCAGCGCTCCGTCACGGGCAACCTCGGCTATCGCTGGGTGTGGGACTCGGGCTTCCACATCACCGCACGCTTCGGGGCCGGCTATGGCCGCGCGACGTGCTCGGGGCGGTCCCCGTGGCGCTCGACACCGAGCTCGGCTTCGGGGTTCGCTTCTGAAGCCGAGGCGCCTCGTGAGCGAGGCTTCGCCTGACACGCTTCAGGCGCTGAGCTGGAAGACCTCGGCGTTCATCAGATCCGGCACGTGGACGCGGTGGGAGTCCGACTTGCGAGGCGCCACGGTGCCGTAGGCCTCGGTGGCCAGATAGAAGGTGGTGCGCACCCGCCCGCCCTCGCGCCGCATGGAGGCCCACTGGATGAGCCCCACGCCTGCCTCGAGCGGACGGTTGGCCAGCGCCCACACGCACCGATCGAGCACCGCGTGGCTCTTGGGGTCCAGCACCGCGCGGATGCGGCGCAGCGCATCCCGGTCGTTGTCGGCGTAGCTGCGGATGGGGCAGTGCAGCGTGGCGCTGTAGGGCCGCTCGTCGTCATCCGAGGTGAACGCCCAGCACGTCAGCGTCGAGCGCTGCGCCGAGAACCGGTTGTCGTCTCCCTGGATGGCCTCGCAGAATGCTCGCGCCTCGCCGGCCGAGTACTCCTTGGCCTGGGACATGGCCGCCTCGATGTCCTCGGGGGCCGCGTCCCGGTGGGCCACGTAGATCTTCACGCGGGAGACAGACTGCCCTCCCATGTCCAGGGAGAAGTAGAGCACCTCGTCCTGGACGCCGCGGCGCATGACCACCTGGGACAGGAAGCGCCAGGCGTGCTTGAAGCCCAGCCGCGACAGCGCCTCCTCGACAATCTCGTTGGCGTGCTCGGAGCCGCGCGTCAAGGGGTTGAGGTAGACCTTGATCTCCGCCCGCCCGTCCGGCTTGAGGCAGAAGGCATGCCAGAGGGAGAAGCGCGCCTGGGGGTTGTGGGGCTCGAACAGCTCCTTCACCCGGTTGAAGTGCTCCAGCGAGAGGCCGAACTCCTTGTTGAGCCGCTCGTTGAGGGCCAAGCCATCATCCCAGCTCGTTTGAAGGGTGGTGGGGTGGTTCTGCGCCTCGATGAGGAAGCGAATCTCCGGGCGGCTGCCCTCCAGGGCGATGGAGAGCTCGAAGGGCGTGTGGTCATCCGAGATGTCGGACTTCCAAGGCGAAGTCTCTCCGACGCGCCGCGAGTTCCACGAGTCCGTCATGAAGGTGAAGTACTTCTGCACCTTCTGGGTGTCCACGGAGGTGAAGCCGGCCGACTTGCACAGCGCGGCGATGCGCGAGTTGCCGAAGTCCAGGAAGCTCATGTC
>Ga0190275_10004462_pt1 | contig 10054 bp, 11 predicted proteins | sample Popmic550T_FD_133745 | JGI IMG/M metagenome (GOLD analysis project Ga0190275, IMG submission 133745) | Populus adjacent soil microbial communities from riparian zone of Yellowstone River, Montana, USA - 550 T | ecosystem: Environmental > Terrestrial > Soil > Riparian zone > Trees stand | place...
GTAATCATCACGCACGAGCACGGCGACCACGCGGGCGGCCTGCGCGTTCTGCTCAAAAGTCTTGAGTGTCCCGTCTACACTTCGGGCGAGACGCGCGACGCGTACGTCCGCGAGAAGTCGCGCAACTCGAACGAGCCGAAAAAACGCGCCGAGGCTTTGCGCGACCGCGTCGTGGAGATTTCATCGAGCGAAGACTTTCGCATCGGCGAGATAGACTTTCATCCCTTCACAGTCCCGCACGACGCCGTTGACAACTTCGGCTTCACGGCGACGCACGACGGCGTGCGCGTCGCGACCTTGATGGACTTCGGCTGCATTACGACGCTCGTCGCCGAACGGCTGCGCGGGTGCGCCGCAATCGTCATCGAGTCGAACCACAGCCGCGACATGCTCAAGGCGTGCGAGGTCTACCCGTGGGAGCTGAAGCAGCGCATCCTTTCGCGCACGGGGCATCTGTCGAACGAGGACGTTGCCACGTGGCTTCGCGACGACTTCGACGGCTCGGCGGATCACATCGTTCTGGCGCACCTGTCGCAGCGCGCGAACAACCCCGACCTCGCGAAGTTCACCGCCGAGTCGGCCCTGCGCGAGCGCGGCGGGCTTTTCCAGACGACGACCCGAATCACGCTCTCGCACCACAAAGAGCCGACGCCGTGGATCGAGTTATGAAGAAGGCAGAAGGCAGAAGGCAGAAGGCAGTCAGGAGCATATCCTCTCCGACGTTTTGCCATCCGATTAAACTAAATCGGCTGAGGAAAGAACTCCACTGCCTTCTTCTTTCTGCCTTCTGCCTTCTGCCTTCTGCCTTCTTCGCGGGCTGCGCCGTGGACGAGCGGCGCAACGTCCCCGCGGGCGCGCAGGCCACGGTCGAGCGCGTGACCGAAGACATAGCCGCGGGGCGCGACGCAAAAGTTTACGAGGAGGCAGCCAGTGAGTGGCGCGCAGCCGTGAGCGCGGACGAGAACGAACGGATTCTCTCTCGCGTGCGCGAGCGTCTGGGGCGCGTCGAGAACCGCGCGCTGCACACGGGGCGTGAGCAACAGAGCGCGAGCGCGCCGCTCTCAGGCCACACGCTTGAGCTTGTCTACAACACGCGCTTCGAGCGCGGCGAGGCGATGGAGCGATTCACGCTCTTAGAGCGCGACGGCGGCTGGCTGCTCGCGGGCTATTCGGTCTCCTCGGACACGCTGAAATGAGTTCAAAGTTCAAAGTTCAAGGTTCAAAGTTGGCGACCTTGAACTTTGAACCTTGAACTTTGAACTTTGAACCATGATTGAACGTTACACATTGCCCGAAATGGGCGCGCTCTGGTCGGAGCAGAATAAATTTCAGAAGTGGCTCGACGTTGAAATCGCCGTGTGCGAAGTTCACGCCGAGATGGGGACTGTGCCGCGCGAGGCGGTCGAAGAGATTAAAAGTAAGGCCGCCTTCAACGTCGAGCGCATACGCGAGATCGAGCGGACGACCGACCACGACGTTATCGCCTTCACGACCGCGCTGGCCGAAAGCATCGGCGAGGCGTCGCGCTTCGTGCATTACGGCCTCACGTCGTCGGACGTTGTTGACACCGCGAACGCGCTTCTGCTGCGCGACGCGTGCGATCTTCTGCTGCAAAAAATTGACGCGCTCGCGGACGTTTTGAAGCGTCGCGCGTTCGAGTTCCGGCTCACGCCGCAGGTCGGACGCACGCACGGCATCCACGCCGAGCCGACATCGTTCGGCCTCACCTTCGCGCTCTGGTACGACGAGACGCGGCGCAACCGCGTGCGGGTTGAGCGCGCGCGCGAAGCCGTGGCGACGGGAAAGATAAGCGGCGCGGTCGGCGCGTTCGCGCACCTCGACCCGGAGGTTGAAGAGCGAGTCTGCGCGCGTCTCGGTTTGAAGGCCGCGCCCGTCTCGACGCAGGTCATACAGCGCGACATCTACGCCGAATATCTTGCGACGCTCGCCGTCGTCGCTTCGTCGCTCGACCGTGTAGCTTTGCAGATTCGCCACTGGCAGCGAACCGAGGTGCGCGAGGCCGAGGAGCGTTTCAAGAAGGGGCAGAAGGGGTCGTCGGCGATGCCGCACAAGCGCAACCCGATTTTGTCGGAGCGCATCTGCGGCATGGCGCGTCTGCTTCGCGGCTACGCGGTCGTCGGCTTCGAGAACGTCGCGCTCTGGCACGAGCGCGACATCTCGCACTCTTCGGCGGAGCGCGTCGTACTGCCCGACGCTTCAATCGCGCTCGACTACATGCTCGCGAAAGCGGCGTCGCTCATAGACACTTTGGTCGTTTATCCTGAGCGCATGCTTGAGAACTTGAACGCGACGCGCGGGTTGGTCTTTAGCGGCCAGCTCCTGCTCGCCTTGACGCGCGCGGGAGTGTCGCGCGAGCAGGCTTACGAGTGGACGCAGCGCAGCGCGATGAAGACTTGGGACGAGGGCGGCGAGTTCCGCGCGCACGCGCACGCCGACGCAGACATCTCTTCAAAGCTCACAAGTGAAGAGATCGAGCGCGCCTTCTCGCTCGAAGGCTACATGCGAAACGTTGACGCGGTGTTCGCGCGCGTCTTTAGAGACTCGCCGGTCGGCGGCCCGTAAGGTGTCGAGCGCGAGGCGCGCGCAGGAGATGTCGCGCGCAAGACGCGTTAGGTTGAGAGATTCCTTGTCGAACGACTCTTTGAGATTCGTGTCCGCCGCGTCGGTGTCGCTCGAAGAGTACGCCGACGCGCTCACGGCGGCGTTCCGCGGCTATCAGTTCCCGATGGTTTTGGATGTCGCGCTGCTCGCGCGAAAGGTTCGGCTTGAGCAGCACGACCTTCAGCACTCACTCGTCGCTTACGAAGGCGACCGGGTTGCGGGCGCGGCGGCGCTGGCCGTGCGCGCGGACGCGGGTTGGGTCGGGGGCTTCGGCATCGTGCCGGAGCAGAGGGGGCGCGGTCGCGGGCGCGAGTTGATGTCGGCGCTTTTAGAGCAGGCGCGCGCGTGCAAGCTGCGGCGTCTCTCGCTCGAAGTGCTGGCGCAAAACGCGGCGGCGCGGCGTCTCTACGAGGGCGCGGGGATGCACGTCGTGCGCGACCTGCTCATACTTGAGCGCGCGGCAGACTCCGGCGCGGGAGCGGGCACGGTCGCGGGCGGCGATTCGTTGAAAGTCGAAGAGGCGGATTCGCTAAAGGAGGCCGCGCCCTCCGAGCTGCTCACGCACTTCGCGCGGCTGCACGCGGAGCCGCCCGCTTGGCAGCGCGGCCTGCCGTCCCTGCTCGTAGGGAATCTGCGCGGCCTCTACTTAAGCGAGCGCGAGCGCCCTCGCGCATACGCGCTTCTGGGAAGGGCGCAAGACGGCAACACGTACGTCTCCGACCTCGCCGCCGCCAGCGCCGTTGACGCTGCCGCGCTGTGCGCCTCGCTCAAAGGCGTCGCGGGCGCGTTGAAAATTGTGAACGAGCCGGAGCATAGTCTGTTCACAGCGCCGCTGCTGGCGAACGGCTTCGTCGAGACCGAGCGCCAGCACGAGATGCAGATGAGTCTTTAGCAGGGAAGTTTAAAGTTCAAGGTTCAAAGTTCAAAGTTAACCGCCTTGAACCTTGAACTTTGAACTTTGAACTCCGAGGAGAATCCGTGAAAGCAAAAGTTTACGTGACGCTCAAGTCGGGCGTTCTCGACCCGCAAGGCAAAGCCATACAGCACTCGGTCGAGCTTCTGGGCTACGCGGGAATTGCGGACGTGCGGCAGGGAAAGTATTTCGAGATCGCGCTCGACGGCTCACTCGACGAAGCGCGCGCGCGTGAGATTGCCGAGCGCATGGGGCGCGACGTTTTGTCGAACCCTGTCATTGAGGACTACCGCGTGGAGGTCGAAGGATGAAATTCGGCGTGATCGTCTTCCCCGGCTCGAACTGCGACCACGACGCTTACCACGTCATATCGAAGCACGTCGGGCAGCCCGTTGATTTCATCTGGCACAGGGACACAGACCTTTCGGAGTACGACGCAGTCATCATCCCCGGCGGCTTCTCCTACGGCGACTACCTGCGCGTGGGCGCGCTCGCGCGCTTCTCGCCCGTGATGGCTTCGGTCAAAGAGTTCGCGGCGCAGGGGCGTCTCGTCCTCGGCATCTGCAACGGCTTTCAAATACTCTGCGAGGCGGGCCTTCTGCCCGGCGCGCTGATACGCAACCGCGACCTACACTTCATCTGCCAACACGTCAGCGTCCGCGTCGAGACGACCGAGACGCCTTTCACGACGGGCCTCCGGGCAGGCGAAGTCTTGAGTCTCCCAATCGCGCACGCCGAAGGGAACTACGTCTGCGACGACGCGACGCACGCGGAGCTTGTTAGCGAAGACCGAATCATCTTCCGCTACTGCGACACGGGCGGGGAGCTTACGGAAGAGGCGAACGTGAACGGCTCGCGCGACTCTATCGCGGGCATCTGCTCGCGCGAGCGAAACGTTCTGGGAATGATGCCGCACCCTGAGCGCGCGTGCGAAGACCTTCTAGGCTCGTCGGACGGCAGCGGCCTCTTCCGCTCGCTCGCTTCGACGCTCGCCGATGCTGCTCGCTAACTTTCAGGAGGTGGCCGCATGCGTAACGTAGGAATAATCGTGCTGGTCGGAAGCCTTGTGTTGTCCGGCCTGATGCTACTCGGCTGGCTGGCCGGCCTCGTCGCGGGCATCGGGGGCGGCCTTATACACCTTCTGCTCGTGGCTACGATTCTGCTCGCGCCCGCCGGAGTCGTGGCCGGAGCCTTGCTTATCGTCCTCGGCAAGAGGCGGGCTTGAGTGCCCTCATTTACCCCCGGTCAACTGGAAAGAGTCGAGGAACTTCTGTCCCGTCTCGCTCGCCGCTTTGCCCTTCGGGTGGACGTAGAGAATCTGATAGAGGCGCGGGCTGGCCCAGTAGATGCGCGCGGTGAAGGTTGCCTCCTGCTTCTTGCCGGAGCTGTCTGCTTCGGGCGAGACGCCTTCGCCGACGAACTCCTTGCCGGGGTGTCCATTCATCGTGATGCTCTTCTCGCCAGTCACCTTGCCGCCGACGTTTTGAACCGCGCCGGTCTTGGCGTTGTTGAGAAGTTGTTCGGGGTCAATGTTCGCGGTCGCCGCGACGGGAAAATCGTTGTAGCCGACGATGAAAGCCTCGCCGCTATGCTCGACCGAGAATGTGTTGAAGGCGATGGGGCCTACGGCGGTCTGCACGCTCTGCGTCTGCTTCTCGGCCTTGCCGGGCATCTGCACGGTGAAGCCGCCGTCGCTTAGGGTCTCCCACTTCGGCGCGAGAAGCGTGGAGCAGCCGCAGGCGAGCAGCACTGCGAAGAGCGTCGGCAGTAAAAGTCTTCGTTTCATTTCGGGGAAACTCACTTTCCTTGTGTGGTATTTTGACTTGCTCTAACGGGCGGCGAGTTTGACACAGACGCCGCACGGATGGAAGCCCGTCGAGGAAGTTCTAAATCAGTCTTTACAAGATTAGAACAGAGGGAGAAAAAGATTATCCACGAAGCCACACGAAGTCACACGAAATCACTCGAACGATTCGTGCGTTTCGCTTCGTGCCTCTTCGTGTGCTTTCGTGGACAAGTCTTTCCTGCACACTATTCCCACAAGTTTCTATTTAGACTCAAAATTCAAAATCCAAACTGAAAGAAAGGTGGAAGTCTGAGGCGGCGGCTCACGTCTAAACGGCGCGTGTAAATTAACTGTTAACACAGCGTATGTATGAATAGGTATTGTTATCAAAGGTTTACATCACCCGCTCGCCGCCCGATTGTGCGAGCGTTGTGCGAACGCCCTCAAAAATCAGCCTTTCCAGACTGTCTGAGGCCCACTCGCGCATTATGGGAATCGCCTTCACGTAGACCTCTTTCGTGAAGTCCGTCCGCGTGTGTCCCATCAAATCCGAGATAACCCTGTCGCGCTCGCCCGCCAGATATTGCAGCGTGGCGAACGTGTAACGCAGGCTGTAGAGCGTGAAGTGGGCAGGCAGTTCCGCCCTCTTCAGCAGTCTCTTGAAACGACGGTCGCGCAGACCGTCGCGCTGTTGCGGCTCGCCCGTCGGGGAAGGGAAAACCAGCCCGTAATCTGTCCACCCCGCTCCGGTTGCGAGTCGGCGTGATTCGACGAGCGCACCGTAGCGCTCAATCTCCCGGTAGAGCCACGCCGGGAACGGAACATCCCTCACGCCCTGCTTCGTCTTAGGCGGCGGAAACTCCCAGCCCCCGCCCCGCACTTTCACGGCGACCTGTCGGACGCGCACCAACCCCCGCTTTTGCTCCCCTTGCTTGACGAGTTCGACGTGATCGCGCGGAAGGCCCAAGTATTCTTCGGGCCTGAGTCCCGTGAGCAGAGCGAAGACGAACACGAGATCGTCAGGTTCGGCGAGCGCCGCCTCGACGAGCGTGCGCGCCTCTTCGGGCGTCATCGCATAAGCGACGCGCCCCTCCGCGCCCTTCGGTGCTTTGACGTTCGTCGCTGGGTTCTCTTTGAGATGGCCCCACGAAACGGCGTCCCGGAGGATCATCTTTAGAATCGTGCGAGCGTAATTAATCGTCCCCGTCGCAAGCCCCCGGTCTTGCAGGCCGTTGAGCATTTCGCGCACCCGGAGCGGCGTCAGTTCCTTGAGCCGCAGGCTGCCGAGCGCGGGCTTTATGTAGAACTCCGCAGCGTCCTTGTAGGCGTAGAGCGAGGCGGTGCGCTTGCCCTCGCGCCTTTTCTGTTCGAGCCACTCCGCGACGAGTGCGGAGACCGTGAGCGGCGCGGGCCGAAACAATAGCCCGGCCTCGACCTGTGCGAGCAGGTCGTCCCTGCGCTTCGTGGCCCTTAGCTCCGTGCCGCTAAAGGTCTCGTAGTGCGTCGCGTGTCTGCCGTTCCTTCCGCGCTCTTTCAAAGGCACTCGTATGCCCCACGCGCGGCACGTCCGACGGTTGCCTTCGAGCGGGATGACTTGCCCGCGCGTCCGGCGTTTTCTATCACCGTCCATAGCAGTAGCCTCCTTTCCAATGTTGGGTAGAGAGGCCGCGGACTCTATCATCACTTTTCGCCCTCCTGAAACTTTCTGATTTCAGACAGGGGTATGCGTATCGTGTTGGGCGTCGGGCGTATGACCTGAAGCCTGCCCTCGCGTATGAGGGCGCGGACGCGCGACTCCGACATATCGAGCATCTTCATGGCCGTCGGTTTTACCTTGACCGCGCCAATATCTCCCGACGCCGCGTGCGCGCGCACAACCTCCTCGGCTATGCGCCGCACGCGCTCATCGAGGGCGGAGAGGATGTTGTCATCCTGCGATGTTTTGCCCTTTACCATCGCCTTACTGCGCGCCTCTTCCGAAACCGAAGGCACGCGCCCGTAGGAAGCCGCGCGGCTCAGTTCGATGAATCAAAACGGCAACACCATCGTGGACGAGGTAAGCCGCAGAGACTCGACCGGCACGGCACGAGGATGAGACACGGACAGAGAGTGGAGACGGAAGGTCGAAGATTTGAGTTGCGCTGGAAGTGTGTTTGCGGTTATCCTTCGGCATGTTGGTTGTACCCTTGTAGTCACGTTCACCGTTCAGTTAAAACCAAGCCCGCGCCAAGAGGCTGAATCCTCTTGGCGTGGGCGCTTCATTTTGCGAGCTTTCAAATGACAAGAGACTCGTTTTCCGCTGGCGTACCGGAAAACGAGTCTCTTGTTTTGCCCGACGACGGCGGACAGGCACGCCATCGGAAACGAAAATTTTAAACTCGCCCACGCCAGAGGGCTTTTCAATTGCCTTGCGTTTTTGCGTGGGTCTGTCGGATAATCTCGCCCGACAAAGGCCACGCTTTACGCGCGTGCTTTTCAATTGCGGGGGCGCGAACTCCAGACGGCTAAATCAGGTTTCGTGCCTTCGCCATCTTTTACTCCTTTTTCCCACGCTCTGCAAGAACAAAATTTGCTTAAACCGTTGATTCACAAGGGAATACGGGCGACGGGTGCGAAAGATTGTAGAATGTATGCGTCGCCGCGTATTCGTAGTTTTTAGCGCATCTCACTGTAAGCGTTGAGCATATCCGCACGCCGCGAACGGCGGCACGTCTCCACGGTGTAACTTGAGACGACGCGAAAAAAGTTTTCGTTAAGATCGCTTCCCTCTTGCGCGCCGAGCAACATGTGACTTTCGAGAGCGCGGCCCTTTCTTCGGACGACGCAGACCCGACCGCCCAATCGTCGGCGGTCTGAACCGCGGTGCGTTTCGTGGGCTTTGCGCCGATGGTGACTTTCTTTTTCATCGCTTCATCATCTCCGCAACTCCATCGGTCGCGCCTTTGCAGGGGCGACTTTAGTCTTTACTCGCTTAATGGCCTCCACAATCTTTTCGACGTTGGGGGTGATTCCGTCCGCTTCCTCAAAGTAAAAAAGCGCGTTCTCATAATCCCCGGCACGCTCAAAACCGAGCGCCACATCATACGCTGCTGCGGCATATTCAAGGTTTACCTGCTCTTTGTCTTTCGCGCCTTTGCAGACGACGGCGAACATCTTCTCCGTTATCGTCTCAGGTGTGATAAACCTCCACGGGCGAGAAGAGTCCTCGGTGGTAGCAATAGACTTTCCAGTGAGGTCGTAATCAGTGAAGGCGATAGAACGGTGCCGCCCGCGCGCACAATCATACTCTTGAAGCGCCACAGTTCGGGCCACATCACCCCTCGGTGGTTGATTGACGAATTTCACCCACAGTCTTACGACGCCCTTAGCAGGGCGCGTGAGCCGTGCGGGGTCGTAATACAGCTTCACGTCCGTGCCCTCAGCCGCCAACCGCCAACCCGTGCGCTGCGTCGCCAAGAACTCATCGAAGGTAGGGACGCGCGCGGGCTTAACCCTCGCAGCGGCCTTTCGACTTCGCGTAGGCCGTCTTGACTGAGCGTAGGCCATTACCGGGATGAGAGACGTAATGAGCAGCGCGAGGAGGACTTTTCTCACGGCAGCCTCCTTATGTGTCAGTGAGAGATCGGAGCGGCGCGGATTCTATCACCGGAGCAGTAACGTGAGAAGGGGAAAAGGTGTGGACGCAAGCCCACACCAAGTACCTCCCGCGCTCCCCCACCTGTTACCTAAAGTTACACCGAAGCGGCGACGGCCTTCACCGAGAATTCCCCGCATTTTCTGGATTGACCCGCCCCGCACCGCGTACCACGGGCGTTAGAGATTGTATAGCGTTTGGCGTATGAAAGTCCGACAACCCGTGCGGAGTGTCAGGGATTGTACGAGATGAAAAATCAAAAATAAAAATCTAATAAATGTGGCCTCTAACTAGGTGGTCGTTTTGGCGGGGTTTATTCGTGGCCCCTCGGACAATGACAACCGAACAAACAACAATCCTCGACTTCCCCTGCCCCTTGCGTCGCCCGACAGCACACCCGCCGCCCACCCACAAACCTTGACTCGCGCCCATCGCCGGCGTTCTAATGCGCGACCATGAAGAGAGTCTTATCCGCCCTACTCGCCGCCATCGCCTTTGTCTCGTGCAGCCAGCCAGAGAGTGAGAAGGCGGCTCCGAAGTATAAGACCGGCGATCATGTTGTCATCGGCGGGTTCGAGATACCGGGACAGGTGCTAGAGTCCGACTGTGCAAAGTCTCCGTGCAAATACACTGTGCGGTATCTGCCGCCGTCGAGCAGCGCCGACCGAGACTTTCGCAAAGAGGTTTTTGACGAGGTAGAGTTGAAGCCTTACGAAAAGAGAACTCGCGTCCCGTAACATGCAAGAGCGTTGCTAATGCAAAAGCGTTGCAGGCTTCACAAACGTCGTCGGCTCCGTTCCATCGAAAAGCGTTTGAGGCATCAGGTTTCAAGATGTCGCCAACCGCTTCAATCTAACGAAAGCACTTCGGAGAGCTATAAAACTCCCATCGTCGCCGCCACGATCAGGATGCGCGGTCTTCACCTTTACGCGAAACGCTCGCTGTAATTCACGCAACGAACACGGCAGCGAGACACCAAGCAACTCAGCATCCGAATTGCCAGAGGTAGTAACAGGCAAAGTCTCAGGCTTGAGCGAGAACTTTTCCACCCCATGAAACACATAGCCGTCGCGCTCAAGTTTTGCGCGGTCTAAGTGAA
>Ga0190275_10004463_pt1 | contig 10054 bp, 7 predicted proteins | sample Popmic550T_FD_133745 | JGI IMG/M metagenome (GOLD analysis project Ga0190275, IMG submission 133745) | Populus adjacent soil microbial communities from riparian zone of Yellowstone River, Montana, USA - 550 T | ecosystem: Environmental > Terrestrial > Soil > Riparian zone > Trees stand | place...
CCGGGCGACCAGGAAGATCGCATAGTCGACGCCGAACGCCACCAGGAACACGAACACCAGCACCGGCAACGTCGGCTCCACGCCACCGAAGCCGAGCACGTTCTCGAAAACCAGCGAGCCGAGCCCCAGCGCCGCGAGATAGGACAGCACGACCGCGCCCACGACGAGCAGCGAGGCGACCAAGGACCGGAGCAGCAGGAACAACACCAGCAACACCACCCCGAGGACGAGGGGAATCACCAGTTTGGTGTCGGCAGCACTCGCCTCCTGAACGTCGACGCGTTCCGCCCCTTCGCCACCGACCAGCGCCGCGGCCGGCAGCTTGGCTCGCAGGCTCTTGATCACCGCCGCTTCCTCATTGCTGTCCGGCTGAGCCGCTGGGACGACATCGACCAGGGACCAGCCGTTGCCCTCCCGTTCGGTTTCTGCTGACACCACCTTGTCCGTGGCACGTGCCACGGCGAGTACCTGCGTCACCTGATCGGTAGGAGTGGCCACGGTGAACGGCCGGCCACCCTCGCCCGGGTAGGCCCGGTCCAGCGTCGCGAACCCGGCCACCGACTCCGGGGTATTGGTGAACGAGTCGGCTTGCTTCAGGTTCGTCGAGAGACCGAGTACCCCGAGTCCCAGCAACCCGAGCACCAGCGCCATGGCTCCAGCCGACAGCAACGGCCGGCCGAAGGCCCACCGCCACCAGTCGCGGCCTGCGGGCGCAGTACTGGCCACGTCGGGGACGCGCGGCCAGAAAACCTTGCGGCCCAGCGCAGTCAGTACTGCGGGGAACAGCGTCAACATGGTGACCAGGGTCGCCAGGATCCCCAGCGCACCGATCACCCCGATCCCCGAGATGTCGTTCATATCAGCCACGAACAGGCAGCCCAGGCCGAGTGCGACCGTCGATCCTGACGCGAGAATGACCGGTCCCACACCCTTCAGCGCGGCGCGCATCGCGGCGTGGACGTCGCTGTGATGACGCAGTTGCTCGCGGTACCGCGCGACGATCAGCAGCGCGTAGTCGGTCCCAGCGCCGAACACCATCACGATCATGATCGACGAACTCTGCGTACTCACCGTCAGGTCCAGCGCTCCGGCGACGAGCCGGACCAGCGCCATCGACACGTACGCGGCGGCCCCGACGGTCAGCAGCGGCACCAGCCAGAGGAACGGACTGCGGTAGGTGATGATCAGCAGGAACGCGACAACGATGACGGTGACGAGCATCAGGGTCGTGTCGATCCCCTCGAAGACCGCGTCGACATCCGCGTCGATCGCGGCCGGGCCCGTCACCTCGGCCTGCAGACCGCCCGGCCGGTCAGCAATCACCGCCCGCACCCGCTCGACGAACTTGGCGACCCCTGCATCGTTCCCGCTCGCCGGCTGACCGACGGCGTACATGAGTGCCGTGCCGTCCTCGGAGGGGACGGGCGGCATGTCTACCTTGAACTCCCGGGTGAGGGTGGCGTGCTGCTGCGCCACCGCCTGCCTGTCCCCGGCGGCGAGACCGCCGGCGCGGTGATAGACGACGATCAGCTCGTCGTCCTCAGTGCCGGGGATGCGGTCCTCGACCTGATGGACAAGCGTCGACTCCGCACCACCGGGCAACTGATCGGTGACGTCGTCACTCTGCACGTCACCGAGCCCCGCCGCCAGCGGAAACACCGCCACCAGCAACAGCACCCAGACCGCGACCACACCCCACTTACCCCGCCGCCCAGCCGGCAACGTGAACATGAGAACCTCCCCTGTCGTTGGACCTCAAACAGTGGCCCTGCAGGGTGGGGTGAATCGTCCGCCCGGGGTGGACAGTCCGGCGTACTCCCGTGGTTGACACGGCCCCCGGCTGAGTCGCCCTCAGTACGGGTAGGTGTCGTCCCGGCGGGTGGGGTCGAGGTCCCAGAGGGAGAAGTCGACGACCTTGTGGGATTCTTCGCCGCCGGCCGGGGTCAGGCCGACGGTGTCGTAGTCCTTGGAGCCGAGGCCGTCGAGGTAGCCGAGCAGCTCGAAGGCTGAGCGGGCGTCCTCGATGTCGTCGATCACGTCATCGTTCTGGGCCTCGTCCGCGCGGCTGCGGACGTAGGCGACGAACGCCTCGGGATCAGTCACCACGAAGTCGTAGCGGGCCTGGTAGCTGAGCCGGATGCCGTTCTCCGGGACCAGCGGCTCGTCCAGGTCGTCGAGCTCACCGCGCTCGACCATCTCGCGGTAGTCGGCGGGGTCGTCGAAGTCGTCCGGTCCCAGCGGCAGGTCGTCCAGCTCGTCGGGATCGTAGGAGTCGATGCCGAGGAAGATGTCACCCCAGCCGCGCTCGTGGACCGCGTCGGCGAGGACCCTGGCCTGGACCCGGACGTTCTCGATCGCCGTGGTGGCCCGCAGATCGTGCAGGTCCAGGGCGTCGGCTTGCTCCAGCAGTACCTTCGCCAGTTCGCGGGCGGCCTCGGCGGCCGACGCGGGCTCAATCGGCTCACTCATGCTGCGACGGTACAACCATCGGTACATCGACTGCCGCGCCCGGTACGCCGAACGCGTCCACCAGCTCCCCGGCGTACGGCCGGACAGTGGCGCAAAGCTCGTTCACCAACGAGATGATCGCCTTCGACCGGGCCGTCGACAACCGGCCGTGCTCGAGGTACCAGGCCCGCTCCGCCTCGATCGTCGCGAGCGCATGCAGGTCGTACAGATCCTTCAAGCGGTCGCTCGCAATCCCTTCCGGCGCAGCCTTGACCGCCGTCGCGAACGCCTCCAGTACGACCCGCTCGACGTGCGCCCGGCCCGCTGCGATGACGTGATCCTGGCAGCGGTTGAACACCTCGAAGGGTTCGACACCGTCGTCGATCCCGCGCTTCAGCCGTCGCGCCACCGCGGCCAGCATGTGCTCCTCGCGGAACCGGAGCAGACCGGAGTGGTACGCGTCGTCCCGCAGCCCGGCATCCGGATCGGCGGCATCGTTACGGTTCGGTACGGCGTCGCGCAGCCGCTCGATCAGGGTCCGCAGCGCTGTCTTCTCGACCGCGATCTCCACCGCCTGGCCGGCGATGAAGCGGGCCATCCCGAGCGGATCGAGCTTGCCGAACGACTCCCGGTAGTTGGTCAGCAACCCTTTGGCGACAAGTTGCAGCAACACCGTGTTGTCACCCTCGAAGGTGGTGAACACGTCCGTGTCCGCCTTCAGGGTCGACAGCCGGTTCTCCGCCAGGTACCCGGCACCGCCGCAGGCCTCACGGCACATCTGGATCGTCTCGGTCGCATGCCAGGTACCGAGAGCCTTCGTACCGGCCGCCTGAGCCTCCAACGCCCGCTGGTCGTGCTCGAACTTGTCGACCACGTCCTCGCCACCGAAGATCCGGACGAACTCGTCGACCAGCTCGGCCTGCGCGAAGTGCAGCGCATACGTGCGAGCCAGCAGCGGCAGCAGCCGGCGCTGATGCATTCGGTAGTCCAGCAGCAACGCTTCGTCCGCACTACCCGGCGCACCGAACTGGCGGCGGCGGTCGGCGTACCGGATCGCGATCGTCAGGGCGACCTTGCTCGCGTTGATCGCCGCGCCACCGACCGAGACGCGGCCCTGGACGAGGGTGCCGAGCATCGTGAAGAAGCGGCGGTCCGGGTTCTCGATCTCGCTGGAGTAGGTGCCCTCGGCATCGACCTGCGCGTAGCGGTCGAGCAGTGCGGTGCGGGGGACGCGGACCTGGTCGAAGACGATCCGGCCGTTGTCGACCCCGTTCAGGCCGAGCTTGGGGCCGCAGTCGGTCAGCGTGACGCCCGGCATCGGCTGGCCGTCCGTGGTACGGATCGGGACAAGCAGGCAGTGCACGCCGTGCCTCTCACCGCCGACCACCAACTGCGCGAAGACCGTGGCCATCCGGCCGTGCCTGGCCGCGTTGCCGATGTAGTCCTTGCGCGCGGCCGCGGTCGGGGTGTGCACGACAAACTCTTCGGTCGCCGGGTCGTACGTCGCCGTCGTACCGAGCGCCTGCACGTTGGAGCCGTGGCCAGTCTCGGTCATCGCGAAGCAGCCGAGCAGACGGCCTTCGAGCGCGTCGGTCAGGTACTCCTCGTGGTGCCTGCTCGTACCCAGATGCAGGATCGCGCCCGCGAACAGGCCGAACTGCACCCCCGCCTTGACCATCAGCGACAGATCGCCGAAGGCCAGCGTCTCGAACCCGGCGATGAACCCACCCAGATCGCCCTGCCCGCCAAACTCCTTCGGGAACCCGCGGCTCGTGTGCCCCTCAGCAGTGACCTGCTGCATCACCTCGAGCACCTTGTCCCGGTACTCCGCCCGGCTCAGCCCCAACCCGGCGTCGAGCAGTTCGGCATTGGCCGCCAGCCCGTCCCGAACCAGATCCCGAGCGGCCTTGTGCGGCCCATCCAGATACTCCCGCAGCCCCGTCGTACTCATGGGCCAAACCTATGCCGCCCGGGGCGTACGGGTCATGACGACGCTCACGTTCGCGGGGAGTACTGGGCTGCTGCGCCCGCAGATGCGGAGATATGATGCTTCTTATGCCGAATTTGCGGATCAGTGAGGCGGCCGCGTTGCTCGGAGTCAGCGATGACACCGTGCGGCGCTGGGTCGAGCAGGGGCGGCTGCCGGCAGTACAGGAGGGTGGCCGGCGGGCGATCGAGGGCGCTGAGCTTGCTGCCTTCGCGCAGAAGCTGGCGGAGTCACCCGAGCCGGGCAACACGACGGCTGCGTCGGCGCGCAACCGGCTGCGCGGGATCGTCACGCGGGTGGTGAAGGACGGCGTGATGGCGCAGGTGGAGCTGCAGGCCGGGCCGTTCCGGGTGGTCTCTTTGATGAGCCGTGAGGCGGCGGACGAGCTCGGCCTCGAGCCGGGTGTGATCGCTGTCGCATCGATCAAGTCGACTCACGTCGTTGTCGAGATCCCGGGGGTCTGATGCTTCGCCGTACTGTCGCTGGAGCGTTGGCAATCGTCGTACTGACCTTGGCGGGCTGTGGTGACGACAGTCCGGCGGCCACTACGGAAGTGACGGGCCCGGTCACCGTGTTCGCGGCGGCGTCGCTGACGGGGACTTTTACCCGGCTGGGCAAGGACTTTGAGGATGCGCATCCGGGCGTCAAGGTCGTGTTCAATTTCGCCGGCAGCTCGGCGCTTGCGCAGCAGATCAACCAGGGCGCGCCGGCGGATGTTTTTGCCTCAGCTGCACCCAAAAACCTGGACCAGGTGACAGGCAAGGGCACGGCGACGACGTTCGCGAAAAACCGACTGGAGATCGCAGTCCCGAAGGGCAATCCCGGCAAGATCACCGGCCTTGCGGACTTCACGGATGCGAATCGCAAGATCGCCCTCTGCGCCGAGCAGGTGCCTTGCGGAGCCGCCACCAAGAAGGTCTTCGAGGCAGCCCAACTGACACCACAACCAGACAGCCTGGAACAAGACGTCAAAGCAGCCCTCACCAAAGTCACCCTCGGCGAGGTAGACGCCGCCCTCGTCTACAAAACCGACGTCCTATCAGCCAAGCAAAAGGTCGAAGGCATCGAGTTCCCCGAATCAGGCAAGGCAATCAACACCTACCCCATCGTCACCCTCACCAATTCCAGAAACCCCACCACCGCCCAAGCCTTCGTCGACTTCGTTCTCTCCCCCAAAGCGCAGGAAACCCTGACCCAAGCAGGCTTCGAAACCCCATGACCACGCACATCACAAGGCGGCGGGTTGGGGGGCGGGTGCCCCTTGTTTTATTCGTGCCTGCCTTGCTGGGGCTTGCGTTTTTGGTGGTGCCGTTGGTTGGGCTGTTGGCTCAGGCGCCCTGGTCGACGTTGCCGTCGCGGTTGTTCAGTGTTGAGGTCGGGCAGGCACTGCGGCTCTCTCTCCTCTGCGCCAGCGCAGCGACGGTGATCTGTCTGCTCCTCGGCGTACCGCTCGCCTGGCTGCTAGCGCGCGCCGAACTCCCCGGCCGTGGACTCATCCGTGCGCTCGTAACCGTGCCCCTCGTTCTGCCTCCAGTAGTCGGCGGAGTCGCCCTACTCCTCGTGCTCGGTCGTCGCGGACTCATCGGCGAGCACCTCGACCTCTGGTTCGGCATCTCGTTGCCCTTCACAACGGCCGCGGTGATCGTGGCCGAGGCGTTCGTCGCGATGCCCTTCCTCGTGATCTCGGTGGAAGGCGCCCTACGCGCAGCCGACCCGCGGTACGAGGAAGCCGCCGCGACCCTGGGCGCCGGCCGCTGGCTCACCTTCCGCCGGGTCACCCTCCCGTCGATCGCGCCGGGGATCGTGGCGGGCTCAGTACTGTGCTGGGCCCGCGCGCTGGGCGAGTTCGGCGCGACGATCACTTTCGCCGGCAACCTCCCCGGCCGTACGACGACGATGCCGCTGGCCGTGTATCTGGCGTTGGAGACCGACCCTGACGTGGCCGTAGTACTGAGCATCGTCCTGCTGGCCGTGTCCGTCATCGTGCTCGCCTGCCTGCGCGAACGCTGGATCGGTGCCCTGCGATGACCCTGTACGCCGACCTGCATGTGACCCGCGGCGCCTTCCAGCTCGACCTCGAACTAACCGTCGAACCAGGCGAGGTCGTCGCCCTCCTCGGCCCCAACGGCGCCGGCAAATCCACCGCGATCCGCGCGATCGCCGGGCTGCTTCCGATCACCTCTGGAGAGATCCGACTCGGTGACGATCTGTGGGATGCGCCGCCGCGCGTCTTCCGCTCGGCCGACCGGCGGCCGATCGGGGTGGTGTTCCAGGACTATCTGCTCTTCAACCACCTGAGCGCCTTGGAGAACGTCGCGTTTGGTCTGCGCGCCCGCGGCACCCCCAAACAAACAGCCCGAGCCGAAGCCGCCCGCTGGCTCGAGACGGTCGGCCTCTCGGAGTACGCGCGAACTCGCCCAAGATCGCTATCTGGCGGCCAAGCTCAACGCGTGGCCCTCGTCCGGGCGCTGGCGACCTCACCCGACTTGCTCCTACTGGATGAGCCATTGGCCGCGCTCGACGCCAGTACAACACTGCACGTCCGCGCGGAACTCAGCCAACGCCTCGGCCGGTACGACGGCCGCACACTGCTCGTCACCCATGACCCCCTGGACGCGATGGTGCTCGCCGATCGCCTGGTGATCGTGGAGGACGGGCAGATCGTCCAGGAAGGGGCGCCTACCGAGATCGCCCGGCGACCGCGCACGGAGTATGTGGCGCAGCTTGTGGGGCTCAACCTTTATCGCGGTAGGGCGCACGGCAATCTCGTCACGCTGGATGGCGGCGGCACGGTGACCACCGCCTCACCATCGGAGGGCGCGGTGTTTGTCGCCTTCCCGCCGTCCGCAGTGAGTCTATATCCGGAACGCCCCACCGGTACTCCCCGCAACACCTGGCCGATGCAGGTCGCCGGCGTAGAACAGCACGCCCACACAGTCCGAGTCCGCCTGACGCCACACGACGCCCCGGCCCCGATGAGCCTCCTCGCCGACATCACCACAGCAGCAGTAGCCGACCTCCACCTAACCCCCGGCCAACACCTCCACGCCACCCTCAAAGCCACCGAAATCCAGACGTACCCCGCCTGATCCCACGCGGCTCCGGCGAGTACCGGCGCTGGACACCCCGACTCGGGCGAGCACCCTCGCTGGACACCCTGGCTCTGGTGAGCACCTGCGTCGGTCGCTGCGGCTTGGGCGGGTGCATGGGGCCTGCTGGTGGTGCGTGATCCGGGGGTCTGGGGTTCCGGAGTTGGCAGGTGGAGGGCAGCCGGAGGACGGCGGGGAGCGTAGGGATGAGACACCGCTCGGGCTCGGGACGGCTGTGCGGATCGCCGAGCCGCGACGGAGGAGCGGCGACCGAGGGGTGGGCGGGAGCGCCGACGGAGGAGGCGCGTGGGAAGGGGGCAGTTGCCAGGTGCAACATTTGGGGAGGCGGATACTGGGGTGGTCCGCTGGATCCGGTGATGGGAGATGTTGTGGCCGAGCCGAGTACTGAGTGGCGGGAAGTTATCACCAACGGGGAAGCCGAGCGGCATGAGCGGCAAGGAGTTGCGTTTGCCGAGATGCAAGGCCGGAAGGATGAGAAGTTTGGTACTGGCCGGGCGCTTCATCGCAAGCAAGTAGCCGCGCTGAGGGCGACCCTGGTGGTGCCGGGTGAGCTCCCGGCGCACGCCAAGCAGGGGATTTTCGCGATCCCCGCCAAGTACGACGTCTGGATCCGGCTTTCCAACGGCGGCTTCAACCGCGCCCCGGACAGCACACCTGACATCCGCGGCTTCTCGATCAAGATCCTAGGCGTCACCGGCCAAGCCGCGCTCGGTGGCGAGGCCGTCTCGCAGGACTTCGCGATGATCAACCACGAGCGCTTCAGCTCGCCCACCAGCGAAGACTTCACCACGATCGTCACCACCGGCGGCAACACCCCGGCCAAGATCCTTCTCGGCCTGCTCAAGAATCCCCGCCTGATCCCGAAGCTCAAGACCGTCCAGGCCGCGCTCAAGGAGCCCTTCACCGGGTTCGCCACGCATGACTTCTTCACCGCCGCCCCGATCGCCTTCGGCCCGTACGCCGTCCGCGTGAAGCTGACCGCTGCCTCCACCGAGGTCAACCCGAGCGCGAGTGACGACTGGGCCGCCGACATCTACCAGCGGCTCGATCAGGGTCCGTTGAGCTGTGACCTCCAGGTCCAGTTCTTCACCGACGAGCAGCGCACCCCGATCGAGGACGCCTCGGTTACCTGGGACGCGCCATACCTGACCGTCGGCCGGCTGATGATCCCCCGCCAGCATGCCGATCGCGGCTTCGACCAAGAGGTCGAGTCGGCCAAGTTCGATCCCTGGAACGCCCTGGTCGACCACCGCCCGCTGGGTGAGGTGATGCGGGCCCGGAAGGTCGCCTACTTCGCCAGTCAGCAGCACCGTTCGGCGACCTGACGCCACCTGATTCATTCGCACGATCAAATGCAGGCGAAGTTACGGCCTGTTACGCCACCGGCACGAACTGGCAGCATGTAACACCGAATTCACCGCTCAAAGTGACCGTCGCGTAACGAAGAGTGGTTACTTACCCATCCGTAACGTGTGAGTTCTTCATGCCCTAGTCATGACGTCATGCACTACGCCAGCCCCACTCGCGTTGCCCAAGATGTGCCGGGCAAGCAGCGATGCGAAGGGGGTGAACCGCCATGGAAAGTTACGAGCTCTACTGTCTGGCCGACCGGCGTTTCTACGAGACCCCGACCAACCGGGGTGCTGAGCATCCCGACTTCGCACTCTGTGCGCGGCCGGTACCGACCGGCTGGCAGCACGTTCCCGGTGACACCTGGATGCACTACGCCCCGGAAGGCATCGAACTGCCGGCCCAGGGCTGGAAGATCCACGTCTCCTCCGGCCTCGAAGACGCCGAGCGCACGCTCGCCGTGGTGTGGGACTACTGCGTTCCCCGCGGCATCGCGTTCAAGTTCCTGCGCAACGAGCCCGTGATGGTGATGGTCAACTCGAAGTCCGCCCCGCGCGGTTCGAGCGGCAAGCTGGTCACGATCTACCCGACCGACGACACCCAGCTGGAGCTCGTGCTCAAGGAGCTCGACGGTCTGCTGCAAGGAGTCCGCGGGCCGTACATCCTGAGCGATCTCCGGTACTCCGAAGGCCCACTCTTCGTCCGGTACGGCGCGTTCGTCAGCCGGTACTGCCTCAACGACGGCGGTGAGCGAGTACTCGGCCTCGAGGACGACCGCGGCCGGCTGGTCCCGGACCATCGCGGCCCGACCTTCTCGCTGCCGCCGTGGGTCACGCTGCCCACCTTCCTGGAATCCCACCTGGAAGCGCGCAACGCGGTCACCACGAACGAGCTGGCGTACACGATCGAAGGCGTCATCCAGTTCTCCAACGGCGGCGGCGTCTACCTCGGCCACCACAACGAGACCGGCGTGAAGGTTGTGCTCAAGGAAGGCCGGCCGCTGGCCGGGCTGGACATGAGCGCCCGCGACGCGGTCGCCCGGGTCGGTCACGAGCGCGACATCCTGCAGCGCCTCGACGGACTCGACGTGGTCCCGAAGGTGCACGACTACTTCGAGCTCGGCGAGCACCACTTCCTGGTCCAGGAGTTCGTCGACGCG
>Ga0190275_10004464_pt1 | contig 10053 bp, 10 predicted proteins | sample Popmic550T_FD_133745 | JGI IMG/M metagenome (GOLD analysis project Ga0190275, IMG submission 133745) | Populus adjacent soil microbial communities from riparian zone of Yellowstone River, Montana, USA - 550 T | ecosystem: Environmental > Terrestrial > Soil > Riparian zone > Trees stand | place...
CTGACCAGGGCGCTCGGATCCGGACGCGGCGACAAGATGCCCAGCTTCCACATCGACCTGCACGGCGGACGGGGACGCACCGAGGTGTCGTTCCTCAACGGCGCGGTGGCGCGGCACGGCGTCGATCTGGGGATACCGACCCCGGTCAATGCGCTGCTGAACGACACGCTGGAGGCCCTGAGCTCAGGGGAACAGGACGTGGAGACCTACCGGCACAATCCGGAGGCGCTGCTGTCCCAGCTGCGCTGACCCCATCCCCGGTGGTCGAGCTTGTCGAGACCGGGTTCTGGGTCGCAGTAGTCCCGTTGGTCGAGCTTGTTGACACCGCGGCCAGGCCCGGGCGAAGCGGTTCGTTCGGGTTTGCGACTGGGGGAGTCTCGTCAGGCTCGACCGCGTCTCGACGGGCCCTCGACCGATTCAGCCCGCGGCGATGACGTCGGCAACAAGCCGGTTGGTGCGGATGTCGTCGGCATCGGGCGAGAAGCCCAGCCGGACCACGACCAGCCGCTCGGAGGGCACCACGTACATCCGCTGGCCGTCATGACCGCTGGCCCAGTAGGCATCCCGCGGCAATTCGGGGTCGATCAGGGTGCCGGCTGAGGTCAGGTTGGTCCACCAGCCGCCGGCGTAGTTCGGATCCTCCTGGGTGGGCACCCCGATGACCGTGGTGGTGGTGCGCATCCAGCCCTCGGGCAGCAGCCGCGCGCCGTTCCACACCCCGTCAGAGAGCGCGAACTGGCCGATTGCGGCCCAATCCCGCGGCGTGGCCCACAGGTACGAACTGCAGACCGGGTTGCCGGTGGCGTCCGCCTCCCAGATCGCCGAGGACGTCCCGAGTGGCGCCAGCAGTTCGCGCCGCGGCAGGTCGGGACCTCGAACCGTCTTTGCCCTGAGCACCCTGCACAGCAGGTTGGTGGAGCCGGAGGAGTACTGCTGGACGGTCCCCACTGGGTGCGCCAGCTTCTGTGAAGCCGCGAACGCGGCCATGTCGGGCTGGTTGTAGAGCATCTCGGTGATCGGCGTGCCCAGGTCGTAGGTCTCGTCCCAGGCCAACCCGGAGCGCATCCGGAGCAGGTCGTCGATGGTGATCCGGGCCCGCTCGTCGGTCCACTCCGGACGCAGGTGGGTGTCCTGCATGCCGACCAGGCCCTGCCCAACCAGGACGCCCAGCAGCAGGCTGGCCACACTCTTCGACATCGACCAGCCAAGTTGGGGAGTCGTCGCGGTGAACCCCGGGGCGTAGCGCTCTGCGACGATCCGGCCGTCCCGCAGCACCACCACCGCCCGGGTGCCCAGCCGGTCCCGACCGGCCACATCCAAGTCGTCGCCGAACGCCGTCGCCACCGCGGCCTCCAGCGCGGGGTCGGCCGCGGGGGCGGGCTGGGCGGCGATCGGATTCGCGGCGGCGTCGATACTGGACGCCGGCCCGAACGTCGGCGGACTCTCGGCGAGGGTGCAGCCGAACCCATCAACCGGCCAGGCGTGCTGACCCGCCAGGACGCCGAGCACCGAGGACCGGTAGCCCTCGCCGTCCGGACCGATCCGCAGGTACGGCACCAGCGGGTTCGGGGGCAGATCGGCGGTCAGCGGCGTCCGGTGGGCGATCACGTCCAGCGCGCAGGCGTTGTGCGCGGCATAGCCGGTACCGGTGCGCAGCAGCGGCCGAACCCACCAGTACGCGGCCGCGACCGCGACCAGGGCGAAGATGACGACACCAGCCAGAATCCGGGGCCACAACCGGCGGCGACCTTGCATGGCCCGGAGGCTACTCCGGTCAGGCCAGCAATCGTTGGATCATCCGGCCGACGGCCTCGTCGCGTGGGCCCTCGGTCTGCGCCAGGCCGGCCAGGCGCAGCAGCGGGTGGCCTTCGGCGATGGCGAAACCGCGGCCGGCCCAGGTCAACATCGGCAGGTCGTTCGGCATGTCACCGAACGCGGCCACGTCGGCGGCAGCGACGCCAAGGTCCGCGCACAGGGCCGCCAGCCCTGAGCCCTTGGTCACCCCCGGGGCGCTGATCTCGATCAGGCCGTATTCCCCGATATGGGAGTGGGTCATGGTGAGCCGCTCGCCGATCACCTCCCGGCCGCGCAGCGCGAGTTCGTCGCTGTCCAGGTCGTCGTGGAAAGCGCACAACTTCAGCACCGGCTCGGGCTCGGCGGCCAACTCCGCCAGCGGTGCGACCTTGAGCCACTCGCCGCGCTCCTGTTTCAGGCCGGGTTCACATCCGAAGTGCTCACCCCATTCGAACGCGAACGTGGTCCCCGGGATGGCGGCCCGCAGGTCGTCCGCCACCTCGAGCGCGACCAGTGGATCCAGCCCGTGGATCACCGTGTGCCGCCGCTCCAGGAGGTGGAACACACCGGCACCGTTGCTCACCAGCACCTCGGGGTGCAGCCCGGGCAGGTCCTCCAGCACCTGCAGCCAGCGGGACGGCCGGCCGGTCGCAACCAGCACCGGGACGCCGCACTCGGCGGCCAACTCGAGCGCCTGCCGGTTGACCTCGGAGACCTGGCCCAACGGATCCACGAACGTCCCGTCGAGGTCGGTGACGATCAGGCGGGGCCTCAAAGCCGGGAGTTGGGCGTCGGCTGGCCGCCACCGGGCGACCCCGACTGCGGCGACGGCGAAGCGGAGTCCGGGGAGGGCGAGCCCGACCCGGGCGACGGCGAGCCGGACATCGGCGACGGCGAACCGGACTGCGGGGACGGCGATCCCGACTGTGGGGACGGTGAGCCCGACTGCGGAGGCGGGGAGCCGGTGGGCGGCACCGGCGGCGGCGGGCTCTGCTGCGGCGACTGCTGGAAGATCAGGATCGCGATCAGCACGGCCAGGGCGGCCAACAACAGCATCAGCAGCCAGGAGGCCAGGATCGACACCCACCCGGCCCGGTCATGGCGTCCGGGCCAGGGCAGCGGCCACAGCCTGGCGACGCCGGGCCCGGCCCGGTCTATCCAGTGCAGCCGGTAATCGGGGCCGGACGGGGTGCCCTGCAGCGGCAACCGGGCCAGCTCCACCTCATCCAGGAGCCGGGAGGCCTCCGCGATCGCCGCCGGCGAACCGTCGTAGGCCAGCGCGACCCAGGGCGCCAACGGCGCGTCGTCGGGATCGACCGGGTCGTCATCCTCGTGCCGGTACTTGTTGCCCAGCCGGCCCTCGTCCTGGCCGTGTCCGCCGCGGGCCACCACGGTGTCGATGTGCAATTGGTTGACCGCACCGGCCAGCCGGTCGCGGGCGGCCGCGTCGTTCGAGGCGCCCTCGGACAGCAGGATCAGCATGACCGGCGTGTTCGCCTCGTCGTGGCCGGCGAAGGTCACCCCGGACGGGCCGGCCACCAGCCTCGCGTCCAGCCAGAACTCGCCAACCTTGGGCGGGTCCTCGCTGAGCAGGGGAGTGAGCGGCACTGCTGCCGGGGACGCTCCGGTGGGGGGCTGCTGCGGCGGCATCCCGTCACCGGGCGACCTGGCGTCACCGGGTGCCGGATTCTGCGGCTCGGACATCGGCTCCCATCTCATCACATGAGCCAAACCGGGCTGGCCGGACTCCAGGGCGCGTCCCATTGTGCCCGATGGCGGGAGCCACACTTCGACGCCGTCCGACCTGGCTCGAGCGCCCGGTAAGGTTGCTGGAGACCTGCGGGCCACGCCCGCATCACGGATCAGCGAGCAGGAGACACGCGTGTCCAATCCGACCCAGGCCCCCGGCCAGCAGCAGGGGAATCCGGCCACTCGCGATGCCGCCCGCGTGCTGGGTGAGGCCATCGCCCAGGTCCAGCGAGTGATCGTGGGTCAGGAACACATGGTCGAGCAGTTGATGGTCGGGCTGCTGGCGAAGGGCCACGTCCTGCTCGAGGGCGTGCCGGGCGTCGCCAAGACTCTTGCTGTACGCAGCTTCGCAACCGTGGTGGGCGGCGACTTCTCCAGGCTCCAGTTCACCCCCGACCTGGTGCCCTCCGACATCGTCGGCACCCGGATCTACTCCGCCCGCCAGGAGGCGTTCGACATCGCGCTCGGCCCGGTGTTCGTGAACTTCGTCCTGGCCGACGAGATCAACCGGGCGCCGGCCAAGGTCCAGTCGGCGATGCTCGAGCTGATGGCCGAGCGCCAGGTGTCGATCGGCGGCACCACCTACCCGGTGCCGAAGCCGTTCATCGTGATCGCCACCCAGAACCCGATCGAGTCCGAGGGCGTCTATCCGCTGCCCGAGGCCCAGCGCGACCGCTTCCTGCTCAAGGTGGACGTGCCGTACCCACGGGGCAACGAGGAGTTCGAGATCCTCCGCAGGATGAGCGTCAAGCCACCGGAGCCGATCAACATCCTCAACCCCGAGAAGGTGAAGGAACTCCAGGACCAGGCCTCGAACGTGTTCGTGCACAACCTGGTCGCCGAGTACATCGTTCGGCTGGTGCTGTCCACCCGGACGCCCGCCGAGTTCGGCCTCCCCGACCTGGCGTCGGTGATCCAGATCGGCTGCTCGCCGCGTGCCACCCTCGGTCTTGTCGCTGCGGCCCGAGCGCTGGCCCTGATCCACGGCCGCGACTACGTGCTGCCCACCGACGTGCAGGCCGTCGCCAAAGACGTCATGTCGCACCGGCTGGTGCTCGGCTTCGACGCCGTCGCCGACAACATCACCCCGGGCCAGGTGATCGAGCGGATCATCGCGATGGTGCCGCCGCCAACGCCGGTGTGGAACCAACAGCAGCGTGAGCAGTCGCACACCCAGCACCGGCACAACCCGAGCTACCAGAACTGACGAGGCCGTTGTCCCAGCAGCAGCAGTTCGAACCGCCCGCCGAGGACCTCGGTGCGGTGGAATCGGTGCTGCGTGCGCCCACCCGGGCCACCCTGCCGCTGAGCAAGTTGGCGCCCGAAGCGGCGCTGCGCCGGCTGGAGTTGACCATCGTCCGGCGCCTGGAGGGATTCCTGCACGGCGACCACCGCGGCCTGCTGCCCGGCCCCGGCTCGGAGACAAACGACGCCCGGCTCTACGTGCCCGGCCAGGACGATGTCCGCAAGATCGACTGGGCGGTCACCGCCCGGACCCAGGCGCCGCACGTCCGGGACACCATCGCCGACCGGGAACTCGAGGTGTGGGCGCTGCTGGACGTCACGCCGTCGATGAACTGGGGCACCGAGGGAGTCACCAAGCGGGATCTCGGCATCGCGGCGATCGCCACCATCGGATTCCTGTCGCAGAAGATGGGCGACCGGTTCGGCGGCCTGATCATGCGGCCGGACGCGATCAGGCGGCTGCCGGCACGGTCGGGACGCACCGCCCTCTACGGCCTGCTCCGCCGGATGCTTTCGGAGCCGATCGTCCCCGACCACCAGGGCGGGCCGTACACGCTCGCCGCGGGAGTCGAGCAAATGACCCGGCTGCAACGCCGCCGGGGCATGCGGATCGTGGTGTCGGACTTCCTTTCCGCCGGCGACTCCGAACTCGATCCCAACGTCGAGCCCGACTGGGAGCGGCCGATGCGCCGGCTGGCCGTCCGCAATCAGGTGCTCGCCGTCGAGGTCGTTGACAAGCGTGAGATCGATTTCCCTGACGTCGGCGACATCCTGATCCGGGATCCTGAAACCGACTTTCAGCGCTACGTCAACACCAGCGACAACTCCGCCAGGGAACGGATGGACGCCGCCTCCGCCGCGCAGCGGGAACGGATCCGGATCGCCCTGCGCCGGGCTGGGGTCGCGCACATCCAGTTGCGTACAGATAGAGACTGGGTGCAGGACATTGCCCGCTTCGTGCTCGCCTATCGCAGGGTGGCCGGCATGTTGCACCAACCGCCGCAGGGGGTGACAAAGTGAATCTCGAGCAGATGTTCCTGAATGCGGAGCGCCTCTGGTGGCTGCTGTTGATCCCCATCCTGGTGGCGGTCTACATCTTTCTGAGCAGGCGGAAGAACCGCTCCGGGATGAGATTCACCAACACCGGCGTTCTCGGCGCGGTGGTACCTGTGCAGTCCCAGTGGCGACGTCACCTGGCGGTCGCGCTCTCGCTGCTCAGCCTGGTCACGCTCACCATCGCCTGGTCGCGGCCCAGCGGTATCGACCACGTCCCACGGGAGCGGGCCACCATCGTGCTGATCCTCGACATCTCGCAGTCGATGGCGGCCACCGACGTCAAGCCCAACCGGCTGGACGCCGCCAAGGCCGAAGCCAAGGATTTCGTTTCGTCGCTGCCCACGCAGTACAACGTCGCCCTGGTCAGCCTGTCGGGCAACCCCGCCGCCCGGATGCCGCCGACCCAGGACCGTGGCCAGGTGGGCCGGGCCATCGACGCGCTGACCCTGCAGGACTCCACGGCGATCGGCGACTCGATCAACGTTGCTATGGCGACCCTGCAATCGGCGCCGAAGGCGGCTGATGGGTCCACTCCGCCCGGGGCCATTGTGATGCTGTCCGACGGGCAGAACACGGCCGGACGCTCGCCCACTCAGGAGGCCGCCGAGGCGGCCAAGGCCAAGGTGCCGATCTACACGATCGCGTTCGGGAACGAGAACGGCTACGTCGACCTGGATGGCAAGCGTGAAAAGGTTCCCCCGGACAAGGCGCTGCTGCAGCGGATCTCCACCATTACCAACGGGCGGGCGTTCACTGCGGAAAGCATCAGCCAGTTGGATTCGGTGTACAAGAACATCCGTAGCGAGGTCGGCTACGAGGAGGTCCGCAAGGAGGTCACCGCCACCTGGGCCGGCTACGGCCTGGCGTTCGCGGTGATTGCGGCTCTGGCGGCCGTCTCGCTGGGAGCGAGGTGGCCATGATGATCCCGATGCTGTCGTTCTTGGAGGCGGGGCGGCTGTGGTGGTTGGTACTGATCCCGGTGCTGCTGCTGCTCTACCTGATCCTGTTGCGCCGCAAGAGCAACCGCAGCCGCACCGCCGGCATCTCCAAGCTGGACAAGGTGCTCCCCAAACAGCAGGCCTGGAAGCGGCACATCGCCGTCGGGGCTGCGGTGCTGTCGCTGGCCGCGCTCAACGTCGCGTTCGCCAAGCCCAGCGACCAGGTGGACGTCCCTCGGGACCGGGCCACGATCGTGCTCACTCTGGACGTGTCCCGCTCGATGATCGCCGAGGACGTGGATCCAAACCGGTTGGATGCGGCCAAGGCGGCGGCGAAGGACTTCCTGGCCCTGCTGCCACCGCGGTTCAACGTGTCGCTGGTGGCCTTCGCCGGGTCGGCGTCGATCGTGGTGGCGCCGACCACTGACCGCGGCCTGGTTTCCCGGGCGATCGACAACCTGCAGGTGGCGCCGTCCACCGCGATCGGCGAGGGTATCTACTCGTCACTGGACGCGATGGCGCTGGCGCCGCCCGATCCTGATCATCCCGACGAGCCGCCTCCCGGCGCGATCGTGTTGCTGTCCGACGGGTTCACCAACATCGGACGCAAGTCGGCTCCGGCCGCGCAAGAGGCCAAGAACCGGAAGCTTCCGATCTACACGATCGCCTATGGAACCCCCGGCGGGTACGTGATGGACCAGGGCCGCAAGGAACCCGTCCCGGTCAATCACGAGGAACTCCAGAAGATCGCTGACATCTCGGGCGGCAAGAAGTTCGCCGCCGGGTCGTCCGGCGAGTTGCGTGAGGTGTACGCAACGATCGCCAAGGCGATCGGCTACGTGAAGGTCGAGCAGGAAGTCACCGAGATCTACACCGGCTACGCACTCGGCTTCGCGCTGCTGGCGGCGCTGGCGGTGATCTCGCTCGGTGCTCGCTGGCCCTAGGCCGGCCAACGGGGGCCCGAGAACTCTGTTCCGTCGTGGCAGCGTCGGGAGGCGCTCAGCGGCCTTCGAACTCGACCGGTTTGCCGCTGAGGAAGGTCGCAATGGCACTTCGGGCATCGTCGGTGTGAGCCAGCCGGGCCAGCTCGGGGTGCAGCCGGTCCACCGCGGCCTGAACGTCATGCTGCGCCAGCCGGGCGTTGGCCAGGCTGGCCTGGACCGCAAGCGGGGCCTGGGCGGCGATCCGTTCCGCAATCTCCAGGGCGCTGTCGAGTTGCTGGCCGTGCGGCACCACCTGCTGCACAAGGCCGATCCGGTAGGCCTCCGCGGCGTCGAAGAACTCCCCGGTAAGCAGCCAGCGCATCGCGTCCCCCCAACCGAGCCGGGGCAGCCGGATCGTCGCGCCGCCGAAGGCCATGATCCCGCGAGCCACCTCGAGTTGAGCGAACCTGGCGCTGTCCGCGGCGACGACAACGTCCGCGGCGAGCGCGAGTTCGACCCCCAACGTCAGGCAGTTGCCCTGGACGGCCAGCACCACCGGCTTGGCCACCGGCTCGGTGGCCACCCCCCACGGGTCGATCGTGCCCGGCGGCAGCAGGTCCGCCTCCCCCGAGACCAGGGCCGGGCCCACGTCGGCCAGGTCGAGCCCAGCGGTGAAGTGATCGCCCGCGGCGTGCACCACCCCGACCCGCAGGTCCGCGTCCGTGTGCAGCACCGTGTAGGCCCGGGCCAGCCTGTGCAGCATCGCCAGGTCGGCGGCGTTGCGTTTGTCAGGGCGGTTCAGCCCGATCAGCAGGACGTGCCCCCGACGCTCGACCAGCACCCGTTCGTCGCTCACCTGCTCATCCAAGCCGTCGGGGCGGGCGTTGTCACGGGCAGGTGACGATCACGCTTGCCGGGCCTTCTCATTCGCCTTGTCATTGGCCTTCTGGATGGCCTTCACGAGTTCGTCCTTGGTCATCGACGAGCGGCCGGCGACGTCCAGGCGGCGAGCCAACTCCAGCAGGTGCTTCTTGGTGGCCTTGGCGTCCACTCCACCGGCCGAGTCCTCGTCATTCAGTCCGCCCTTCTCGGCGCGGTCGTCGGACGGTCCGGGCTCGTCCTTTTCCTCCCAATGGTCACCCACCTTCTCGTGGGTGTGCTTCAGGGACGCGTAGGCGGTGGCGTTGGCGCGACCTTCGTCGTCGTAGGAATCCATGGCCGCGTCGTAGGTCTTGGCGAAGGTCCGTTGCGCCTTCTCTTCCGAGCGTTGCACGGGAGTCGGCAACTCGTCCTTGATCGGCGTGCCGCTTTTCGTGATTTTCGGCATGGCGACAGTCTGCCCTGGGGGGAACGCGGTCGGCACGCCCGAAACGGTGATCAGCATGGCGCGACGCTTGGTGCAGTTGTGACAGGTGAGGCACAATGGACCCACTCCGACGCCGGGTGATGCAGGGGAAGGCAGCTACCCGGTCGAAGGAGAGAACCATGGCGACCACTCATGGAGTGGTGCAGATCCACTCCGCGCCGTCCGCGTTGTGCCCACACGTCGAGTGGGCCGTGGGCGGCATCATCGGCGTGCCCGTCCGGCTGGACTGGATTCCGCAGCCGGCGGAGCGCTCGGCGTACCGGGCCGAGTACTCGTGGACGGCTGCGGTGGGGGCATCGGCGAAGTTGGCCAGCGCCCTCAAGGGCTGGCAGCGGTTGCGCTTCGAAGTGACCGAGCGGGCCACGGCGACCTCGGAGGCGGTCCGCTACTCGTACACACCGGGATTGGGCGTGTTTCACGCCACGATCGGCCTGCATGGCGACGTGATGATCAACGAGCAGCGGCTGAAGACCGCGATCGCCGCCGAAGCGTTGGGTGGCCCCGCACTGCATGACGCGATCGCGGCGCTGCTGGGCACCCCCTGGGACGACGAACTGGAGGTCTTCCGGCGGGCCGGCGAAGGAGCGGAGGTGCGCTGGCTGCACCAGGTCGTCTGACCAGTGCCGCCAAACCTCGCCAACCATTCGGGAGGCGTTCCATCGTCGCAGCCGAAGGGCAACGGGTGCGACTAGCCGGTGATGTTGGCGTTGGTCACCACGACCGCCACATTGTGGCCGCCGAAGCCGAACGAGTTGTTCACCGCTGCGAGGTCACCGGAGGGCAGGTCCCGAGCCACGTTGGCGGCCACGTCGATAGGCAGGTCGGGCTCAGGGTCGACCAGGTTGATCGTCGGTGGGACCTTGCGGTCGTGCAGCGCGAGCACCGTGGCGATCGTCTCAAGGGCACCGGCGCCGCCGAGCAGGTGACCGGTCATCGACTTGGTGCTGGTCACCACGCAGCCGTCCGTGGCGTCGCCCAGGGC
>Ga0190275_10004465_pt1 | contig 10051 bp, 10 predicted proteins | sample Popmic550T_FD_133745 | JGI IMG/M metagenome (GOLD analysis project Ga0190275, IMG submission 133745) | Populus adjacent soil microbial communities from riparian zone of Yellowstone River, Montana, USA - 550 T | ecosystem: Environmental > Terrestrial > Soil > Riparian zone > Trees stand | place...
AAACATAGAGCCCATAATGCCAAAAATTATCAGCGACATTTGCAACAATTGTAATGTTCTCTGATTCTCCATACATTCCTCTAACTAATTTGACGGAACCTGTACCCCCTGATAAAATGGTAATCAATGTTACACCTACTTCTACTTTTTTTCTTTTTTTATTCTTTGTTTTTTTCTCATCGTAATAATATGATTTTTTTACTTTAAAATCGGATTAAATATAATTTTTACTAGAAATTATACTGTAATCAATTTGAAATTATTTTAAGAAGAGAGATTTCAATAAGATTATAAACAGGCTAAATGGAATTCAAAAATATTGAAATTAAGATCTCTAGATTATGTAATAGTATTATTGACTATTGTTTTTTTTGGCGGGATTATTAATCAAAGCTTTGCTATACAAATGGAAGCAGGTGTTTCCCCTGCAAAAAATGCGGCAGACGCTTCGTTTACAGGTGATAGAATTATTACTTTAAAGTATCCCGCCAATAGCACTATGGCACAAATCTTGGATGGAAATAAAAATTCAACCTCATTTTCGTTGAATTCTTCAGATACCAGTAATGGTTTAGTTGAGATTTTGGATGAAATAAACAATATGTTACTTTCTCAAAAACAAAGCTTAGTAAAATTTGAAAATGCCACACTAGATTATAGAGCATCAGTCAATGGTGGACCTACAACTGCAACTATTTCATATCAGGTTGAATTACATCCAACTATTACTAATCTTGTAACGGCATCAAACGGAACTTCTACGGCTGTTTTGGATGTAGACTGGAGAAGTATTGTGTTGGAAGAGCCATTGATAGTAAATACTGAGGAATATGGTCAGATTGACATTAATCATCCCGTTGGAGCCTTGGAAAAACTAGCTCCAGAGTTAGATGCTAAAATTCAAAATACAACTTTAGCTGAAGCATTTAATACCCCTATACTAGATTTTGAAGAATTTGGAACATCAATGAATAACTGGCACTTTTTGTTTGATGCTACTGGTGCTCAAGCTGGTGCTGCGGGCTATGGGTTTTCCGTCATAGAAGGGGGTTCAGAGATAGTTTCGATCTATTCTTTGGGTGAGAGTAGTTTCAGGGAAGGAACACATACAGTCAAAGAAACTTCTGCTTCAGCAGATATAGATGGAGTACCTGTTACTGTGAATGGTTTAACAGCACCTCCAAGTGGACAAATGCAGATAGGTGGATTTGCTCAAGTTCAGCAATCAGGAGGCACAGAACACCTCTTTGTATCGTCCGAAGCACCTCAAGGCGTGGCTACTTCTACTGGGGGCTTTCCCATACAAGTCTTATTGATATTTGGAGCTATGATGGCAGGGGTGGCAGTCCTAGTCCTAGTAAAGGCCAGAAAATAATCAATAAAATTTAAAATTTTTTTATTGTTTTTATTTATAGTAAATGGTCAATACCTTTAGAATGTCTATTTTCATTTTTTAAATAGTATGTGCCAATATCCTGTATGGTGTCTATCGTTATTATGTTAGGCTGCATAATTAATCTCCTTGAATACCTAGTTCTACCCAAACCCATAACCTCCTTATTATGGTTTAATATTATCACTTGTTGATTTTCTTTGATATCATTGGAAACGTAAAGAATTGAACTTCCCATTATATCCCTACCAAAAACTATTAGATTTTCAGCCTTAGTATTGATGATAACATGAGGATAATCCATATTCCCATTGTACTTAACTACCAGTTCAGCATAATTTAACCCTGGTAAGAATTTCTTGTTCTTAATCGTACCGATTTTCAAACCGATTATGACTGGCCTAAATTTTTTAAACAACATATCATCATATTTAAAGTTGGAATGAACGAAAACTTCTATTCTCTTTGTGTTTTTTTCACACTCGGAGATTTCATTACCATTTAGATGTACTTTTGTTGATGTATGAAATGATTTGACATCATCGTTGTTATATTTTCCAGGAAAATTACTAATATTACTACCACTTCGAAGTGAATTGTCACGTCGAATCTCGTTTGGAATGGCATCAAGTTTTGAAGTGGTTGTCTTTTTATTACTAATATGTGCATCTAAAATCAGCTCCCGGATTAATATTCTTAGTGTTCCAAATAACTCAAAAATTCCCCAAGTGTTAAAGGACCTTTTTAGAATTGTCTCTTCAATAAAAGTCAAATTTCTGTAAGTCATTTTACTCCAGTCTCTTCCTTATTTTTGCTATAAAAAATCCATTTGTTGCATGAATATGAGGATAGAACCTTCTGGTATGAATCATCTTTTCGGAAAATTGGTATTTAGAAAAACTCGTCAAACCATTCATTCCATAACTTAACGGCTCTATTTTTGCGTCCTTGTAAATGCTTAGCAGATGTTGTACTATCATCTCATTTTCTTCAGGCGCAAAGGAACAAGTACAATATATCATAAGTCCGTTCGGTTTCAAGGCTTTGAAACCAGATTCTATCATTTTTTTCTGCCTTTTGCTGCAAGTTTCCAAGTCCTCTAAATTACGACTTTTCTTTCTAGATTTATCTTTCATAACGATCCCTTCACAGGTACAGGGTGCATCAAGCAGTATCCTATCAAATTGTAATTCAAGTTTGTTTATCTCTTCTGCCTTAGTATTAAGCACGATTGTATTTTGTACAAAACAACGTGACAAGTTAAAAAGTAAAGATGAAAGTCTGTTAGAGTTTGAGTCACATGCAAAAATTATTCCATTATTATTTAGTTTTTGAGCGATGTGTGTCGTCTTACCCCCCGGCGCCGCAGCCATATCTAATACAACTAAATCTTGTCCATCTTGAATTTCTAACTCCTCTACTGCGATACAAGAGCTCAAATCCTGGATGTAATAGTATCCTTTCAAATATTCAATCGTTGAACCTATACTAGGCTGCTTGGACCCAAGGTCACTATCATTACCAGATTGTAAATCATTATCTGTTTTCACGATACCATCATCATGGTCATTATTGTCATTATTATTGTGATGAGCAATCGTGTTCCCAGAGTTCTTAATTTTATTATCGCCAAAACTAGGGTTTTTGATTTCAAAAACTTCTTTTAGAATTGTATCGCTTAGGCAATACCCCTTCTCAGCGAGTCGCCTTTTTAGCGCATGTGTATTAGTTCTCAGAGTATTTACTCTAATGTAATAATGTATGTTATTACCATCATGGATATAATCTAGCATCTTTTCAGGATAAGGAATAAAATTTAGAAATCTCGATATCATCCACTCCTTATATCCATATCTTTCTGATAAGTACCTAGACCGTTCGTTACCCATTATCAGTACTGGGCAGTTTAAATTTTCATCCATTCTATATTACAATTTATCAATAGTGGCAATTATAATTAATAGATTTTTGAAATCTATAGGAAGATAAACTAATAGTATGGGATTCAGATTAGAAATTTTTTCACTCTAAATCCCATACCGTGTGTCCTAGTAGTAACCCTCCTTTTGTTTTAAGCAAGATTTGGCTAAGCAGCCTACCTGAGTATACGTACGGGTTCCTAACTCTGTTTGGCCTTTCTCCACCTAGGACGACAGTTTCACTCCAAGATTGAAATCACTCAGATTATTAATCATCATTGCTTATGATCTCAGCTGGATCCTTTTCTATTTCGTTGCCAGAAGTCTCCTTCTAATTATCGCTAATTCAGGTGCCCGTAGTGAGGGAGGAGTTTCCTCTTCGTTATATATTAGTAGAAGTAACTTGCCCGCTAGCTCACAAGTAAAAATGAAACTTTAAAGTTATTAACTTTCTTATTGACCATACGTTTATTGAATAAACTTCCTTGTTGAGATACAGCTAATTACATTCTTTTCCAAATCTAAAAAACAAACTTGATGTCGAAATATTTTAAATCGCTCAATTAATTTGTATTAACAAAATTAGCCTTCCAGTGTAATCGCGTGCGCTCGCTCGCTCTCTCTGTGTAGTGTTATACCTTTCTCAGGATTTGGTGCTAGGAGTTGAAAATGTGTGGAAAGTAATCCTTCTCTATTGCCATAATCTCGTCTTGTCCTTGCGCATTGGAATATTCTTCCAAGATTTCAGAGTTTAAATCCAAAAATGTATGCCCCCATTTGAATTTATTCACTATTTCTCTAGACATTTCTTTGTAATTTAGTATATACAACGCTGCGGATAAGGCTTCAACCGTTGAAAGCATTCCTAATTTGGCATAATTGATAGGATTCCCGGCCAATAAGGCAGGAAGTTTCCTATTATTAAAGAATTTTTTTGAAGTATTAATTACCCGTGTCGCTAATTTCCAGGAGCAATCAATAGCACAAATGCCTCTAAATTTATTAATATCAGTAGGGGCAATCATTTTTTCAGCGAAAGGATTAAGTACTAAAAATGTGGTAGGAATCCTCCTTACTTCCTTAGCCATCTTAAATTTAACAAGCCGTGATGCAGTACATTTGGTTGGATCATCCTGTCTATACATTAATACAGCTAACTCTAATGATATTGCACTGATTTTACTCATCTCTTAATTTTTCTTTCTCCTCTTCCTGTTTATCCTTTTTACCTCCACGAATGAAAGAGTATATCAGCAATCCACCGATTACAGCCATTATTATATAGTTTACAGGAGGCTTCAAAACCTGAGGTATGATACCCACTTGTGGGATAGTATAGATAACTTTCCCTACATAGTTCTCCTCTGTTATCGGAAAATCTATTCCCGGAATGGAGCACTCATTTGCATCTCCCCTAGTTAGGATCGTTTTTTCTTGAATGACTTCATTTATAGCGATAGGAGCGCAAAGGATCACGTCTCCTGTTAAATTATTTCCATTCTCAATAATAGCCGATACCCGGTGTACAATGGTCTTGTTTTCTTCCGCGGGATCCGGGGCCTTAAAAACTATAATATCCCCTAAATTCGCATTAGCAAAAGTACTGTTGTCTTTCTCCCAAACTATTATTAAATCATTGACGTTTAGAACAGGTATCATACTACCACTTGCCACCACATAGAATGGATTAGAGTCGGCTAAAAGAGTCCTAATAGAAATAAACGCTATAGCAAATACTACAACAATGATTATAATTATCTTAATATCTTTCCTCTTGTTACCCTTGTTCTTTTTTGACAACTTGTAATAAACAATTTGGAATTTAAACCTTACATAAACATTCTGTTTAAATTTTAATTATATTTATTTCATATATTTTACGTAATTCAAAATAAAAGTATTGTATCAATATGCTTTTGCAAAAATAACGGTCTTGTTTGCCTTTTTTCCACAATAAATACATTCCTTAATATCGTCATACGTCATATCGAGACCAGTTGGTATGTCTTTTACATCAAACGGGATCACCCTAATGTCTGCTCCAGTATCCTCCTTTACTCCTACTTCACAATCTTCATTACCACACCAGCCTGTCACAATAAATCCGGAATAACTATCCAGATCCCTCTTGAAATCGTTGAAACTTGTTATAATTTTTGTTTTTTCTTTAAGATAGATTTCAGCTTTGTAATACAAATCAGACTGTAAACTCTGAAAAATTTTCTCGATTTCTTTGCTCAAATTCTCCACAGATATAATACTTTTTTGTCTATTGTCTCTTCTAACTATCTCAACATTATTGTTTTCAATATCTCTTTGTCCAATATTTATCCGGACAGGGACCCCTTTCATTTCCCATTCATTATATTTCCATCCGGCGGTATACTCATCCCTATCATCTACAAAAACTCTATATCCCAATGCAACTAAATTATCTTTTAGCCTTTTAGCATGTTCTTTGACTAAATGTTCATTAACATTTTTATAAATTGGAATAATAATTATTTGGATTGGAGCTACTATCGGAGGCAATATCAAGCCTTTGTCATCTCCATGGACCATTATTAGAGCTCCAATCAATCTCCATGATATCCCCCAAGAAGTTTGCCAAACAAACTCTTCAACATTATTCTTGTTCAAAAATTTAATTTCAAATGGTTGTGAAAAATTTAAACCCAGATTATGGGAAGTTCCCAACTGTAGGGCTTTCCCATCAGGCATCATTCCCTCTAATGTAGTAGTATAATCGGCACCAACAAATTTTTCTTTATTACTCTTATAGCCAGAAATTGTAGGAATTGAAAGGACTTTTTCAATAAAATGTTTATAGAGATACAAAATTGTCATTACTTCATCCTCCGCCTCTTTTTTGTCGATGTGAGCTGTATGACCTTCTTGCCATAAAAATTCCGAATTGCGTATGAAAGGTTTTGTTGACTTTATCTCAGCCCTCAAAGCGGTGTTCCAAAAATTCATTTTAAGTGGAAGATCCCTATAGCTTGATATCCATTTCGGAAATATTGAATAAAGTAGAGCCTCGGAGGTAGGCCTCAAGGCTAATTTTTCACTTAACATGGATTCCCCGGACGATGTTACCCAAAAGACTTCGGGATTGAATCCCTTGAAATGTTTTTCCTCTTTGTTCAACAGATTTTCAGGTATCAAACATGGTAAGAATCCATTAAGATGTCCTGTGTCTTTAAGTTCGTGATCCAAATAGTTTTTGATGAGGTCCCAGATGGCAAAACCATATGGTCTCAGGATAATGAAACCTTTTGCAGAAATATGATCCGCCAATCCTGTCTTTTCTATGATTTGAGAATACCACTCGCTAAAGTTTTCATCTTTTTTCACACTAATACCAAATTCCTTGCTGATTTTCTGGTCCAATTAATCAAAAGATAGCTATGGATTTCTATTTATGAAGCTTATGCTAATATTTCCGACACTTAACGAAACAGAACCAAACAATAAAAATATTTAAGAGACTACTCTAATGGGTCACCCTTACAGTATACTACGCCACTAATCCTACTATGAAAATTGCTACAAACGTAGCATTGTACAAAGCCAAGTTCCTGTTTGAATACAGGACAATCTACAGATTCTAACTTCATTCTTTTTAACATTTTTGGACTGACCCCCTTTAATTTTAGTTTACCCTTATCATCCATCATCCCCGAGCTCTTTAGCTCATTTTTAGCTCTATCACTTATTTTCAAGGTTTTTTCCACCTGTTTTATTGGAACTTCATATTTTGTATCAAGCGATTCACTCATCTCAATTTGATTCTATATAGGACCTAATTATTTATAAAAATTTTTTTTCCAATTTAAGGAAGAAGGATAGTATGTAGTAAAAATACATATACCATATAGGATCTATTTTTTCATTTTAGACTCAGCAGAATACACAGAGAATTAAATGAAATATCAGCGGCAATAATCAACAATAATCAACAATAATCAACTATTATACATCTTTATTATCTATGACTAATTCAATAAGCTGTTTGAAGACGTATGTGATATCCAAGAAAGATACGGAGAAAATACTCAAAACAGTGATCAATAGTTGGGAGGAAAAGATATTGATTCCCAAAACTAAGAATATTAAAGTTTTTGAAATTGAAGAGAAGAAGAGTATCTTGGTTATCGATTCTCTTGTTGCAGTTTTTATTTCTGACGAGATCATAGTGCCTTTTTTGGGCAGGACGGAAGTCCTGGAAAAATTCCCTTCGGTGATTGTAGACTCTGGTTCTATAAAGTTCATATGTAATGGAGCAAAGGTATTGCGTCCAGGTGTTGTAGAGTTTGGTCAATTCATGAAGAATGACATAGTAGTAGTAAAGGAAGAGAAATATGGAAAATATTTATCCGTGGGTATAGCACTCGAGAATAGCATTAACGCCAAAGAGTTACAAAAAGGACAGGTAATAAACAATCTACACTATGTTGGTGATAAATTCTGGAATGCTTTCAAGGAAATTTCATTTCGTTTATGAGATTGAATGATAAAGCGTAGGATAGCTTTATCTTTATATATCCAAACCATTTTTAAAATGACATGCTTACGGGAAAGATGACAGCTACTTGGCTAATCCTTTTAACTATAGCAGGATGTGCTGCAGTTCCAGTTTTGTTGATTTATTATACGACAGTACACCCATTTGTCGACACTCAACCGCCTAAGATAACCTTAGGCTTGGTAGATTTGATACCTAAGGCTATAACAATCGGCTTTGTCAACTCAGTTTCAACATAGATTCACCATCCTATAGCTAGTCAAAAAAAATCAGTAAAACAGTCAACTAATTTTTAATATTTGTTTAAATAATCTTCTCCTAAAAACTAAAATATATTGACTATGGAATTAAAAGTTCATCCATCATTTTTTAGAGAGTTTGCCACAAAAACGTGGATCTCTCCATACGAGATAGTGCGAGAACTTATTGAAAACGCTTTTGATGAGGATGCGACGAATGTCCTAGTAACTGTACTAGACAACGGCAATGTGGTAATAGAAGACAATGCGGGGATGAACTCCAATTCAATGGACAAGTTTTTGATACTAGGCTCACCTCATAAGGCCGAAGAGACACTTTCACCAAAATTGAAAAGATTGAGAACTGGAAGATACGGCACAGGACGATTATCCTTTTTAACTTCGTTTGATCAAATGAAAATTAAAACTCGGCTAGATGATTTTAGCAAAACAATATCTATTGATGGCAATACATTAGAGCAGCTAATTACCGGGCGTGCAAAACTGCGAGAGATAGGTGAATCAAAACTCAACAGAAACGGCACTGAAATTTTATTGATAGGATCAAAAATAAGCATTGACATAAACAAACTTTCCAAAGAAATTAAAAAACTCTCTATTCTAAAATATCCACTCTTCGATGTGTATATCAAATCTGCTGACAATGTTAAAGAATGGGATATGTCTAATTCCCAAGTAATTCGCTCACCAGATATTCAAGGCTATAAGTTAGAAGTAAGCTTAGATAATCCAAGAATCACCGGTGAAATTACTATTGCTAGAAGGCCTTTGGGACAAGATGAGAAGGGAATAGCAATAATGGTAGGTAATCACGTGGTTTTGCGGAGCACATTTGGATTTGACAACAAGTTAAGCCGAGTTACAGGATATGTAAAATGCGACGAACTAACCTCCAGGTTTGCCGATAAATCGGCATTGATTGAGAATGATGTATATAACAATTTCAATCAAAATGTAAAAACTTTCATAATCGATCAAGTACTGCCAAGCCTAACAGAATATGAAGACGTCCTAATCACTAGGGAAGAATCAAAAATTTATAAGGAAATAGATAAAGTCATGGGTCAAGCTGTGTTGGAAACCCTTGAACCAGGAGAAGAGATTCAAGGATTTGAATCAGTTGAGGTTTTGTCCCCAGCCGATGCGAGTGAAACATATGACTCAAGTCGACCAAAAGACAGTGTCTCAGGCGATGAATTTTCAGCATACGGTGAGAAAAATAATAGAAGCGATAATGTATCCTTTACCTCAACCGAAGTAGATAAGAACTACGATTTAAACAATGATGATGACAATAACAAATCAACTACCGGTTCAACTTTTGATGATTTGAATTCAAAGAAAACTACAAGAACATCTTCATCAGACAATTATATGGACAATCGAGACAAAAATTTCAGCGATTCTGAAATGTCCAGTTCACCAAATGAATTTGCCAACAACAATTCTATCACCAGTGATGGTGCTTCTTTAACTCAGGTTTTAAATAATAATCATAACGACCATCCTTCCAATAGCGGGAACGGGATGATTAGAAAAACGGTTAGAAAACCAATTCTCAAGAAAACGTTTACGCTAAAAAAAATAGGATACAAAGTGATCCCCTACGAAGATGAAACTGATCCGAGGTACAGTTTTACGAATGAAAATATTGTCTTTGTAAATAAGGCTCATTCCACCTATCAGGTGGAAGCTCAAAGAGGAGACGAATTCCTTTTCAGACATATAACAAATATTGTTGCTGAGGTTGTGGTTGGGTCCAAATATCCAGAAGCTAAGGATATTCTAGAAATTCAAAATAAGCTAATATCCGAAGCAATCAAGATTCATGACTACGCCATGTTGAAAAAGTAGCCACCTATATAGAAACGACTAAATCTAACTCTCCTTTTTTTAATTATTAAATGGCTTTTCAATTTATGCCCGGAGCAACAGCAGTTGGTATTACTTACAA
>Ga0190275_10004466_pt1 | contig 10051 bp, 11 predicted proteins | sample Popmic550T_FD_133745 | JGI IMG/M metagenome (GOLD analysis project Ga0190275, IMG submission 133745) | Populus adjacent soil microbial communities from riparian zone of Yellowstone River, Montana, USA - 550 T | ecosystem: Environmental > Terrestrial > Soil > Riparian zone > Trees stand | place...
CCCTGGCCTGGAATACGACCCCACCACAGCCGTCGCGGCGCTTCTTCACGGTTTGATCGATGACTGACCGACCACCTGCGTCGACCGTGGAACGGGACTCCGCGACCGTGGGAATCCTCGAGGTGTGCGTGTTCCTCGTCGAACTTAGGCCGCCTCCGCCGCCTCGAGCTTCTCCGCTGCGCTTACGGGCGCGGGCGTCAGCGCCGCGGCGCTGATCACGAGTACGAACGCCATCATGCGCAGCACGACGCCAAGCGGGTCGTCGGGCAGTGGCTCTTCGAAGACAATCGGGCCGGCCGCGATCGTGAGCGTGTTGGCGGCGACGCTCGTGAGCGCGATCACAGGCACGGCCTTGCCGACCTGGAGGCTGCGAGCGCTTACGACGAGCCCCGCGATCGACGCGAGCGCGATAAGGACGGCGAGCGGGGTGAGCAGGATCTCGGCGGCGCTCTCCTCACCGAGCCCGTCCGAAAGAGCCTTGATCGCTGTGTCAGACGCCGCCCAGAAGAGGCCGGCAGAGACGCCGAAGAGGACGCCCTCGCGCACACTGCCCGGCGCCCGCCACGCGACCACGAGGGCTGCGCACGTGACGATCACGAGGAACGGCACGAGCCTTGAGTTCTCGTAGTCGGAGTGCGCTTCAGAGGCGGTGTCGCCGATCGTCGCCGCGAGGAAAGCGAGGCCGAGGGCAGCCAGCCCCACGCCGAACCACTCGCGCCGGGTTACCTCGTGAGCGAAGAGCCGGTCGGCAGTGACCGTCAGCAGCACAAGGCCGCCGGCGATCGTCGCCTGGACGAGCGAGATCGGTGCGAGGGCGAGCGCCCCCACGTGGAAGCCCCAGCCTGCCGTGGCAGTGAGGATGCCGAGCGTGTACCACGGGTTCTTGAAGAGCGCGAAGGACGTGCGAAGCGGCTTCGCCATGTCCACCGTGGGCATCGCGATCGCGCCGCGGTGCTTGTAGAGAAAGCCGAGCACGGACGCGAACGCCGTCGCGAGCGAGAGCAGCAGACCGATCTGGACCGAGACGGACACGGACCGGTGAGGCTACGGCTAGGTCACGCGGCGCCGTCGGCGGGCGGTGTTCCCTCGGGCTCGTCCGCGCCTTGCGGCGTGATGTCGACCACGTCCGCGGGCGCTCCGTCCTCGCCGATCCGGATTGCGCGGATGGCATGCTCGTCCGGGAGCTTGTCGAGCAGGGCGTGGATGATCCGGTGGATCTCCGGCTCGTCGTGGCCGAAGTCGTCGAGCAGGGTCTTGAGCGCGGTGTGCACGATCTTGAGCTGCTCGGGCGTCAGCTCGAGGTGGTAGCGGAACGGGCCGCCCTCCACGGTCTCTATACCTCCGCTGCGGCCTCGGCCTCGGCCTCGGCGTCGCGGCGCACCTCGTCGGCTGCCTGGGCGAGATCGGCGAGCGAACCTTCGATTCCGTCGGCGATCAACTGCACGTCGTCCATCGAGTCGTAGTCGGCGAGGAGGCCGAAGTTGACGGCGCCGTTGTACGACATGATCGCGACGAAGAGCGTTTGGTCGGGCGGCAGGAATCCGACGGGGAAGATGTCCTCGAGCTCGCGGCCCAAAAGGTAGATCGGGATCTGCGGGCCCGGAACGTTGGTGACGACCATGTTGAAGAGGCGGGTCGAGAAGTTGATCCGCGCCGCCTGAGCCAGGATCGTCGGAGGCGCGAAGTCGTTGAAGCGCGAGATCACCTCGGCGCCAAGCGCCTGATTCGAAGCCTTCAAGTCCTGCATCTGCGCGCGCACGCGCTCGAGCCGCAGCACCGGGTCGTCTATGTAGACGGGGAGGGCCGCTCGCATGGCCGTGATGCGGTTGCCGAGTGTCCCGGACTCGTCGGTCGCGCGGATCGAGACGGGGACCTGCGCGCGCACCTCCATGCCCTCGGTCTTGATTCCGCGGGTATGGAGCCAGTCGCGAACGCCGCCGGCGACGACCGTGAGGACGACGTCGTTGACGGTGCCGCCGAGGATGTCCTTGATGCCCTTGAACTGAGCGAGGTCCGAGCGCACCCAGACGAAGCGCCGGTGTGAGCCGATCGGCACGTTGAGCGGAAGTGTCGGGGCGGGGTTTGCGAAGTTCCAGGCGACCTCGCCGACGGCTCCCGCAAGCTCGCCGGCACGCGACAGGCTCGACCTCGGGCTCGACACGGCGCGTTGCGCTCGTCGCGTGAGCGCGAGCGGAATCTTCGCAAGCCCGCCCACTCCCTTGGCGGCGAGCTGTGCCGAGGAAGGCTCGGGAGACGGCACCCAATCGTGCTCGGAGCGCACCGGCTCGGGCACCGGTTTGAGGTCGAAGAGGACGGTGGCGATGTCCACGCCCGAGACGCCGTCGACCAGAGCGTGGTGCGTCTTCGAGACGATCGCAAAGCGCTTTCGCGTGAGCCCCTGGACCAGCCAGAACTCCCACAGGGGCTTCGTGCGGTCGAGCTGCTGCGAGAAGACGCGCGCGGCTAGGTTGCGCAGCTGCTCCTCCGAGCCGGGGGACGGCAGCGCGGAGTGGCGGACGTGGTACTCGAGGTTGAAGGTGGGATCGTCGATCCAGAGCGGGCGGCCCGTCTCGATCGGCGGATTCGCGAGCTTCTGGCGAAAGCGCGGCACCAGGTGAAGACGCGAGCGGATGTGCTCGAGCATGTCCTCGTAGGCCGGTGGCGGGCCCTCGAAGATCATCACTCCGCCCACGTGCATGTGGGCGACCGACGATTCGTTGGTCAGAAACGAGACATCGAGTGCCGACAAGCGGTCCATGTGACCTTGCGACATGCTGGGAACCTACCCTCTCTCGATGCTTCGCGCACTTTCGCTTCTCGCCCTGGCGCTCGCGCTCGCAAGCTGTGGTGGCGGCGGTTCCGGCGAGCCCGTCGAGCAGCGCTTCGACGCCGATCGCGCGTTCGAAGACCTGGAAGCTCAGGTCGAGATCGGCCCCAGGCCCTCCGGTTCCGAGGAGAGCGCCGAGACTGTGGCCCTGATCGAGGATCGCCTGCGCGCCGCGGGCGCCGAGGACATTCAGGTGCAGCGCCCGTGGCAGAACGTGGTGGCAACGATTCCGGGCTCGGGCGAGGGCACGGTCGTCGTGGGTGCCCACCACGACACCAAGGACATCCCGGACTTCGTGGGCGCCAACGACGGCGCTTCGGGCGTCGCTGTCGTCTTGGAGCTCGCTCGCGTCCTCGCCGCCGAGGCGCCGCTCGATGGTCCGTCGATCTCGCTTGCCCTCTTCGACGCCGAGGAGGCGCGCGGCGACCGTCCCTTCGAGCAGGACGGCACGCGGGGCTCGCAGCAGTACGTCGAGTACGCAGCGAACGAGGCGGGCGTTCAAGGCTCGCCTCCCCTCGGCGAGATCAAGGCGATGATTCTCTTCGACCTCGTCGGGGACTGCGAGCTGGCGATCCCGCGTGAGGCCAGCTCAGACGAAGACCTCTACGCCAGGTTCGAAACAGCCGCCCAGGAAGTCAACGGCTCCGATTCGATCGTTCCTTTCGGTGGCGAGGTGGCCCCCATCGGCGACGATCACGTTCCGTTCCGCAAGGCGGGCGTGCCCGCGGTTGACCTGATCGATTTCGTATACGGCGTCGGCCCGACGCCGGGCGAGTACTGGCACACCTCCGAGGACACGCTCGACAAGGTCTGCCCCGAAAGCCTCGACGCTGTCGGAGAGCCTGCCGTGCGTGTCCTCGACGGTTTCTAAAGCGTGCCTGACCCCGTTTAGGTTCTAGCTCTTCCTCGAACGGGCGAGGCTCGCGCCGCCGAACAGGAAGCCGAGGCCGCCTACGACCAGCGCCGCGATGGCGAGCCCGTTTCCGTCGTCCTCGTCGTCGACTTCGGCCACCTCGGTGTCCTCAGCGTCGTCGGCCTCGTCGTCCGCATCCGCCGCGTGGTGGTCGTCCTCCGCCTCGTCGACGGTCAACGTCGCCGCCGGCTCATCGGCGTCCGCGGGACCGACCCAGCGGACCACCTCTCCGTCGTCATAGGTCTGGAGCGCCGGGAAGGCGAGGGTTTCGCCGGGCGCGTCGGGAATCAGGACCGAGAGGCCGAAGTCCTGGAAGGCGCCGGGCGGGATGCCAGTCCCGTCCTCGGCCCCGAAGGTCACGTTGGTGACTTCCTCGGTCGCCTCGAAGCCCTCTTCGATCTCGACCGGGTCGTCGAGCATTTGCGTCTCCACGTCGACCGTCCAGCCCGGGACGGGCTCGTACGAGGCGAAGTAGAACCCGTCTGGCATCTCCACCTCGACCTTCACGGTGTCGGCGTTGTCCGTCTCGTTCGGCACCCGGACGTCGAGCCGGGCGAATGATCCTGCGGGCGCTTCGGGCGGCTGAACCGTCACGTGCGCCTCTGCTGCCGTGGGGATGACCAGCGCCAAGCCGGCGACTCCCGCTGCGATTGCTCTCTTTTGCATGTACTGCTCCTTAGTGTTGTTCAACGAATTTCGATTTCCACGGATCCGGTCAGGTCTTCGAAGCGCGACACGCGCCCCGACAGCTCGAGCTCCCACTCTCCGGGCACTCCAAGGACGGCGTCTGGCGCCGTGTAGTGGCCGGGGCCGGACTTCTCGATGTCGAGCTCGATCGGCCCGATCTCCTCGGCGGGGACGCTCGCCTCCAGGCTCACCTGCCCGAGCTCGTCGTACTGCGAGCCGTCCTCGGCGTCGAAGAGATAGAGGTGGATCTCGTTCGAGCCCACGCTCGCGGGTTCGACGCTCACGTCGAGCCGCGCGGCGCCGAGATCCGCCGAAGCGCTCTGGGGGCCTCCGGCCTCGGCGCCGGGGGGCGGCTCGCCGGCGAGGATCGCGGTTGCGGCGAGGACGCCCGCAAAGAGGGCTACCTCCACGCGTAGCGCCCGGATGGCAACCTTGCCGCCGCGGCCTGGCGGGAGCCCACCTTCGGATGCCTTTCGCAACTGCGGCAGCGAGCGGCGGCGCTGGATTACGCCGACCGTGACGAGGGCTCCGAAGAGAAGAATCTTGGCGCTGACGGCGCGCCCGAAGCCGGTGCTCCACAGGTCCGACACGGACTCGAGGTAGGAGACGGCCTGGATCGTCCCGGTGGCGGCGAGAGCGACGACGGCTCCCAGCGCGAGGCCCGAAAAACCGACGAGCGCCGCGCTAAGGAGGCGGGTGCGATCCTCGGGCTCCAATCTGCGAGTGGCAAAGCGGAGGCCGAAGACGAGCGCGGAGACGCCTCCGGCCCACATGGACATCGCCTCGACGTGCACTGTCGTCGAAGGAACGAGAAGCCAGCCAGGGGTAAACGTTGACGCGTGCCCGCTGAGCGCCGGCGCGAGGACGAGAAAGCTGGTCGCGATCAGGATCACGGCACCCCGAACGGACGCCATTTTCGCCCGAGGGGTTGTAGTGAATGGCGACAGTTGAATCGTCGCTAGGCCGAGCAGTGCCCACGCGATCTCGCGAAGCTCCCAGACCGTGCCGAACCTCGTCTCCAGCACATTGCCAATGACGGTGGCGTCGAGGGCGCTCCAGACGGATGTCCCGCCCGCAATCGCGCCTTGGCAGACGATGCCGAGCGCTCCGGCCGCGAGGCCGATAGCCACCGCGACTCGAACGAGGGTGACCGCACGCTGGTCGAAAGCCTCGGCTGCCTCGCGCCAGCGATCTCCGGATGCGGAGGCCTGCCTGATGGCGGGTCCGAAGACGAAGAGGGCAAACACAAAGACTCCGACGCCGAGAGCGGTTGCGGCGTAGGTAAAGAACCTGGCGACGCCGGCCGCCACCCGGGTCGCCCCGTCGGCCTCGGAGTCGTCGAGCAGCTCCGACACACTTTCGGATGGCGCGCCCCCCGGGTCGCCGACGGTGAACACGAATCCGCCCGAGACTGGATGCGAATCCGCCGAGATCACCCGGTAGGTGGCGGTGTAGGCGCCCTCTCCCAGGCCGTCTGGCAGACGAATGCCGAGCGCGGATCCCTCGCCGCCGGGCCGAAAGTTCTCCGTGCCCTCGACCGGATCACCGGAGCTGTCGAAGAGGCGCACGGAGCCGAAGCTCGCCTCGACCGGCTCGGAGAACTGAAGCTCGATCGCGTCCGGCGCCTGCTCAAGCTCGGCGCCGCGCTCGGGCACTGAGCTCTCGAGAGTCGCGTGGGCGGACGCGAGCGCGGGTGCCGCCAGCACCATCACGATCGTCCCGAGGACGGCGATGAGGCTCCGGAGGTTCACCAGCCCGAGTCGTCCTCACGCTTGCCCGTGGCATCCTCGACAGCCCAGCGGCGCCTGCGCACTAGCGCCGTCACGACGATTGCTGCGATCGCAAGCGCGCCGACCACGACCGGCAGGACCGGAAAGCCGGAGTCCTCGCGGCCGACCCACGTCAGCGTCCCCTCGATCGAACCGTTCTCGCCGTCGACCTCGATCGGGACCGAATAGTCGAAGATCTTCGTCTCTTCGGACTCGTCCTCGACCTGGGGTGGAAGAGCGGTCGACATCCAGTGCGCTCGGTGGTCGTGCCACTGGAGCATCGAGGACTCGTCGACCAGCTCCCAATCCGGCGAGCCGGTCCCGTCGACGCCTTCGGGAACCTTCGCCTCCCCGAAGCGGTCGTCGTTCAGGTAATAGGCGGGAGAGTTCCTGTTGAGCTCGACCGAGCCGTCGGCGAGCACTCGGGCGTACGGCTCGCCCTCGTAGCCCTTGACGAGAACGTCCTTGCCTGAATTGTTGACCATCCTGAGGCTGTCGTCGAAGTTCGTGACCTCGACTTCGAGCCCAGGGATGTCCGGATCGATTGCCTCGACCTCGGATCTGAAGTCCGGATTTCCCTCATGTGCCAGTGCCGGCGTGGCCGGCGTGGCCAGGAGGGCTGCCGCGATTGCCGCGGCCGCGTGCATGTTGCGCATGTGCGCCTCCTTGTCTCATCGCAGAACGGCCCCTTCGGCCGCAGTGGGACGAGGGGGCGCTAAAGGACTGCCGAGGCGGGCGGAGGCCTGGTGGCCAATGAGCGAGCCAGGAGCTCGGAAGCGCGAAGCTCGGCAACGTGGATACGCCGGCGAGTGGCGATCGCGCGCGGTGCGCGGGGGCGTGCCCGACGGGCAGCGACCGAGGCAGCGAGCCGCGCAATGGTCCGCTCGCCGGGGTACTTGCCGCACAGAAGCGCGGCGATCAGCAGGAAGACCGGCAGCAGGCTGATCAGTAGCTCGCGAATGTCCATTGCGAATAAGAACTCTAGCCGGGCCTCGCGGTTACCCTCAGTGCATGGTTCAAGCCACGCTTAACGTGCCCGAGCGCGTCCGCCTTGCTGCCCCGCGCGGCTACTGCGCGGGGGTGGATCGCGCTGTCGAAACAGTCGAGCGCGCGCTCGACATGCACGGTCCGCCCGTGTATGTGCGCAAGGAGATCGTCCACAACAAGCACGTCGTCGAGCAACTCGCGGAGCGTGGCGCGATCTTCGTCGAAGAGGAGACCGAAGTGCCTGAAGGCGAGCTCGTCGTCTTCTCGGCGCACGGCGTCTCGCCCGCCGTCCATGAGAACGCCGCAGCCCGTCAGCTGCGGACGATCGACGCCACCTGCCCGCTCGTGACGAAGGTCCACGTCTCCGCCCGGAAGTTCGCCGATCAGGGCTACACGATCATCATGATCGGCCACGAAGGCCACGAGGAAGTCGAGGGGACGATGGGAGAAGCCCCCGACGCGATCACTCTCGTTGAAACCGTCGATGACGCGGACTCTGTCGAGGTACCCGACCCCGAGCACGTCGCCTTCATCACGCAGACCACGCTTTCGGTCGACGAGACCGCCGAGATCATCGAGCGCCTTCGCGAGCGCTTCCCGAAGATCGTCTCCTCCAAGTCCGAGGACATTTGCTACGCGACGACGAACCGCCAGATCGCGGTCAAGCAGCTCGCCGCCGAGTGCGACCTCGTCCTGGTGATCGGCTCCACGAACTCGTCGAACTCCAACCGCCTCGTCGAGGTCGCGCGCGACCACGGCGCCGCCTCGCACCTGATCGACAACGCGTCACAGGTGCAGGAGGAGTGGCTGGAGGGGGCTGAAACGGTCGGCATCACCTCAGGCGCATCCGCGCCCGAGGAGCTGGTCTCCGAGCTGGTCGAGTTCTTCCGCGAGCGGGGCACAGACGACATCGCCGAGCTGAAGACGGTCGACGAGTCCGTCCGCTTCATGCTCCCGAAGAAAATCCGGGCGGAGATGGCCACGCGGGACTAGGCGCGAGCGCCGCAATCGAGAGTGAGGTTGAGCCGCTGTACGCGGCAAAAACTCACCCTCAAACTGGCGCGCCCGGGGCGAAGCTGATCGCCCAGACGCGCACTCCGTCGGTGACGTCCAGCTCGAGCCGGTGCGCTTGGTGCCGCCCCGTTCCCGCGAGCTTCATCAGCGCGGCGGGGGAGATCTCGATTGGCTCGAGCGCCTCCCCATCGAGCGTTACGCCGATCTCGCCCTCACCGTCCGCGACGATCCACGCCTCGCCGGCTTCGTACTCGTACTTGAGGTGAGACTTGCCAGAAGACGCCACCCACGGCTCGGCCACCGAGCCACCCGGGAAGATCTCCGGCGTCGGGACGGGCACGAGCACGTCAGCCTCGTCGGTCGCGCGCAGTGGGTCCATCGGCGGCGGCAGCTCCGCCAGCGCATTCGCCTCGCGTAACTCGTCCTGGATCGCCTCCTCGGTCGCCCTGTACTCGCCCTCGCCGCGGTGCGCCCAGCGCAGCGATCCTCCTTGTCCCCAGAGGAACAGCGACGGCCAGCCGATGCATCCGTAGTCGTGCCAGATCGCGTAGTCGAGGTCGAGTGCGACCGCGTGCTCGACATCGAGGCGCTCGATCGCTTCGGTTGTCACCTCAGCGTCCGCGGTCAGTGCGAAGCGCGGCGAGTGGATGCCGAGTGTGGTGAGCCCGTGCGGCGAGTAGCGGCGGTTCCATTCCACGACGTAGGGGAGAGCCCGCACGCTGTTGAGCTGGGTCGGGTCCCAGAAGTGGACGAGCACGGGGCCCGCGGCGGTGAGCTCGGCCATCTTCGGCGGCTCCGAGCGGTTCAGCCATTTGATCCGGCCCGGCAACTCGGGCGCCGCGATGTTGTCCCTTTCGGGTCTCATACCCCTATAACAACACCTGCTTCTCGCGTCGCCGTACGGCGACGCACCCAATACCCGGAGTATGCTCAGCCAACCAACGTGCCCCCGGACGAGAGGACTGAGGACCAATGGACACGACCGTTTTTGATCGCATCGAGGAAAGCCGCAAGCGATGGGACGTGCTCCAGCACCCCTTCTACCAGCGCTGGTCCGAGGGTGAGCTGACTCGCGAAGAGCTCTCGCGCTATTCCGGCCAGTATCGCCACGCCGTGGAGGCGATCGCCACTCTGAGCGCTGCGGCGGCCGACGCCCTTCCCGAGCGCTCCGAGCTTCGCCGCCACGCCGCCGAGGAGCTTGGTCATGTCCGCCTCTGGGACGGCTTCGTCGAAGCGGTCGACGGTGACACCGGCGCCGCGCCGACAACCGAGACCGCCGCGTGCGTCTCCGACTGGGCGGGCGAGGGCGACGCCGTCGACATGCTTTCGAGGCTCTACGCGGTCGAGGCGTCACAGCCCGCGATCTCGCGTACGAAGCGCGCCGGCCTGATCGAGCGCTACGGCTTCTCCGACGGCTCCGGAACCGCCTACTTCCGCGTGCACGAGGGCCGCGACGTCGAACACGCCGCCGAGGTACGCGAGCTGATCGAAGAACTCGCGACCGACGAGGACGCCGACCGCATGGTCGCGGCCGCCGAGAGCGCATACGAGGCCAACTGGCGACTCCTGGACGGCGTCTAGCCGGGAGCCGGGGCCTGACCCCAAGAATTCGAGCCCTAGGGGAACGGTCCGAAATGTTGGGGTCTGACCCCACGGGCAATCGCTAGTGCCCCGCGGCGATCGTGCGCTCGGGATAGTCCTCGGCATCCTGCTCGGGATCGCGATCGTTGCCGTCTTCGTATTCGCCTTCTCTGAAGAGACGATCGACTCATCGCAACTCGAGACGGGGCAGTCGGAGCGCGCTCAGCCCGCCAATCCTTGAGATTCGCGTAAACGAGGCTCCATAGACTCGCG
>Ga0190275_10004467_pt1 | contig 10051 bp, 9 predicted proteins | sample Popmic550T_FD_133745 | JGI IMG/M metagenome (GOLD analysis project Ga0190275, IMG submission 133745) | Populus adjacent soil microbial communities from riparian zone of Yellowstone River, Montana, USA - 550 T | ecosystem: Environmental > Terrestrial > Soil > Riparian zone > Trees stand | place...
ACCCCGCCGAGGGAGGTGGCATGCACCCACAAGCTGGTCTTGTGGGTCAGCAGGTCGGCTGCGATGGCGCCCTGGGCGAGCACGATCGCGACCATCGCCCCGAAACCGGGGTAGCGGACCTCGCCGATCGCCGGGTGGTCCGCCAGTCGTCGCGCCAGCTCCTGGGCGTTGGCCTGCGCCCGCTCGACGCGGAGGTGCAGGGTGCGCAGTCCGCGCAGCGCGAGCCACGCCTCGAGCGTGCCGGGGATCGCGCCGACCAGGTCGCGCCGGCCCTTGAGAACGCCGTACAGCTCGTCGTCGCGGGTCACCAGCGCCCCGAGCATCACGTCGGAGTGCCCGCTGAGGAACTTGGTCGCCGAGTGGACAACCACGTCGGCACCGAGATCGAGCGGCCGCTGCAGCAGCGGGGTGGCGAAGGTGTTGTCGACGACGACGTAGGCGCCGGCCGCGTGAGCGGCCTCGATCACGGGCTCGAGGTCGATCACCTCGAGCGCGGGGTTCGTGGGCGACTCCAGCCACACCAGCGCGGCGTCCGCACAGGCCGCCACGACGCCCTCGGTGTCGGTGACGTCGACCAGGGTCGCCGCCAGCCGGCCGCGGGCCTCGAGGTCGGCGAGCTGCATCACGGTCCCGTTGTAGGCGTGCCGCGGCGCCACCACGCGGGTGCCCTGCCCGACCAGGTCGAGCACCGTCGAGACGGTCGCCAGCCCGCTGGAGAAGGACAGGCAACGGCCGCCCTCGAGCTTTCCCAAGACCTCCTCGAACGCGGCCCACGTCGGGTTGCCGTAGCGGCCGTACTCCAGGTCGCCGCCCGCGACGTACGTCGACGCCATGGTCAGCGGAGTGTTCAGCGGCTGGTCGGGCTCGTGTGCGGGCCGCCCGGCGGTCACCGCGAGCGTGCTCGGCCGGAGCTCGGGAGCGTCCGGGGGCAGCGGGGCGTCAGCCATGCAGAGCACCCTAGGCCGCTAGGGTCGAGCCGATGACCTCACCCACCCACGGACTCCCCGAAAGCGGTCGCAAGCCGCGCGTCGCACTCGTCTTCGGAGGACGCTCGAGTGAGCACGCGATCTCCTGCGTCACGGCCGGCAGCGTGCTGTCCGCACTCGACCGGGAGAAGTACGACGTGGTGCCGATCGGGATCGCGACTGACGGCCGCTGGGTGCTCGAGGCCGACGACCCGGACCGGCTGAGGATCACTGGCCGGGTGCTGCCCGAGGTCGACGGTGAGCGGGCGGGCGTGATGCTCGCCCGCGAGGCCGACGCCACCGGGCTCGTCGTGCACGAGCCCTCGCAGCCGCCGCGCGCGCTCGGCGACGTCGACGTCGTCTTCCCGCTCCTGCATGGTCCATGGGGAGAGGACGGCACCCTGCAAGGGATGCTCGAGATGGCCGGGGTGCGCTACGTCGGTGCCGGCGTGCTCGCGTCCGCAGTGAGCATGGACAAGGCCTACATGAAGGTCGTGCTGCGCGACGCCGGGCTGCCGCTGATGCCCTCGGTCACGATCACCCGGCGCGAGTGGGAGCGCGACCAGAGCGGCAGCGCCAAGAGTGCCGCAGAGCTCGGCTACCCGCTGTTCGTGAAGCCTGCGCGCGGCGGGTCCTCCATCGGCATCTCCAAGGCCCACGACGCCGGTGAGCTCGAGGGGTGCCTGCTCGCGGCTTTCGAGCACGACAGCAAGGCACTGGTCGAGGTGTCCGCCGAGGGCGCGCGAGAGATCGAGTGCGGCGTCCTGCAAGCCTTCGACGGTACGCCGGAGACGACCTTGCCCGCCGAGATCCGGGTCGGTGGCGACCACGAGTTCTACGACTTCGCTGCGAAGTACCTTCCCGAGGAGCACACCGAGCTCGACGTCCCGGCGGACCTGCCCGACGACGTGGGGGCCCGGCTCCGCGAGCACGCCGCCCGGGCCTTCGATGCGGTCGGCTGCGAGGGACTCGCCCGGGTCGACTTCTTCGTGATGCCCGACGACTCGCTGGTCGTCAACGAGATCAACACGATGCCCGGCTTCACGCCGACCTCGATGTACCCGCGGATGTGGGCCGCCACCGGGCTCGACTACCCGGCGCTGGTCGACCGGCTCATCCAGCTCGCCCTCGCCCGAGACACCGGCCTGCGCTGATCGCGGGCCGACGACTCAGAGGCATGCGCGCACGAGCTCGGTGTGCTCCTCGACGGCAGCCGCGAGGCCGGCCATGGCCGCGGCGACACCCTCGGGCCGCTGCTCGGCGGGTACCTCGACGGTGATGATCGGCTCGTAGCCGGCGGTCACGAGCGTGACGTCCACGGACTCGTCCTTCAGTGGCGCGTCGTTGACGAAGTACCCGACGCCGTTGGCCTCCTCGCACACCGCGGTGGGGCTCAGGGTCGGCGGCTCCCCACCGCACGTCATCACGATCGCCGGGTCTCCCCAGGCAGCGCCCAGTGCGTCGGCGGGCTCGACCTCGCGTCGTTCGCGGCCGCCGAGCGAGTCGGGCACGTCGGCAACCAGCGCACGGCAGGTCTCCGCGTCCGAGGCGGCGAGGTCCGCTGGTGACGACACCGCCACCGGACCGGCCGAGCAGCCGGCGAGCGCGGTCGCGGCGACTCCTGACAGCACGAGGCCCCGGAACCGGGCGGCTCCGGGGCGGCTCGTTGAGATCAATGCGTTCAGATGTGGACGACGGGGCACGTCAGCGTGCGGGTGATCCCGTCGAGGTTCTGGACCTTCGAGACGACCAGCTTGCCGAGCTCGTCCACGTTGCGCGCCTCGGCGCGCACGATCACGTCGTACGGACCGGTGACGTCCTCCGCGAGCGTGACGCCCTTGACCTGGGCGATCTCGCGGGCGACCTCGGCGGCCTTGCCGACGTCGGTCTGGATCAGGATGTACGCCTGGACGACCATCGGAGCTCCTCGTCTCGTGACTTCCGTCTCGCACTGACTGTGATGACGCGGTCAACCTACCGCGCTCCCTGCGGGAGCCGGAAGGTGCCCCGAGCGGCCGAGTCTGCTGGGATGGCGCCATGGCTCTTCCCCCTGGCACCGCGCCCGACGCGACCGTCGCCGACGTGGGTGAGTTCGCTCTGATCGACGCCCTCACCCCGATGTTCGAGCAAGGGGAGCACGTGCTCGTGGGACCCGGCGACGACGCCGCGGTGCTGCGGGTCCGCACCGGCCACGTGGTGGTCTCCACCGACCTGATGGTGGAGGGTCGGCACTTCCGGCGCGACTGGGTCGATGCCGCCGACGTGGGTCACCGGGCCGCGGCCCAGAACCTGTCCGACATCAACGCCATGGGTGGGCGGGCCAGCTCGCTGACCGTCGGCCTGGCCGCACCGGGCGACCTGCCGGCCCAGTGGGTGCTCGACTTCGCCCGGGGCTTCGCCGAGGAGTGCGCCGAGGTCGGCGCGAGCGTCGTCGGCGGCGACCTGACCCGCGCCGACCAGCTCGTGATCGCCGTCACCGTGCTCGGTGCCTGCACCGTCTCGCCGGTGTTGCGCAGCGGCGCCGAGCCCGGCGACGTGCTCGCGCTCACCGGCCGGCAAGGCTGGGCCGCGGGCGGTCTGGCCGTGCTCGGCCGGGGCTTCCGGTCGCCGCGGGTGCTCGTCGAGGCGTACCGGCGGCCCGCTCCGCCGTACGACGCCGGGCCGGTGGCCGCGGAGGCGGGCGCGACCTCGATGATCGACATCTCCGACGGGCTGCTGGCCGAGGCGCGCCACGTCGCGGACGCCTCAGGCGTTGCCATCGACGTCCGGGCCGACGCGTTCGAGGTCCCGGAGCCGCTGGTGGCCGTCGGCTCGGCCCTCGGTGCGGACCCGCTCGGGTTCATCCTCGGCGGCGGCGACGACCACGCCCTGCTCGCGACGTTCCCCGAGGGCGCCGTCCCGGACGGCTGGCAGGTCGTCGGCGCGGTGACCGAGGGGTCAGGCGTCACGGTCGACGGCGGGGAGTACGACGGTCCCACCGGCTGGACCCACTTCTAGGACGGCGAAAAGGCCGTCACCCGATGGGTGACGGCCTGCAGATCTCGAGCCGGCGGTTCGTCCCGCTCTCGCGCTGACGCGATCCGGGCGTCGCCGTGCTCGCTAGCGCGAGACCTTGCCGGCCTTGAGGCAGCCGGTGCAGACGTTGAGGCGCTTCGGGGTGCCGTTGACGGTCGCCCGGACCCGCTGGATGTTGGGGTTGAAGCGACGCTTCGTGATCTTGCGCGACCACGGACGGTTGTTGCCGAAGCCGGGCTTCTTGGCGCAGATGTCACAGACGGCAGCCACCGGTAACTCCTGAAAATCGTGTGTGTGAGGTGTTCGAGGGCCCGCCGAGCGGGCAACCGGGACAGCGTATCCGATGCCCGTGAGCGCCCGCGAATCGTCATCAGCACTCATCAGTGCCGCGGCCGCGACCCCTTCTCCCGCCGGGAACCGACGACCTTCAGCTCGCCGGACGCGGCCACACCCCGCGCGGACGCGGTACTAATCTGTCGCGGAACCGACCCGGAACGGCCCCGGACCAGCCGAAGGAAACACCTACGACATGTTGGCACCCAGCAGCGGCACGATCACGCTCGAGGTCGTGCTCCGGTTCGTCGACGTCGCCACCGACGCGCTGGCCGACGCTCGGGAGGAGATCGACGCGCTCAACGTGTTTCCCGTCCCGGACGGCGACACCGGCACCAACCTCTACCTCACCGTGTCCGCCGCCCGTGAGGCGATCCGGGAGGCCACCCAGGGTGACGCCGACCTTAGGACCGCCCTCGCCGCGCTCGGGCGGGGTGCCCTGCTCGGCGCACGCGGCAACTCCGGGGTCATCCTCAGCCAGATGCTCGGCGCGATCGCCCACCGGATCGGCCGGGCGACGCCCGAGGAGCGCAACGCCCTGATCCTCGCGGAGGCGCTCCGCGAGGCCACCGACGCCAGCTACGCAGCAGTCGGCGAACCGGTCGAGGGCACCATGCTGACAGTGGCGCGGGCCGCCGCTGAGGCGGCCGAGCGCGTGATCGGGCCGCAGGCTCGGGCGCGGGACGTCTTCGCCGCCGCTGCGGCGGCGGCGCGCGAGGCGCTCGCCCGCACTCCCGAGCAGCTGCCGGTGCTGCGCGACGCCGGGGTCGTCGACGCCGGTGGCCGCGGCATCAGCGTGATCCTCGACGCGGCGGAGACGGTCCTCACCGGCCGTCGGCCCCCGGTCGCTCCGTCCAGCTTCGGCACCCATCGGATCCCGGTCCCCCTCCCGGCGGACGAGCTGACCGAGGACGGCCCGGCGTACGAGGTGATGTTCCTGCTCGATGCCGACGACCACCGGATCCCGCCGCTGCGGGCAGCCCTGGCGCCACTCGGCGACTCGCTCGTCGTCGTCGGCGGCGATGGCTTGTGGAATGTCCACGTCCACGTCGATGACGTCGGCGCCGCGCTCGAGGCCGGGATCGAGGCGGGCCGCCCTCACCGGGTGCGCGTCACCCACTTCGTGGAGCAGACCGCGGTCACGAGGCAGCGAACGGCCGAGCGCACCGGTCGCCGGATCGTCGCGGTCGCTGCGGGCGAGGGTCTCGCCGCCCTCTTCGCCGAGGCGGGAGCTGAGGTCGTGATCGGCGGACCGGGACGCCGCCCCAGCACGCGTGACGTGCTCGACGCGATCCTCGCCACGGGCGCCGGAGAGGTGATCATCCTTCCCAACGACCCCGACTCCATCCGGGTCTCAGAGGTCGCCGCTCGCACCGCAGAGAGCGACGACGGGATCCGCGCCGTCGTGGTCCCGACCCTGGCGCAGGTGCAGGGGCTGGCGGCGCTCGCTGTGCACGAGCCGGGCCGCGGCTTCGACCAGGACGTGCTGGAGATGACCGCCACCGCCCGCCACGCCCGGCACGGCGCGGTCACGGTCGCCGCCAAGCAAGCCATCACGATGGCCGGCCCGTGCGAGCCCGGCGACGTGCTGGGCGTGGTCGAGGGTGACTTCGCGGTGATCGGAGACGACCTGTACGCCGTCGCGGTCGACGTGCTCGACCGGCTGCTGGGCGGCGGGGGCGAGCTGGTGACGATCGTGCGCGGCCAGGAGGGAACCTCCGACCTGGCGGAGCGCTGCACGGCGTACGTCGAGCAGCATCATGCGCACGTCGACGTCCTGGTCTACGACGGCGGCCAGGACCGCTATCCACTGCTCGTGGGGGTCGAGTGATCACGGTCGAGTCCCCTGTCGCGAGCGTCTTCGGCAAGGCACACAAGAAGCGGCAGCTGGTACGCGAGGGGCTCGGGCTGGAAACGGTCGGCGACCTGCTCTTCCACTTCCCGCGCCGCTACGTGAAGACCACCGAGGTCAGCGACGTGGCCGAGCCGGTCGAGGGCGAAGCCATCTCCGTCGTCGGCGAGGTCACCGCCAGCGAGATCAAGCCGTTCCGCGACCGCCGCACCCACCGGATGAGCTTCCGGGTCGAGGTCTCGGTCAGCACGAACGGGCCCGACTTCTCGCTGTCGTTCTTCAGCCCCTACGACTCGCAGGCCGAGAAGGAGCGCCGGCGGATGGCGCCCGGCCGGCTCGGGATGTTCGTCGGCAAGGCCAAGCGGTTCGGCTCGACCTGGCAGATCGCCCAGCCCCACTCGGTGATGTTCGACGAGGAGGGCGACGGCGGTCTCGCCGCCAGCGTGAAGGGGCTGCTGCCGATCTATCCCGTGAGCGCCAAGCTCTACTCCTGGGACGTCCAGAAGGCAGTGCAGGGCGCACTCGACCTGGTGCAGGACGTTCCGGACCCGCTGCCCGACGACGTACGCCGCGAGCACGGGCTGCTCGACGTCACGGCCGCGCTGCGCTGGATTCACGGTCCCGACGACTACCAGCAGGTCGGCGCCGCCCAGAAGCGGTTCCGGTTCGAGGAGGCGCTGGTCACGCAGCTGGTGCTGGCCCGGCGCCGGGCTCGGCTGCGGGCGCAGGGCGCGCGGGCCCGCACGGGTGACCGCGGCGGCCTGCTGGCGGCGTTCGACGAACGGCTGCCGTTCGCGTTGACCGGCGGCCAGCGCGAGGTGGGCGAGCAGCTCGAGCACGACCTGGCCCAGCCCCATCCGATGAACCGGCTGCTCCAGGGCGAGGTCGGCTCCGGCAAGACGCTCGTGGCGCTGCGGGCGATGCTGCGGGTCGTCGACAGCGACGCCCAGGCCGCGCTGCTGGCGCCCACCGAGGTGCTCGCCCAGCAGCACGCCCGGTCGATCGCCGCGCTCCTCGGAGACCTCGCCTCGGGCGGCATGCTGGGCGGCTCCGCCGAAGGCACCACCGTCGCGCTGCTCACCGGCTCGACGGGCGCGGCGCAGCGACGCGAGGCGCTGGCCCGGATCGCGGGCGGTGAGGCCGGCATCGTGATCGGCACCCACGCCCTGCTGGAGGATCGGGTCGACTTCGCCGACCTCGGACTGGTCGTGGTCGACGAGCAGCACCGGTTCGGGGTCGAGCAGCGCGCCGCCCTGACCGACAAGGCCGGCACACCGCCCCACGTGCTGGTCATGACCGCGACCCCGATCCCGCGGACCGTGGCGATGACGGTCTTCGGTGATCTCGAGACCTCGGTCCTCAGCGAGCTGCCCGCCGGCCGGGCGCCGATCCAGACGAACGTCGTCCCCTTGGTGGACCAACCGCACTGGCTCGACCGGGTGTGGGAACGGGTGCGCGAGGAGGTCGGCGCCGGCCACCAGGTCTACGTCGTGTGCCCCCGGATCAGCGGTGACGAGCCGGAGCAGGGAGAGACCGACCAGCTCGACGTGGACCAGGACGACAACGTCGTCACGCCCAAGGTCCGGCTGACAGCCGTGGAGGAGCTGTTGCCACACCTTCAGGAGGGACCGCTGGCCGGGCTGCGGCTCGCGATGCTCCACGGAAAGCTGCCCGCCGACGAGAAGGACCGCACCATGCGATCGTTCGCGGCCGGCGAGGTCGACGTGCTGGTCTCCACCACCGTGATCGAGGTCGGCGTCGACGTCGCCAACGCGACCACGATGGTGCTGATGGACGCCGACCGCTTCGGGGTCTCCCAGCTCCACCAGCTGCGCGGCCGGGTCGGTCGAGGCGGCCATCCGGGGCTCTGCCTCCTGGTGACGCGGGCCGAGGACGACTCGCCCGCCCGCGAGCGGCTCGACGCCGTGGCGGCGACCACCGACGGGTTCGAGCTCAGCCGGGTCGATCTCGAGCAGCGGCGCGAGGGCGATGTGCTCGGGCGTTCCCAGAGCGGCTTCCGCTCCAGCCTCCGCACGCTGCGGGTGCTGCGGGACGAGAAGACGATCGTTGCCGCGCGCGAGACCGCCGAGGCGCTGCTGGTCGCGGACGAGGACCTCGCCTCGGCACCCCAGCTCGCCGCAGCGGTGGCGGTCATGGAGCATTCACGGCAGTCTGAGTTCATGGAGAAGGCATGAACGGCGCCGAACCTCCGTCATCGAGGTGCGCCGGACCATGACTCGCATCATCGGGGGAGCTGCGGGAGGACGGCGGCTGCAGACTCAGCGCGGTCAACAGACCCGCCCCACCAGCGACCGGGTGCGTGAGGCGCTCTTCTCCAGCATCGAGTCCTGGTGCGGCTCGCTGAGCGGGCTGCGCTTCCTCGACCTGTACGCCGGCTCCGGCGCGGTCGGCCTGGAGGCCTGGTCGCGGGGTGCCGGCGTGGTCACCCTGGTCGAGCAGAACCGACGTGCCTCAGCGCTGATCCGCGACAACGCGAAGACGATCGGCTTCGGCGGACCCGACGTGGTCGCCGCGAGCGTCGCCACCACCCTGCGCCGCCCGCCCGCGGCGCCGTACGACGTCGCCTACCTCGACCCGCCGTACCCGCTCGACGCCGACGACGTCGACCTCGACCTGCATGCCCTGCACGACTTCGACTGGCTGGTCCCGGGCGCGATGGTGGTCGTCGAGCGCTCCTCGCGCAGTGACCCGCCCGACTTCCCCGAAGGCTTCACCGATCTGCGCGAGCGACGCTACGGCGAGACGACGCTTTGGTACGGTCACGCCGCCCCCAGCGTGGCCAGCCCCTCGATCGGCCCCGCGCCCAGCCCGGACCAGGAGTAGCCAGTGGTACGCCGAGCCGCCTGTCCCGGGTCGTTCGACCCGGTCACCCACGGTCATCTCGACGTGATCGGCCGCGCCGCCGGGCTCTTCGACGAGGTCGTCGTGGCGGTCGGTGTGAACCCGTCCAAGAGCCGCCTCTTCAGTCCCGACGAGCGGCTGGACATGCTCGGTCAGGCGTGTGCGACCTGGGACAACGTGCGGGTGGCGGGGTTCACCGGGCTGCTCACCGACTTCTGCCGGGCCGAGGGGATCTCGGCCATCGTGAAGGGGCTGCGGGCCGTGAGCGACTTCGACTACGAGCTGCAGATGGCCCAGATGAACGCGTCGCTGAGCGACGTCGAGACGGTCTTCATGCCCACCAGTCCCGAGTGGTCCTTCCTCGCCTCGAGCCTGGTCAAGGAGATCGCCCAGTTCGGCGGCGACGTCTCCGGCCTGGTGCCCGACTACGTGCACGAGGCGTTGGTCCGCCGGTTCGCGGAGCAGGGCACGACCGGCTGAAGCGCAGCCGCGGTGGTGGTGCGGATCCCTCACTTTGCTGCCTCGAGGCGCTGACGGTTACATTGGTACGCAGTTCTGCCGTTCCCGGACCCGGAAAGTGATCCTCTGAGCAGTTTGGACCCGAGAGCGCCGCTCGTGCTCGACACCCGCGAGCTCGGTCGCCGCCCGGGGTCCCAACATGAGGTGACCAAGACGGTGCCGGCTCCGGCAGAGCTGGGCATCGAAGTCCTGCGCGTCCCCGAAGGCACGCCGGTCCAGTTGGACCTGCGGCTCGAGGCGGTCATGGAGGGGGTGCTGGTCACGGGTGCGGCGACCGCCGCGCTCGAGGGCGAGTGCGCACGGTGCCTGGAGCAGATCGACGACGACGTCGACGTGACGTTCCAGGAGCTGTTCGTGTACGCCGACCAGCATGCTCGCGCGACCGAGGACGAGGAGGACGGAGACGCCAGCCGGCTCGAGGGAGACCTGCTCGACCTCGAGCCACTGCTGCGGGATGCGGTGGTGCTCGCACTGCCGTTCCAGCCGCTGTGCAGGGAGGATTGTC
>Ga0190275_10004468_pt1 | contig 10049 bp, 10 predicted proteins | sample Popmic550T_FD_133745 | JGI IMG/M metagenome (GOLD analysis project Ga0190275, IMG submission 133745) | Populus adjacent soil microbial communities from riparian zone of Yellowstone River, Montana, USA - 550 T | ecosystem: Environmental > Terrestrial > Soil > Riparian zone > Trees stand | place...
CCTGGTCTGGCCCCGTGCGGTGGCGCCGGCGGACGTACACATCGTGGCGACCGGCAAGGACCCTGCGATCTTCAAGGCGGCCGCCGAGCTCGCCGGCTCGCTGTCCTCGGCCGGGCTGGACGTGCTCTACGACGACCGGCCGAAGGTCAGCCCCGGCGTGAAGTTCAAGGACGCCGAGCTGATCGGCGTACCCACGATCGTGACGGTCGGCCGTGGCCTCGCCGACGGCAACGTCGAGGTCAAGGACCGACGCTCGGGGGAGCGCACCGAAGTGCCGGTCGGCGACGCCGTCGCCCACCTGGTGGGGGTCGTCCGCACCTGACCGCCGGGCCCACACTCGGCGACACGCGGACACAAGTCGCGCCGGCCGCCCGGTTTGGTGGGTCGTGCGGGGGTATGTCGGACGACGGCCAGAACTTGTGTCCGCGTGTCGCGGCGAGCTGCTCAGTCGCCGGCGATCCGGTCCAGCTCGTCGAGGTCGTCGTCGGTCGGCTCCCAGCGGAGGGCGGCGGCGTTGGTCCGGACCTGCTCGCCGCGGGTCGCGCCGGAGATGACCGAGGCCACGGCCGGCTGGGCGGCCAGGCCGGCGACGGCCACGTCGAGGATCGAGAGGTCCCGGTGGGCGGCGTACTGCTCGATCGCCTCGATCCGGTCCCAGTCGGCGTTCGCCAGCCAGCCGGCGCGGCTGGGGTCGAGCTCGGCCCGGGAACCGGCCGGAGCACCCTCGCCGCGGCGGTACTTGCCGGTGAGCAGGCCGTACTCGAGCGGGAAGAACGGGAGTACGCCGAGTCCGAAGCGCTCGCACGCCGGCACCACCTCCTGCTCGAGGTCACGATCGAGCAGGGAGTAACGGTTCTGGGCCGAGACGAACGACTCGAGCCCGGCTGACCGTGAGGTCCAGGCGGCGTCCGCGATCTGCCAGCCGGCGAAGTTGGAGCAGCCGACGTAGCGCACCTTGCCCTCGCGGACCAGCTCGGTGAGCGCGCCCAGGGTCTCGGCGATCGGGGTCACGGAGTCGGGCACGTGCAGCTGGTAGAGGTCGAGGTGGTCGGTCTGCAGCCTGCGGAGGCTTCCTTCGAGGGCTCGACGGACGTAGCGACGCGACCCGCGCACGCCGTGGTCCGCCCCGTTGGCCCCGCGCATGTCCATCCCGAACTTGGTGGCCACCACGAAGTCGTCGCGGCGTCCCTGCAGCGCCCGGCCCAGCATCTCCTCGCTCGCACCCGGCTCGACCCCGTAGGCGTCCGCGGTGTCGAGGAGGGTGACGCCCACGTCCTGGGCCGCGTCGAGGATCTCGCCCACCCCGTCCTGGTCGACCCTGCGGCTGAACGCGTTGCAGCCGATGCCGACGGCGCTGACCATCAGTCCGGAGCTGCCGAGGGGGCGGTGGGTCATGTCCATGGCCCGACCCTACGAGGCGCTCCCGAGGTACGACGCGGCGATCCGGCGCAGCTCGGCCACCTCCGCCGTGGGCTCGAAGCCGTCGCTGCCGCTCATCAGGAACAGCGTGTCGACGAGTCCCTGCAGCCAGCGTCCGGCGCGGGCCGGGTCCAGGTCGGCGTCGACGTGCCCGTCGGCCTGGGCCCGTCGCAGGAGCCGGGCGAAGGCTCCGCGGACACGGTCGTCGCCCGCCTCGAGCAGGCCGGCGAACTCCTCGTCGACGAGGGCGAGCTGGAGCATCGCCCCGACGAGGCCGGGGACGAGGGGGTCGCCCGCGTCCTGGCACAGGTGGTCGAGCAGGATCCAGACACCGTCGAGGCCGAGCGAGTCGTCGAGTCCCGCGATCAGCTCGTCGTTGGCGGCGAAGTCGTCGGCGAAGACCGAGATCATGATCGAGCGCTTGTCGCCGAAGTAGTGGAACAGCGTGCCCGAGCCCACGCCGGCGGCCCTGCAGATGGCGGCGGTGGTCGCTCCGGTGTAGCCGTGCTCGGCGAAGACCTGCGCGGCGGCGCCCTGGATCGCCGTACGCCGGGCGGCGTGGCGCACCGGGTCGACGGTCCTCACTCGGTGTCCTTCGCGGCGTTCCCGGCCTCCACCCGCTTGCGGCGGCGTACCTCCCGGACCGCGAGGGAGACCGCGACCAGGAACCCGACGACGTACGTGAGCCAGCCCAGCTCCCAGTCGGGGACCCAGCCCAGCAGCTGGTCCAGCAGGGGCCGGATCCAGTCGACGAGGGGGGCCAGGTAGCGGGCGGGGTCGAGGTACGACAACCACTCCGGGGGATGGAGGTCGAGGGGGTCCGGGAGCCAGCCGAAGCTGATCCGGGGGAGGAGCGCACTGAGCAGGGCGCCGATCCCGAGGACCGCCGCGGCGGTCCCGAGGAGGTTGATCGCCACGTGGCGGGCGGCATAGAGCGTCGGGTGCTGCTCGCCCCAGGTGTGCAGTCGCGCCGCGCGGGTGCCGGCCGGGGGAGCGTAGGGAATCCGGCGACGCCGCTCCTCGCCGACCCCGGGCTCGACCACTGCGCAGATGCCGACGCGGCCGGTCCACCACCACGCGACGCGGGTGCGGTGCTCGGTGCCCGGGCCGAGCTCGACGCTGCCGATCTCCTCGGTCGTTGCGGAGTCGACCTCGGTGCCGTCGACCAGCAGGCGGGCCCCGTTCTTCTTCGTGCCCTGCCCGACCGAGGTCTCCACCGTGAGGTCGGCGCCGCGGTGGCGCAGCGTGTAGGCGGTGGTGGTCGTGCTCATGGCCCAATATTAGAGTGAGCACTCCAATAATGCGATTCGGCGTCCTCGTCCCGTCCCCACTACCGTCACCCGCATGCAGCCCGACGCCGTCATCTTCGACTGGGGCGGCACGCTGACCCGCTGGCACGACATCGACTTCCATGCGGAGGCGCTGGCCCTGGCGCACGCGGTGGTGGCCCACGATGCCGAGACCCACGCCGGGCCCGAGGTCCACGTGGACGCGTTGCAACGGGCCAACCAGGTGATCTGGGGCCGCAGCCGCGACCACCAGCAGAGCTCCACCGTGGCCGAGCTGTTCAGCGAGGCGGGGCTCGAGCACGACCCCGAGCTCCTCGGCCACTACCGCGAGTTCTGGGAGCCGCACACGGAGACGGACCCCCAGGTCGAACCGCTCTTCCGGGGGCTGCGCGAGCGCGGCATCAAGGTCGGCGTGCTCTCGAACACCCTCTGGCCCCGGGAGTGGCACGAGGACTTCTTCCGCCGTGACGGGGTGCTCGAGCTGGTCGACGGCGCCGTCTACACCAGCGAGGTCCCGTGGACCAAGCCGTCCCCCGACGCCTTCCACGCGGCCATCGCGGCGGTCAATGCGAGTGACCCGGGCCGGTGCGTCTACGTGGGCGACCGGCTGTACGACGACATCTGGGGTGCGCACAACGCCGGGCTGCGGGCGATCCACATCCCGCACAGCGCGATCCCGGTCGAGCAGGTCGGCCACTCCGTGGGCGAGCCCGACGCCGTGGCCCACGCGCTCGCCGAGATCCCGGCCATCCTCGACCGGCTCTGATCGCACGTCATACGAGTCGGCGCCTGCGACGGCCACTCAGGATGACCTCCCGCGGTACGTCATCCGAAGCGGCGCCAGTGACGACCAGCTCGTATGACGTCCGGGGGCGAGGGGGCGCCCTCAGCCCAGGCCCGGGAAGTCGCTGGGCGGGGCTCCGAAACCGAGCTCCCGCAGGGCACTGTTGTCGAGGGCGGTGATCGCCTCCCGGCGGTCGCGACCGGCGGTGTTGGCCACCAGCTCGGCGTACGTGCGGGTCACCCGTCCCTCGATCGTGCGCGCCACGTCCTCGAGCTGGCCAGGCGTCGCGACGGGTCCCGGCACCATGTAGTCGGCCTCGGCGGCCTCCGGATCCACGCCCTTCGCGCTGATCAGCACGGTGAGCCGGTCGCGGGCGTCCCGGTGCGACTCGAAGGCCGCGGTCAGGCGGGAGAAGAGCGCCGGCTGGCGGGACTCCGAGGCCTGGCCCCCGAGCAACCCGTAGAGGTACACGGCGGCGTGCTCGCCCGCGAGCGCCTTCTGGAGCGCCTCGACCGGCGTCATGTCGCCCACAGCGCGAGCCGTTGGCCGACCGCTGAGCCCATGCTGGCCAGCAGCCGCGCGAAGTCGCCGCTCTGGGCGCGCATGGCCAGACCCCCCAGCGAGTCGTGGAGCCCCTGCTCCCGTCGGGCCAGCACGACCAGGGCGCGGTCACGGCTCCTGGGCACGGCGTACGGCGTGGGGTCGGCCGACGCCTGGGCCTGGTCGGGAACGGCGTCGACGAGGGCGGCGGCGTGGGCCCGGTGCATCGCGAGCACCTCGCGGAGGGACGACGACGTGGCGGGGTACTTCGTCAACGTGGCCGCCACGGCGCGCTCCAGGCTGCGGATCGCCCCGAGTGCCGTGGTCGCGACGGCCACGTCGGGGGCCGTGTCGTCCCCCGCGGCCTTCGTCGCGGTCGCACCTCCCCCTTCGGGGTCCCCGGAGGAGGCACAGCCGGCGGCCGCGATCCCCGCCACACCGGCAGCCATGACGGCGCGCCGGGAGAGCAGACGCGGTGCGTCAGGGGCAGGCGGGTCGACCACGCTGGAATCGTAGAGGGACGGCCCGGGGGCGGCCGTTCCGGTTGCGGCGTGGCGTTAGGGTGAAGCCACCACAACAGCACAGCAGGAGGTCTGGGCCATGAGCACTCACGCCACCACCAGGGATCGCCTCGCTGACCAGCTGACCAGCCCCGTCAACGCCCTGGGACTGGATCTCGAGGCGGTCGACCTCTCCAGCGCTGGCAAGCGCCGAGTGCTGCGCGTGGCCATCGACAAGGACGGCGGCGTGACGTTGGACGACATCGCCGAGGCTACCCGCGAGGTCTCCCGGGTGCTCGACGAGGACGACGTGATGGGCCAGCAGGCCTACACCCTGGAGGTCTCCTCGCCCGGGGTCGACCGGCCGTTGACCTTGCCGCGCCACTGGCGCCGCAACGCCGGCCGGCTGGTCAAGGTCACCCTCCACGAGGGGGATCCCGTCACCGGTCGGGTCACCAGCAGTGACGACGACGCCGCGGTCCTCGACGTCGAGGGCGAGGAGCGGCGGGTGCCCTTCACCGAGGTCAAGAAGGCGAAGGTCCAGATCGAGTTCAGGAAGGAACCTCAGTGATGGACATCGACATGAGCCTCCTGCGCATGCTGGAGCGGGAGAAGGAGATTCCCTTCGAGGTGCTGGTCGAGGCCATCGAGCAGGCCCTGCTGACGGCGTACCACAAGACCAACGGCGCCCAGGAGCACGCCCGCGTCACGCTCGACCGCAAGTCCGGCCACGTCACGGTGATGGCGGAGGAGCACGACGAGGCCGGCGAGGTCGTCGGTGAGTACGACGACACGCCCGAGGGCTTCGGCCGGATCGCGGCGACGACGGCCAAGCAGATCATGCTGCAGCGGCTCCGCGACGCCGAGGACGAGCGCAAGTTCGGGGAGTTCTCCGGCAAGGAGGGCGACATCGTCTCCGGGTTGATCCAGCAGGGCCGCAACCCCGACGACGTGATGGTCGACCTCGGCAAGCTCGAGGCGTTGCTTCCGGCGGGGGAGCGGGTGCCGGGTGAGGACTACTCCCACGGCACCCGGATCAAGTGCCTGGTCGTGAGCGTCCGCAAGGGGATGCGCGGGCCGCAGGTGATGCTCTCGCGCACCCACCCCAGCCTGGTCCGCAAGCTGTTCGCCCTCGAGGTGCCCGAAATCGCCGACGGCACTGTCGAGATCGCCGGCATCGCACGCGAGGCGGGTCACCGCACCAAGATCGCCGTGACCTCCCACGTCCCCGGCGTCAACGCCAAGGGCTCGTGCATCGGTCCCATGGGACAACGGGTCCGCAACGTGATGAACGAGCTGCACGGCGAGAAGATCGACATCATCGACTGGTCCGACGACCCCGCGACGCTGGTCGGCAACGCCCTCAGCCCGGCCCGCGTCTCCAGCGTGACGGTCGTCGACGAGGCCACGCGGTCCGCCCGGGTGGTGGTCCCCGACTTCCAGCTGTCCCTGGCGATCGGCAAGGAGGGCCAGAACGCCCGGCTCGCCGCCCGGCTCACCGGCTGGCGCATCGACATCCGGTCCGACGAGGCGCCGGTCGAGGACGTGGCCGCGGCGCGGAACCGGCCGCCCGTGGCCCCTCCTGCTTGAGCTGGTCAGCTGCTGCTGATCTTGTCGACCACCAGCTCGGGGACGAGGTGGTCGTCCTCGCCCGTGCTCCAGGAGGGCCAGTCGAAGACGGCGACCATCACCTGGAGCGGGTACGTCGGGGGATCGGCGCAGCGGCGCACTTCTACGCCGTCGACTCTGAAGACCGCCTCCTCGGCGTCCCAGTCCACTGCATAGGTGTGGAATCGGGTCACATCGACGGACAGTCGGGGAGCGGCGAAGTCCTGCACGAGGCGGGGGTCTCGGATCTGCTTGATCCCGACGCCGACCTCGGCCGACTCGCCGGGCACGACGTCCTTGCCGAAGACCTCGGTCACGCAGAGCTCACCGCAGTCCTGCGGCGTCTCCTCGAAGCCGCACAGCCAGAGCGCAGCCATCGAGCGGGCCGAGAGCGTCATCCGGCAGCGGACCTCGAGGTGGCCACCCCTCTGCAGGTGGCCGCGGAAGGCCGGCTGCTCCTCGGTGACGACCTGCCCGTCGTACACCGCCTGCTGCCCGTCGGTGCTGCCGACCGGTCCGGAGCGGTTGCCACTCTGGATCCCGGAGAGGCGGAGAGCCGGGGAGTGGTCCTCGGGCAGCCACACCGGGTGGCCAGGCGGGATGTCGAGGACAAGGCAGGAGTCCTCGAGCCGGTAGGAGGTCGCGGTGGCAGCGCGCGAGCTCCACATCGGCAGGTAGTGCGGCAGCCAGACCCCGGAGTCCAGCTCGTCGCCGTCGAAGTCGTCGACCAGATCAGGCATGTCGATATCCTGCCCCCACGATGAGTATCGAGTTCAACCACACTCTCGTCCACGCGCGGGACATCTGGGCCGCTGCCCGCGAGGTGGCCGATGTCCTGGGACGACCCGAGCCCACGGCGTACGGCCCGTTCGCCGTGCTGGAGCTGGACAACGGGGCCAGCCTCGACTTCATCGAGGACACCGGGGACATCCGGCCCCAGCACTACGCGTTCCTGGTCGGTGAGGACGACTTCGACGCCGTGTGGGGACGTCTGCGGGAGCAGGGCCGGCAGTGGTGGGCCGACCCCCACCGGCGGAAGCCGGCAGAGATCAACCACGAGGACGGCGGCCGGGGCCTGTACTGGGAAGGTCCGGACGGTCACTGGCTGGAGATCATCACCCGGCCCTACGGCAGCGCGGCGTCACCGGTCAGCTGACGAACCAGGCCCCGCTGGCGAAAGGGGCGCGGTTCGGAATCAGGCGGCGGCACCGGTAGAGTGGCTTGCGGTGGTTTCACAACTCGACAGCTCGATGCACGCGGACGGTCCCGTTCGCACCTGTGTCGGATGCCGGGAACGAGCCGCCAAGCGTGAGTTGCTGCGGGTGGTCGCAGGGACGGACGCCGACGGATCATGGTTCGTCGCGCCCGACCCGACCGGCACCGCACCGGGCCGCGGGGCGCATCTGCACCCCACAGCCGGATGTCTCGCACGCGCCGAGCGCACACGTGCCTTCAACCGGGCCCTGCGGCATGATGCCGGAGTCCGGGGAGCACTGGGCCTGGAGCACGTGCGAGAACACCTGGAGCACCTCGAGCATCCCGATGAACCGACCGAGAAGCACCCCACCAGAAATGGGAGCACCAGCTCATGAGCCTGCGATGAGAACTTCGCAATGAGCAAGAACATCAACTAGCGGTCTGCAAGCCCCTTCTGGCTGGGCTCGGACCAGGAGGAACAGGCGTGGCAAACACAAGGGTCAGCGACCTTGCCAAGAAGTACGGCGTGAAGAGCGCCGAGGTCATCACGTTGCTGAGTGATCTCGGAGAGTTCGTCAAGGCGCCGTCGTCGGGCATCAACCCGCTCGTCGAGAAGCGATTCAACGACACCTACGGTGCCGACCTGGCGGCCAAGCAGGAGGCTGCCGCCGCCAAGAAGGCTGCCAAGAAGGCGCCCGCGAAGAAGGCTGCGCCCGCGGCGGAGTCCCCGGCCGACGCAGCCGAGGCGGAGGCTCCGGCTCCCACCGCCACCGCTCCCGCGGCCGAGGCCCCACCGGCACCAGGCGGCCCCCGTCCCGGACCTCGCAGCAAGCCCGCGGAGCCCGAGACCGTGGCCCAGCCCGAGGCCGAGCCCGAGGCCGAGACGTCGCCGGCTGCGCGCCCCGACATCGAGCCCGAGGCCCAGCCCGACGCTCAGCCCGACGCCCAGCCGGAAGCCCCGGCCGCGTCGGCCACGCCCGACACCGAGGACGACGCGGGTGCGGCCGACGCCCCCAGCGCCGGAGCCGGGTTCAAGCCCGGGCCGCGCCCGCCCCGTCCGGGCGCACCGCGTCCGGGCAACAACCCGTTCTCCTCGACCCAGGGCATGGGCAGCCGCCCGGCCCCACGTCCGGGTGCCGGCGGCGCCGACCAGCGTCCGCCGCGCCCGCCGGCGGGCCGTGGTGACGGGATGCCTCGACCCAACCCGGCGATGATGCCCAAGTCCCCGGCCGCCTTCGGCGGTGGACCCGGAGGCCGACCCGGCCCCGGTGGCCCCGGTGGCCCCGGTGGCAGGGGTCCTGGTGGTCCCGGCGCCCGCGGCGGTGCCCCCGCCCGCGGTGGCGCTCCGGGGCGTGGTGGCTTCGGCGGCGCCCCCAGCGGGCCCGGCGGTGGTCCGGGTGGACCCGGCGGCCGACCCGGCGGTCCGGGTCGCGGTCGCCCCGGTGGCCGGGGAAGCACGCAGGGCGCCTTCGGTCGTCCCGGTGGACCCTCCCGGCGTGCCCGGAAGTCCAAGCGCGCCCGTCGCCAGGAGTTCGAGCAGATGGAGGCGCCGACCATTGGTGGCGTGCGCGTCCGCAAGGGCAACGGCGAGACCGTTCGCCTGGCGCGTGGCGCCTCGCTGACCGACTTCGCGGAGAAGATCAACGTCGACGCCGCGTCGCTGGTGCAGATGTTGTTCCACCTCGGCGAGATGGTCACCGCGACCGAGTCGGTCAACGACGCGACGCTGCAGCTGCTCGGTGAGGAGCTCAACTACATCGTCGAGGTCGTCTCGCCCGAGGACGAGGACCGCGAGCTGTTGGAGTCCTTCGACCTCGAGTTCGGCCTGGACGAAGGGGTCGAGGGTGACCTCGCGGCCCGACCGCCGGTCGTGACCGTCATGGGTCACGTCGACCACGGAAAGACCAAGCTGCTCGACGCCCTCCGCACGGCCAACGTCGTCGACAAGGAGGCCGGTGGCATCACCCAGCACATCGGTGCCTACCAGGTGCACACCGAGGTCGACGGCGACGACCGTCGGATCACCCTCATCGACACCCCGGGTCACGAGGCGTTCACCGCCATGCGTGCGCGTGGTGCCCAGGCCACCGACATCGCAGTGCTCGTCGTGGCCGCGGATGACGGCGTGATGCCGCAGACGGTCGAGGCGCTCAACCACGCCAAGGCGGCGAATGTGCCGATCGTGGTCGCGGTGAACAAGATCGACAAGCCGGACGCCGACCCGACCAAGGTCCGCGGCCAGCTGACCGAGTACGGCCTGGTCCCCGAGGAGTACGGCGGCGACGTGATGTTCGTCGACGTCTCGGCCAAGTCCGAGCTCAACCTCGACAAGCTGCTCGAGGCCGTCGTGCTCACCGCCGACGCGTCGCTCGACCTGCGGGCCAACCCCGACCAGGACGCCCAGGGCCTCGTGGTCGAGGCGCACCTGGACCGTGGTCGCGGTCCGGTGGCGACGATCCTCGTCCAGCGCGGCACGCTCCGCGTCGGCGACTCGATCGTGGCCGGTCCGGCGTTCGGCCGGGTCCGCGCCATGCTCGACGAGCACGGCGACAACATCGAGTACGCCGACCCGTCGCGGCCGGCGATGGTGCTCGGTCTGTCCGGTGTCCCCGGCGCGGGTCAGAACTTCATCGTCGTCGAGGACGACCGGGTGGCTCGCCAGATCGCCGAGAAGCGCGAGTCCCGTGAGCGCGCGGCCATGCAGGCCAAGCG